>Ga0208820_1000730_pt1 | contig 21141 bp, 17 predicted proteins | sample June2015DPH_16_5_FD_184713 | JGI IMG/M metagenome (GOLD analysis project Ga0208820, IMG submission 184713) | Peatland microbial communities from SPRUCE experiment site at the Marcell Experimental Forest, Minnesota, USA - June2015DPH_16_40... | ecosystem: Environmental > Terrestrial > Soil >...
TAATACAAAGGTCACACTTCTGAGCTTCCACCTTCTTCACGCGGACCGTGTGGTCACTTGTACCGCACACCACCCGCTCCAGCCTTTCCACGGTGACGATCTCCATCGCGCCAAAGGGGCAGGCGATCATGCAGTTTTTGCACCCCACGCAGCGCTCCTGGTTCACCTGCACCGAGCTGGCGCTGAACACGATGGCGCCGGTCGAACACACTTTGGCGCAAGGCGCGTCTTCACACTGATGGCACTGCACTGGCACGCTCACCTTGGCGGTTCGGATCAGCGTCAGTCTTGGAATGAAGTGTGCCGCTGACATCGATTGCAATCCCGTGTCCATCGAGTGCGCCAGGACGCAAGCCACCTCACAGGTGCGGCATCCAATGCACCTCTTGGGATCTGCGATCACAAACGTATTCATGAGTTCACCTGCCTACTCGCGCCGGAGAATTGCGCCGGCGCTTCGCTTAACAATTCAATTAGAACTTCAGACAAAATGCCGGTGGTACTTTCGACCTCAGGAGTCATTTCGCTGCCCAGCGAAATCTGTTTCGGTTGCACACCGAGCGCAAAGATATCCGCATGGCTGTTCTCGCGCACGTAACGGAAGAAGAGTTCCAACGGCATTTGGTGGGTCGACACATTGCATCCGGCCAGGTCATCCCCATCCAGGATCGTTACCGTGCCCGCGGCCTCACCTATGTCCGCCGCGTCCAGCACAAGAATTGTCCGCGCCTTTTGCTCAAGCACGCGCCCAAGGTAACTTTCCGGCACTTCGCCGACATCCAGCAGTCTGGCCGACACCTTTCCCTCCAGCCGCTCGAGCATTCGCGGACCAAAGCCGTCATCGCCGCGCAGGGTGTTGCCGATTCCCACCACCAGAACCGGTCCCTTCAGCCGTGCTTTCAGGTCATCGCGCAGCACAAAACTCCTCACACCTACCTTGGTGAATCCGTCATCGTCGTCAATTGCCCTTCCGATTCAGGAACGGTCAGCGTCGGGATGGGCTCGCCCTCCTGCCGATAGCGATAGGGCTTCACCTTTTCGCTCACCAATCCCATGGCGACTGCGGCGCCCCACAGAATTGCTTCCGGTCGCGGCGGGCAGCCCGGGATATAGAAGTCCACGGGTATCACTTTGTCCACGCCGCCGATGACGTGATAGGAGTCAAACCACATGCCGCCACCCACGGCACAAGAGCCGCAGGCGATTACGACTTTCGGATCCGGCGTGGCATCGTAGAGGCGGCGCAAGCGCGGCAATGCCGTCCGGGTGACAGGCCCGGAGACCAACAACACATCCGCGTGCCGCGGCGAGGCGACCAGCTTCATTCCAAACCGCTCGGCGTCATAGTACGGTGTGAAGGCGTCGATCTCTTCAATGTCACAACCGTTGCAGCCGCCTGCATTGGCGTGATAGACCCAGAGCGATCGCCGGAAACAATGCTTCAGGAGAAACTGGTAGATGGACATCGCTCTACGCTCCCCTCATCGAATAACCAGAGCCTTGGCCGACATATCGATCAGCCGGTTCAAAACACCACCACTAAATCCGCTGGCAAGAACCAGCAGCGCTACAGTCACCATCGCCACGGCCATGGCCCCGGGACAACCCTTTGTTCCCGAACGACCGGCGACAGCAACCGCCGTCGAGCCGAAAGCTGGAGCGGAAAGTGCCCCCGGTTCAGGGCTAAGGAATATCTCGTAACCGGCCTTAACCAGACAGGCCATGGTGGCGAAGCTGGTGAACAATGCGGTCACCAGCGCCCACCACAAATGCGCCTGGGCGGCGGCAGTAAAGATGGCAAATTTGCTGAAAAATCCATTCAGAGGCGGCAAGCCGCCCATCGCCAAAGCGCCGATGAAGAACAAGACCGCCACCAGCGGAGAATGTTTCTTCCCGGAGAGTTCGCGGATGTTGGTGGTGCCGTGGGCGTACAAGAGGGCGCCGCTGCAGAGAAAGAGCAAGGACTTAAACAGCGTGTGGTTCAGAAGGTGATAGATGCCGCCATATACCCCGAGATAGGAACCAATCCCGAATCCCATGATTATGTATCCCATCTGGCTTACGCTATGAAAAGCCAACAGACGCTTGAGGTCGGTCTGGGCAAAGGCGCACAAAATTCCTACCAGCATGGTGACTATCCCCAGGACAACACAATATGTGCCAAGTACGCTGTGAGCCGGCGACGCCATGCTGGCAATTCTTACAACTGCATAAACGGCAACCTTGATGGTTACGCCCGACAGCAGAGCGCTCATCGGACTCGGCGATTGGGAGTGAGCATCAGGGAGCCAGGCGTGGAAAGGGACAAGCCCAGCCTTCGAACCGAAACCTATTATGATGAGCGCGCCTGCGATAAGGGAAACGGCGGGCGGAAATCGCGAGGAGACTTTCATTACTTCCGTGATCAGCATTGCTTTGCTGCCACCGACAAAGGGAACAGCGGCGGCATAGAAGACGACGCAACCGAGCAGGCCGACAATAATTCCAACCGAGCACAACAACAGGTACTTATAGCCTGCTTCCAGCGATTCCGGCTGCCAGTAGTAAGTAACCAGCAATGCCGATGCCAGCGTGGTGGCCTCGACGAGCACATACATCATGATGAGGTTATTGGTCACCGTGACCGCAGCCATGGTACTGATGAACACCAACGTGAGAACGAAATAAAGCGGCAGCCGTTCGCGGGAAATCTTTTCTTCCTCTACTTCGTGGCGCAGGTAAGAGTAGGCATAAATCGTCGTGATCAAACCAACGACGGAAACGATCAATGCCAGCAGAGCCGATAATCCGTCCGCATACAATTGCTGACCTAGAGCAGTGAGGTGAAGGCCGTGCAAAACCTGGTTCGCAATTGCAATAGCCAGACCGCAGGTGGCCGTTGCCCCCAGAATGGCGACCCTGCCAGCCCAGTCCGGCCTCCTTTTCCCCAACACGTACTCCACGACTGCCGCCAGTGCGGGTACACTGAACAACGCAATTAACAGTGACGATTCTGCCACGTTGACTCCTTTACCCTCGCAACTTCGCCAGGCTAAACGTATCGACGGAGCCGAGCGACCGATAAACTCCCGCCACGATGTAAAGCAACATCCACACCGATATGACTACATCCGTCACTACACCGATCAGGGCTGTCTCAGGTATAAACGGCGCCAGACTTACCAAGCTCAAATGCACTGCGTTCTCCATGAGACAAAGCCCAATCACAACCTTGAACGCATCCCTTCGCGTGAGCAGGGTGTAGAAGCCGATTGCCAGGATGGCCGCGGCGACCGCGAGGTTCATGCGGAATGGCTCGCCGGCCAGATTGGGAGAGATGACCAGTTTGTCGTAATGAACAAAAACCCAACAGAAAGCGAGCAAGGCCGCCAGGAGCCCAAGCAATGCCGAAGGCGTGACGCCCAACAACGGCGGAACTTCCTCGGAATGGACTTTTGCAACATAGCGCCGCAGTAACCACGGAATGATGATTCCCTTGCTGGCCAAGACGGTGGCGCACCAAACGTACAAGTAATGATTCGACAGGGAGTAGGCATACAGGGCAAGGAGGAGCGCGATGAGCACCGATTGCACCTGGTACGTGTAGATTGCCCCTGGCAAGTTGCGCCACTCCATGGCCACAAACGAGGTCACAATCATGAGCAGACTGATGCACATAATCAAATCGCTACTCATTCTTGATATTCCTTTCCATGTTCAGCCCGGTGCTCTGGATGCGGCAGTCCGGACAGAGCCAGAACCATTCCGGCGCCTGTAGCTTTTTCTCCATCCAGGGCGGGCAGAACTCATCGATCATCTTCTTCAGCATGCGCTGCGTCATGAAAGGGGTACCGCAGTCGCGGCAAGGCACCATCTCGAGTTCGACCGCGACTGAATAGTTCTCCCGGCCGTTCGTCGCCAGTTCAAAGTCCTCCGTGCAAGTCATGGAGCCGACCGGACAAATCTCCTGGCAGCGCGCGCAATAGGTGCAACGCGAATAGTTCAGCTCCACCGTCCGCCATCTATCTGCGTCGTGCATGGAAATCATCCGTGGCGGGCACACCGAAGCGCACGCGCCGCAGCCCAGGCATTTCGATCCGTCGATCGTCGGGCGCCCGCGAAACCGCTTCGGCGCCGGCATCGGCGCCAGCGGATAGCGGAATGTCACCCGGCCGGCGCGCAGGCAGATCAGAGCTTCTTTGATCTTGCTGATCATTCCTTTACCTCTCGTTCACCTCTCACAGTCCGATCACGGCCAGCATCAGCCCGGTCAGCGCAAATGCGATCACGGAGACGAAATACCGCATGCTCTGCGCGATCTTCAAACGTGGGAAGACCTGCGCAATGACTTCCACCAAGACCGCTCCTATCAGCACTTTCACCAGCGTCAACACGATGCGGAGCGGTAGGCTGCCGACCACCGGCCAGGGCACGAACCACTCCACAAACAACGTAAGCAGCACGATCTGCTTACAGTAGAACGACCACTTCAGCATGGCTAGCTTGCGCCCCGAGTACTCGACGAGTGGTCCTTCCATGATTTCCTGTTCGGCTTCCGACAAATCAAACGGAATCTTCGCCATCTCCGGCTGGAGCGCCAGAAAAAATGCCACGGCACAGATCAACAGAGAAAAAGAAGGCGTTCCAGTCGCCGACTGCCGAATGCAGTCGGCCAGCATCAGCGAATGCGCCTTGACGGCCGAGGCGATCAGCGAGATCGCGATCACCGGCTCCACCAGCATTAGCATCATGATTTCGCGGTTCACGCCGATGTACGCGTAGGGACTGCCGGAGGCCATTCCCCCCAGGCACAGGCAGATTGGTCCCATGGTCAGCACATACAACAGGACCAGCGCATCGCCGGCGAAGCCGAGAGGAACGACACCGCCCATCGGGATGAACAACGCAGCCAGCAGCACTGCGCCGAAGCCAACTATCGGCGCAAGGCTGAAGATCGTGTTGTTCACCGCGCGCTGATCTTCCTTGACCATCAGCTTGCCGAGGTCGAAGTATGTCTGCAGGATCGACGGACCCTGGCGTGAATGAATCCGCGCCTTCACCTGGCGCATCACCCCATCCAAAAGCGGCGCCGCCAGCAGCACAAACAGTACGCTGAACACTCCCACCGCGAGGTTTTGCATAAGACCTCTACCTCAGTGCCTGCGTTCTCTGCCGGCTCATTGCCAACAGGTCCTTCTTGGTGTAGATCCGGGGCGTCTTCGTGGCCCGATCCACGGTGACGACCCGCTCCGTACATGAAAAGCATGGATCGATGCTGCCGACAATGATCGGAAAGTCGGCCACCTGCATTCCTTCCAGCATCCGCGGTACAGCCTGCAGTTGCGGGTAGGTCGCCGCGCGCACCCGCCAACGATATGGCCGGTTGTCAAGTCCGGTCAGGATGTAGTGCGCGACCTCTCCGCGGGGAGCTTCGGCGACGCCGATTCCCTCGCGCCACGGCGGAATGTTGCCGACATTTGCCATCAACTCACCCGAAGGCAGTTTGGCGATCAGCTGTCGAATGAGATCGAACGATGTGAAGGTTTCTTCCGCGCGGATCAAGGTCCGCGCCCAGATGTCGCAGCTCTGTTGCAGCGCCGATTTGAACTTTACATCGGGGAACGCGCAATAGGGATGATCCTTGCGGGTATCGATGTCCACTCCACTGGCACGCGCGGTGGGTCCGACGACGCAGATCTTGCGCGCATCTTCCGGAGAGAGGCGCCCGACGTTTTCCAGCCGCATCTTCAGCGTGTGGTCCTCCACCGCCGCGCCCACCAGTTCGCGCGTCTCTTTTTCCATCTTCTCGATCGTCTGAAGGATCTGGTCGCACAGCTCCGGAGTGAGGTCGCGGCGTACGCCTCCCGGCAGGTTCAGGCCATAGGTCTTGCGGTTTCCGGTAATCGCCTCCACCAGCCACATGACGGGCTCGCGGATGCGCCAGGCTTGCATGAGTACCGTGTCAAAGCCAAGATAGTGTCCCGCCAGGCCCAGCCAGAGCAGATGGCTGTGGACGCGCTCCAGTTCCATCATGATGCTGCGAATGTACTTGGCGCGGGATGGAACTTCGATGTCGGCCGCCCGTTCTACGGCCATGCAGTAGCAAGCACTGTGAACGAAGCCGCAGATGCCGCAGATGCGCTCCGCCATGAACGGAATCTGGTTGTAGTCGAGTACCGTGTCGGTCAGTTTTTCGATTCCGCGATGCGCGAAGAATCCACGATAATCGCTCCCGACAATCTGCTCTCCCTCCACAAACAGGCGAAAATAGGCAGGCTCCTCCAGCGTTGGGAAGAACGGGCCAACGCTCAGGATGGTCGCCTTCCTCTCCTTCTCGTTGGGCTCGCGCAGTGGAGGCTTAACCTCTTGAACAATGGGAGGCCTGAAGTTGTACGGAACGTCCTTGCGCAGCGGATACACGTCTTCGGGCCAATCGTCGGAGACCACCAGGCGGCGGGGATCAGGATGACCTTCGGCCTTGATTCCAAGAAGGTCATAAACCTCGCGCTCGTGCCAGTTGGCCCCGGGAACAATGTTGGTCACCGAAGGCACCTGCGGATCGTTCGGCGGTACCAGCTCCTTTACAAGGAGGATGAGATCCCGGGAATCGAGCGAGTAGATGTAACTCACTTCATAGTTCCCGTCGATCGGCGTCTTATCCGTGCCCACCGACATGATCAGCCGGGCATGCAGCGTGTTGAACAGGTAATCCGTCAGAGGCCGGATCTCTTCCCGCTTCACCGTCAGGTAGAGCCGGTCGGTCTGCGGCTGCTGAGTCTTGAGCAACGCCGCGGGAAACTTCTGCTGGATTTCGGAGAGCACATTCTCTGCGGTTGTCATTTCACTCCCCCCATCAGCCAGAACACGAGCCCAATCGAAAGCGCGCAGCCCAACACCTGCCACAGCAGATACATCTGAGGAACACCGTTATGCAGGCGGCTGCACCCCACGCTCAGGCGCGAGAACGCCGTAGAGATGGGATAGTAGATCCAACGGTCGAAGTCGAAGGCGCGAATCACCGCGTTAGGCACCGAAATCGCCGGCAGCTTGACCTTGCGATAAACGGGACTGAACATCTTCTTGAACGGCTGGTAGAAACTGCTGGCGCGATAACGTATCCGTTCGTCGGCGACGAGTTCGCCGCAATTCCAGATCTCGGCGCGGCGGCTGGAGACGCTGACTGCGTTATGAATCCAGTAGCCAATTCCAACGCAGAGGGCCAATCCACAAAGCACAATCGTCGGCGCCACGGCCGCCGATGTTCTTCCGTTCCATTGCAGAGAGATTCCGGCCCACGGGAGCGCCGTCAGTGCGCCTGCGGTCGAGGTCAAGTTCGCGGCTTCCACCACCGGGCGCAGCGCATTCAGCAACACCGCAACGACCGCGCCGGGAGCCACTCCCAGAAGGATGCAGGCCGCAGCCAGCGAGGACTCGACACATTCCATCGAAAACGGACAACCTTTCGGCTGGTTCGCAAATCGATCCGGCAACGTGCCCAGGTACGCGGTTCCGAGATACTTAACGAATGATGCCAGCGTGACCGTGCCAATGAAGATTGCAATCACACCGTAAAAGAGATAGAGCGGCATCTTTGGACTGCCAAAGATCGCGCTCTGATAGAGCAGCCATTTGCTGGCGAATCCATTGAACGGTGGCGTGCCGGCAATGGATAGCGAGCCCACGATCGCGCACGCGGCGGAGACCGGCATCATTTTCATCAGGCCGCCCAGGCTGTCCAGATCGCGCGTGCCGGTGCGATACAAAATTGCGCCGGAGTTGAAGAACAGCAGTGATTTGAAGCAGGCGTGGTTGATGACGTGATAGAGACATCCGACGAGCGCCACAATCGCGAACAGCGGGTTGCTCTGCATCAACGCCATGCCCAGTCCGAGCCCCAGCAGCATGTACCCCATTTGCCCAATGCTGTGCTGTGCCAGCAGCCGTTTGCAGTCATGTTCGCCGAGCGCGCGCAGCGTTCCCATCAGCATGGAAACTACGCCGAAGGTTGCAATCAGCACGCCCCAATGCTTCATTGCCGAACCCATGGGCAGTTGCCACACAAAAATCCGCAGCAGCCCATAAACACCGAGCTTGATCATCACGCCGGAAAGCAGCGCGCTTACGCTGGCTGGCGCCGCCGGGTGCGCCAGTGGCAGCCAGACTCCCAAGGGATACATGCCCGCCTTGGTGGCGAAAGCAATGAAGAAGAGGAACAGCAGTACGTTGAGCCCGAGGGGGCTGTTTAGCGCCAGGCTGTGGAATAGTCCGGGCATGGCGGTGAACGATGTGGACCCTGCCCAGTGCCCGACGAGAATTACGCCGAGCATTAACCCCATCGAGGTCATCTGCGTCATGAAGAAATAGATGAATCCCGCCGACAAGTTCTCCTGCTCCACGTTCTCAAACATCACCAGGAAGTAAGAGGCCAGCGTCATTACTTCCCAGAAGACCAGAAACCAGAACCAGTCGGAGCAGGCGACCACCGCCAACATTCCCCCCACGAACAAAGGAAACGGGAAGTAGTAGCGCCGCGGATCTTCGTGCGTGTAATGCGTCAGATAACGGATGCTATAGAGCGAGGAAGCCGTGGAGAGAACCGTGATGACGGCAATGAACACCGCGCCCAGCGCATCGATGGAGAAGGCGAGCTGCGAGTTCAGCCCAAGTACGCGCACCGTTCCGAAGGAAAATTGTACCGGGCCGTACACCAGCGCGCGCACCGCCAGGGACAGCATTCCCACGCTGGCCAGAAGTATCCCAATGAAGTTGAGCACACCGGCCAGGATCCGTTGCGAGCCGCACAACAGTGACAGCAAGCTGGTCAGCCCCAGCAGCGACATCACAACGATGAAGATTTCAGCTGCATTCATCTCAACTCACCCCTGCACTATCCTGCCGATCAGCGGCAGCGCAAAAAGCGTGGAGAATAGCGCCAACGCCATGAGCACAATGAGAGCAGTCAACATCCCAGCCGGGGGATCCTGTGCCGCATCCGCAGCCTCGGAAACCGGTCCCAGGAAGACCTTGTGGACCACTCGCAGGAAGCACGAAAAGCCTATGACGCTTTCTGCCAGTACCAGTACTGCCAACGCCACTCCCCAACCGGTGTTCAACTGGATGGCGCCGGCGACAATCAAGAATTTGCTCCAGAAGAGATTGAACGGAGGCACGCCGCTGATCGCCATGGCGCCAGTGACGAACGCCAAGGCCGTCACCGGCATCCGTTTTCCCAGACCGCTCAGCTGGGCGATGCTCCGCGTGCCGGCTGCGTAGGAAACCGCGCCCACGGCCAGGAACAAGAGGCTCTTGGTGAAGGCGTGGCCGATTAGGTGAAGCAGGCCGCCACGCAAGGCAATCGGCGACCCCAAGGCGCCCATGGCGAGTCCCAGCATCATGTAGCCAAGATTCGCAATGGTGGAGTAGGCCAGCAGCCGCTTCAGATCGTCCTGCACCGCATACTGCAATACACCGACGTACATGGTGACGATCGCCATGGCGCTGAACAGCAGTGCCAGCTTCGGCGGAAACACCGCCACCGTCAGCACCAGGCGCGCCATCAGGTAAATGCCCGCCTTAACCATGGCAGCGGCGTGCAGATACGCCGTAGCCGGCGTCGGCGCCGTCATCGCGCTCGGAAGCCACGTCTGAAATGGGAATTGCGCGGCTTTGCCAAAGGCCGCAATCGCCATGAAGACGATCACGAGCGTCTTGGTGGATGGCGCCAGCAAGTTAATGGCGTTGAAGGCAAAGGAACCGGTATTGATGTAGACCAGGATGACGGCGGCCAATAGAAAGAGCCCCGCCGCGAGCGTCATGAGCAAAGCCTTGTAGCCGGAAACGAGCGCCGTGTGGTCTCCGTAAAACGAGATCAGCCCCCAGGAACAGAGTGTGGTCAGCTCCCAGAAGATGAACAGTTGGAAGAGATTCGGCGAGCAGACAAGGCCGATCATGGCGGCGACAAACAGCACCATGAAGAAGTAATAGCGACCCTGTCCCTTGTCGGAGGGGTGCTCGCGATTGCCGCGGCTCATGAAGGCGCCGGAGTACAGAATGATGAGGAAACCGCAGATCGTCACGGCCAACAGCATCAGGCAGCTGAGCGCGTCAACGCGCACTCCGAATAGGGCTTCCTTCGACGGAAGCCAGGGCAAGCTGCCGATATCCCTGGCCAGAATCGCGCCGCGGCTGCGGATCACAAGCCCCAGCGAGCCGCACATCGCAAGCGCGGAGAGCAACAATGCCAGCAAGAACAGTCCGTTGCCTCCGGTCGATGGTGGAACTGGCCGCGGAATCTCGCGGCGTGGCGGAATCGCGGGAGCGCTTAGCTGCGAATCTGGCCGTTCAGTGACCGTCGCTGGCATCATTTACTCTCACTTTCCCGCCGCCGTGGCGATCCGCCTGCCGGCCCGCAAAACATCTTCCGGCGAATAGTCCATCCCGGTCGCCGAGCTCAGCAGAGATGCAATCTCCGGAGCCTTCATCAAGACCGCCGCGAAGGGACAGCACCCCGCCGACTCCGCCGCAGCCAACACCGCGCCCGAATCATCCCGCAGTCCGGCCGTCGCGATCGCGGGAACCAGAACATAGCCGCCGACCACACAGCCGCTATTGCCGACTTCCCCCGGCTTCACTTCTGCTTCCGTGTTTTCGCCAAGCTCGCCGCGCGCAAGCTTGCCTGCCAGTTCCACCTGGTCCTGCATGTCGTCGTATTTGCCAGAGGCAAGCAACGTCTTGGCCGACACATAGTCGAGGCCGAGGTCGATAAACGCGCGCTGTTCCCGCAATTGCGCGGCGTCAACCTGGGGCAGGCTTTCGTTGTGGAATCTTGCGATGGTCTCGCCGGTCGAATCATCCGCGAACGAGGAGAAGACGACCGTGCACCCGAAACAACTCCTGGGCCGCACGCCATCGCTGGACAACGCCTCGTTGTCCTCGGCGACAGAAGTCACCAGCAGCACCGGACCTTGCAACCTGCTTCCTTTGCCGCGCAGAATCGTGGTAGCCGAGTCGTGGCGCAGCCTCTGGGTGGTTTCCATGAACTCCGCCGCACGGGCCAAGCGTATCCCCTTGGTTCCGCGCACTACGATCGCCTTCAAGTTTTTTTCTCCAGCGATCGCGGCCACGCCCTTCGCGCCCGAAGCGAACTTCGCATCGCCGACAATCGCCGCCACGCCCAGCCGGTTTTCACCGGCTGGACCAATGCAGCACACGTGCGCCTTCTTGTCGGTTTCCGCGCGAAGCAGATCACCGCACTCCCGCACATTCTTGCCCCACAGGTGGCCTGCGTCTCGCAGTTCGGCGACACCGTCGCTGATCCAGAGATAAACCGGCCTGGGCGACTTGCCCTGCACGACAATGGCGTCGAATCCCGCATACTTCAGTTCGGGTCCCCAGGCGCCGCCGAGGTTGGCGCAGCTCAGACCCGCGCCTCGCGTGGCGCGGGTTACAACGCTATAGTGGCCGCCGTTGGGGAGCAGCGTTCCGGTCAGAGGCGAAGTCGCCAAGATCAGGGCGTTCTCCTCCGATCCCGGCTCGACTCCGGCACGGACGTCCTTGCCGTAGAGATGAATGGCGAGGCCATGCGCCCCAATGGAATCCTTCACCTCTTCCGAAGCGAGCGGTTCGGAGCAGAGCTTTCCGCTCGTCAGGTTCACTCGAAGAAATTGTCCGCGCCAGCCAAACGTCATGGCCATATTCCCCGACTCATGATTGCTTTCAGCTTCGACGCTGCCTGCTTGCGCCGCGAAACGTTTACCGACGTGCGATCGACACTGGTGATAGCTCCCGACGGGCACACCTTCGCGCACTGCGGGTCTCCGTCGCACAGATCGCACTTCACAATCTTCCGCCCCTGGGCGTCGTACCAGGTGCACCCGAAAGGACACACGTTCATACACGTCCGGCACTGAATGCACCTGGTGTGGTTTACCAGGCGCGCTCCGGTTCGCGCGTCCTCGCTGATCGCCTGCGCCGGACAGGCTGCCAGGCATACCGCCTCTTCGCATTGCAGGCACATGACCGGGACCGAATGCGCTTCGCGATCCCAGGACATGACCGACAGCCGCGCCCGCGCCGGATTGAACTCCTCTTCGTGCGCGAAGGAGCACGCCAGCTCGCAGGCCTGACAGCTGATACATCTCTCCGGTGTTATGAGCAAGACTCCCATACGCCCGCTCCATTGCGGGGCGGCTGCAAAGCCGCCCTGCAATCTCTCTGCTGTACTACTTGCCAGTTCCAACCAGATCCGGTTGCTCCAACTTTTTCTCCGCGCTCGCCACGGCTGGACATGACTGGAACGCCGGGCAGTTCTCCGCGAACGCGCGGCGTACCAACGCCTCCCTCAGCGATGTTGCGTCCGGGGCAGGCGCCGCGACCGCAGCCTGAATATGGCTGCCGCGCACATAGCTAAACCAATAGAAAGTCGCGACAAAAATTGCCGCACCGAGAATGTTGCCAATCGTCACCGGAACCAGGTTGTTGACCAGGAAGGTATGCCAGTTGAGCATCCCCAGTTTGTCGCCGAGATGGCTCGCCTCGACCGCTCCCGGGTTCGCCTTCGCCAGAATTCCGGCGGGAATGTAATACATGTTGGCGATACTGTGCTCAAAGTTGCTGGCGACGAATAGCGTGATGGGGAAGAAAATTCCGAAGATCTTGCCGACAATGTCCTTGCTGGCCCAGGCCATCCATATCGCCAGGCAGACCAGCCAGTTGCAGAAAACGCCGCGAACGAGCGCGGACGTGAAAGTGAGTCCGCATTTGCCGAGCGCGATCTTAATCGCAGAGGCGCCCACCAGGTTGTTGTCGAGTGCCCACAACCCGGAGAGATACATCAGATAGGCAACCGCTAGCGAACCGGCAAAATTTGCGAAGTACACCCAGAACCAGCTGCGCAACAATTTGGTGACTGTGACCTCGCCATCTAACACGTCCAGGAACATCAGGACATTTCCGGTGAATAGTTCCGCGCCGGCGATGACGACCATCATCAGGCCTGCCGAGAACACCATGCCGCTCACCAGTCGCCCTAAACCTACTCCCGGAATGTCATGGGCGACCAACGTGGCTGTTTCTGCCCCGAATGCGATGAACGCGCCCGCCAGAAATCCAAGAGTGATCATCTTGCTTATGCTCAGATTGGCCTTACTGCACTCGATTTCCACCGCACTCGCAGCAACTTCTTTTGGAGATAGATAGCTCATTGCCTCACCTCGAGTTATGCAGAATTTATAAGTCCGAAACGCATTACTCCCTTTGGCCAAGAGTAGCTACGAACTGTTGGCCTGAACCGGTTGCACCTCAATGGACCTCTCGACATACCGCGTCTGCAGCACATGGTTTGACTTGTCGCCGCACGGTTTGCCGAAAAAGTCCTCGTACAGATGGCGGATGGCGGCATTCGTGGAAAGCCTTGCTCCCGGCTTAGCAAATGCGAGCGCGGTCGAATTCGCCCGCATGGCATAAATCGGTTTTCTGCGCTCCGGCAAAAGAACTTTGGGCTGGCCTCCACCGCTGACACAGCCCAGAGGACATGCCATAAGCTCCAAATAGCGGAACGAACTTTCGCCTTTTCGCACCGCTTCCAGAAAAGGCACCGCATTTTGCAGCCCCGAAACCGATGCCGCCACATATTCTCGGTCGCCAATCCGAACTTTGGAGAAACAGGCTCCCCCGCCCTCGGCTGCGCTACATTCGACCGCTGCCTGGTCCACGCCCAACAGTTCCCCCGTGGTTTCCAGAACTGCCTGCGCAACGTCGCCGATATGGCAGAAGACCTTCCGCAGCTCATCAATCGGCGGCAGTTCCTGGTCGAACTCGGATTCCTCAAGCAGGAAAGGATCAATGCCATAATGCTTCAGCAGCCAAGCCAGTTCGCGCCCGGTAAGCACGGCGTCGATGTCGCGATGCGCTCCGACCCGCAACTCGCTCCGCGTGGCTTCCAATTTATGCGCCGTGCACGACGCCAGGGAAACATTGAACAGATAGGCCGGATCCGTCTTGAATTGCTGCGCCAGATAGGCCTTGGTCAGGCTGCCCGCAATCTGCCGCGGTGAGCGGCAGCCCGACAGGAAGTGAATCAACTCCGGGAATGACTGCTCGATGAACCGCACGGCCGCCGGACACGAGGAGTTGATGACCGGAAGATTTCCGCCCTTCTGCACTCGTTCGGCGACTTCCCTGGCTTGCTCCAGGATGGCGATTCCAACCGAGAAGGTATTGCTGTATACCCTGTGGAAGCCCAGCTTGCGCAGCGCGGCGACCACTTGTCCCGGCTTGATGCTTCCGGTGCGCAGCCCGAACTCCTCCGCCAGGGGTCCAATGACGGAAGCGTCACAGTGCACCACCGTCCGCAAATTTCGTTCGATCAGCGCCGCTTTGATCTCAGGGAGGAAGTTGCGGTCGTGCGCCGCGAACAAAGGCTCCGTAACCGACTGCGGCATTTCGCGTTCGAGCAGCCGCTCCGTGCGTCTTCCCCAGCGCTCGTCGAAGATCGAATCAAACGCGCTGCAGATCTGCACGCACTGTCCGCAAACTACGCAGCGCTCGGAGCTGACCGATTGCGGCTTCTTGGGCTCGCCGGAAATGGCTTGTACCGCGCAGTTGTCGCTACAGTGTCTGCAACCGGTGCACAACTCCTGATCGATCTGGATGAACCCGTCGTTATTCATCATCACTTCCTCGAGCTACACCCAAACCGCGTTCTGCTCTGCCAACAGCTCAAGCGCGGCCTCGTTCCTGCGGCGTCGTGTCGCCGCCGCCGCATTCACCAGCACTAATGCTTTTTCCGGGCAGTTGGTGATACAGGCTGGCCCATCTGCGCGATCGTTGCACAGGTCGCACTTATTGGCCCGGTACATCGGTTTGTTTTCTTCGCCGCTGGATTTTGCTGCTGTGGGATAGATGGGTGCCGTGTCACCGTTTAGTGGGGCAAATTCGATGGCCCCAAACGGACAGGCCATCATGCAGAGATGACAACCCACGCAGCGCTCGGTGTTGACCAGGACCCTGCCGTCCGCCCGCGAGATCGCCGACATCTTGCAGACATTTGCGCAGGGCGCGTCCTCGCAATGCCGGCACAGGACCGGGGCCGTAACCTCTCCTGCGCTCACAACAAAGAGCCTGGGAGTGAGCCTGGCGTTCAACTCTCCCGCAACCTCGGGAGGAACTGCCATGTGGGCAAGCGCGCAGGCAATCTCGCAGGTCCGGCAGCCAACACACTTTTCAGTGTCTGCCAATATGAAGGAGTTCAATCTCTCCAGCTTCAACGTTCCAGCCTCCCGAACCGAAGTTCCGCCAGTCAGTCTCAGCCACAAACTCAGAAATCGATGCCGTATCCCTCGCAAAAACAAAAACCGAGTCGCAATACTCGGGCTTTTTGATGCCCCCGTATGCGGCAACTCGGCTATCCTGCACCGTACGCGGGGCCCAAACCACTGCAACCTAAAGGCCCGCAGTTTTCCGTCGCTCGCTCACGCGAGGTTTTGGTCTACAAGCAATCGACATATAATCTGACGGCAATGCAGGGTGAATTGTCTGTGCTTGCGGTCACATTACAGCGTGATGCGGGCGGGGCAAGCGGCTGCTCGTGCTGATCGGGCAGAAGAAAGCGCTGGGCATCGCGGTCCGCAACGACCGCCCGCAGAGGCGGTATTCTGGGCTCCTCGCCAGTCTGAGGAGCGACCCGCGGACATCGCTTGAGAGTGATGCCCCCGAACCGAAGGCCACCAGCCGATCACGGGTGGTTTCGTAAACGGGTGCCCAAAGCATCCGATGGCATCGACGGCGTGAGATCTCGTTTTTCAGTCTCACGTGGCAGGTGCTGATATTCGCCTCGTAGAGTAGGAACAATGGAACAATCGCGTGTTTCCCTAAAGCCAAAGCGAGGTTCTACATTGCACGGACATCCGTGCCGGCATTTCCAACCCCTCTGTAATTCTCTAACCTACGCCTCCGCGCGTTTCGACTTACGAGTGGACAACAAATTGTCCAGATAGCGTGACTTCATTTGCCGGCTCGCCATGACTTGTTTGAGCGGCGGCAGTTTAAGAATCACACCAAGAATGGCGGCCATCGCACGATGCCTGGCAAGCGCCTGATTGTCGAAGATGAGGTCCTGGAGTTTGCCGCGCTCAATGGCCATGACAACCGTGCGATGAGCGGTATTCACGGGCGTGATCACGCGTTGCCCCCGTTGCTTCAGCCCGATGGCTTGCTTGTCGCAAACCCGAGCGCACACGCCGCAACCGAGACAGATCTCCTCGTTGACCTTCGCTTTCTTGCGTTTGTGGTGGCGCGGGTCGCCCGCAGAAACCATGCCCATCGCTTCTACCGGACAGACGTCGGCGCATTTCATGCAGCCGGAACATTTGTCCTCGGCGATGGCGGGCAGGAAGTTGGTGGTGCTGATGGGAGTGAGAACGGCGAACCGCTTGGCTGCCAACATAGCTTCGCAACAGCACCCGCAGCAGTTGCAGATGAAGGACACACGCTCGCGCACGTTCTCCCCGAATTGCACCAGGTTGCGATCACGGGCTTGAGCGAGCAGATCGTGACATTCGGCCTTATCGACGCGGCGGACGATGCCGTGTTTAATCAGCGAGCGCGCAGTGGTGTTGAAGGTCATACAGATGTCCATCGGCGCTTCGCAATTGCAACCCAGATGCGACGCCTTGTGGCGGCAATAGCAGGTGCCGATGCCGATGTGCGAGGCCGTTTCGACGACTTGCGAGGCTCGCTCGTAGTCGAGCACGTGTAGCGTGTTTTCCGCGCTCAATACGCGCTCATTGACGAAGGCGCGTCCTATTTGTGTTTCGCCAGACGTGAACAGGGCTTTGACGAAGTCCTCCTCGACGTTGAGGTACTGGTAGAAAAGTTCGGCGAGGAGTTTCTGGTCGTAGTGGTCACCGATGCGCATCATGGAGAATTCAAAGAAGCCGGCCATCGGCGGCGGCATGACGAACATCTGGCCATGGCGCGAGTCGATGTCGAGCATCATGCCGCGCGAGGCCAGCGCTTCGAGGATGTTGCGGGCCTCGGTTTCGGACTTCTTCCAGAGCAACGCTGCTGTTTCGGCCGTGAAGGGCCTGATCGGAAGCAGCGCGACGAGTTCGGCCTCTGCCGGTGTGAACAGGACCTCGAGGATTTGAAACAAAAGCTCAGTCGGCGGAGCCCCTTGCGGGAAGCGGTTGATCCGCTCCGACAGTTTGCGATAGCTCTCTCTGGCCGTGTGGTGGGACATGGGAAATAGCGTAGGACGAATTGGTCCGGGGCGAAAGGGCTGGCATCACAGATGTTTGTTCGTTAGTTCGTTATTGGTTAAAATCTACTCCCAACTCCCTATTTCCACTGATATCAGGGATATCGTTTTGAAGGGAAACAGAGGCAATAGCAGAAGCCATAGAAGGTGTACCGGAGCCGACTCAGTGCTTGCTGACTGCCAGAGTCCTCAAAACGGATCTGACCCACAGCGGACACACAACCTGCACAACCCTATGGCCTGGGAACGGATGGCTTTAGACTGACTGACAGTCAGTCGGTTATCCGGCCGTGAACCGGACCTGTAACGCATCATTTTCCGAATCTTCGTCGCGCTGAATAGATGTAGGCCAGTTCTCGTGCCTCGGCCTCTAGCAGCGACAACCTCCCAGATCTAGCAGAAAACATCAACTCGGCAGCGCTTTTGAGTTTGAACTTGAGGACACTCTCTATCGCTTCCGCTCCTCCGACAACCAAAGTGCGTAACATTCCGGTCTTGGCCAGAAAGTACCTGGGTTTTTCAGTGCACTACAGCGAATTCAGGAAATTCACGAGATCGGTCACATCTTGTGCGCTGAGACCGATGTTAAACCGTACATTATAGAACTCGACCAGAGCAGTCAAAGTGGCTGCGTTGCCGCCGTGGAAATAGGGGGCGCGTGCCGCCACTCCGCGAAGAATCGGTCTCTTCATCTTACCCAAATCGTTACATTGGCCAGTGATGATCCCAAGACCTGGATCGGTGGTTTGAAAGACGTCGTACTTGTTGGTCGGGTCGGGATTGCTAAAGTACTCAATTGAGCCCTTCGGGCAATAGAAGGTGAACAGCGGCAGGTCTTGCGAGGGCGGCAAAGCCGTACCGCAAGGGGCTACTGGTGCGGGATTCGTCGTCGGATTTGCCGTCAAGAAGGTGGCATGCTGGCAGAAATTGTCTCCCATCCCCGTGCGCATTCCTTCCATGCCAGCGTCGTCGCCCACATTCACCACGTTGTGGCAATTAGTGCACGTTCCAGTAAGCTTGCCGCCGGTTGCCGCAGGGCCTCGGCCAGCGCCTGGTATATCGTTGAATCCGGGGATGCCGGCGATGACGAACTGGCGGGTATTGAAAATGTTCTGTCCACGTTGAACCGACTCGCGCACAGCAGCGACACTGCCTGTGCCGTTAAAGGTGTTATACAGATTGAACTCCGACAACCCGTGGCTGAGAACCAGGTTGGGCGTGGGTGGATTGGGCTGCTGTTCCACAAGACTTGCGGTCGGTGACAGAAAACCAAACAGATTTACTGGGCCACCGGTCGCCCCGCTGCCGTCGCTGCCCGTGAGGTCTCCCGCGCTAGAAAAGCTCTGCGCGGCGAATATGTTGGACTGAAACTCTACGGCCTGGCAGACCGGCGATGTTGCGTTGCTTGGATTCATGGGGGGACAGTTTTCGGGGGCATTCAGTGCCGCCAGGCAGGCGGTGGGAATTGGATTTGGAGAATTAAAATTCACGCCCACACAGCTTGCAGGCAGTGGGTTTGCGAGCGTTCCTTCTAGCTGATTCATTTGCAGCGGAGTGGCCTGGGCATGAAAGGCGGTGGCATCAATGAACTGCGTCTCTAGGCTGGGCTCGCGGGCGTCCCACATGATCGCGAATCCTCCCATGGTCGCCGAGTCCGTAGGTGCAATATTGACGTTGTTCTGTGCGGGTGATGCCCCTAAGCAGAAGCCCCCAGATCTACAGGGGAAAAAGCTAGGATCGGGGCTAATCCCCATTGGCCCCATAGGATCCAAGAAGCCGAGATTGGCGGCCGGCAACACCCGCCGGTAAACGGATACTTGGTTCGCCGGCAAGCCGTATTTTGCGTCGTTCTCACACCCAAGCGGATCGTAGGAAACCGTGAGTTTCGCCCATTGCTGGGTCCCCTTGGCGGGCAAGGTCACGCCGATTCGGAAGTTTGCTTTTGTGAGCACTTGTGCGTGCGAGAGGGCGAACGCCATCGGATTAGTCGACGTGGCGCGAGGATCGCTAGGGCATCCCGCAGAATCGATGGCCTGAAATAGCGGAGTGTTCCCATGAGTAAGATTGTATGTGGCCACTACCGACGGCGGAGTGAGAGCCCAGCCATCTTGTGGTTGGTGACAAGTCAAGCAGGTGCGGCCGTTTGACCCTAGGGGCGAAAAGAAGCCGTTATTGCTGGTCGTGGTCGCTCCGTTGGGTTGATAGCTGGTAATTGTGCCCGTCGCGTTTTGGAAGGACAGGGGAGTGGGAATACTGGCTGGGGTTGTGCCAGAGAGAATTTGAAGGAGGAAGTTCGTCGTGCCAGAGCCCTGAGCGTGAGCGAATTCCGGGCGGCTAATCCAGAAAGCGATTAGAGACACACAAACAACTGCCAACAGAGCGACGGCAACTCTACTTTTTTTGGTCATGTTCGTCTACCTCAATTTCTAATGGCGTTGACTAAATTGTCCCCCCGAAGGGCTGATTAAAAGTCGTAATCTTCCGCTGTGCAGGTGATTGTGCCCCCGCCCGAGCCGAGCTGCTGGGCGTAAGCGCACAGGTTTAACAACGATTCCCATTCGTTAAACGAGAGATTCGAGTCAGCGAGCGGAGCTTCGGTAACGAAGAACGGCCCCTTCTCCACGGCGTTCACATCGTTCCCTGGGCCGCGAGCAGGAAACGTGGTGGTCGTTGCCTCGATGTGGGTCGCCCATCCGTGCAGCCCTGACTCCTGATCGAGCTCGAACACCGTGATAACACCACGAGACGGGATCTTGCCGGTCAAGGTGTTATTCGTGAGTTCGGTTTTCACGTCTTCCGACAGAAGGCCGTCTGGACTAATCTGGCAATAACCGCACGCCTGCAGTTCCTGGCTGTCGTCGAACACAGAAAAGAACGGAGACAAGGTATAGTAGTCACCGTCATTGATGATGCGCACGGTGGCACCCGGCGCTCCGGATACGTTGTTGGAAAAATAGGTGACAAAGTAATAGCTTGCGTCACCCTGCGCCAAGGCACTTCCTGAGAAGATAAAAGCAATGGCCACAACCACACAAAGAAACCATCCCAGCCTCAAGGACAGGCGTAGGACGGCAACACCTACCAAACCAAGGGATGTTATAACTTGATTCCTACGCATTGGTCCCCTCCTGGCGCTGGGGGAGACCGGCAACTTTAAGCGCTTGCGCGCTACTATCAACTTTTGCTGCGCCTTTTACAAGTACCTACGTGGCTTAAGACTTGGAAATTACTGCTTTTGGATAGTTCCAGTACGGCACATACGGCAGAGCGGCTTTGCGGGAGGGTCCGCGGGATAGGTATCGAGGCGTAATCGACAACTACTTGCGTCCTATATTCGGCAATTTGTGCCCGAAGCACGTTGGAGCGACAATCAGCACAGCCACAGCGACCACCAGCGCCACGATGAGCAAAAGAAAATTCTTTATCTTCGGCGGTATCTCAAAAGGGTTGTTGGCGAAAAATCTGTTTGCGACAGTTATCCTGCAAGAGCAAAATTGACTCCTACAAAATTGTGCAAAGATATTCAGGGTCAGATCACAGCTTAGGCTGACAGACGCCGAAGTCCCTTGGCCACCTCTGTTGCTTCCCAAACAAGCGTCTTGTCGGCGCTCTTCGACTTTTAGAATTGCTGGTCAGGTGTTTGCGCCGTCGGGTGATCCTTCCATGCTTGCTGCGGCTTTTCTTTTGCCATTGGAAGTGAAAAAAAACGGCCGGGAAAAAACTCCCAGCCGTTTTAACAGGAGAAACGTGCTGCACAGCTTTAACCAACGAAGCTATTTCAGCCCGGCCTTACCGCCCCTTAAATCGGAAGACTAGAAGTCGTAGTCTTCTGGCGTGCAGGGGCAGAGTCCGTAGCCGCTGCCAATGGTCAGCCCATAGGAACACAGAGTCCCCAGGTTGCCCTG
>Ga0208820_1000731_pt1 | contig 21133 bp, 16 predicted proteins | sample June2015DPH_16_5_FD_184713 | JGI IMG/M metagenome (GOLD analysis project Ga0208820, IMG submission 184713) | Peatland microbial communities from SPRUCE experiment site at the Marcell Experimental Forest, Minnesota, USA - June2015DPH_16_40... | ecosystem: Environmental > Terrestrial > Soil >...
CGAAGGTCGCCAAGGATCCCGCCACCCGCCTGCGGCTGCTTCTGGGAGCGGTGGCCATCAATCCGGAACCGGAGGTGGTGCGGTTGGCGCTGGTCGGAGCCGCGCTCGATGCCGGCCGCGACCGAACCGCGGTGGCCGCCGCCGAGCCGTTTCTTCCACGGTGGTGGGGCCGCGACGAACCGTCCGAAATCGAGCAGAAGCGGTGGGTACAGACGGCGAGTCCATCGTTCCTCTCTACCGAGGGACTCACAAACGTGGAACGCGCCATGATCGCGCAACGGCTGGCGGATGCGGACGAGCGCTTGGGCGACCTGGCGACAGCCGCGCATCTGCTCCGCATCGTCAGGGAAATCGGCCCAAGTCCGCGTTTGGATGCGCGGCTGGCCGAGGTGACCGCGGAACTTGGCCGCCGCCGCGAAAACACACAGCGGCGGCCCGCAGTCGGTTTGAACGTGGAACAGCCGGCAGTCGTCCGGCCGATGCTGATCGCCGGGAAACGGGGGGCCTTATGAAGAAGAATCTGCTGCTGGCCGGAATCGGCCTGGGAGGTGTATGCGTAGCGGTCGTTCTCTCCCAGGTCGGCCAGCCGGCGCCGCCGAAGCTCAGCGAGTTCGTGCCAGCCGGTCCTCTGCTGTACCTGGAGGCCAAGGACTTCGGGTCGCTTCTGTCGCGCTGGCGCGAATCTCAGGTGCGGCAGCGCTGGCTGGCGAGCGCGAACTATAGCGCCTTCGCGCAGTCGCATCTGTTCATGCGGCTCGACGAGGTCTACAAGAACTATGCCGGGGCGGCCGGCTTCGCGGCGGACACTTCGACGCTCGAGAGCATCGCTGGCTCCGAATCCGCGCTGGCGCTGTACGATATCGGCAAGCTGGAGTTTCTATACATGACTCGCCTGCCTTCGGCCAAAGCGGTCGAGACTGTGCTGTGGCGCTCTCGAGCGAACTACACACCGCGCAAGGCCGGTGGCGCGGACTTCTACGTCCGCACCGACGCTTCGGGCCGCGTGGTGGCCTTCGCCGCAACCGGTGACGTGTTGCTGCTGGCGACCCGCGAGGATTTGATCGCCGGCGCGCTGGAGCTGATGGCACGGGAGCCGCACAACAAGATGATCGATGAGGGGTGGTTCGCACGGCCCAGCCGGGCGGCCGGGAGCGCGGGCGACCTGCGGCTGGTCATGGATTTCACGGCGCTTTCGAGAGGCCCGCATTTCCGCTCGCACTGGATTCAGCGCAACGTCTCGCTGGTCCGGCAATACACGTCCGGTATTTCGGATTTGTTCCTGGGCGCAGGGGCAATTCGGGAGGAACGGCTGCTCTTCCGCCCGGCTGCCTCCTCCACGGAATCCGCGGATAGCCAGCCGCTGGCCGAAGCTCTGCGGTTGGTTCCGGAAGACGCCGGTTTCTATCGCGGATGGGCCGCTCCCGAGCCGGACGAAACATTGGCGCTGTTGACGGCGAAGCTGCTCAATCCCGCCGTGGCGCGCGCGGAGCGCTCGCCCGATCTGGCGCCGTCCGCCCCGAGTGGCGCCACTGCCGCCGGAAGCGAAGCCGATCTCGATACGCGTATCGATGAGCCGGAGTTTCCGGATTCGAGCGGCCAGCTTCTTCCGGAGGCTCTCCAGCATCTGCTCGGCGCCGAGAAACTGACCGCGGTCGTACAGGTGGAAGAGACGCGCCCGGCGGCGGACGCCGTCTTCATCGGCACCAACCGGGCGCTGGTCGTGGTCCGTCAATCGGCCTGGGACGCGGCAGCGGTCCGGGAGGCCATCGCTTCGGCCATCGAAGGCATGTGGACCACCTCGCGCCTCGGCGCCGGATGGACCGAAGTGAATCGCGGGGAAGTGCGGTACTTCGCGCTGGATGGCCTGGTCCCGCTGGCGGTCGCGGTCGAGGGAAACCGGTTGATGGTTGCCAACTCGCAACCATTGATCGAGCGCATGTTGTCGCGGACCAACGCGCCGGTCCCTCCCAACGTCGGCATCTACTCGGCCGGCTTCCGGCACGACCGCGAGGGCCGCAATTTCGCGGTCTGGATGCGGCAGCTCGATAACGTCCGCGCGCCGGTGAATCCCTCCGCCGACGCACCGCCGCAGTTTTTTTCGCAGAACCTGGTCAGCCTAAGCGATACGCTCTCGCAGATCAGGTCGGCGACGATATCGGCGACCGAGCAGGGTGGATCGATGAAGCAGACCGTTACCTACGAGCTAGCGCGATGACGGTAGGGCATGCTTTTGCTTGCCCATATAATCAGGTCGCGCGGCGACTCGCGGTCCTCTGCACCGTGGCCGTTTTCGCGGCGAATGCCCAGACATCCTATCTCTTGCTGGATGCAACTCGCAAAACGGTAATCGCAATTGACTGGCGCGCGGCCGACGCGCCCGTTCCGGTCGGTTCGCTGGTCAAACCATTTACCGCGATTGCTTACGGCCAGCGGCACCGCATGCGCTTTCCCGTTTTCGAGTGTACCGGCGCCGATTGCTGGCTGAAAACGGGGCATGGGCGCATCGGACTCGCGGCCGCCATCGCGCACTCCTGCAATTCCTACTTCCGTCAACTCGCCGCGGACGTGACGCCAGCGGACGTCGGGGAAGTGGTGGACCGATTCGGTCTGCGCGGGCCGCCGGCCGATTGCGACAGGGATACGTTATTCGGAGTTGGAAGCGCGTGGCGCCTGTCTCCGTTAGACGTCGCCCGCGCGTATGCCGAATTGGCCGCGCGCAGAGTTGAGCCTGGGGTTGCCGAGGTGATCGAAGGGATGCGGCTGAGCGCCAGCGTCGGTACGGCCGCCGCGGTTGGACGGGCGCTGCGCAGTTCGGCGCTGGCCAAGACGGGCACGGCGCCCTGCTCCCATTCGCCAAAAGCGGCGGGCGATGGCTACGCCGTGGTGGCCTATCCCGGCGATAGTCCGCGCTACATTCTCCTCGTCGAAGTACACGGAGTGGTGGGCAGCCAGGCGGCGGAAACCGCGGCGCGCCTCCTGCCCGTTCTTACAGGAGCGCGGTAGTATGAGCCGGATCGCACTCCTGCTATTGGCGCTGCACGCAGCCGCAAGCGGCCAGGACCTTCGCATCGGAGTCTTCGCTCTGTTCCACCCGTCTGAGCTGATTTTGCGCGCGGCGCCCGGCGGCGTGCTGCGGGTCGACGTGGCGGGAGCCGTGTGGAATCTGGAGGGCTCGCAAACCGCCCACTTCCGCGTGGGCCGCGCCGGTGTACTGTGTACTGCAGGGGACCGCGCGGGCAGTTCCGCCGTGGTTCGGGCAACCGGTTCGCGCGGCGGGACGGAATTCTTCCTGAGTGTGCCGGGGAAGATCGAGCGGCGGTTCGTGGCATCGCTCGAGGTGCGAGTCCGGGGCGGCGAATTGGTTCCGATTGTCATCACCGATCTCGAAACGGCAGTTGCGTCGGCGGTTGCCGCCGAAAGCGCTCCCGGCGCGCCTCTGGAAGCACTCAAGGCGCAGGCCATCGCGGCCCGCTCTTTCTACCTCGCATCTCCCGCGCGGCATCGCGATTTTCAGTTCTGCGATACCACGCACTGCCAATTCCTGAGAGAACCGCCGGAGCACGCCGGCGCGGCCGGCGTGGCTGCCGCCGAGACCAGGGGCCTGGTTCTGTTCCACGCGGGCGCTGTGTTGGCGGCGCTCTATTCCGCCAGTTGCGGCGGGCGGACCCGCACCCTGGCCGAGGCGGGAATGGCAGCCGAAGGGTACCCTTATTACTCGATGGAGTGCCCGCCCTGCCAGGCCAGCGCGCCGGATTGGGAGGCTTCGTTTCCCGCCAACTACTTCACGCTGATCGAGAACCATTCCGAGGCCAACCGGATCGAATTGGGGCGCGTCCTCGGCTGGAACGTACTTCGCGGATACAACTACCAGGTTAGGCGGGAGGGCGGCCACATCGTGGTGCATGGCCGTGGCGAAGGGCATGGCATCGGTCTATGCCAACGCGGCGCCAGCGTTATGGCGGCTTCTGGCGCCAATCATCGGGTGATTTTGAACTACTATTACCCAAATACGGCGATCGGGATCAGGGAGTAGTCCGGCTGGCCCATAGGCAACCCGCGCCGAACGGTGTAACCTGGGTAACAGAGAGTGGTCCCGTGAAACGCGCGTGGGTTATCTTGGCGGCCGGAGTGTTGCTGGCTTGCGCCGCGGCGGCGAAGGCCCCGCCCAAGAAACCCGTGTCGGGCGACGACGACAATCCCGGCAGGGGCGTCAATATCTACTCTCTCCAGCGGGAAGTTGAGCTGGGCCGCCAGATGGCGACCGAGGTCGAGCGGCAGGCGCGGCTGGTCGACGACCCGGTGGTGGCGGAGTACGTGAACCGCCTGTCGCAGAACCTGGTGCGCAACTCGGATGCGCGGGTGCCCTTCACCGTCAAAGTGATCGATTCGCACGAGGTGAATGCCTTCGCGCTGCCGGGAGGGTTTCTGTTCGTCAATACCGGCCTGCTGCTGCGCACCCAGAGCGAGGCCGAACTGGCCGGGGTGCTGGCGCATGAGATCGCTCACGTGGCCGCCCGGCATGCCACCAAGCAGGCCACCCGCCAGGAGGTGGTCAACTATCTCAGCATGCCCCTGGTGTTTGCCGGCGGCTGGGTGGGCTACGCCGTTCGCCAATTGGTGGGTATCGCCGTACCGATGGGGTTCATGCAGTTTACTCGCGGCATGGAGAAGCAGGCGGATTCGCTCGGCCTGGAATATCTCTACCGGTCGGGCTACGATCCGCTGGCGTTCGTCGACTTCTTCGAGCGCATCGAGACGCTGGAAAAAACCAAGCCAAATCTAGTGGCCCGCATGTTTTCGACGCATCCCATGACCAGCGGCCGCATCAAAGCCGCGCAGAAATTGATTCAACGCCGGTTGGAGCCGCGACCCGCGTACGTGGTGAACACTTCCGAGTTCGAAAATATCCGCAGCCGCCTGGCGCGGCTGGAAGATCTCGAAATACCCAGAGGGCAAGGGGACGGCCCCGTGCTGCATCGGCGCCTCGGTGGCAACTCAGCCCCGCCTGACGCCCCGCCCAGCGGCACCGCGCCCGGACCGAAGTAACGTGGCGCGGGCAGTCGTGCCTGCTGTGTCGAGAGTCCGAACTCCTGATGCGGCGGAATTTGGGTTAGGCCGGGTGGCCCCGGCCAGAGGTAGGACAGACGATCGGTTTTTGTCGTCTGTCAAGCGGCGCGCCCTTGCCGAGGCGCGACAGACGACAAAAACCGATCGTCTGTCCTACCTCGCTTGCCCTTTGACCGCGGCGTCGACGGAGATGTTGTGGGCTTCGAGAATGGAGCCGGTCGCGCGGTCCAGGGCGGCGCGGGCCTTCACATAAGAGCTTTTGGCGGCGACTTCGGTGGATCGCGCCTGCGCCAGCAGGCTTTCGTACTGGATGACGAAGAAAGCGGTCGAGGCGCCGACCTCGAAGCGGGTCTGTTCGGCTTCCAGCGATTCCTGCTGGAACTTCCGCGCCTGCACGGCGGCTTCAGAGGAAGCGCGCGCGCGGCGCATGGCAATGAGAGCGTCTTCCACTTCCAGGCTGGCCTGGTTCTGTAACTGCTGCACGCGAATCTGCGATTGTTTGACTTGTAACTCATCGCGCGCCAGGTCGGCCTCGGCGATGCGGTTGTGAATGGGCAGAGTAACTTGCAGGCCGATGCCATAAGTCGGATAGTCGCGCGCCAGCGCCTGGCCCAGCGCGCTGCCATAACCGCCGATAAGTGGCAGACTCACCATGCCGGCGGAATAGGCGGTAGCCGCTCCGGCGAGCCCGTTATTCTGCATGGTCCCGACTAAGTCGACTTCCGGCTTAGTGGCGTTGCGGGCGCCTTCGAGGCCGATGATCGAGTTCTCCACTTGCAGCCGCGCCTGCCCCAGATCGGGACGGCGGGCGACCGCTTCGGCCACCTGGTCCTGCAACGGCCGCACCTCGTCCTTGTCCGGAATGGCGAGCGTGTCGGTGGGGACGATGCGGACACCGCGCAGCGCGGCGCCGGCATTGCGCGTCAGCACGCTTTTCAGGATGATTTCCTGTTCTTCCAGCAGGCCGCGCGCGTTGATCAAGTCCTGTTCGGTGGAGAATACCTGCGCCTTGGCGCGGGTCAGTTCCACCGGCGCCAGCGTGCCTTCATCCACCTGCACCTGGGTATCGGCCAGCAGCTTGCTGGCCGAGCGCAGCGTTTCTTCCTTCACCTTGACGTCCTCATACAGCGCGACGAAGTCGGTGTACAGCCGGATCACGCCGTAGACGGTGAGTATGAGTTGCTGTTGAAAGAGCAGGCTGGTGATCTTGCGCTCATTGCCGGCGATGCGGATGAAGCGGCGGTTGAGGGCGCGGCCGAAACCGCGCAGCAGCGGCTGTGTAACGGTGAAACCGAGGCTCGCGCCGCTGATGGGATTGTAGGCGTTGTTGAGCGCGTTCGACGATTGGTGTAAGTTATCGAAATTGAACGCCGCCTGCGCGCCCGTGGAGAATCCTTGCTGTATGCCTGCGTTGGCGATGAATCCCTGTTGCACCAGGTTACTGGTGCCGTAAGCGGCGGGATTGGTTTCGAGGGTGGATTGATGCAGCCAGTTCAACTGTCCGGACACGGAAGGATCGTAGATGGGAACCGGGGTGCCGGAGGATTGCGCAACGCCGCCCTGCATGGAGTAGTTGTCCACCGGCTCGCCGAGCACGCCCAGTTCGAGCGCGTTGGTAGGCACCGAAGTGCCGTTGGGTCCATTGCCGGTGGCGGGCGCAACCACCAGCGGGCTGAGCGGGCCACCCACGCCCACCGGCGCTTCCTGCAACGTGTAACTGAGGCCGCGGTTTGTGCCGCCGCCCTGAGCGCGCCGCAGTTCGGTGTCGCCCTGCGGGATGGAGAAGCGTTCCAGCTCCACGTCCAGATTGTTTTCGATGGCCAGCGCGAGCGAATCCTGGAGACCCAGATACAAACTGCCGGCGCGGACCAGGTCACGGAGGCGCTGCGAATCGTCGAAGCTCACCGGGCGGCCCGAGCCGGGCAGTTGCGGGGCCTGCGGAGTATCCTGCGCGGGAGGTTGCGGCGCGCCGGCGCCCAGGCCGGGGCACAACAGAAAGGAGAGCCAAAGGCTGAGAAATGGTTTGAGCGTCATGGGAGACTCATGCGCGGGCCGGGCATGCCCGGCCCCTACGGCGCGGCGGGTTTTTCGGTGTGCAGCGGTTTCACCTTCACGCCTTCGCGAACGGAATCGCTGGGATTGACGGCCAGCATCTGGCCTTGTTCGAGGCCGGAGAGCACCTCCAGGCGGTCGCCGAGATCGCGTCCCAACTGGATATGCCGAAAGTGAACCGTGCCGTCGCCGGCGACCACGGCCACCTGCGTGACGTTGTCGCGCACCACCAGGGTATCGCCGGGAATCAGCAGCGGCGGCTCCTTGCGGGGTACGGCGAGGTCCACCTGGGCATACATTCCGGGCATCAGCAGGCCGTCCGAGTTCGGGACCTGAACCTCGACCAGCAGCGTGCGGCTGGACGGATCGAGCGCGTTGGCGGAGCGGGTGACGACGGCGGGGAATTTGCGGCCCGCCAGATCCGGAATCACCAACGTGGCGTTCTGGCCCGGCCGCACCGAATCGGCGTCGGCCTGCGGCACGTTCAAGTAAGTACGCAGACGGCCGGTTTGGGCGATGCGGAAAAGCAGCGTTGTTCCCTCGGTGACCAGCACGCCGGTATCTACGTTACGCAACGTGATGACGCCGGCAAAGGGGGCGCGCACGGTCTGGTAACTCTGCACATCGTTCAGGCGCGCCAGGTTGGCCTGGGCCGCGCCCAGATTGCTGCGCGCCGCGGCAATCGCTTTTTCGAGCGCGTCCACGTTGGCTTGCTGGGCGGCCCACTGGGCGCGGTAAGTGTCGTTTTCCTGGCGGGAGACTACGCCTTTGTCGAACAGCTTTTGCCAGCGGTCTTTAGTGACTTCGGCCAGTTGCAGGTTGGCCTGGCCCTGCACCAGGTTGGCCTGCGCCTGCTGGATGGCGGAGGCGGCCTGATCGTCCTGGGCCTTGGCCTGGATGATCTGTTGATCGATTTCCGGCGCCTCGATTTCCGCCAGCACCTGGCCGGCGGCGACGCGGTCGCCGATATCGACCAGGCGTTTGCGAATGTAGCCGGAGGCGCGCGCCAGCACGGGAGCCTCGGTAACGGCCTCGATGCTGCCGGGTAGCACCAGGTTGGTCTGGAGGCCGGACCGCTTGACCTCCGCCACGTTCACCTCAATCAGGCTCTGCGATGAGGTGCGCGATTCGGCTGCCAGTACCTGTTCGCGATGCTGGTGCGGCGCGTACCCGAAGAAGTATCCGGCCACGGCCAGCACCACTAACAGGAGCACGACCACCACCAGCGTGCGCGCGGAAGGCCCTCCGGCAGCCCCGCCGTGGCCCGCGGCCAGCCCTTGTTTCTGCTGTTCCAACTGCCGCTTGAGATCTTCGACCTCGGCGCGCAACTGTTCTTCGCTGGTATTGAGTTGGTTCATTCGGCACCCTCACCGAGCGTCATTTCGTCCAGGTATTCATGTTCTTCCTCGATAATGAGGCGTTCGTGATCCACCGGCGGTTTGGTTCGCAGCAGGCTGTACATTAATGGGACCACAAAAAGCGTGGTGATGGTGGCCAGGATGAGGCCGCCAATCACGGCGCGGCCCAGCGGCGCGTTCTGCTCGCCGCCTTCGCCCATGCCCAGCGCCATCGGCAGCATGCCGATGATCATCGCGGCCGCGGTCATGATCACGGGGCGGATCCGCGTGTGGCCGGCCGAGAGCGCGGAGGCGCGGGCGTCCATGCCTTCCTCCCGCTGATCGTTGGCGAACACCACCATCAGGATGCTGTTGGACGTAGCCACGCCGATGCACATGATGGACCCCATCAGCGAGGGCACGCTGAAAGTGGTCTGCGTGAGAAACAGAATCCACACAATGCCGGCCAGCGCGCCGGGCAGCGCCATGAGAATGATGAACGGGTCGAGCCACGACTGGAAGTTGACCGCCATCAGCAGGTAGACCAGCACCACCGCGAACGCCATGCCCAGCCCAAGGCGGTAGAACGAGCTTTGCATGGTGGAATACTGGCCGCGCACGTCGATGGTGGTGCCGCGCGGCAGATGGGCTGACGCTTTGTCCACGATCCGGTCCACCGCCGATCCCACCGAACCCAGGTCCTGGCGATAGACGTTAGCGTAAATGTCGAACACCGGCGTCACGTTGTAATGGTTGACGATTTCCGGCGCTACGCCGCGCGTCACGCGAGCCAGGTTGGAGAGCAGTTGCGGGCCGCCGGCGGCGGCGCCCGGATTGCCGTAAGCGGTGGAACTCTGGCTGGGACTGGCGCCAATGGCCGAGTTGTTCCCATTAGACGTACCGGCCATGGAGTTCGGCGTGTTGGAGTTGAATACCATCGCCAGCGGCGCGATGGGCGTGCTCATCAGCGCCGCCATGCTGTTCATGCGGTATTGCGGCGTCTGCATGGCCACGTAGTAGCTCACGCCGCTGCGCCAGTCGAGCCACTGGGTGGGCGCGATCTGGCCGCTCGAAGCCAGCGAGACGAGCATGCTGTTACTGACATCGGCCTGGGTGAGACCCACCAGGCCAGCTTTATCGCGGTCCACGTTGATATCGATCTCGGGCCAGTCCACCACCTGGTGAATGTGCGGGTCCGCCACGCCCGGGATGCCGGCGATTTTGGTTTCCAGGTCCTGCGCGATCTTGTAATTGGCCGCGGTGTTGCGTCCCACCACCTGCACGTCGATGGGAGCGGGCAACCCGAAATTCAAAATCTGGTTGGTGATGTTGGCGGCTTCGAAGAAGAACACCACGTCGGGGAACTTGTCATGCAAGCGGCGGCGCAAGCGGCCCACGTATTCGTCGGTGGGCCCGTGGTCCTCGGCCTTGAGGGAAACCAGGATGTCGCCGTCTGCCACGCCGAGCGTGGGATTGTCGCCAAAGGCCAGGTTGAAGCCGCTGTTGGGGAGGCCGATGTTATCGATGATGGTGTCGATCTCGCGCGCCGGAATCTCCTGGCGGATCTCGCTTTCGATCGATTTGAAGATGGTTTCGGTCTGCTCGATGCGCGTTCCGGAGGGCGCGCGGGCATGCAGGCGCAATTGCCCCGAGTCCACGGTCGGAAAGAAATCGCGGCCGATCAGCGGGGCCAAAAACAACGAGCCAACTATGAAAATGGCGAATCCCGCCAGCACCGGGGTTCGATGCTCCAGACACCAATGGAGCAGCGCGGCGTAGGAGTTGCGCATCCGCTCAAAACGCCGGTTGAACACGTAATGCGTTTCCCAGATGGGGCCTGTGCCGCCGGCGGTTTCGCCGTGAGATCCCTGCGCGTAGAGCTTGGTTTCCGGCCGGAGCATGTAATGCACCATGTTCGGAATCAGCGTGCGGGAAAGCAGGTAAGAGGCCAGCATGGCGAAAACCACCGCCATGGCGAGCGGCGTGAACAGGTACCTGGCCGCACCCCTGAGCAGCAGCACGGGCACGAAGACGATGCAGATGGAGAGCGTGGAAACGAAGGCCGGCGCGGCGATCTGCTGCGCGCCATCGAGCACCGCGCGCACCAGCGGCTTCTTCATGGCCATATTGCGGTGCGTGTTTTCGATTTCCACCGTGGCGTCGTCCACCAGGATGCCCACCGCCAGCGCCATGCCGCCCAGCGTCATCACGTTGATGGTGTGGCCCAGCGCACTCAGCACAATCAGCGAGACCAGGATCGAAAGCGGGATCGAAATACAGACGATCACCGTGCTGCGCCAGCTTCCCAGAAACACCAGGATCATCAGCCCGGTGAGGAACGCGGCGGTGACGGCTTCGCGCACCACGCCGTTGATGGCCGCGCGCACGAACACCGACTGGTCGAACAACTGCCGCACGTGGAGCTCCGGGGTCAGCCCGGCCAGAATCTTCGGCAGCGCCGCCTTGACGTTGTTCACCACCGCCAGCGTGGAAGCCTTCCCATTGCGCATCACGGTGACCAGCGCCCCGCGCGTGCCGTTGGTGCGCACGATGCAGGTTTGCACCGCGTAGCCGTCGCGCACTTGCGCCACGTCGCCCAGCCTGATCGTGGCGCCATTCACCACCTTCAGCGGCAGCGCGTTCATTTCGCTCAGGATTCGCGGGCTGGAGTTCAGCTTGACCTGGTAATCCCTGTCGCCGATCTTGATATCGCCCGCCGGCAGAATCAGGTTTTGATTGGCCAAGGCGTTGGACACCTCTGCCGGCGCCAGGTTCTTGGCAAACATCGCCTCCGGGATCAAATCCACCATCACCTCACGCAATTTGCCGCCGTAAGGCAGCGGCACGGCGGCTCCCGGGATGGTGGCAAGCTGGGTGCGAATGAAGTTCTGGCCCAGGTCGAACAGTTCCTGCTCGCTCAGGGTCTTGCTCTCCAGGCCCAGTTGCAGGATGGGTACGCTCGATGCGTCGTACTTGAGAATATTGGGCGGCGTGGTGCCGGGCGGAAAGATGCGCAGCAGCGTCTGGCAAATAGCCGTCACCTGCGAGAGCGCCACCTCCACCTTGGCGTTGGGCTGGAAATACACGCGCGTGACGGAAACACCGGAATAGGATTGCGATTCGATGTGCTCGATATCATTGACGGTGGTCGTCATGGCACGCTCGAAGATCAGCACCATGCGCTTTTCCATTTCCTCCGGAGCGAGGCCGGTGTAGCTCCACACAACGCTGACCACCGGAATATCGATGTACGGGAAAATGTCCACCGGCATGGTGATGATTGCCGACACGCCGAGGATGGCGATGAGGATCGACATCACCACGAAAGTGTACGGACGTTTAAGAGCGAGTCTTACGATCCACATGGGAGCTGCGGGTTTCCAGCGCGTGGCGCACTACGGCGCCAAAGTTGGGCGATATACCTAGTATTTTAAACGATTTCGCGCCCCTGGGAAGCCTCCGCGGAGGGTGCTTGGAATAGCCCTTTTGAGCTATCGGCGGGCTTGGCGGGGCATGCGCAGCCCCCATGGGCCAAGGAAATGATAATCTTCTGAGAGACCGGCGCTTGGCGGCAGCGTTCATCACGGCAGGCGGGCCGGGCATGCCCAGGGCATGCCCGGCCCCTACGGGTTTCGTTGTAGGGGCGAGGCACGCCTCGCCCGCGTGGCGCGCGACACCAGCCCGTGCCAATCGCGAGAGGAGGAATTATGAAGACGCTACTGCTTGCCACGGTCCTCGGTGCGATGACTCTGCACGCTCAGGTAGATCCGCTGGAAGGAGTCTGGCAGGGATACGACGGCGAATGGCTGCACGTTTCGCGGCAGCTCGTCGCGCTCGCGGAAGCCATCCCGGCGAAGACTTACGCATGGCGGCCTGCGCCCGGCGTGCGATCCACCAGCGAAGTGATCATGCACATCGCGATCGCCAACTTCGGCTTGCTCAGTTACACCGGCCCCAAAATGCCCGCCGATCTGGCGTCTCCGAGCATGGAAAAGACGGTGACCGCGAAGTTGGAAGTCATCGCCTGGCTGAAGCGCTCGCTCGATGCAGTCAAGAATTCTCGCGTGGGTTTGACGCCTACAGACTTCCAGCGCAAGGTCACGATCAACGGGCGCGAAGCCACCATCGACGGAATGTACCTCCGGATCATCGTCCACGCCAACGAGCATATGGGGCAATTGGTGGCGTATGCACGCATGAACGGGGTTGTGCCTCCCTGGTCGGAAGGCGCCCGAAAATAGCCGCTAAGGAATCCGCCGTCCTTATTCCATCCGCGGCGCCCGCTGGTCCAGGCCGTTTTGATGCAGTGTGAGCTCGGTGGCGCGGCCTTGCGCACCGGTTTTGAAGGTGATCTGTGCGTCCACCCCTTTCAGGAAAAACTCCTTTTCGCTTTCGGCGAAGACCTGCAGCTTCGGCTGGCCGGTGGCTTGTTCGTAGAGCCGGTCGTCTTCACGGGTAATGGCGATGAAGAACGTGGGAGCAAGCTGATACCGGCCTACGTAACCTTCCAGGATTTTGGGATCGACCGCAATCGCCTGACGCTCTTTGACGGGCGCGCCGGCGAGAGGCATTGAGGTATCGAGCAGATGCAGCCCGACTTCGTCGGCGACGCCGCTCGTCAGCGAGAACGAGTTGGCCAGCACCACTACTCCCACTTTGGCCTTGGCGTCGAAGCCGATGAAGCTGGCGAAGCCGTAAGTGCCGCCATCCTTCCAGAACAAATCGCGGCCGTTATGTTGCATGATGTGCCAGCCGAGCGCCTGTTGGAAATTGAGCGCCGGGCCCGGAATCCGCACTTCCAGCATCGCCGCCATGGCCGGCTGGAGCGGCGATTTCTTGTAACCCAGATTGGCGGCCAGGAAAGCGATGAGATCGTTGGCGGTGGAGCGCAGCGCTCCACCGCCCGCCAGCGCCTGGAAATCCCAGAGGCGCGTGGGCTCGAGCGCGGCGTTGTAACCCGCCGCCATCCGCTCCTTCATCTCCGGCGTGAGCGTGATGCGCGTGCTGGCCATGCCGAGCGGCGTGGCGATGCGGGAAACCACCAGCGTCTCGTAATCCTTACCCGCCCGCAGTGAAAGAAGATGGCCCAGCAGTCCGGTCGCCAGGTTCGAGTATTCCCATTTCTCGCCGGGATCGCGCGGCAGTTGGTAGCTATTGAGAAACGCGTAGAGTTTGTCCGCCGAATAGTCCGCGTAAGGGTTCGCCGCATCTTTCGGCGAGAAATTGTTGGGCAGCCGCGGCAGGCTGGAGGTGTGAGTGGCGAGTTCCTCGAGCGTGATCTGCTTGCCGTTGCGCTGCGGCGCTTTGACGCCTTCGGGCAGGTACTTCGCGATGGGGTCGTCGAGCTTCACCTCGCCGCGTTGCGCCATATCGGCCAGCAGCAGCACTGTGAACACCTTGGTGATGGAACCGATTTCGAAAACGGTATCGCCGTTGAGCGGCCGCGCATCGTCCTTGGCTGGCTTGCCATACGCGACAATTCGCGTGCCCGAGGGCTCGATCACCGCAACCACCATTCCCACCGCGTTGTGACGCTCATCCACGCGTTCGGCCAGGATGCGTCGGATCTCGGCATCCGTCGGAGCGGGAGATTGGGCCCGCGCGGCGGCGGCCAGCAGCATCAGCGGAATCGCGATTCGATAGATCATCTTCATTGCTCCAGTGCTTTCAATTGGTCGATCTTGGTTTGCAGCTTGCGCGCCGCAATTTGGTTCAATTTCGCCACCAGCCAGAAGACACCGCCAACGAAGGCGAACGAAAGGGCGGCCGTGAGAACGCGATAGCGGATCGGGATGGGCGTCGTGATTGCCGTTCCGGCGATAAACACTGCGAGGCCGGGAATCAGCGGGCCCAGGTACCAGCTCCAGACGTTTTCCAGCGCGTCGCGCTGGCGTTCCAACCGGCGGCGATGGAATCCCAGGCATTGCTCGAATTCGGTTGCGGCGGGCGCAGTCTCGGACGAAGCGCGCCGGTGGAGCTGGTATGCGGCGTATAGCGCGCCGGCGATGGTCAACAGCGAACCCACGCGCGCAACGGCGTTCGGGATCCATTTGATGTAGTATCCGAACACGACGACCACGATGGCGAAGGCCACGTACTCGCGCGCGTTGCGCCATCGGATGCGGTGCTGAAACTTGCCGGCTCTGCGCCGGATTTCTTCGAGCGACATAGCGAGATTCTCCCCCGGCTGGTTTTGCCAGGCATTGCGAAGTTCGTCCTGCGGAAGTTCATTCGGCGGATTAGGCATGCTGTCCCCCCTGAGAGAACCGCCGGGCCAGCACGGTCTTGATGCGATGGATCTTGGTGGCCACGTTGCCGGCCGCGAGGCCGGTGATTTCGCCGATTTGGGCGGCGTCCATCCCTTCCAGGTAAGAAAGAATCACCTGCCGGTCAAGCGGCTTCAAACTCTGAATCATCTCCGTCAATCGCGCCAGCACCTGGCGGCGGTCCGCCGCCCGATCGCCATCGCGGTCGCCCAGCGTGAGCTCGACTTCCTCCAGGCTGACCAGGTTGCGGTCGCCGGAGCGCCGCCGGCCAATGCCGTAACTCACTGCCGTATTATGCGCCACGCGGTAGATCCAGGTGCGCGTCGAGCACCGGCCGTCAAAGAGAGCGAAGCTGCGCCAAAGGGCCAGATGGATCTCCTGCAACAAATCGCGCCGCCGGTCCGCATCGAACTCGTACGCGCGCGCCAGCCGTTCCAGCGCCGCGCCATACTCGGCCGCCGCCTGGTGATACCGTTCGTCCTGGCTCGGCGATCCCACACTTCAGATAGTCGCCGCTGGCGGGGGGTTCTTACAAGCGAATTCGCGAGGAGCGCGATAATAAACGCTATCGGAGCCGGGCCCAGAGGGCACCCCGTCAGGAAGCGGTTGGGGCGATGATTACATAAGAAGGCCCAATCTCTATGAAGATCTCGATTCTGACCCTCGCCGCACTGGCTTCGCTCCATGCGGCGGCTCCGGCGCCGATCCGCGTGGTGGTGGCCAAGGATGGCAGCGGCGATTACCCCACCGTGCAAAACGCGGTGGACCACGCGTTCGACCGGGTGCTGGCTCCGACCACGGCGCGCTTGATCATCGAAATCCGCCCCGGCATCTATCACGAGCGTGTGCGCGTGCCGCACGACCGGCCGCGCGTGACCTTCCTCGGCCAGGATGCGCAGTCGACCGTCATTACCTACGGCCTGGGAGCCAAGGACGTCGGCGGCACATTCTTCAGCGCCACCGTCGACATCAACGCGGACGAATTCGAGGCGCAGAACATCACCTTCGAAAACTCCTACGGCACCGGCACGCAGGCGGTGGCGATTTCGGTGCACTCCGACCGCGCGGTGTTCCGCAATTGCCGGTTCCTCGGAATGCAGGACACCGTCTACGCCGCGAGCGGCCGCCAATATTACGTCGATAGCTACATCGCCGGCCACGTCGATTTCATTTTCGGCAACGCCGCCGCGGTCTTTGACCGTTGCCAGATCCACAGCCGCGGCCCCGGCTACGTGGCGGCCGAGAGCCGCACCATGGCCGATGGCGCGCAGGGCTTCGTGTTCACCCACTGCCGGCTGACGGCCGATCCGCAAGTGCACGACGTCTTCCTGGGCCGCCCCTGGCGCGACTATTCGCGCGTGGTGTATCTGGAATGCTGGATGGGCGACCACATCCGCCCCGAGGGCTGGAACAACTGGAACAAAGAAGCCGCCGAACAAACCGCCTGGTTTGCCGAATACGCCTCCGATGGTCCCGGCGCCAACGCGGACGCCCGCGTGAAATGGGCCAAGCCCCTCACCGCCGCCGCAGCCCACGATTTCGCCCCCGAGGTTTTCCTCCGCGGCACCGACGGCTGGAACCCGGTGGATGCGCGCTGAGCTTGGGAGCCCCGACAGGGGCGAAAGATAATAAAAGACAATAGCCCACGGCGCAAGCCGTGGGGTACTTTCTTTCGCTCCTCCGGAGCTTGAGTCACACCCAAGCTTGGAACGTTGGATTCGCTCTTGTGCCCTACGCCCGCTGATTCGGCGCCTCAGTTGATGCGGTAATGGCAGCCGCGGCTTTCGCGGCATTGCTGCGCGGCTTCGAGGATCAAAAACGCGGTGAGGATGCCGTTGCGCAGACCGATGATGGAATCGCTGACCTCGCATTTTTCGTAGAAGCGGGCGATCTCGAGGTCGAGCTCGCGCAATATGCGCATGGCCCGGTTCAGGCGCCGATCGCTGCGAATCAAGCCGCAATAATTCCACATGGTGTGCTGGATGGTCAGCCAATCCTGGGTGATGAGGGCGGGGTCCGCCGGTTCGTGCTCGTACCGCCAGTCGGCCACCTTGGGGAAGTAGTAATCGCCACCGCGGCCGATGCCTTCGGCGGCTTGCGCGCCGGCCCGCGTTCCCCAAACCAGGCATTCGAGCAGGGACGTGCTGGCCAGACGGTTGGCGCCGTGCAATCCGGTGCAGGCCACCTCGCCCGCCGCGCGCAGCCGGTCGACCGTGGTTCGGCCGCAATCGTCGACCGCAATGCCGCCGCAGCTATAGTGCGCCGCGGGGACCACCGGAATCGGTTCGCGCGTGAGGTCGATGCCGCGCTCCATGCATACGGCGTAGATGCCGGGGAATCGTTCGCGAAGGTAGTCGGCGGGCTTGTGGGTGATGTCCAGGTAAACGCAAGGCTCGCCCGATTCCAGCATGGTCTGATAGATGGCGCGCGCGGCGATGTCGCGCGGCGCGAGCGACCCGTCGGGATGGAACCGTTGCATGAATTCCTTACCGTGACGATCCACCAGGCGGCCTCCCTCGCCGCGCACCGTCTCGGAAATCAGAAAACAGCCGTCGGGCGCCAGCAGCGCGGTCGGGTGGAACTGGATGTACTGCATGTTGATGCAGCGGGCGCCGGCGCGGGAAGCCATGGCAATGCCATCGCCGCGCGCGCCGGGTGGATTGGTCGTATGCAGGAAGACGCTGCCCAGACCGCCGGTGGCGAGGATGGTTTCCTTGGCCAGCAGAGAGAAGATCTTCTCGGTCTCCCGATCGAGCACGTATGCCCCGACGCAGGTCAGCAGGCGATAGACGTCGGTGGGCTCGATCGAATGGTGGGAGACGGTCAGCAGGTCCACCGCGGTCGCATGAGCAATCACCTTGACGTTCGGATGTGCGCGGACCCGCTCGAGGAACGCGCGCTCGATCGCGGAGCCGGTTTGATCCTTGTGGTGAACGATGCGCGGCAGGGAGTGGCCCGCTTCGCGGGTCAGGTCGAGCTGCTCGGGATTCTCCTTGGAGGGGTCGAACGGAACTTGAAGCTCGTCAATCAGGATTTCCTTCACCAGGCGCGGGCCTTCGCGGCTGAGCAGCCGGGCGGCATCGGGCGAGCTCAAGCCGCCGCCGACCGAGAGAATGTCCGCCACCAGTTGTTCCGGAGATTCGCCTGGCGCGTGGTAGATGATGCCGCCCTGCGCGCGATCGGTGTTGCTCTCTGCGGGGTTTCGGGCGCGCGTCAGCAGAGTGACCTGGCAGCCCCGTTTCGCGGCTTCCCACGCGGCCGCGAGGCCACCCAGGCCGCTGCCGATGACCAGTACGTCGGTTTGTAAGCAGTCCTCGATCACTCGGGCCCGATCTCGAAACTCAAGTCTACCGCCGGCGCGGAGTGAGTTAGCGCGCCGACCGAAATCCAGTCCACGCCCGCCTCCGCGAACTCCCGGACATTTTCGAGCGTAATACCGCCGGAGGCCTCGAAGCGAATCTTGCGCGCGCCTTCCGCGCGGCGCACCTGTTCGACCGCCTGGCGCACCTGCGCCGGGCTCATGTTATCGAGCAGAATAACATCCGGGCTGTAGGCGAGCGCATCGCGCAACTCGTCGAAATTCGTCACTTCGATTTCGATCCACGCGACGCGGCCCTTGGCGGGTTGCGCCGCTTGTAGCGCCGGGGAGACGCCGCCCGCCAACCGGATATGATTCTCCTTGATGAGGACGGCTTCCGCCAGGTCCTTGCGGTGATTGCGGCCGCCGCCGACGCGCACTGCGTATTTTTCCAGCGTGCGAAGCCCCGGCGTGGTTTTCCTGGTATCCAGGATTTGCGCACCCGTGCCGGCAACCTCGCGCACAAAGCCGCGCGTGAGCGTGGCGATGCCGGAGAGGCGCTGGAGCAGGTTCAACGCCACGCGTTCTCCGGAAAGCAACGCGCGCGCCGAGCCGCGCACCCGCGCGGGAATCTCGCCCGGGCGGAGTTCCTCGCCGTCTTTGCGTGCGATCTCCGCTACTGCCGAGGCGTCCAGCAGGCGGAAGACTTCGAGGAACAGATCGAGGCCGGCCAGCACCAGCGGGGCTTTGGCGATCAGTTCCCCGCGCGCGCGCAGCCCGGCGGGCACGACCGAATCGGTTGTAATATCCCCAGCCCCAAAATCCTCCTTGAGGAATCCGCGCAAGAGCTCGCGGTAACCGGAGGCGTCAAGAGATTCGGACATAGAAATCAAACCGCCCGGGCCTTGTAGGGGCGAGGCATGCCTCGCCCCCAGGCTGAAAGCCTCGCGGCAGACCGGGCCGGGCATGCCCGGCCCCTACAGATCCCGGTCGGGCGTTGTGTTTCCTGATGCCCCACTACTCTAGCTCATCTCCAACATGCGCTGGATGGGGCGCAGGGCGCGCTGGCGCAGACCTTCGTCCAGCGTGATTTCCGGCGTGCGATCCCGCATGGCGAGGTAAAGCTTTTCCATCGAGTTGAGCTTCATGTGCGGGCATTCGCTGCACGCGCCGCCCTCGCCCCATTGGCAGCCGCCCTCGGTGGGAGCCGGGATGAACGTTTTCTCCGGGCACGCTTTTTCCATCTGGTGGAGGATGCCGCTTTCGGTGGCGACGATGAACTCGGCCGCCGAGCTGTCGCGGGCGGTCGAGAGAATTCCCGTTGTCGAGCCGATGTAATCGGCATGGCGCAGCACCGCTTCCCGGCACTCGGGATGCGCCAGCACCTTGGCTTGCGGATGTTGCTCCTTCAACTCCAGCAGCCGGCGCTCGGAGAATATCTCGTGGACCATGCAGCTCCCCGGCCAAAGCCGCATTTCGCGTCCCGTGTTCCGGATCAGGAAGCGGCCCAGATGCTGATCGGGCGCGAACAGAATGGGCTGCCCAGGCGGAATCTGCCGGATGATTTTCTCCGCGTTGCTGGAGGTGCAGATGATATCGCTGAGCGCCTTGACCTCGGCGCTGCAGTTGATATAAGTGATCGATACGTGATCGGGGTAGCGCTCGCGGAATGCTTTGAACTCATCCGCCGGACAGCCGTCGGCCAGCGAACAGCCCGCCGCCGGGTCGGGCAGCAGGACCAGCTTGCCCGGGTTGAGGATCTTGGCGGTCTCGGCCATGAACAGCACGCCACAGAAGACGATCGCATCGGCGGACGTAGCCGCGGCTTTCTGAGACAATTGCAAGCTATCGCCGACAAAATCGGCCACGTCCTGGATTGCCGGTTCCTGGTAGAAGTGCGCCAGGATGACGGCATTCATCTCGCGCTTGAGCCGCCGGATCTCCGTGGCGATATCGGCGCGCGTCAGGGACTCATGGGTTTCGGTTGGGGGAGCTGTCACTAGGCCCATCTACGCATACTTGCGGAGTGAAAAGCAACCGGCGCTGGGGTGCCGCGATAAACTGGAGAGGCTAGGTCAAACCACTGCGCGCCAGCTAAGCCGCGGAACACTATGAACAACCGGCCCGACTCGGTGACGATTATCGGTTCCCTGCTCATCACAACGGGTACACTCGGGCTGCTTTCTCACTTAGCCGACTTTCGTGTACCTCCGTTCCATTCCGATATCGCATGGGTTTCTCTCATCCGCCTCGTGGCGATTCTGAGCGGGGCATACGTGCTCTGCGGCCGCAACTGGGCGCGTTGGCTGGCGCTGGCTTGGATCTTATTTCATGTGGTCATAGGCGCCTTGCACTCGTCGTTCCAGTTTGCGGTTCACGCGTTGTTGTGCGCGGCGTTCGCATATTTCCTGTTTCGCCCATCCGCGGGCCGGTACTTTCGCCGGGATCGCGCATAACCGCGAGGCACGCCCCCGCCTCTCGGTTGCGAAGCAGCGTCCGCAAAAACGAGCCCGCGCGACGGCCGAGAGGCCGCTGCGCGGGTTCTTGGCGGTGGGCCGCCGTGCAGGCAGACCTACACTGCCAGGTACAGCGTGCTGCCCTGGCGGTTGACCAGCAACAGGGTCTCGGCGGTGGAATGCTTGAGCGCCCGTTCGAACTCGGCGGTGTTGCGCACCGGCTTGCGGTTGACTTCCAGGATGACGTCGCCACGCTGCAACCCGTTGGCGGCGGCCTGGCTGGCCGGATCGACGGCGGTCACCACCACGCCGCTCGTATCGGGCGGCAGGCCGAGCTGGCGGGCGTCCCGCGCGCTCACGTCCTCGACGGAAACGCCGTCCATGCCGGTTTCGGGAGCGTCCGGCTCGCTCGAGGCCTTGGCCGTCTCGGTGGGCATTTCCTCCAGGCGTGCCGAGACTTCGCGCTCCGCGCCGTCGCGCAGGAGCTTCAGGTTTACCGCCGTGCCGGGCTGCATCAGCGAAATGGTCATGCGCAGTTGAGCGTTGTCGTTCACCGGCTTGCCGTTCACGGAAAGAATGATGTCGCCCTTCTCGATGCCGGCGTGCCCAGCCGGGCTATCGGGCTTGACTGCCGACACCAAAGCCCCGCCCGGTTCC
>Ga0208820_1000732_pt1 | contig 21108 bp, 20 predicted proteins | sample June2015DPH_16_5_FD_184713 | JGI IMG/M metagenome (GOLD analysis project Ga0208820, IMG submission 184713) | Peatland microbial communities from SPRUCE experiment site at the Marcell Experimental Forest, Minnesota, USA - June2015DPH_16_40... | ecosystem: Environmental > Terrestrial > Soil >...
TGGCTCCCTGATTCATATTAGTGCATAGCAGGGTAGGGTACTCGCCGGATCTTCGGGGGAGCACGGATTAGTTGAGATGCGGCGCGAGGTTCGGCGGTCGCCTCACTCAAAGTGTGTAAGGATAACCATGATGCTGCAAACCGCAACCCGCTCACCGTTCAACACGGTGGGTTTGTAATGCTGCTTCGTGACGAACTCAAGGGCTCGTCTGTCGACGGAATCCAGGCCGGACAGGCGAGTGAATCGAAGGTGCGTGATCCTGCCATCGGGACCGATAATCATCGCCACCTCCGGAGAAAACCCTGGCTTTCGAGCGCCTCGTGAAGCGTCAGTGATCGCTTGCTCATAGGAGCGTGGCCATGGGTAGGCGTCCAGCCCGTCGCAGCCCGAGTCCACCTTAGCCTGCTTCGTTGGCGCCGGGCCCGGGGCCCCGGCCGGTGTCGCAGGCGCGGCGACAACGATCTCGTCGGGCGTCTCGCGGGACGACAGCCTGACCATTTCCCGCATCGCCGGCGGGACGACGGGCTCGGCTCCGTCGCCCGGAGCGTCGGCAGTTCGCTTCGGCTTGGTAGGTGCTGGACTGGCCGGCTCGGGCTTGACCGCCGAGATGCCAAGCTGCTTGATCTCCACCCGCCTCTGGGGAGTCCGTTTGCAGCCCGCCAGAGCCAAGAGCACCGTCATCGCGACCGCGTATATTCTCATCGACCTGTCAACATCATGCGTCTGCGGCGGGCGCGGACGCGTCATCCGCGCTGCCGTTCAATCCATCGGTAGTTCCACCTCGGTGTAGCTGCCTGGCGTGGCGGCATCCACGGCGGCGGCGATAGCTTTCAGCCTCTGTCGTACCAGCCGCCAGCGCCCCTGGCTGAGAACCACCAGCGCGATTTTCCGGCCCGTCAGGTTCTGCTGGTGCCGGATGCCCTTGTCGCTCGTTACCATCACGTCGAAAGCCGCATCCTCGGCGGCTTGGAGCAGGTCGCCGTTCTTGAACAAGTGCCAGCCGCGTGCGCGCGCTTCGACAACCGTATGCGCGTGCAGCGCTTGGGCCAATCCACGCGGGACATTGTTATCGAACAGGATCAGCACTGTTAATAGGTAACCGTATCCAGGCTGCGGGCCGCAAAGTCGATCACGGCTTTCACCTGTTCCTGCGTCACGTCGTACTGCTCCGTTATCTCATCGATGCTCATGCCGTCTTCCAGATTCTCAAAGACGAGTTGAACGGGCATCCGGGTGTCCCGGAAAACCCACGCGCCGCTGACCTTGCCGGGGATGCTCTCCACGGCGGGGCATTGTGACCAATCGAGACTCGCCATCGTCACACCTCCTGATCCTTCAACCAGAATAGCGCCTAATTTCCCGGAAGATCCGCCTCGCCACCGCCCGCGTTTACTTGTGCTGTAATACCACTGTGAAAACCATTCTATCGTTGCTGCTTCTGGCGGCGGCTGCGGCGCAGGGCGCGGAGCTGCTTGCTTTTTCCGGATCGAATCCGGGCGGCGGCGCCAAGGGTATTTACGCTTACCGGTTCGATACCACCTCCGGCGAGCTGAAACCGGCGGGGCTGGCGGTGGAAACCACCAACCCCTCGTTTCTGGCGGTGGGTGCGAACGGCCAATTCCTGTACGCGGTGAACGAGGTCGGGGGGAAAGGGATGGTCAGCGCGTTTTCGATTGACCGCGCGGCGGCGCGGCTGACGCTGATCAACCAGGTTTCTTCCAAGGGCGGCGGCCCCTGCCATCTGGCGCTCGATGCGACCGGCCACTGGCTGGCGGTAGCCAATTACGGAACCGGCAGCGTGGCCGTGCTGCCGGTGGGCGCCGACGGCAAGCTGGGCGAGGCTGCCGGGTTCGACCAGCACCATGGCTCTAGTGTCAACCGCGCGCGGCAGGAAGGGCCGCACGCGCACGAAGCGGTCTTCTCGCCCGACAACCGGTACCTGCTGGTGCCCGACCTCGGCCTCGACCAGATACTGGTCTACCGTTTCGACGCCAGCAAGGGGACTATCGCGCCGAATGATCCGCCCTTCGCGGTGGTGGCGCCAGGGTCCGGCCCGCGGCACCTGGCCTTTCATCCGAACGGGAAAGTGGTTTACGTGCTGAATGAGATAGCCTCCACCGTAACCGCGTTTCATTATGACGCGGCGAAGGGCGCGCTCCAGGATTTCCAGACCGTGAGCGCGCTGCCCGCCCATTTCACGCAGGCCAGTACCGCCGCGGAAATCGTCGTCAACGCCGCCGGCAGCGCAGTGTACGCTTCCAACCGCGGGCACGATAGCATCGCGATGTTCGATATCCAGCCTGTGCTGTTCAAACTGGCGGAGCCCGAGCACACTCCCACGCTGGGCAAAACGCCGCGCCAGTTCACGCTGGACCCGGATGGCAGATTCCTGCTGGTGTCGAACCAGGATTCGGATAACATCGAGGTCTTTCGTGTCCATCAGCGGTCCGGAGAGTTGACGCCAACCCGGTTCCGGCCGGTGGAGCAGCCGCGCCCGGTCTGCCTGGTCTTTGTTAAGTAGCTAATTAGGCTGATTCGCTGGCGTCGAACCGCTCGACGAGGCGCTTCGGCGCGGTGTTGCGCCAGGCCGCTGCCAGCGCCCGGCGCCCGACGGTTTTGTGAGCGGCCTTCAGGCGCACGGTGGTGGCACCGCCGCGGCCCCACGCGCCCGCCGCCGGCACGAAGACGGCCGGGAAGGCTTCCACGAAGTTGTGCTGCTGCTCCGGCGCAAGCTTGACCATGGCCCAGCCATGCTCCGGATAGCCGAGCGTGGCGAAGATCTTGCCGCCGATTCGAAAATCCGGGTGGTGCATGTGGGCGCGCTCTTCGGTTTCGGGAAAACCGAGTGCGAGACGGCGAAAATCGTCAGGGGTCATGGTGAAACCTCGGTTGCTACGGGCTGGCATCGCGGTTGCGGGCGGCGCGAGACTGCATCAAGAGAGCTCAAGAAACACTCGCCCGCAAGCGGGCGTTGGCAAGCTAGAGCATGCCCTACCTACTGGCCGAGGACTTCCAGGTACCGCGCTACGGCCTCGATCCCGCGGTAGAAATTCGGCAGATGGAACTTCTCGTTCGGGGCATGCAGATTGTCGTCCGGCAAGCCGAAGCCCATCATCACGCTGGGCACGCCGAGGTATTTGTCGAACACGCCCACGATCGGAATCGACCCGCCCGACCGAATGTAGACCGTCTCTTTGCCGAAGATCTGTTTCATGGCTTCGGCCGAGGCCTGGATGTACGGGTTATCGGGATTTGTCAGCGATGGGGCTCCGGCGCTCAGCAGTCTTACTTCGGCGGTCACGCCCTTCGGACACACCGCCTTCACCGCTGCCTGAAACTGAGCTATCGCTTCATCCACCCTCTGGTCACCCACCAGGCGGGTGCTGATCTTAGCCACGGCCCGCGCTGGGATCACGGTCTTGGCGCCTTCGCCCACAAAACCGCCCTTAATCCCGTGCACTTCCACCGTGGGCCGCGCCCACACGCGCTCGAAGAGCGGAACCCCAGGCTCGCCCACCAGCTCCTTCGCGCCCATTTCCTTCTCGGTATACTCCTTCTCATCGAAAGGCAGGCGCGCCCATGCCTCGCGCTCCTTAGCCGCCGGCGGCACCACGCGATCGTAGAACCCCGGTATGAGAATGTGGCCGTCGCGATCCTTGAGCGCGCACAGAATCTCGGCGATAGCCATGATCGGGTTGGGCGCCGCGCCGCCATAGACGCCCGAATGCAGGTCGTGATCGGCGCCCTCGACGGCCAGTTCGTAATAAACCAACCCGCGCAGTCCGATGCAGATGCTGGGCATCTCGGGCGCGAACATTTCGGTGTCGCACACGATGGCCGCATCGGCCTTCAGCCGTGGCGGCTTGCTCTTCACGTACGCTTCGATGTGCTCGCCGCCGGTCTCCTCTTCGCCCTCCAGCAGGAACTTCACATTGACGGGGAGCTTGCCGTGGGTCTTCATGAGGCCCTCCACGGCTTTGATCTGGATATAGACCTGCCCCTTGTCGTCGCAGGCGCCGCGGCAGAAAATGTCATTGCCGCGAATGGTGGGCTCGAATGGCGGCGATTTCCACTCATCGAGCGGATCCGGCGGCTGCACGTCGTAATGGCCGTAGAACAGCACCGTCGGCTTGCCCGGCGCACCCAGCCATTCGCCATAGACGAGCGGATTGCCCCCGTTCGCGTCCTCGATCAGCTCGGCCGAAGTCATCCCGGCGCCGAGCAGTTCGTTCCTGACGAACTCCGCCGCGCGCCGGATATCCGGCTTGTGCTCGGAGAGCGTGCTGATGCTGGGAATCCGCAGAAATGTCTTCAACCCTTCCAGAAACTCGGCTTGGTGCTCTTGATAGTAGTTCACGTCAGCCTCCGGTCTCCAAAAACTCGTTGACAAACTCCCCGAGTGGCGATCGCCCAATTACAGGGCCTAAAGGCCGTGTTGAGTAGATCCCACGCCGGCACGGCTGAAGCCGTGCCCTGATACAAGGCTTCGGAATCATGTTGCGAACTTGTGAGACAGGACATTAGCTCAATTCGCCGTTCCTCAAATACAGCCTTGCATTCCCGGCGCCAGCCGAGCCCTTCATGGAGGGCCGGGCATGCCCGGCCCCTACGACCGGCGGTAAGGCGCTGTAGGGGCGAGGCATGCCTCGCCCGCGGGTCACGCGACAAAACGCGATTGTAATTACGAAATGGCGTACTTAGCCTCCCGTCTACATAATCGCAGTTGGCGGCGCGGGTTCATCCGGCCTGCCGGCGTTCTCGAGCGGCAGCCGGATCATCAGCGTCGCCAGTCCCACCAGCACAAGGATCGACAGCCATGTCGTTCCCGCCCAGGTCCAGTCCGGCAGGATGGCGTGGCCATAGCTCTTTTCCGCCGCGCGGAATCCCGCCACCAGCAGCCCGCACAAGGCCTCGCCCGCGATCAGCCCCGACGCCGTCAGCACGCCGGCGTTCTCGATGCGTGCCTTTTGCGCGTCGTTAAAGTTGCCCTGGTTGCGGTACTTGTCGGTGGCCCAGCGGAAGAGGCCGCCGATGAAGATCGCGAAGGTGGTTTCGAGCGGCAGGTACATGCCCACCGAGAACAGCATGGGGCTCTTCACCTCGATCAGGATCAGACCGAAGCCCATGAAGATCCCCGCCACCACCAGCGGCCACGCCATGTTACCGCCCACGATGCCTTTCGCCAGCGAGGCCATCAGCCCCGCCTGCGGCGCCGAAAGTTGCGGCGTGCCGAAGGTGTAGGCGCGGTGCAGCCACATCAGCGGGAAGAACAGAGCCATGCTGGCTACCGCGATGCCCATCAGGTCGCCGATCTGCATTTTGGCCGGCGTGCCGCCCAGAATATGCCCAGCCTTCAGGTCTTGCAGCATCTCGCCGGCCACTGCGGAGGAGACGCACACCACGGCCGCCACGCCGAGCACCGCGCCGATGCCCGCGTTGCCGCGCAGCCCCATGGCCACCATCAGCAGCGCCGCGATGACCAACGTGCACAGCGTCAGGCCGGAGACAGGGTTATTCGAGGAGCCGATCATCCCCACCAGGTTGCCCGAAACCGCGGCAAAGAAGAAGCCGAGCACGATCATGACAATTGCCGCCACGACCGCCGCGCCAATCTGGCCGGCGAAGTAGAAGTACAGCGCCACCATGCAAACGAAAACCGCCGCCAGCCCGCCGAATACTACTTTGCTGTTCAAGTCGCGCTCGGTGCGGCTGGTGCCTTCGTGTCCCGCCGCGGACTTCCGCAGGTCGGCTACCGCGCGCTTCATGCCGAGGCCGAGGTTCTTGCGCATGCGGAACAGGGTGAACGACGCGCCTACCATCATGCCTCCCACCGCGATGGGCCGCACGATGTTGTACCAGGTGGTGCCGGCGACGTCCGCCCAACCGGCCTCACCCTTCACCCAGGGCTGCAGTTGCGGTCCCAGGAAGAAGATCAGCAGCGGCACCAGCAGTCCCCAGGCGAAGACGCCGCCGGCGAAGTTCAGCGCGCCCAGCCGCGGTCCGATAATGTAACCGACGCCGAGATACGCCGGGCTGATGGCGGGAGCGGAGAAGGTCGTCATGGCGCCAGCCTGCACGGTGGGCGTGCCCGGCATCCGCGTCAGCTTGACCATGCTCTTTCCCAGTTCCCCGACATGCACCAGGAAATCCCGGCTGGCGGCGAACAGGTTGATGGCGCCCAGGAAGAACACGACCGCACCCACGCCCATGTTGGCGAAAAGAATCTTGGCGGCTCTGGCCCCCTGCTGGCCGGCCTTGTGAATCTCCGACGCCGCCACCGATTCCGGGAAGGGAAGATCGGGATCCTCCACCATCACGCGCCGCAGGAGGGTGACAAAGAGAATCCCCAGCGTGCCGCCCACCGCCATCAGCGCCACCGATTTCCAGTAGCCGTGCTCCAGGTCGAACGCCGGCCACACCCCCGCCAGCACGAACGCCGGGATGGTGAACACCGCTCCGGCGGCCACCGATTCGCCAATCGATCCGATGGTACGGGCCATATTCTCTTCCAGAATCGAGCCCTTCATCAGGCGCAGGATGGCCATGCCGATCACCGCCGCGGGATAGGTGGCCGCGATGGTCATACCGGCGCGCAAACCCAGGTAGAGGTTGGCCGCTCCCAGGACAACGGTCATCAGCAAACCCAGCACGATCGCCCGAATTGTGAATTCTCGCAAGTCGGTTTTGTCCGGTACATACGACCGGAATTTCTTCTCGTCGGGAGGCGTCATTGGAGTTTCGACCTCACTTTATCACTTAGCGCTTTGCCGTCAACCGTCTTGCCTTGGAGCCTTGCCTGCGCGGCTTTCATCACCACACCCATCTGCTTCAGGGAGGTGACTCCGGTCTCGGCCAGCGCGGAGGCGATAGCTTCGTCCATTTCGGCCTCGGTGGCGGCGGCCGGGAGGTAGCTTTCGATCAGCGCGCGCTCGGCTTCCTCTTTATCCGCCTGCTCGGTCCGGCCGGCCTTGCGAAACGCGTCGGCCGCGTCGATGCGCTGTTTGATGAGCGACTTGAGCACCTGCATTTCGGCGGCTTCATCGAGCGGCTTGGGCGAATCCACCTTCAGCTTCATGAGCGCGGCCTTGACCATGCGGAGCGCGCTCAACCGCGCCTCTTGCCTGGCCTTCATGGCCCCAACCATGTCTTTTTGCACTTGATCGATGAGAGGCATAATGTAATGTTATTCTATGGGACAGGCTTGCCGGCGCCCTTTTTGCCCGGGAACGAAGCGGTGGTATACAAACCGCCGGCGCCTGACGCTCTCTTACTACATATTATGAACATCCTAGTTGCCGAGCCTATCGCACCGGCCGCCCTCGATCTGTTGCGCGGCGAACCTGGCTGGAATGTCATTGTTTCCAATCCTAAAGAGTATGCCCAGCATCTGGCGGAAGCGGAGGCGCTGCTGGTTCGCAGCGCGGTCCAGGTTACGCCGGACGTGCTCGCCAAGTCGCCCAAGCTGCGGGTGATCGGGCGCGCCGGCGTGGGGGTCGACAACGTCGATCTGGAGGCCGCTACCACGGCGGGCGTGCTGGTGATGAACACGCCGGGCGGCAACGCCGTCTCGGTGGCCGAGCACACGCTGGCGCTGATGCTGGCGATGGCGCGGCACATCCCGCAAGCCAGCGCCTCGACGCGCGCCGGCAAGTGGGAAAAGAAAAAGCTGATGGGCCGTGAGCTGCGCGGCAAGACGCTGGGCGTCGTGGGGCTGGGCAGCATCGGCCGCGAAGTGGTCAAGCGGGCGCGCGCCTTCGAGATGCGCGTGGTGGCGAACGATCCCTACGTGACCTCGAAGATCGCCGAAGATGTCGGCGCGGAGCTGGTGGAGCTCGCCGCGCTCTACGCGCAAAGCGATTACATTACGCTGCACGTGGCCGCCACGCCGGAAACCACGGGCATGCTTTCGCGCGAGGCGTTCGCGGCGATGAAGACGGGAGTGCGGATCGTGAACTGCGCCCGCGGCGAGCTGGTGGATGAAGTCGCGCTGGCCGAAGCGGTGGCCTCCGGCAAAGTCGCCGGAGCCGCGGTGGATGTGTTCGCCGTCGAGCCGGTTCCCGCCGGTTATCCGCTGTTCGTTTCCGAAGCCGTGCTGGCCACGCCGCACATCGGCGGCTCGACCGAGGAGGCGCAGGAGATCGTGGGCATCCGCATCGCCCAGCAGGTGGTCGAATACCTGAAGAGCGGTGTGGCTATCAACGCCGTCAACATGCCCGCGCTTTCGCCGGACCAATACCGCGCTTTGAGCCCGTACATGGCGCTGGCGGAGCGGCTGGGCAATTTCGCGGCTTACATCGCCAACGGCAATCCGCGCATCGTGCGGCTGACTTACTTCGGCCGCATCGCGGACGGCAACACCAACCTGCTGCGCAACGCCGGAGTGGCGGGCGCGCTGTCGCGGTCCACTTCGAAAAAGGCGAACCTGGTGAACGCCATGACGATCGCCGAGCATCGCGGCTGGACCGTGCAGGAAGGCCGCGAGCCGCGCTCCGGCCACACCGATTCGATCCGCCTGGACCTGATCACCGACAGCGGCGTCACCACCGTGGAAGGCGCCGTGCTGCTGGGCAAGCCGCGCCTCATGCAGGTGGACGGCATTCAATGCGAGATGGCGTTGGCCGGCTCGCTGATCTACATGAATAACCTGGACGTCCCGGGCGTCATCGGACACGTGGGCACGGTGCTCGGCAGAAACCAGATTAACATCGCGAATTTCTCGCTGGGGCGGCGCGACAAGCCGACGGTTCCCGGCCAGCCGCTCGATGCGGTCGCGCTGGTCTCGACCGATGGTCTGGTGCCCGAGAGCGTGCTGGCGCAGTTGCGCGACCACAGCGGGGTCAAGTTTGCGCGCGCGGTAGAGTTCGAGTAAGTATATGAAGCCATCAGTAACTCCTCAGAATCCGTGCTTCTCCTCCGGGCCCTGCGCGAAACGGCCCGGCTGGACTCTGGACGCCCTGAAGGACGCCGCGGTCGGGCGGTCGCACAGGAATAAGATCGGCAAGAGCAAGCTGGCCGAAGTTATCGAGCGGAGTAAGAAGCTGCTGGGAATCCCGCAAGGCTACCTGCTCGGGATTGTTCCGGCTTCCGATACCGGAGCGGTCGAGATGGCCTTGTGGTCGTTGCTGGGCGAGCGTGGCGTGGACGTATTCTCGTGGGAGAGTTTCGGCGCCGGCTGGGCGGCGGATTCGAAGAAGCAACTCAAGCTGAAGGAACTGTTCGTCTTCGCGGCCGAATACGGCAAGCTGCCGGATCTGCAACTGGCGGATTGGAGCCACGATGTGGTGTTCCCGTGGAACGGGACCACTTCCGGCGTGCGGGTTCCGAACGGGGATTGGATCGCGGCCGATCGCGAGGGATTATCGATTTGCGACGCCACGTCGGCGGTCTACGCGATGGAAGTGCCATGGGACAAGCTGGACGTGGCGACCTGGAGCTGGCAGAAGGTGCTGGGCGGCGAGGCTGCGCACGGCATGTTAGCGCTCAGTCCGCGCGCTGTGAAACGGCTGGAATCATACACACCCGACCGGCCGCTGCCGAAGATCTTCCAGATGGTCAAGGGCGGCAAGCTGATGGCGGGCATTTTTGAAGGCGAGACGATTAACACTCCCTCGATGCTGTGCGTGGAAGACGCGCTGGACGGGCTGAAGTGGGCCGAATCGATTGGCGGACTGCCGGCGTTGCTGGCGCGGTCGCGCGCGAACCTCGCAGCCATCGAGGATTGGGTCGAGAAGTCTTCCTGGGCCGCGTTTCTGGCCGAGGAGAAAGCGATTCGTTCCAATACGTCGATCTGTCTGAAGATCGTCGATCCGGCCTACCTTGCGCTGCCCGCCGAAGAACAGGCCAAGAGCGCCAAGGCTATCGTGTCTCTGCTCGACAAAGAGAAGGCAGCTTATGACGTCGGCGCATACAGGGACGCGCCGCCGGGACTGCGAATTTGGGGTGGCGCAACCGTGGAGACCGCCGACATCCAAGCCCTGCTGCCGTGGTTGGATTGGGCTTACGCGGAAATCAAGGCGAAATTCTAGGGGCTGTTGACAGGCGAAATCCGCATCGGACCCGAAAACCGGGGCGCCTGTCCCACCTTACCATCGAAGTGGGGCAGGCGCTTCCGCCTGCCAGGGCGAGGTACGCCTCGGCCCTACACCGGCGCAAGCCCGCCGGCGTTACGACGCTCGCGCCGCGCTTGCTCCCGCGGCTGGCGGGGATTGGCTATACTATTGTTTTCCCCTTCTAATCAGGAGTTCTCTGACTCATGTTTGATCTGTTTCGCAGCCGAGAAAAATCGGTGCGCATCCTGTTGGGTGCGCTGCTGATGGTGGTGGCACTGTCGATGCTGACCTACCTGGTGCCCAACTACGGCACGGGCGCTCCTACGCCGGACACCGTGGTAGCGTCGGTGGGCAAGGACGAGATCACCTCGGGCGATGTCATGCGCCTGGTCCAGGCCACCATGCGCGGCCGGCAGCTTCCCCCCGACCTGATCGCCACCTACATCCCGCAAATGGTGGACGGGATGGTGGGCGAGCACGCGCTCGCGTACGAAGCCACCAAGCTGGGCTTCGAGGTCAGCGATAACGACGTACGCGCCCAGATCCAGCAGATGATTCCCAACCTGTTCCCGGACGGCAAGTTTGCCGGCAAAGACGCCTACGCCGCGGTGCTGGCCGAGCAGCAGTTGACGATTGCTGAATTCGAGAGCAACCTGCGCCGCCAGATCCTGATCACGAAACTGCGCGAGGTGGCGATCGAGGGCACGATCGTCTCCGAGCTCGAAATCGAGCACGCCTACCGGGAGCGCAACGAGAAAATCAAGATCCAATACGTTAAGGTGTCCAGCGACAAGTACCGCGCGGACGTGACCCCGAGCGCCAAGGACCTGGAGACGTTCTTCCAGGTGAACCAGGCGCGCTACATGGCGCCGGAATCGAGGAACCTCGCGATTCTGATTGCCGACCAGGCCAAGATCGCCGAGTCCCTGGTTCCCTCCGACGCCGACCTGCTGCGGATGTACAACCTGAATAAAGAGCAATTTCGCACCAAGGAGCGGGTACACGCGCAGCACATTCTGCTGAAGACCTCCGGCAAGCCGCCGGCCGAAGACGCCAAGATGAAGGCGCAGGCGGCGGACCTGCTGAAGCAGATCCAGGGCGGCGCCAATTTCGGGGAGCTGGCGAAGAAATTCTCCGAGGATACCGGTTCGGCCGCCAAGGGCGGAGACCTCGACTGGATCGAGCGCGGGCAAACGCTGCCCGAGTTCGAGCGCACCGCGTTTTCGTTGCAGCCGGGCCAAACCAGCGGGATGGTCAAGACCGAAGTGGGGTATCACATCATCCGTGTGCTGGCGCATGAACAGGCGCAACTGTCGCCGTTCAACCAGGTGAAAGCGCAATTGGCCGCCGGTTGGAAGAACGACCAAGTGAACGACATCGTGCAGCAGATCTCGGACAAGGCGCAAGCGGCGTTGCAGAAGGATCCGCTGCATCCCGACGAGATCGCGGCGAAATTTCACATGCAGGTGGTGCGGGCGGAGGGCGCGCGGCCCGGCCAGCCGCTGCCGGAAATCGGCACCAACAGCGATTTCGACCAATCCGTCGCCGGGTTGAAGCAGGGCCAGGTTTCGCAGCCGGTGGCTCTGCCGGGGAACAAGCTGGCGCTGGCCGTGGTCACGGGGGTGATTCCGGCGCGCCCCAACACGCTGGCCGAAGTCGAGAACCAGGTGCGCGACACCATCGTACAGAGCCGGCTGGCGGCCGCCGTGAAAGACCACGCCAAGGAACTTGCCGACAAGACCAAGGCCAACGGCGGCGACCTGGCGGCGGCAGCCAAGTCGATGGGACTCGAGGTCAAGACCTCGGAAGAGTTCAACCGGGCGGGCTCGATCGACGGCGTGGGCCCGGCCAGTTACGTACATGAAGGATTCTCGCTGCCGGATGGCGCGGTTTTCGGTCCGCTGGGAACGCCGCAGGGTTCGGTGGTGGCCAAGGTGATCGGGCACGTACCGGCCGATATGTCGCAGTTGGCCCAGTCGCGAACCTCGATCCGCGACGAGATCAAGAGCCAGCGGGCGCGCGACCGCAACACGCTGTTTGAAACCGGCGTGCGCGAGGAATTGCGCCGGCAGGGCAAGCTCAAGTACCACCAGGACGTCATCCAGCGGCTGGTGGCGCAGTACCGCAGCAGCTAACCGCATGCTGCGCGATCTGTTCGACCTCTACCGGTCGCTCACCGACCCGGCCCGGCTGAGCCATCTGCTGCACACGTTGCTGGCGGGCTGGGCCGGCTACGCGGCGCTGTTCGCGGTAGTGTATTCGGAAACCGGCCTGCTGGTCGGGTTCTTTCTGCCCGGCGATTCGTTCCTGTTCACGATCGGCGTGGTGGCGGGCTTCGGCGCGCTGGACATCCTTCAGGTGAATCTGCTGCTGATGGCGGCGGCGATGTTGGGCGATTCCACCGGCTACCTGCTGGGGCGCCAGACGGGCCCCAAAATCTTCAGCCGCCCCGACTCGCGATTCTTCAAGCAGGCATACGTCACCCGTACCCATCAATTCTATGAACGCTATGGCGGCAAGACCGTCGTACTGGCGCGTTTCGTGCCGGTCGTCCGCACATTTTCGGCCTTCATGGCGGGCGTCAGCCAGATGCCGTATCTGCGATTCCTGCCTTTCAGCGTATGCGGCGGCATCGGCTGGGTCTTCCTGATGACGTCGCTTGGCTACCTGCTGGGCCAGGTGGCGTTCGTGCAGCGCAACTTCGATAAAGTAATCCTGGCGATCATTTTGCTTTCGCTGTCGCCCACTTTCATCGAAGCGTGGCGGGCGCGGCGGAAGGCGTAACGGAAGTGACCGCTCCCTGGCGGGGTGCCCTCTGGGCCCGGCTCCGATAGCTTCACAACCGGACGCATAAGGAACCCCGTCCCCCGGTAGTCCCGAAGACCGCCGGCGCTACCCCTTCGGCGCGGCGCACTACAATAGCTGCTGCATGGCAATTCCCAGTTCCTCCCATGCCGCCGCGCCGCCCGCCTATGCCTGGTATCGGGATCTGAACCGGTACCAGTGGTTCGTGGTCGGAGTGGCCGCGATCGGCTGGATGTTCGACACCATGGCGCAGCAGCTTTTCAACCTGGCGCGAGTGCCGGCGCTGCGCGACCTGATGGGCAGCGCGGCCGCGCCGGGAGCGGTGGCGCAGCAGGCGGGCGTCTCAACCATGGTCTTCATGATCGGCTGGGGCCTGGGCGGCGTCGTGTTCGGCATCCTGGGCGACCGGCTCGGCCGCGCCAAGACCATGATGCTGACCATCCTCGCCTACACCATCTTCACCGGCATGAGCCTGCTTTCCACCGGCGTCTGGGATTTCAACGTCTACCGCTTTCTTTGCGGGCTGGGTGTGGGCGGCCAATTCGCCGTCGGCGTGGCGCTGGTGGCGGAGGTGGTTCCAGCGCGCGCGCGCCCGTACGCGCTGGGCATGGTGCAGGCGTTTTCCGCGGTGGGCAACATGGTCGCCGCCACCACGGTGATCGTTCTAGGGCAAGTCGAACAGGCCGGAATCATCGCGCACGCCTGGCGATGGGAATTTCTGGCGGGCGCGGCGCCGGCGCCGCTGGCGCTGATCGTGTTCAAGAAATTGCGCGAGCCGGACCAGTGGCTGAAGGCGAAAGCCGAAAAAAGGCGCATGGGTTCGTTTGCGGAGCTGCTAGGCAACCCGCGCTGGCGTCGCAATTCCATCGTCGGTTTGCTGCTGGCATTTTCCGGCGTGGTGGGTTTGTGGGGCATCGGCTTTTTCAGCTACGACCTGTTCCGCCCAATTCTCGAACGAACTTTCCGCGCGCAGGGCATCGCCGGCGCGGCGCTGGCCGGCAAGACCACCATGTGGCTGGGCGTGACTTCGCTGATCCAAAACGCCGGCTCCTTCTTCGGCGTTCACGCCTTCACCTGGCTGACGCAGCGCACCAACCGCCGCACCGCGTTCGCCGTCAGCTTCCTGGCGGCGCTCGGCATGACGGCCTTCACGTTTTGGAAGCTGAACACCATCGGCCAGATGTTCTGGATGGTGCCCGCGATGGGTTTCACGCAACTCGCGCTGTTCGGCGGTTATGCGATTTATTTGCCGGAGCTGTTCCCCACGCGCCTGCGCAGCACCGGAACCAGTTTCTGCTATAACGTCGGCCGCATCGTAGCGGCCGCGGGACCGCTGACCTTAGGCCTGCTCACCAGCCGCGTGTTTCACGGCCCCGACGCCATGCGCTACGCCGGCGTCGCGATGTGCTCGGTCTTCCTGGTGGGCCTGTGTGCGCTGCCGTTCGCCCCGGAAACCAAGGGGCAGCCGCTGCCGGAGTAGGAGGCGCGAGGGCTCGGTGCGGTGTCCTATTCCATCGCCTTCGCGATATCCGCGCGTAGTTCGCGCTCGGCGCGCAGGCCAACAACATAGTTGGACACCTTGCCATCGCCGCGGATGACGATGAGAACCGGGATATTCTCGATCGCGTAGTGCCGGAACAGCGTGCGATCCGCGTCGACCAGCGTCGGCAGCGAGCGTTTTCGTTCGGCCAGCCAGCGGCGCGCGACGTCAGGCGATTCATCCGTCACGCCCCAGATCTCGACGCCTCGGGATTTCAGCTCCTCTCTCAGCTTCTCGACCAACGGCATTTCCTCCCGGCACGGCCCGCACCATGTCGCCCAGAAATCCAGCAGAACCACCTTGCCGCCGAGCGCAGCCAGCTTTACGGTCTGGCCGTCGAGGCTCATCATCGAAAAGTCCGGTACGGGCTGCCCTATCCACTTCGCCTCCTCGCGGCCCTTCATAGACGCGGCTTGCTCTATGGCCCACCGTGGAGGCGGCTGATCGAGCGTCATCTTCTCCACGCGCACGGTCCACTGGGCCAATCCGCCGTTGCTCCACGCGCGTTCGTAGCTCGCCTGCCGAACCAGCGATGTTTTCTTCTCGATCCATAGCCGGACTTGGCGCCCGGATCCGCCGTCAAAGAGAGTGCGCTTCTCATAGAGAGCTTCGATCACCGCGCACAGCATCGATTCGCCTCCGGCCCTCAGCGTCTCATCCGGCAGCGCACGGGCAGAGATCACGCGTTTGTCGATCGCATCGAGCGAGGTGAACGGGAACGACTCGATTCGGAGCGATAGGCCGGCATCCGGTTTGAGTTCCTGGCCCGCGCTGTTACGATACACGAGACTTCCCCCTACCGCTTCGATCTCAAGGACGGGGATAGGAGCATCGGCCGGCAACATCGCGCCAGCCGCGTAGACCGCGGTCTGCGCCGTGGTGATGAGGACGTCCTGCCGGGGGACCTTGACCGTCAACGACGCGGTCAATTCGAAACTGCTGGCCTTTTCGTATGCCGCAGCGGTGCCGTGCAGCACCGCGGACGCATCATCGGCCGCGCCAGAGGCAAGCAGCATAACTGGCAACGCAAGTCCGGCCAGGGCGAAAGCGATGCTTATTTTGCCGCTCATGAATTCAGTATGCGCCCGAACGGTCGCGGCGCGGGCATCCGAAACGTAGACTCCCATTTGCGGATCGTCACTGGCTCTTTTTGGTCACGATATCGTCAACGATTCCTGTTAGACTCCGGATCAGAGAGGTAGTCGAACCATGCGATGGTTTGTGATCGTGCTTCTCGCCGCCGTGACGGCGTTCGCGGCTGACGACCCCTGGACGAAGGTCCGGGACCTGAAAAGCGGAACCGAACTGCGTATCTTCAAGAAGGGCGGCATGCATCCGATCTTGGCCAAAATGGAACAGGCCAACCCGGATTCGCTCATCATTGTGCTCAAGAACGAAGAGCTGGCGATTCCCAGGGATCAGATCGACCGCATCGACTACCGGCCTTTGAGAACCGGCGGCCGGGTCACCAAGGAAACGCGGGAAACGGTGGAACCGGCGGATGCGAAGACCGCCGCGGAGTCGCCCAACAACGTGCCGGGCGAAACCGTCAGCTCCGGTACCAGTTACGCGATCAACCCGCAGCCGGACTTTCAAACCATCTACCGCCGTCCGCCGCCAGAGGCCAAGAAATAGCGGTTTAGATGGCGGATGGCGGCTTAGGACCCGCTCCGTAACGACCGCTCCCTAACGGTCGCGGCTCCGATGCGCATCGCTCCGAGCCCTTTTGCCCGTATACGGCTTCATCAAGAATGACGGTCGCCGGTTTGCACAAACCCGGCGAATCGCATCCACCGGTCCTCGCCTCGCGGGGCAAGCCGGGTACAGGCACGAAGTTTGGCAAAAGCGGCGAAATTCGTGCCAGTCCCCGTCTTGCGCTTCGATTGATGATAGCGCGGCCCGGCCTAATTGCGATCGTCGCGCACCTTCGCCAGAAGTCTGAGGACCTCCAGGTAAAGCCAGATCAGGGTCACCATCAGTCCGAAGGCCGCATACCATTCCATGTACTTCGGGGCGCCGGATCGTGCGCCTCGCTCGATGAAGTCGAAGTCGAGAATCAGGTTCAAGGCTGCCAGCGCCACAATGACGAGGCAAACGAGGATGCCAACCGGGCCGCTGCCGAAATCGAAAGGGTCGCGCATTCCCAGCAGGCGCAGGATCAGCGTAAGCAGGTACACGCTGGCAAGTCCGCCAGTGGCCGCGGTGATACCGAATCTCACCTTATTTGTGACACGTATAAGCCCAGAACGATACGCAAGCAAGAGACCGAAGCACGTCCCGAACGTCAGCGCGACTGCCTCGATCGCGATCCCTGGAAAGCGCGCTTCCATGAGCGACGAGATGGTGCCCAAAAGCAAGCCCTGCAGCAACGCGTAAATCGGAGCGGTAACTGGGGACCACTGCTTCTTGAAAACCGTGACGAGAGCCACCACGAATCCGGCGAGAAGAGCGACCAGCAGGTATACCAAAAACGCACGCCGATTGTGACTCGCCAATAGCCTGTTCCAGGCCCAAGCGGCAGTCGCCAGCACGCAAAGCAGGAGGAAACACGCCCGGTGAATCGCGCCGTTGATCGTCATGGCCTGACCGGTCTCTGCCTGGGGCCACACGACCGAGAAAGTGTCGTCCCTTAATACTGGGTTTCCGGTTCTCATCGGTTTATCGAGCCCGCCTATCGGATACGCTAGCCCATCTGTCCGCGACTCAATTCTAGCGCCTCGGGGACGCCTTAGGCGGAACGCGAGCCGGCCCACGTGACCAGGAAAGAGGCAGAAGAGAAGAGGCGGGCCGCTTCACGGCTGCTACACTCGAACAGATGACTGTGGGCGCGGCGGACTTGGTGAACCTCAACCAATTGGCGGATCATCGCGGGGTGAAGGAGTGCCTGCAGTGGTTCACGCGCGAGAAGCAGTGGATCAACGAAAAGCACCTGGAACTGTGCCGCATTCCGGCGCCGACGTTTCAGGAGGCCGACCGGGCGGCGTGGTTTCTGGAGCAGTTTCGCGCGCTCGGCTGGGAAGCCTCGATCGACCGCGTGGGCAACGTTGTCGCGGCTTCCGGCGACGGGCCGTACGTGGCGCTGACGGCGCACCTGGACACGGTGATCCCGGCGCGATTGAAGGATGAAATCGAGGTGGATGCCGACGGCCGCTTCCACGGCCCCGGTGTATGCGACAACGGCGCCGGCCTGGCCGCGCTGCTCAGCTTCGCCCGCGCCTGGAAGGCGGGGGCTCGCCTGCCCGAGTTCGCGCTCAGCCCGCTGCTGGTGGCCAACGTGGGCGAGGAAGGCGAAGGCAATCTGCTCGGCATGCGCTATCTGTGCAAGCAATCGGGGCTGGCCAAGCGCATCGCGGCGTTCGTGGTGGCGGATGGCGCCAACACCGATCACATCACCAGCCGGGCATTGGGCAGCCGGCGCTTCGAGGCCGTGTTCAACGGCCCGGGCGGGCATAGCTGGAGCGACTTCGGCGTCGGCAATCCGGTGCATGCGCTGTGCCGGGCGGTGGCGCTGTTCGCGGAAACCGAGCCGGAAGGCTCGCCCAAGTCGGCCATCAACGTGGGAATGATCGAAGGCGGCGCGGGCGTGAATGCGATCGCGCAGGCGGCGCGCGCCAAAATCGACATCCGCTCGGAGAGCAACCAGAAGATGGACGAGCTCGTGGCGGCGCTGGAGCAGGCCGTCGAGCGCGCGCGGGAAACCGAGAACCAGCGCGCCTCGGGCGGCCAGGTTACGTCGCGGCTCAAGGAGATCGGCTCGCGACCGGCGGCGGCGCTGGCCGACGATGCGCCCATCCTTAAATATATCCGGGCAGTGGACGCGCACCTCGGCATTCGGTCGCGTCTCGATTGCGCCTCCACCGACGCCAATATCCCACTGTCGCTGGGCACGCCGGCCATTGCCATCGGCGCGGGTGGCGTTGGCGGCGGGGCGCACACGTTACAGGAATGGTTCCGGCCCGAAGGGCGCGACCTGGGCCTGAAACGCATCTTCCTGCTGATGCTGTTGTTGCTCGCGCCCCAACTGCCCGAGCCGGGGAGCGATGGCCGGTGAGCCGGGAGCGCGCCGCGGAGGCGCTGCTGGTCTGGAACGCGCTGATTTGGGGCGCCACCTTCGTGGTGGTGAAATCCGCGCTGGCGGGAATCTCGCCGCTGTATTTTCTGGCGCTGCGGTTTTCCCTGGCGACGGTCGCGCTAGTAGCGATATTCCGCGGAGTGGGCAAAACGGCCGCTCCGTTGAAAGATACGCCGGGGAAGAAGAGTCGAGACGAATCTCGACTCAGCAGGCTTGACAGCCCGCGCCACGACTCTACCGGTTCCGATAGGGCAGGTGAGACGACCGCTCCCTCTGGTCACGGCTCCGATCGGGCGGCTGGCCCGCGCGGCTGGAAATCGGTGGGCGCCGGGGTACTGATCGGGAGCTTGTTGTTTGCCGGCTACCTGACGCAGACGCTCGGGCTGCGGCTCACCAGCGCGCCCAAATCGGCGTTCATCACGGGCCTATGCTCGGTGCTGGTGCCCGTGCTGGCGGCGGTGGTCTATCGGATCAGGCCGCAAGCGGTGGAAGTCGCCGGGGTGCTGGTCGCCACCGTGGGGATGGGGTTGATGACGCTCCATGGCGGCATCGGCAGCATCAGCCGGGGCGACCTGCTGACGCTCGCGTGCGCTTTCGCCTTCGCGGCCCACATCGTCACGCTGGGCCACTACTCGGGAAGCGTGAGCTTCGAGCTGCTGTCGGTGACGCAAATCGCGACCTCGGCCGTGTGGAGCTGGGGGCTGTTGTGGTGGATCGAGAAGCCGCCAGGCACTTCGCAACGATAATTCCGCAGAGCCCGGTGCGCCGTTGAAGGGATAGGCCGGAGTTCGATCTCTCGACTCGCGCTGCGGGGAGGCCTATTTTCGCGTTTCAAAAAGATGCTTGATTTTGATATCTTCTGAGTACATTATTGTAGTCAGATGAACTCCGAGCCCAAAGGCCCCGAGGCGGCCCGCTGGCGGCAGCGGAAGTTCAATGTCCTCCGGCAGTTCCATTTCCCAGGGGACTTGTTGCCGGGTTCGCTCGCGCTGAGCCATCGCCGCTGCGGGAAGCCCACCTGCCATTGCGCCAAAGGCGAAGGCCACCCGGTCTGGCTCCTCGGCTTCATGGCAGAGGGCAAACATCGAGTGGAGCGGATTCCGAAACAGTGGGTTGACGACGTGCGCCGACGAGTCGAAGCCGGCCGCGCCTTGCAGGACGCTCTGCGCGAGGTCCTCACCGCTAACGCCGAGTTGCTGGTGTTGCGGCGCAAACAGCAGCCCCGTTGAAGGGGCCGCATGTAGGCCAGATCGGCAATTACGCCTGCCACTGTCTGGCTCTGAAATCCTACTTTCGACACCCAGGCGATGGCCGGGTGCATCCCTCGATCCCCGCACGGGATGTGGTCTGGGCCGTGGTGGCCGGCCATATCCTGCGCGTGGCGAGTTTCTTGCGTTTGGAATGGTTAGCCCACTCGCCCGTTCGTGCTGAGCTGGGTTTGCGCGGCCCGTTCGGGGATGATGCTCTGGCCTACTGCACCGAGCGCATGGACCCGGAAACCACGCGCCTGGCGTTGGCTGCCGTCCTGCACCAGGCCAAACGCAACAAAGCCTTCGAGAACAGCCGGTTGATCGGCCTGGCTTTGGATGGCACCAGCGCAGGGCGCACCTACCAAGAGCCGTGCCCACTATGCGATCCCATCAAAGACCCGAAGGGAGAAGTGCATGGGCATCTTCACCACTTTGTTTTGCTCAGTGTCGTGGGCGTGGGCGGGTTGACCCTGCCGGTGGACGTGGAACCATACGGTCCCGGCGATAGCGAGTATGCTGCCGCCCAACGTTTGCTGCGGCGAGCGGCGGATCATCTGGGATCACGCTTTGCCGACTATGTGGTGGGAGATGGCGAATACGCCACTGCTCCCTTCTTGCACACCACCGGCTCGGTCGGCTTGCCAGTAGTGGCGCGCCTCAAAGAGAACCTCCCTTTGTTGGCCGCCGCCGTGCGCGCGCTCTTCGACGGCCAGCCGCCCCAGGCCGTGTTCCAGGAAGGCGGCGACCAAGTTGAAGTCTGGGACAGCGACCATTTCGATCCATGGGAAACCCTACACTGGCCAGCCGTACGCGTCCTGCGTTACCGCCAACACAAACCCGATGGCAGCGTCGTCCAGGCCGAGTGGCTCACCGACTTCCCCATTTCTAAGCTGGGAAGCCTGAGTTTCTACCGCATAGCCAAGAGCCGCTGGGAAATCGAAAATCGCGGCTTCAACGACGGCAAGAACCGCTACGGCATGGAGCACATCTGCCACCATGAACCCAACAGCATCCTGATCGTCTGGCTGTTGATCCTGCTCGCCATGGTCATTGAGCGGCTGTATCGGATGCGTTACCTACACCGGGGAGAACATGGCATCCGCTCCGCCGCCGACCTTTGTACTTACCTCTGGTTGACCCTCGGCTCCCGCAGCCCGCCCGATAGCGCTTGATCTTCTGCCGGGCGGACGGCGGCATGGCTCCGTTGCTCTTTGATAACTCGACTGCTTTCTCGTGGAGTAATGACCCCAGGGGAGTTCGCCGTCGTTTGACGGACCGCAGGAGCCCGCCCCCCCCGAGACTCGATTCCACTCCACCACGCCGAACTCTGCTTAACAGGGTTTTCCGAAACGGCTGCCACCCGGCCCCGCCATTTGAAATCCGACGCGTACA
>Ga0208820_1000733_pt1 | contig 21098 bp, 20 predicted proteins | sample June2015DPH_16_5_FD_184713 | JGI IMG/M metagenome (GOLD analysis project Ga0208820, IMG submission 184713) | Peatland microbial communities from SPRUCE experiment site at the Marcell Experimental Forest, Minnesota, USA - June2015DPH_16_40... | ecosystem: Environmental > Terrestrial > Soil >...
CCGCCGTTCCAACCATGCAGAAGTATCTGGCAATGGATGACTTTTTGGTGCTCATGTGGATGCGCCAGCAGCCCGCGATGGCCGAGATTGCGAAGGATACAGGATTCGCACAGTTTTACGCTGAGCTAAAAGTGGGCATCATGAAGAAATACGATTCACGCGTTTACACAGGGCCGGGGGATAGAGTAAGAAGTTTCATGTCGGCCAACCAGAAATTTCCCCGGACAAAGCCGTAAATTCCAAGAGTTTGCCTGCTGCTGCTGGCTGCCAGACTGGGACTAGGGAAAGAAAAACCTGCAACACCTGGCCCGAAACGGGTGCGGGGTGGGCCGGGCGCGCACAGGCATTCCAACAGCCAGAACTTGCTTGGAGGCGGGACGGCTTATCTGAAAGTCCTCGCACAGAGTCTTGAAGGCATTGGCAAGGACGCCACACCTTGCCGAAGGTTCAGTCTTCACAATCCACGGTGCAGCGATCCTGTAGGTCCACCATTTGTCGAACAGGACGGCATCGTTCCGTTTCTGAAGGAGGGTTACAACGTCGTCGCGACATCTCGCAATGTCAGCCAATCGTTGACCGCCTTGACCAAGATTGCCTCCGAGAGCCTGGTTCTCGTCGATGGCGATATTGGAAAACAGGAAACCGCTGCCAAGACTGTCGAAGGGGGCGGGGTTGGGCATAATTTGCCGCAAAGAGCTCCCGAAGCCTTCGCCAAGGCCATTGTCGACGTAGGTAGTTATTGAACGACGTTGTGCCTTGGCAGAATTGCCTAACCCCTCAATCCCTTAAAGGAGCCGGAACAATGGAAGACAACAGCTTAGTCAAGTGGATCTTTTCGACGACTATCACTGCCATGGTGTTGTACGCCATGACCGTGGTGGCACAAAACGCAACGGACGTTTGTCGACTCACCCCAGTTATCCCGCTCGCCGGCGCCAGTGAGCCCCCAGCGAAGACCGTAATCGATCCTCCGCTGGCCGGACCGCTCGCCTCCCGCGGAGTGGCGATTATCCACTTGCCGCGCTTTACGTACCCAAAGCAAAGTCGCACTCGGTGGGTGAGGCCGTTCACGCTTTGATACACGTTGGGAGCGCTGTTCCCGCTGAAGTCGCCCTCAACGTAGCCAATGATTTTATTGCCTCTAAAATTGTCTTCGACCTTGATGTTTACGCGGGAGTACTGCGCCGTAGTGCGGAATTCGGTGACACTTCCCTGTGGCGTGTTACTGTACGGTATCCCGGCAAGATTAGTGGCAATGTTGCTCTGGGTATTCGTCGTACGAAATACATTCTCGAAATCAACGAATCCTCCAAGGGTTAGTACAGCGTCGCCGAGTTTGATAGACGCTGGCGGAGCTGTCTGTCGCGCTTGCTGCGCTTGCGGATCCGCAGACTGGCTGGAGGTTTTCGCAACGTCGTTGTGGATTTCCGGCGCAAGGTCTGACGGATTCGCGTTGGGCGGCGTCGGACTTGGAGAAACTGCCTCGGTCGCAGCGGATTTTAGTGCGGTACTGCCAGTCGCGGTTTGGCCCGTTTTCGATTGCGCCTTCAAGATTTCAATTTCCTGCTGTTGTGCGGCCACTTGCTGCTGAGTTCGCAAGAGTGCATCGCGTAGAGCCTTCACCTCAGCCCCAACATCCGAGGTATTGGGCGACGAATCAGCCTGGGCGGCTGTCCGGCCAAACAGAAGGCTAGGCACCATCAGCAGAAACCCCACAGTGCACAAGAAAATTCGCATCGTAAACCTCAGCCTCATTGATTGCGTGACACTCGCCTCACCAGAGCGTCCCCATGCGATATCACCGCCCGATACCTTTGTTCTTGAAAGCTTCCGATGCAAATCACGGTTGCCATTAGGCCAGAAGCGAGCAGACGAATCTATTGGACGATGGTATTGATCGATACCTTGGTATCAATCGGCGCGACGAGCGCCACCTCGCTCGAAAGACTTGTCGCTACGTGAGACACGCTGGTGTTATGTTCGGCGAACCGATACGAACGTCTAATTGCGCACTCGCGTGGAGCGGTGCATCCTCGTGTTGTGGAGTGCTGCCAAGAAACGACCGGCATGGAGAACGAACTCAGCCGCGTCGTCAATGCGGTGCCCGCATTGATGTGGACGGCACTCCCTCCGCGGCGTGGGAACACCGGAACTTTGCAAGCAGTGGTACGACGGTCGCGACAGCGAGCCTGGTCGAAACTGGATCGACGGGTGGTCGACTGCGGTCACGACTCTACCAATCACAAACTTATCCATCGCAACAGGAAAGGAGAAAAGCAATGCCATACGTTACAGTCGGAAAAGAAAATTCAGGCAACATCGAGCTTTACTGCGAAGACCATGGCTCGGGCCAACCGGTTGTTCTGATCCACGGATACCCATTGAGCGGCGCTTCCTGGGAGAAGCAAGTCCCCGTCCTCCTGAATGCTGGTCACAGAGTCATTACCTACGACCGCAGAGGCTTCGGCAAGTCCAGCCAGCCGGCCGCAGGCTACAACTACGACACGTTCGCAGAGGACCTTCACAAGCTGGTCACCCACCTCAAGCTGCACGATTTCACATTAGTCGGCTTTTCGATGGGCGGAGGCGAGGTGGCACGCTACATCGGAAAATACGGATCCAAGCTCGTGAGCAAAGCCGTGATTATCTCCGGTGTGCCACCGTACCTGCTCAAGACCGGCGACAATCCCGAAGGCCTGGATGCCAGTGTATTTGCCGCCAGCGAGAAAGCTGTGGCCGCCGACCGCTACGCGTTCTTCACTAGCTTTTTCAAGGATTTCTACAACACGGACTTGCTGCTCGGTAAGCGTGTCAGCGAACAAGCCGTCCAAGCTAGCTGGAACGTGGCGGCCAGCGCCTCCGCCACCGCCAGCCTGGCGTGTATCCCAACCTGGCACGAGGACTTCCGCGGGGATCTGGCCCGCATCGATGTGCCCACACTGGTGATTCACGGGGATGCCGACCGCATTCTTCCCATCACGTCTGCGGGACTGCGCACCGCCAAGCTCATCAAAGGGGCGCGCCTGCTGGTCGTGAAAGACGGTCCACACTGCGTCCCGTGGACACACACGGAAGAAGTCAACGCCGAATTGCTAAGTTTCCTGGGCGAGAAGGCCGGCAAGTCGCACACGGAGGCTGCCTAGGCACCCAGCTCCCTAGGGCAGCCGTGATTTTCCCAGGGAGCTTTAGATGCCTGGCAAGTGTTCGAATTCATTTGCGTGGACTGGGAGCGAACCCAGTCCGCGCAAAGGTTGGCGTTAAGCGAAGGAGATCGTACGAGTGTTTCACCTCTTGCCGGCGACCGAATGCAGTTTCCCCGAATCGGACGGTCCCCATTTGCGCGCGTCAAGTCTTCTTCATCTTCGCGGGAGGAGTTAGCGCCACTGCAGCCTCGGGGGTGAGCAGAAGGAAAGTGAATGTCTCCTGCAGGTACAAGCGGACAGCGGCGTCGTTGTGGCTGAGGTAGCCGGTGGAGACGTCCTGACCGATGTGCAGGTCGAAATCGCCGCCGCGAGTGGTCAGCACGAAAGCGCCAGCAATAACGGGCGCCCAGATGATTTGATCTTTGACCAGCCGCTTGACGTGCTCCAGCACAGGATATCCGTGGTCGCTGGTCTCGGCGAGCGCAGTATAAGCGTCCGCTCCGAGCAGCACAGCATAGGGACCGTTGACACCGACTAGACGCAACTGGCTCAAGCTTTGAGCAATCGCATCCGGATATTCACGCACGTCGCCGGGGAGCGTCATAATCGGATTGCTTGTTGCCTTTCGGATGCCCTCGATACCGGCGGCGGCGTAGCCCTCGAATATGGCGGCGTCCTCGGCAAAGGCAATCTGCCGCGCGGCGTCCTTCGCGGGTTGCCAGTCCGAGTCGTTCGCGCCACGATCAACGTCGTCGATGGCTTTGCGATCCAGTTCGAACGGAACACGTAGCTCGACTAGCGCCTTCACCTCTCGCTGGCTCGCGACGATGCCTTTCGCTGGTGCGGCGATTGTCCTCAGGTGGCCGGTGCCGATCGCAGAAAGCGCAGTGCCAGCCGGGCCCTTCAGGTCGACAACACGCCGTCCTGCAAGATAGCGCTTGAGCGTGCGCGATGTTTCCTCTTCGATCTGAGCCCAGGCTGAATCGGAAATGGGGGCAAGCTCGCGATGGAGATTATTCATGTCGTGTGTCTCCTTTAAGAGATCCGATGCCGAGCGAACCCTCGCGCACCGATGGGATGGATGAGGAGGTTCCGGCCACCGCCGGCACTGCCGGGGATTCCACAGCCGCAGGCTGGGTTTGGTCTGCGGTCACGTTTTCCAGAAATGTCGCCGACGGCACAAAGAACAGGTTTCCGGTCACGGCGCGGCTGAAGTCGAGCAGGCGGTCGTAGTTGCCGGGAGGGCGGCCGATGAACATGTTCTCGAGCATCTGTTCGACGGTGTAGGGCGAACGGCTGTAGCCGATGAAATAGGTGCCAAACTCACCATGCGCGGGTCGGCCGAAAGGCATGTTGTCGCGCAGGATCTTGATCTCTTTCCCGTCCTCGACGATTGTGGTGAGCGCGTTGTGTGCCGAGGTTGGCTTGACCGAATCGTCCAATTCGATATCGGAAAGCTTGGTGCGGCCGATAATGCGTTCCTGCGCTTCGGTGGAGAGCGCATTCCATGCGTCAAGATCGTGGAGATATTTCTGCACGATGACATAGCTGCCACCGGCAAACTCGGTGTCTTCGTCGCCGACGAGCACGGCGTCGGCTACGGCGGGCCCGCGGGGATTCTCCGTGCCATCGACGAACCCTATCAGATCGCGGTCGTCGAAGTAACGAAAGCCGTGCACTTCATCCACTGGCGAAACCGCATCTCCGATACGCGCCATAAGCTGTCGCAAGCTCGAAGCACAGATCCATGCGCATGGCGCGGATGTGGAATAGAAAGTCGCCCGGCGTGGATACCGCGTGGCGCGTTTCGGCGCGAATCTCCCGGAATGGATGCAGTTCTGCCGGCCGCGCCGGCCCAAAGAGGTGGTCCCACGCGTCGGAGCCAAACCCCATGACGCATGAAAGTCCTCCCTCCAGGTCGCGAAATTCCACGGCGCGCACCAGTGCGGCGAGGTCCCCGCAGAACGAGCGCAGAGTGGCGCGATTCGCAGAGCCCGGGTTGAGCGTCGCGACCAAGAAGATCGCGGCGCGAGTAAGCGGCGCGGCTACTGCTTGCGCGAGGACAGGCAATCTACCTGCCGCTTCGGGTGTGCTCATCATCGCATCGGAATCGGGGTCGGTCTCCATCGAGTATCGTGGTTGATGACGTGCGCGAATTTTGCCCTACGAAACGCTGCACTCGCCTCTCATTTGAAAGTTCGACTGCAAGCTTACCATCGGCTGCGAAACCTGCCCCGCCACCCCGCCTGACGCTACGATCAGCAAAGCCGGTCTCATATGTCTCTAATATTGATGCCTGAATACGGGTGGTTGCGATTAACATTCTGCTCAGCCACTTGGATGCGCGGGCCTTAGTTGTGCTCAACGGTTGTGCTCAACGACAGCCCTAGCCAGCTCGCCGAGACTCGAGATCTCGACGCGAACCGACGAAGTCCCGGACCAATGCGGCGATCTCATCGGCAGCCGAGTCTAGCGCGAAATGACCGCCGTCGACAACGTGGACCTCAGCGTTCGGCACATCCTTGCGCTAGCGCTCCGGCTCACCGGGGTCGAACGAAAGTTCATATCGACCCCAGATCACCAGCAGCCGCGGCTGCTTCTCGCGCATCCATGCTTGCCATTTCGGGTAGGCATCTACATTGGTTCGATAATCGTAGAACAAGTCGCTTTGAATCTCGGCTTGGCTGGGTTGGTTGAGAAAATAGAATTCATCGGTCCACAGATCGGGGTCGTACCGTTCCAGGTTCGGATCACTTCCTACATGACGCGTACGCGTCGTAGCGAGCGACAGGAGATTCGTACGCAGCGCGCTTTCGTTCGTAGCTCGATCGGCCCAAAATGCGCGCCGCGTCTTCCAATTCGCCCCGAGGCTTTCGTTGTGCGCCACCGCGTCTTGAACGATGAGAGCCTCCACGCGCTCCGGATGCGCCAATACCATGCGAAAACCTACGGGCCCACCATAATCCTGCATGTAAAGTGTGTAGCGTGAGAGCCCGAGCGCTTCGGTGAAGTGATTCATAATGTCGGCATAGTGATCGAACGTATACGCAAATTGTTTCGGATCCGGCCAGTCGCTGTGTCCGAAGCCTGGGTAATCGGGCGCGACAAGGTGATAACGATCGGAAAGCCGGGCGAACAGCGGCTCGAACATTCGCGATGAAGACGGAAGTCCGTGCAGCAAGAGAAGTATGGGCGCGTCTTTCGGGCCAGCCTCCCTGTAGAAGGTGGCGAGACCATCAATCTGTATCGTCCGATAACAAGTCGGGTGTTTCATGGAACGTTCCTTTCCTTGGGCTTGGGCCGTCAATTGGAATGACGTGAGCATCACAGAAAGCCCCCCAAATTACTAGACAGGAAATCTGTGAGCACCGGGTCCGACAGTTTGATGTGAAAAGACAGATCGCTCAAGTCCGCTCATGCGAGATCGTCGAAACCGATGCTCGCCGTGACTCATTTCCTGCAAACGTCACATTGTGAGAACAACGCGAAACTGTGCCTTGCCGCTCATCATTCGTGCGTAAGCTTCGCCCGCTTTTTCGAGCGGATACGTTTCAATCATGGGACGCACACCTGTAAGTTCGGAGAAGTGCAGGGTGTCTTCGGAATCCGCCGGAGTTCCCGTGGACCAGCCCTGAAGGCTCTTACTTCCGCTGATGAGCTGTATCGGTGTGACCTCAATCGGATCGAAGGTCGCACCCACCACGATGAGCTTGCCGTTCGGGCCCAAACCGTCGACCAACTCGGACATTGCTTTTGAGCTTGGGGCCGTCGCCAGAATTACCTTGGCGCCACCCAGTTTTTGCAATGCCTCGGCTGCCTTCGTCGCTTGGCTGTCGATGTACACGCTCGCCCCCAGTTTCTTCGCGAGCGCGGCATTTTCCGATCCGCGCCCGATCGCCGCGACCTCGTAGCCAAACTTCTGCGCGAATTGAATTCCTAAGTGACCCAGACCGCCGATGCCCTGCACTGCAACCAGGTCGCCAGGCAACGCACCGCCGTGGCGCAGCGAGTTATAGGTAGTAATTCCGGCGCAGAGCAGCGGCGCTGCTTCGGTGTCATTCAGGGTGTCCGGTATAGCCACGAGCGCTTCTGCCGGCGCAACCATGTATTCCTGGTAGCCGCCGTCGTAGCTGATACCGGGAATTTGCAGGTTGCGGCAGTTATTAAAATCTCCGCGCCGGCATTCGCGACACGTCCCGTCATGGCCGCCGTGCCAGCCGACACCCACACGCTGTCCTTTCTTCCAGTCGGAAACACCGGCGCCGACTTCATCAATGATGCCCGCCACTTCGTGCCCGGGAATGCGGGGATACTGAATTCCGGGCCACAAGCCTTCTTTCGTGAGCACGTCACTGTGGCAAACACCACAGGCTTGCACCTTGATGCGCACGTGTCCTGCACCCGGCTCAGGAATCTCGCGCTCGACGATCTGGAGATCTGCTCCGGGATTGAAGACTTGCGCTACCTTCATCGTTCCTACCGAGATTGCTGTCGTTGCCATGAGTCCTCCTCTGAGTCATTGAGTCATTGTCGAAAGCGCACTTGCTGATTTCGGTTCGACTGAACGTAGCGATCGAAAAGCGCCAGAATCAGTACTGCGCGCTGATTCTTGGTATTAAGGTGTGTAACGGGTGAAGACAAAGTCGCGAGCTTTGACCGGCTCGTGGCAGGGAAAGCAGGTTTTGAGCATCGCCTCGTCCGTAGGTTTGCCGTCCTTATTGAACTGAGCGAACCCCCAGCCGCCCGTCGCGGCGTACCTTTTTGAGTCCTTGACCATAAGCTGAAGGTACCAATCCGGGGCGGGCCCGGGAACGAAAGATTGGGCACGGCCAAAGACTTTGTTGTTTTCCTCCGACGGGACGTAACTCCAGGCTATTCGGGCAATGATCGTGCCATCCGGGAACGGAAGCTTCTCTTCCCGATACGCCCTGATCGCTGTGTCGTTGCCCAGAATGGCGCGAATATCGTTGAGGTCGCCTTCCTCGTGGGCCACAGAGATCAACCTCCAGTCGCGGTATCCGGGGGGAATTTTGATTCCGAAGATCGGGGCAGCCTCTCCATCGGTGTGTCCAGATGCGTGGGCCATGTGGACGACCACGCCGGCCACCGCTACAACTGCAGACAACAAGAGAGCGATCCGTTTCATAGTGTTCCCCCTTCTTTCTCGCTGCGTGCGCCTGAATCGAAGTCATCGGAAGTTCGACGCCAATCATCACAGCCGGTTCTGCCGTGGTTCTCAGCGTCACGGTGCGTAATGGGTGAAGACAAGGTCGCTCGCTTGGGCCTTTTCGTGGCAGGGGAAGCAGGTGTTCATGAACGCCCCGTCGCCAGGCTTGCCGTCTGCAAAGTGACCGAACCCCCACCCGCCCGTTGCGGCGTACTTGGTTGAGTCCTTGACCATAAACTGAACGTTCGTGGGAGCGCCGGGGACAAAAGATTGAGCCTGGCCAAATACTTTGTTGTTTTCGTCGGACGGCACGTTCTTGTAATGCAAAGCGGCAATGATCGTGCCGTCCGGGAACGGAAGCTTACCCTCCCGGTAGGCCTTGATCGCTACCTCGTTGCCGAGGACGGCGCCTAAACTGTTGAGGTTGCCAGCTTCATGGGCCGAGGAAATCCACCTCCAGTCCCGGTATCCATGAGGAATTTCGGTGACGAAGAGCGGGGCGGGCACACCATCCGCGCGTCCCGGTGCAGGCGCAAGAAGCGCGGCAAGGCCGGCCATTGTTGCAACTGCAACAAAGAAGAACGTGAAGTGTTTCACAAGAGTTCCTCCATTCAATATGCTTAGCAAATAGCGTCCTATTCGTTTGCACTAAGACGCGACTAGGCTGCTTTATCCTTTGTTGCTTTGCGCAGCGATCGGAAGCCTGCGCGAACCTCTTCGGAAAGAAGTTGGGGCTGCTCAAATGCAGCGAAGTGACCGCCTTTGTTGAGCTTGTTGTAATGGATGAGTTTGGGATACGCTTGCTCCGCCCAGCTCCGCGGAGCGGGATAGAGCTCGTCAGGGAAGACGCTCACGGCGGTCGGGACAACGACGTTTTTGACGGCGAAGAACGACGCCCCCTTGTTCTCCCAATAGAGACGGGCCCCTGAGATCGCCGTATTGGTCAACCAGGTGAGCGTGATGTTGTCGAGGACGTCGTCTCGTGTGAGCCCTTCGGTCCCTCCGGCAAAGACACGTGTGATGAGCTCGTAGCTGAGTGCGTCGTGATCAAGGAAATAAGCCGCCAGGCCGGCGGGTGAATCCGCGATTCCGTACAATGTCTGCGGTCTCAACCCCATCTGGAAGCCGTAGCCGATGCCCTTCGCATAGACGAAGCTCAGCCGCTCGTAAGCGAGCTTCTCGTCGGCCGTGAGATTTGCCGGTGCCGGCGCGCCGGAAAAGGCCAGCTTGTCGATGTCGAGTGGAATCACGTTAGGCATGTTGGTGTGAATGGCCAGCAATTCCGGTGGCGCCTGCGCGCCCATTAGCTCGGTGATGATCGCACCCCAATCGCCGCCTTGCGCCACGAATTTCGTGTACCCGAGGCGCTTCATCAGCACCACCCAGGCACGTGCGATGTGGGCGGGATCCCACCCGGTGGTGGTCGGTTTTCCGGAGTATCCGTAGCCCGGAATTGACGGGATCACCAGGTGGAACGCATCGGATGCATTTCCGCCGTGTGCGGTAGGATTGGTCAGCGGATCGATGATCTTCATCTGTTCGATGATTGAGCCGGGCCATCCGTGGGTGACGATCAGCGGCAACGCATTTTCGTGTTTTGAACGGACGTGGATGAAATGAATGTCGAGCCCATCGATCTCGGTGATGAACTGCGGCAGGGCGTTCATCTTTGCCTCGATCTTGCGCCAGTCATACTCTGTTGCCCAATAGCGCGCCAACGCCTGGGTGGTCGCGAGTTGTACTCCTTGCGTCGCATCCGTAACCGTTTCTCGTTCAGGCCACTTTGTCGCGTTGATGCGCCTGCGCAATTCGGTAAGGTCCGCCTCTGCAACGTTCACGTGAAACGGACGAATCGCATTCTTGTTATCTGCCTGCTTGCTGCCTTGTGGTGTAGCACTGGTTTGGGTCATGGCGGCCTCCTTACCGAGTGGTTCTTGATGGTTTAGTTTGTGCCTGGGTGCATTAATGGTTGGGCTAGCAGCGCGCCTCCAGCGGAAAGGCCAGCCATTGCGAAGAGACGACGGCGTGATATTCCGATCGATTGGGCGCGCTTCATAGTTAATCTCCTTTTCAGAATTGAGTGAACCCTCAAACCGCAAAGGCATTCCCCCAGATGAGCCAGTTCACTGCCTAGTTTCCCGCGGCCGCTTGTTCTTCCGAACTCTTCGGCAACAAACGCAGGTGAACCAGAATATTCAGACGATTCCCGACCACGGTATTGAAGTTCTGCGCGGCACCAACGTCCTCGCCGTTGGCTGCGTGTGGCGCTTCGGGAAGGCCAGGAGCCTCCAGCAATGTTCCCGTGCACTGGGAGCCGCGATAGTCCTCACCCACACCGGCTTGCGCTTGGCAGTTTTTATCCTGAACCACGGGCGGCCAGTAGGTACTGACTACAGCGCTCGCCAATTGGGGGTAATCCTCGCGAAACATGCGCGTCGATCCCGACGCCACGATGCCGTTCCCGTTCCCGTCGGCCGCCGGAAAATCGAAAACGAAAGTGGCTTCGCGCGAAACGCGATGGATCATCGGGGGGCCATACATGGGTCCCGCGTAGCTTTCACTCGGAGTCGCATCGACGTTGCGATCGACGCGAGTCAGGACCAGATTGCCTGTGGTTTGCAGCCGCCCGTCCGCCGTCCGGACAGCCCCCTTGGAGTGGAAACATACCAATGTGTGATTCGATAGATTGGCCAGCCAATCACTCAGGAATTTACCGTCCTCATTGATGGCGGGCGCCATAGAGGTAGCCGGATAGATCCTGAAATCGAAGGTTGACTTGGCGAGGTCGTCGTTGTGCAGTTCGACTCGACCGTTTACCCGAGCGAAGCCGAGGGTTACGTCTATTTTTCTTTTCCCATAGTCCGTTGTCGCGTCAGTGATAAGTTGGGCGTCGGAATGGCGGGCGTCCACCTGAAAGGACCCGCCGGTGAAGGTAGACTTGCTGGGAGCGCCCATAGCGAGCATTCCTGCCACTGCCAACAGAACCGTGTACTTAAGCATTTTTTTATCCTCCATGCGGATTTGCATTTCTCATCCGATTAGTTCGGACGCGTTACAAACGCGATTAAGCCAGAAGCGTGGAAGCGAAACAATTGGACGATAGTATCGGCGATACTTTGGTATCAATCGGCAGGCCGAACGGACCGGTTCGAGGGTATCAACCCGGTGCAAAAGACTAGTTTCTCTGGTAAAATTCGCCCAAGCGTGGGGTGTCATCAGTCAATTGTGCGCAGGAAGCATGGTTTAGGTGCACGCACTTGGCCGTGAAATGGGGTGACCGCAAATGTTGCAAGGACCGATCGTCTTCGTTGTCGACGACGACGTCTCCGTGCGCGAGTCGCTGGAGTTGCTGATCCGCTGTGAAGGCTGGCTGCCGGCGACATTCGCTTCCGCGCAAGAATTCCTTGCCTGCACACGAGCCCTTGTTCCGAGCTGCCTAGTACTTGACGTTTCTCTTCCAGGCCTCAATGGTCTCGACCTGCAGAAGCGCGTCGCCGCCGAGCGGACGTACATGCCCATCATTTTCATCACGGGCCACGGCGATGTGCCCATGACGGTCCAAGCCATGAAGGCGGGGGCTGTCGAATTCTTGACGAAACCCTTCAGCGATGACGTGTTGTTGAGGGCCATTCGGGAAGCCCTCGAACGCAGCCACGCTGCGCTCGGTCAAGAGGCCGAGATGCGGGTGCTCCGGGACCGTTACGGGTCGCTCTCCCAACGCGAACGACAGGTTATGGCGTTGGTGGTTTCCGGCCTGCTGAATAAACAGGTCGGTGGGGAGCTCGGTATCAGCGAAATCACGGTGAAGGCACATCGAGGCAAGGTGATGCAAAAGATGAAGGCCGATTCTCTTGCCGACTTGGTGAAAATGGCCACGAGGCTCCGCCCCGTGCCCGCAGCGATTACGGCGGCGTAACGGCCATATTCACCCTCGTAATTATTCGTGAAGACGCGGAATTCGCAGACACTGTCCTTCAAGGATTTGCCGGAGTAGGGCGAATTGGTCCTGAAACCGGGCGGATAAGATGAACGGGCTGGTGAGCCACGCCGGCATAGAAATCTGCGTTGCGGCGACACCTATGGGGAGGAGAACACCATGAAGAAGACCACAGCACCGATTTCCCTTGCCGGCTCCCAGCTCGGCGAAGTGCGTCATGTCTGTGCATTTTTCAATAGCGACGAGGAAGAGTATCGCGTGCTGCTTCCGTTCATTAAGGACGGGTTCGAGTGTGGCGACAAGGCGGTGCACGTCGTGAATCCGGATCAACGTCGCGACCATCTGCAACGGTTGGCCGCAGTCGGAATCGACCCAGCGGCTGCTGAGCAGAGCGGGCAATTAGAGGTTCGCATCAACACCGAAGCTTATATTCGGGACGGCCGTTTCGATCAGGATCGAATGCTGGCAGCGTTCGAGCAGATGGCTAGCGGCAATGCCAAGGGAGGATTTCCGCTGAGCCGCATTTGCTGCCGGATGGATTGGGCAATTGAAGATCGAACCTACATTGACGATCTCGTTGAATTCGAATCGCGTGTGAATGATGTGTGGCGTCGTCACGACGACGCGGTCATCTGCACCTACCATCTTGGCAAATTTGGAGGCGACACGGTGGTTGACATTATGCGGACGCATCCGATGATCATCATCGGCGGCATTCTTCAGCAGAATCCTTTCTTTGTGCCGCCGGAAGAGTTCCTGAGTGAAGTTCGGGAACGGCGGGCCGGGCGGATGACGCCACCCTCTACGGCGGCCTAAGATGGAAGAACTTCCCGCCCACGAGATCAAGCGACTTCAGCGCTGTAATAATGACCTGGTTAGCATCCTCGCGCTTCCTGCCATCTGGAGTGGTGGCGAGCCATCCCAGATTGCTCATACCTTGCTCGACGCGCTCCTAGGCATGCTCGGCCTAGATCTCGTCTATGTGCGGTTGAAAGACCCGATCGGCGAATCTCCGATCGACATGGTCCGGATCGCTCAATCGAGAAAACAGATGCCCCGACCGCAAGAGATCTGCGACTTGCTCAACCAATGGTTCGGAGATGACCCACAGAAATGGCCTCCGCTGGTACGAAACCCCATTGGAGACGGAGATATTTCGATCGTGCCCTTGCGACTGGGGTTGCACGGTGAAATCGGCTTACTCTTAGCAGGCTCTCAGCGGGTGGAGTTCCCCTGTCAGACGGAGAAACTTCTTCTGAGCGTAGCAGCCAACCAGGCGTCTATCGGGCTCCAAGAGGCGCGGCTCCTGAGCCAACAGAAGTGGGTCGCCAAAGAACTCGACCAACGGGTCGCGCAACGGACTAGAGAACTCGCCGAAACCAACGAGGAGCTGAGAAACGAAATTGCCGATCGCAGGCGGGTAGAGGAAGCCCTGCGTGATCGCGAGCAGAGTCTTCGTTTGATCCTTGATGGTATCGCAGGATTGGTAGCCATCATGAACGCGACGGGTGAGGTCGAAGTCGTCAACCGTCAGGTCTCGGAGTACTTCGGCAAAACCGTCGAAGGAATGAAAGGATGGGTAACCAGCAACGCCGTTCACCCAGATGACCTGCCAAGCGTGATCTCCGCTTGGAAGTGCTCGGTCGAGACGGCATCTACCTACAATGTTGAACACCGTCTGCGCCGTGCTGACGGCGTGTATCGTTGGTTCCGCGCTCGCGGCCTGCCCCTGCGTGATGCTGAAGGTCGTGCCCTCCGCTGGTATATCCTGCTCACGGACATTGATGAGCAAGAGCGGGCTAAGGAAGCGCTGCTGGCCAGAGAGCGCGAACTTAACGTTATCGTCAACACAGTCCCGGCGCTGGCGTGGTCGGCGCATCCCGACGGCTCCGCGGAGTTCTTCAACCAGCATTATCTCGCGTACGTGGGACTCCCATTGGAGCAACTGCAGGGCTCCGGCTGGACAGTTGCCGTTCATCCGGATGACCTAGGTGCGCTGTTTGCTGCGTGGCAATCAATGATGGCTGCAGGCAAGCCGGGAGAGGTCGAAGCGCGACTGCGGCGCTTCGACGGGGAGTACCGATGGTTTCTGTTCCGCACTAACCCGATGCTCGACGAATCGGGCAACATCTTGAAATGGTATGGAACAAATACCGATATTGACGATCGCAAGCGGGCAGAGGAGCAGCTGCGGCGCAGTGAGGCATTCCTCACGGAAGGCCAGAAGCTGAGTCGCATCGGCAACTTTTCCTGGCTGGTGGCGACGGACGACATCAAGTGGTCAGATCAGCTTTATCGCATTTTCGAGTTTGAACTGGGTATGCCGGTGACATTCGAGTTGATTGGATCTCGCGTTCATCCAGAAGACCTGCCGTTGCTGTATGACATGATCGGAAAGGCGCAACGCGGTGTTAGCGACTTCGAATACGAGCACCGGTTGCTCATGCCAGACCGCTCGATCAAGTACCTGCACTTGATCGCTCATGGGACCTGGGACCGGGAGGGGCGACAGGAGTACATCGGCGCGGCTCAGGATGTGACGCAGCGACGGCTCTCGGAAGAAGCTCTCGGCAAGGCCAGATCGGAACTCGCTAACGTGGCCCGGGTAACCAGCCTCGGAGTGTTAACGGCGTCAATCGCACACGAAGTCAACCAGCCTCTTTCGGGCATCATCACCAATGCCGGCACGTGCCTGCGGATGCTCTCTGCCGATCCCCCCAACGTCGATGGCGCCCGAGAAACCGCCCGACGCACGATTCGCGATGGCAACCGGGCCTCTGACGTGATCACGCGGCTACGCACGCTTTATAGCAAGAAGGACTTTTCACCTGAATCGATGGACCTGAATGAGGCGACTCGAGAGGTGACTTCTTTGTCGTTGAGTGAGCTAGAGAGTAAGCGTGTGATTCTGCGGCATGAGCTTGCGGACGACCTCCCACCCGTCATCGGCGATCGCGTCCAGCTTCAGCAAGTCATTCTGAATCTGCTGCGGAATGCTTCGGATGCGATGAGCGGAGTCGACGATCGCCCGAGAGAATTGCAGATCAGAACCGAATGCGATGAGGGGGATCGGGTGCGCCTTAGCGTGAAAGATGCGGGAGTCGGTTTCACCCCTCAAGCCGCGGACAAGCTCTTCGAAGCGTTCTTTACCACGAAAAGCGATGGAATGGGAATCGGGCTATCGATCAGCCGCTCCATTATCGAGGCTCATCGCGGACGTCTATGGGCGACAGCGAACGATGGCCCAGGAGCCACGTTTGCATTCTCTATTCCTTGCAGGCGCGAGAGCCGGGCCGACGCCGAAACGCGCGTCAACTAGACAGGTCCGTTGACCCGCACAGCAGGATGCGAGTCTGGTCCAGGTACCAACCCCCAGTACCTAAGTACAATAGACGCCTCTCATGGAGTGGAGCAATGTTGTTTTATGCAGTTTCATCCAGAAGGAAGCGCCACCGAACGTCCGCTTGTATCAGTAGTTGATGACGATGAGTCAGTGCGCGAGTCGCTGCCTGATTTGCTATGGGAGTTCGGCTTTGGGACTCGCACTTTCTCGTCGGCGGAAGAGTTCCTCGCCTCCGATTACGTCGGCCAAACCAGATGTCTGATCCTCGACATTGCCATGCCGGGGATGACCGGGCCTGAACTTCAACAGGAATTGATCCGTCGGCGACAAGCGATTCCGACTATCTTCATCACCGCGAATAGAGATAAGACTTTGCGCCAGCGGCTACTCGAGCAGGGTGCGGTGGAGTGCCTGTTCAAGCCGTTTAGCGACACGGCTCTGCTTGAGGCGCTCAATGCCGCACTTCGAGCGAGCTAACCATTCAAGTGAGCTGACGATCCACACTCGCTTACCGCGAAGGAGGGATATAAAATGATCTTAACGCGCGCTCTTGGCGATGCAGTGGGGTCATCACCAATGTCGACGGTCACGCCCATCGTGTTCATTGTTGACGACGATGTCTCGGTGCGCGAGTCGCTGGAATTGTTGATTCAGAATGAAGGCTGGCAGGCCGAGACCTTCGCATCCGCTCACGAGTTCCTCGATCACCCGCGAGCTGCTCTTCCAAGCTGTCTCATCCTTGACGTTTCTCTTCCGGGCCTCAACGGTCTAGAACTGCAGCCGCGGGTGGCCGCCGAGCGGACCGATATGCCGATCATCTTCATCACGGGCCACGGTGATATCCCGATGACAGTCCGTGCCATGAAGGCCGGCGCAATTGAATTCTTAACGAAACCTTTCAATGATGAAGCGCTCCTCAACGCGATTCGGCAAGCGCTCCAACGTAGCCGCCTTGCGCTTAGCCACGACGCGGAGATACGGGAACTCCGGAACTGTCACGCATTACTCACCCCTCGCGAGCGGCAGGTTATGGCGTTGGTCGTTTCCGGCCTGTTTGTTGTGTTTCCTTATTGAGTGCAGTGGCGACATTTCCGGGGGGATTTTTCTTTAATTCGTGCAGGAATTTTGCCTTGATTATTTCAGTCCGCTGAAAATGCGGTGTTTCTTTGGATTTGCGGCCATGCCGCGACGCGGCGTCGGAGGTTCCTTCTGTCCGAAGAACAGAGCCAAATCCAAGCTTCCGGCATCTGGTCCAGTTCGCCTTTTCCACGCCAAATCAAAGGCTTTCTCCCACTGAACTGATTAAGGAAAAACTGCACTCATTAAAGACAAAACAGAGCCGACGCGGGTAGAAGATAGAAGGGAAGTCACGTGGAATCAAGAACGTAACGTTGCTGTTAGCAGAGGAAATGCAGTTCGCGCGCCGAACTAATTACGGAAAAACTGTACTCAATAAAGCAAAATTCCAACAGTTCCTACGCATAGAAGTCTTTTAGAATCAGTACGGGCACTGCATTAAATAAGGATAAACGACAGCCCGGCTCAACTGGTTTTACCAGCACTCGCCGTGGTGGGACTCGCGGTTAGGGCTGTATCCGGTTGGAAGGCTTTCGTCCATAAGCGGGCTGCCCTTGGAGTAGGCACCGGGATGGGACCGACCCACCTGCCCCGCTAAGCGTACCCAGTGGCCGTCAATTTGCGTGCTCTGTCGTCTCCGACCAGAATTCTAATCGTACGGGTCTGCGCTTCCGCAATCCTGCCGAGCTGGCGAGTCGTCGGCCAACCTTACCTTACCAGATTACGTCAGCGTTGCCCGTGATCCGGGCACAACCCCCACAGTCGATGCGAATCGACGGCGAACGAAGTCACTTCTCCGTGTAGCCGACTGGGATGAATGCTCCCGTAACGTCTTGCGACACCGGTCGACGAATCGCGACACGACTTTTACCGTTGCGCAGTTGATCGCTGTCCAGTTACGACTGATCGCATTGTCTTTGGTCCTGGTAGATGCGAGGATTCTAGGTTGTTATTTCCGTCTGTTTGTGTGGTCTGCGGCACAGTTCTGCGACTGCAGCATCTGCGAGCGCAGGCAGGACAGCCGCAACCGCTGGCGACAACTCTGTGCCCCATTCTATGCTTGCTGGTTGCACGCCCAGCAGCACTACCTCGGGAGTTCGATTTGCCAGAACCCGGAGCGCTACCAGCAGATCTGCAACCCCCAGTTGGTGCACAGTTCCTTTCCCGGGCAAGGTGTGTAGTTCTTGGCTTGACATCCGAACCAGCGTTCCAGGAGGCTGCCCGACATCCACCGCATCCAGAACCAGCAGGTAGGAACAGTCCCAGATGTAGGTAAGCAATTCCAGGCCCAGCGTACCGCCCTCAATCAGCGCGACGTCCTCGGGCACTCGGGCGTCGCTTCTCAGTCTCTCTATGGCCTGCGGGCCGACACCGTCATCAGAGTGCAGGGTGTTGCCCAGGCCGAGCACAACGTAGGTCGTTGGCGCCGGCATTCAGTCCGCCTCACTTAGTACCGCATCTTCTTCCAGTTCGCCCTTCGGAACAAATTTGTAGCCGGTGAAGATGCTCTCGATCAGTCCATTCCGTTCTTCCCAGGACACGAGCACTGCGCTGTAAACGTGGTGAATCACAAACGCGAAGAAGACAAACATGATGCAGAAGTGAACTAGCCGGATGTGCTGGATGTCGATCACGCCCGGGATCCAGCCGAATAGCCAGCCCAGCGCCCACTTCCCGCGTACTTGTGTGTACAAGGTGAGGCCGGTAATGATCTCAATGAGCATAAAGGTGAACATTACCAGGTAGGTCACGGCGGCCAAGGCATTGTGTCCGACCTGATGCACGAGGTCTTTGCGCAGGAAGCTGTAATAGGCCACCATTCTGCCCATGCCCCGCCACTGTCGGCGGTGGATCGGCACGAACGCCCGCCAGCTCGACCAGTTGTTCCCCATAAAAAACCAATACAAACGCAGCAGAAACGCGCTAATGAACACAAAGCCCGCGACCACGTGTATGAACCGCATCGTCGCCATCAGGAAGGTTGTGGTGCTCTTGGCAGCAATAAACGGATTGTGGATGTAGTATCCGGTGAAGGAGAGCACAATGACCATAAAGAATATGAACCAGTGCGAGACTCGAACCGGCAGTTCCCAGACATAGACCCGCTCGGTGGGAAACGCGGGTTCCGGCCGATGGGCCTCGCCCCACCCGTACTGCCTTAACTCAGCCATTGCGGCCTCCTTTCAGCTCGCCTTGTGCACGGTATAGCGCCGCCCCTGGCCATCGACCACGTGCACGGCGCAAGCCAAGCAGGGATCGAAGGAGTGAATAGTGCGCAGAATCTCCAAGGGGCGCTCCGGGTCCGCGATCGGCGTCTTCAACAGGGACGCCTCGTAGGCGCCCCGCTGGCCTTTCCCGTCGCGCGGCCCCGCATTCCACGTTGTGGGCACCACGCACTGGTAGTTCTTGATCTTTTTGTCTTCAATTTGGACCCAGTGGCCGAGAGAGCCGCGAGGTGCCTCGTGGAAGCCGAAGCCCTGAGCATCTTTGGGCCAGGTGTCGGGATCCCATTTGTCGCCGTTGTGGACGCGGAGATCGCCATGCCCGAGCTTGTCGCCGAGTTCCGCCACCCACTTGCTGACTTGTCCCGCCATGACATGGGCTTCGATCGCCCGAGCCGCAATGCGTCCCAGAGTCGAAAACAGCGCCGTTGCTGGCGCATTGAGCTTGGCTAGGACGCCGTCAACCGCAGCCTTCACTTCGGCATGCCCTGAGGCATAGCCGACCAGCATGCGCGACAGCGGGCCGACCTCCATCGCGTGATCCTGGTAGCGCGGCGCCTTGAGCCAGGAATATTTCTGTTCGACCTCCAGATGCTCGAATGGGGGCTTTGGTCCAGTGTACTTCGGGCTGGTTTCGCCTTCATAGGGATGCTTCGGATTCTGATCCCCGTCGGCGTACTGATACCAGGAGTGCGTAACGTACTCCGTAACATTGGCAGGATCGAACGGGTACACTTTCGAGAGATCGTGGTTGAAAATCGCACCACGCTGCAGGTAGAAACGCGACGGATCCTTGATGCCTCCCTGAGGAAAGTCACCGTAGGAGAGGAAATTCCCCAGTCCCTCGCCTCGTCCGAACCAGTCGCGATAGAACCCGGCTACTGCGAGGACGTCCGGAATGTAGACCTGATCGACGAAAGCTTGCGCCTTGCTCGCCAGCTCGGCGAGAAAAGTGATGCGCTCGGGATTGATCGTCGCCTGCGGCTCGTTGGGATCCATTGCAGTTGACATGCCGCCGACGAGATAAGTCTGCAGGTGCGGATTCTTCCCGCCCAGCACGGCATGGATGCGGATGTAGTCCCTCTGAAATTCCAGCGCTTCCACGTAGTGGGCGACTGCCAACAGGTTCGCCTCGGGCGGCAGGTGGTACGCGGGATGACCCCAATACCCGCTGCTGAACAAGCTCAACTGCTTGCTTTCGACCAGCGCCTTCACCCGGTCCTGGATTGCCTTGAAGTAGGCGCGGCTGGATTTCGGCCAGGGCGAAATGGATTCGGCCAGTTGCGAAGTTTTCCCCGGATCGGCCTTGAGCGCCAATGTCACATCCACCCAATCCAGGGCATGCAGGTGGTAGAAGTGGATCACGTGGTCCTGCACGTATTGGCTGGCGCCAATGATGTTGCGGATCAGGCTGGCATTCGCCGGGACCTCGATGCCAAGCGCATCCTCGACAGCGCGCACCGAAGTTAAGGCATGGACCGTGGTGCACACTCCGCAGATGCGTTGCGTCCAGATCCAGGCCTCGCGTGGATCGCGGCCGCGCAGGATCATTTCGATGCCACGGAACATGGTTCCTGAACTCCAGGCATCGGATACGGCACCACCATTGACTTCTGCCTCGATGCGCAGATGGCCTTCAATACGGGTCACTGGATCAACCACGATGCGTGCCATAGGCTCCTCCTATGCTTTCCTCGGCGGCTCATTGCTCACCGACGGTGATGGTTCTGGCGGCATGGGCCGCACGCGGTCACGAACCGCACTAGCGATCCCATGCACCACGGTTGCGCCCGCCACGGCGGCGGTGATTCCCAGCCCGATCTCGCCGGCGGTCACGTCTGCTCCGAAGCCCGGAACCTGCGGCAGCCGCTCGTAGAACGGTGAACGAACGTCCCAGAAGCGGTGAGAGGCGCATGCCAGACAGCCGTGACCGGCCTTCACCGGCCAACTCGTGCCGTCATTCCAACGTACCGAGGGGCAATTGAAGGTCGCCTGCGGGCCCTTGCAGCCCATTTTGTACAGGCACCAGCCCCTGCGATGGCCTTCGTCATCCCACTCCTGAACGTAACGGCCGGCGTCGTAGTGGGCGCGGCGCTCGCATTGGTCATGGATGATGCGTCCGTACGCGAAGAGAGGACGGTTGAACTGGTCCACTGCTGGCAACTGGCCAAAAGTCAAGTAGTGAACCAGCACGGCGGCAGTGTTCACC
>Ga0208820_1000740_pt1 | contig 20991 bp, 18 predicted proteins | sample June2015DPH_16_5_FD_184713 | JGI IMG/M metagenome (GOLD analysis project Ga0208820, IMG submission 184713) | Peatland microbial communities from SPRUCE experiment site at the Marcell Experimental Forest, Minnesota, USA - June2015DPH_16_40... | ecosystem: Environmental > Terrestrial > Soil >...
CCTGCGCTATCTGTCGCCGGAGATCGATTGGGAAGTGCTGGGAATTGACGAACACTGGCGAGAAGAGATAAAGGTTGTGTTCAGAAAAAGGCCGCCGCGCACGCCGGACTGGGCGGCTATTCCGGCGTGAAACATCTTTTCACCGCCGAGAGCGCCGAGAAAACCTTTTAGGGCTTTTGAAAAACTAAGGTTGGATTTTTTGAAAGAAAAACAGGCTCCCCTCGGTTTTGAATTTGGCTCAAGAATTTCTCGGCGTTTCTCTGCGTCTCGGCGGTGTTCCAGCTTGCGCCGCTGGCTCAGATTCCGATGCTCTTCCGCAGCATCACGAGTTGTCCGAGGTGATAGGCATTGTGGTCGGCCACGAGCAGCGCCTCGCGCAGAATCGTTTGCCCATCGCCCCAGGGAATCCGGGAATAGAGATCGACTTTCCGGTCCGCGACAAGCCGCTCCATCGTCCGCAAGTCCTTCTTGAATGCAGCCATACTCGCGGTCCATGCTTTCTCGTCCGCAGGAGCTTCCGAGGCAGGCCAGTAGCCCTCGGGCCATTTTGGGGAGACGTGTTTCGAATTGCGGCTGAACTCCACGATGTCCCACTGGCCGAGGCGCAGGTGCTCGAGCAGCATCCATGCGGTGTGAGGGAAGTTCGCAACTTTGACTCCGGCGAGTTGCATGGGCCAATCGCCCATGGCATCGTCGAAGTTGGCATGCGCCCCACCGCCTTTCAGCAAGTAGAGCAGGTGGTCGCGAAGGGGTTGATCGAGAAGCGCAGGTCGCACTGCGGATTTTTTGTTCGATCGCGCGGCGGCTCTTTTGTTCGATTTAGACTTGGTCGATGTTCTGGTCTTTTTCCTCATAGTGATTCCATTTTACGGGGACGGAAGTTCAATTGAGAAGTTCGAGCGTCATTCCGCCGGCCTCGGGTGCATTTCGCTTTCTGGCGCTTCGCCTTTGTATACTCGTCCGATTGCGCGCACCAGGCGCCGCATCGGCAGCTCTCCCCTGGCATCGGCAAAGAAAATTTCGCCCGCGCGGGTTCCGCGATAGCACCAGCGCTTCAGGATCGCCAGGTGCTCCATACGCTCGATCGCGCTGCCTGGCTTGCAGGCGGGAAATGCCGCCAGTGCGGACTGGATGCGGGCTTCCATGGATTGGGATTTAGTGTGCTCCCCGCCGGAAATAGGAAATTCGAGCGGTCCCGCGATCGCGCCAGCGTCGACGCGGAATAATACGACAGTCTCCGGAAGGCGAGACTTCTGTACGATCACGGCATGCAACTGGTCAATCCGGCGGACGAACTCCGGCAGTTGCTGCAGCACGGGAGTGAGTTTGTCGAGCCGCGCATGAATGGCCGCGGCCGCCTCGAATTCCATTTTCGCCGAGGCGTGATCGCGCTCCGCCGCCATCTGCCGCTTCAGCGATTCGCCGCGTGAGTCCAAAAAAGTTTCGACCCGCACCACCTCGGCGCGGTATTCGTCATCGGTGCAGCCGCGAAAGCAGGGCGCCAAACACATCTTCATTTCGGAATAAACGCAGCCGGGAAATTTCGGGTCGGGATGGAGGTCTTCCACGCAGCGCCGCATTTTGAAAAAGTCGAGCGCGTCGTTCATAAACTTTTCCGCCGCCACCCGCGAAGCAAACGGCCCGTAGTAGATGTTCTTTCCGGAAATTCGTCCCAGCCGTGTCGTGATCGAAGCGCGGGGAAATTCGTTTTCCAGGTGCAGCTTGACGAGCGGTGCGAAGCGCAGCCGCAGGCGATTCGAGTAGGTCTTGGGAAAGGCGGAACGCAGGACTTGATAGAGCACGAATCCCGATTCGAAATCGGAGCCGGTCAGCGTGTATTCGATCCAGCGCACGCGATCGCGCAGGTTGAGGCGTTTGGTTCGCTCTTCCGGGGCGGAAAGCAAACGCTGCAAACGGCGGCGCAGGTTGGCGGTTTTGCTGACGTAGGGCTCGGAGTGCTCATCCTCGCCGCGCAAGAGAAACACGGCGGGAGCGGCGGGGGCGGAAGCGAAGATCGCGGCGTCAGCTTCCGGCCGGAACTCGATGCGTTCGGTCAGCACTTGGCGATTCTAATTCGGATTGGGCTCGCGTAGGGACGGACGCCTCGTCCGTCCAGCCCGAGCGTAGCTCGGCAGGCAGCCTGCACCACATAAATGATGGATTCGCTCGTGGCAACGAAACGATCGCGTTCATCAGAAAGGATGTCCCGGAGACCAGGTCGAAAACGAGGGCCTACACGAAGCGCGCCCTCTTAAACTTCTTCCGGTAGTCGAGCCCTTCCATCTTTACTATGCGGCACATCTCATGCAACCGAGAACGCATAGGCTCGCCGATGCGGTCGCCGAGAGTGTACTTCACTTGGTCCGACTGGTCTTGGACATTCGTTTCTGTCGCTGGATTGTCCTCATCTTCCTTGTTGCTAGCCTTCCAGGAAGGCGCACTCGGAGGTTTATTCGGAAAGTTCGTGGTGATGATCGTGGTGCGTCCGTCGTTGTAACGCGTGTTCAGGATCAAGCGCACCGTGTCCCATCGCCAGTCAGTGGGCCTCACCGAGCCCAGGTCGTCTAGCACCAATACTTCGGCCTCAAACACTGGCCGGAGCAAACCCAGTTCGGTGGTTTGTACAGAAGGGTTGTACGAGTCCTGGATCTGCTTCAGCAAGTCCGCGTAATCGTAGAAAACGCACTCGATTCCCTTTTGGATTAGCGCCTTCGCAATGCCGACTGCTAGGTGTGTCTTTCCCGACCCTGCGTTGCCGATCAGCAACAAGCCGGTATTATCCACTGGATACTCTTCAACGAACCGGTACGCCGCCAGGCGCGCGTGCGCAAGGTGTGAGAGCGGCCCCTCGAAGTCGAAATTCGAGAGCTCGCAATGCTCATATCTCTTCGGAATCCGCGCCGCGGCAATCAAAGCGCCGCCGCGCGCCCGCAACTGGCAATTGCAGCGCGTCACGCCGCCGTCTGGCGTTCCCGGAACCGGCTTCCATCCTGAGCCCGCACACAGCGGGCAAACTTCGGCTGCGGTTTTCATGTTTGCGTAATTAATCCTTACTTGGAACTCTACTTAAAACTCTACTTAGAACTCTGCACCCGAACCCGCCTGCGCCGCAACTCGAAACCGTTTCCTTTCTGTGCACATCCTGTGGAGACGAGCGGCGGCTTGTGGAGAACGGAGGAGAACCGGGGAAAACAGAGTGTCGCAGCTCGCGGCCAGAAGCTCGTAGGCCGCCGCTCTATCTCGCGATCCGCAACTGGCACTTTCGTCGCATTCTTCAATTACTACATACAGGCGTTCGCCTTAGGTGTCAAAACCGGCAACTGGCACGTGTTTCCCATTGACAATCCCTCAACATAGGCGAGAATTGCCATCGCCGGTGCTCGCGCCTTGAGCTTTCCTCCCCGGCTGATGCGCGGGAACCGACAATGACTAGTGTCAGGAGAGAGCATGAACAAAGCTGATCTGGTTGACCGGATCGCCGAAGCCTGCAGTATTTCAAAGGCGCAGGCGACGACCGCGATCGACACCACCGTGGACAGTGTTACTACTGCCCTTCGAAAAGGTGACCGGGTAGCCTTGATCGGATTCGGCACGTTCTCCGTCTCGCAGCGTAAGGCCCGCAATGGCCGAAACCCGCAGACGGGTGCCACCATCAAGATCGCTGCTCGTAGAGTCGCCAAATTCACTCCCGGAAACGAACTCAAGAAAGTGGTCAACAAAAGTAAGTAGGGCCCAGATTTTTTGCACGCAGGCGAGACGGCAGGGGGTTGGCCCTGCCGCTTTCGTTTTTCAGAGATCAGTCGTCGGTCGCTTGTCGTTCGCTGCCCGCAATGCTTGCGGAGATTTCGTAGTTGGGTGGGCTCGCTAACGACAGACGACCAACGACCAACGACCAACGACCAACGACCAATCCTGCCTTGCTGAATCCTTCCTAACTCCTATAGAATCTAATATCTGACTTGAAGATTTAGGACTGACATGAAAACAGCTATCCATCCCCACTACAGCGAAATCCGCGTGCATTGCGCCTGCGGGAACGCGTTTATCACTCGCTCCACCCACAAGGGCGACATCGGCGTAGAAATCTGCTCCGCCTGCCACCCATTCTTTACCGGCAAGCAGAAGCTTATGGACACCGCCGGTCGCGTGGAGCGCTTCCGCCGCAAGTACGCTAAGAGCGACGCCGCCAAAGCCGAAGCCGCGAAAGCCGAAACCGCGAAGAAGTAATTTTGCGCTGAAACGCGCATTCTTGAAAGCCTCCCCCTGCGGGAGGCTTTACTTTTTGAACGCACAGCGAGCCAGAGCCGGTTTACGGCTTGCTCGTGTGGGGACGGGCGCCCTCGCCCGTCCAAGCCGAGCGCAGCTCGGCAGCCGCCTGTGGCCACAGCCACTCTGGATTCGCTATGGTTTCGCCAAGAAAAGAACGTAAAATCAAACTGTGCAAAAGTTCTGGGACAAAGCGGACGCAGCGGCGGATCGGACGGGCGAGGCGCCCGTCGCTCCACCAGCACGGGTGTTTCCGGCGGCCCTGAAGATTGGCAACGTCACGATCTCCCCCGCCACTGTGCTCGCGCCCATGTCGGGCGTCACCGACACTGTCTTCCGCCGCTTCATCAAGCGCCTTGGCGGATGCGGCCTGATCATGACCGAGTTCACCTCGGCTGACGGTGTGCTGCGCGACCAGCGCGTCCGCGGACGATACCTTCATTTCTACGAAGACGAGCATCCGGTCTCGGCCCAACTCTTCGGCAGCAGTCCGAGCGTGCTGGCCGATGCCGCGCGCCTGGTAGAAGACCTCGGCTTCGACCTCGTCGACCTGAACCTGGGCTGCCCCGCCAAGAAAGTCGTGAAGTGCAACGGCGGCTCGGGCCTGCTGCGCGATCTGCCGTTGATCCGGCAAATTTTCGAAGCGGTGCGCGCCGCCGTGAAGATTCCCTTCACCGTGAAATTCCGCGCGGGATGGAACGACGACGAAATCGTCTGCGTAGAACTGGCGCGCATGGCCGAAACCTGCGGCCTGGGAGCGGTGGCGCTGCACGCCCGCACGCGTGAGCAAGGCTACAGCGGAAACGCGCGCTGGGAATGGATCGCCTCCGTCAAGCAGGTAGTTAAGATTCCGGTGATCGGCAATGGCGACATCCGCTCGCCCGAAGACGCCTGTGCCATCGTCGCCCAAACCGGCTGCGACGCCGTGATGATCGGCCGCATGGCCCCGGCGAATCCGTGGATTTTTCGCCAGATTGAGCAGTACGTAGGTAGTGGCACAGTTCGCGTAGGGGCGGACGCCCTCGTCCGCCCAGCGGAGCGCAGCTCCGCAGCTCCTGTCGAGCTTCCGCTCGCCTGCCCGGACGAGGGCGTCCGGGCCTACGTGAATTCAGATGGCGCGGGCGGCAAGATGTACGACGAACCCACCGAAGCTGACCGCTACCAGATGATCGGGACCTACTTTCAAATGCTGCTGGAAGAAGGAATGCCCGGAGCGGAAGGCAAGATGAAGCAGTTCGCATCGTGGTTCACGCACGGCGTGCCCGGAGGCGCGGCGCTCAGAAAGGCGATCTACGAGGCCAGGAGCGGCGCGGAGATTCTAGGACGGGTGGAAGAATTCTTCGAGGCGAAGATTCCAGCGAGTGCACCCGTCGTTTCGACCTAGGATCGCGACCCAGGATCGACCTAGGAATCGCGGGAGAATGCAGCAGGGCTTCACCCCGCTGGACGGCCGAGGGCGGCCGTCCCTACGTAAGCGTCTTTAACTTCAGTTTCCCCCGCTCGCCCGGTTCTACATATCCCCACGGCGTCTGGTCATCGTGCGTGAACACGGTTAGCCATCTCTCCGGGATCGCCTGCGCGTAATACTTTTTCCGGCTCTCGATGGTTTCGAGCGGAAACAGATCGAACGCCGTCACCCAGGTTAGGTCGAGATGGGCTGAGGTCGGAATCAGATCGGAGATGTAGCACGCCGTCTTCTTGTCATTACCCCCGCCGCCACTCTCCCCGCCACTCTCAATGATCACCGCCTGCATATTCGCCGTGTGGCCCGGAAAAACCTTGACCGAGATGCCGGGCAAGAGCTCCAGATCGCCGTTCAACAACACCATCTGGCCCGTCTCCAGCAGCGGATCGTAATTCGGGCTCATGTAGCTGACCGCGTCGCGTTCCAACTGCAGGCGCCCATGCTCCCATTCTTTTTGCTGGACGTAATACTTCGCGTTCGGAAACGTCGCGACCATCCGATCGCCGCGCCGCACCGTATTCCATCCACAGTGGTCAAAATGCAGGTGCGTGTTAATGACGATATCGATATCTTCCGGCGCTACTCCGGTGGCGTGCAGGTTGTCGAGCAGTTTGGCCGGCTGTTTGTAGATATGCACCATCTTTTCGGATAGTTTGTTGCCAATGCCAGTTTCGATGAGGATGTTTTTCTTGCCGGTGCGCACGAGCAGCGAATTCAGTCCCGTTTCGAGCCGGTTCTGCTCGTCGGGCGTGGCCTTCTTCGACCACATGGTCTTCGGAACGACGCCAAAAAAGGCTCCACCGTCGAGGAAGTAGGTTCCGTCGGAGACAATGGTGAGTTCGAAATCGCCGAGAGTTGTTCGATGCATAAGAGCGGCCTTCAGCCATCAGCCGTCAGGTAGGCCTTACAGGCGCCGCGAGTCGAAAACTGATGGCTGACGGCTGACGGCTGAGAGCTATTTCAATTCCTTATTCCAAAAATCTTCCATCATGTGGAACAACTGCGTGCGCGTGGCCGTCCCCGCAATCCCATGCGTCTTATTCGGATAGACCATGAGCCGGAATTGTTTCCCCGCCCGGACCAGGGCGTCGATCATCTGGATTGTATTCTGGAAGTGCACATTGTCGTCGCTGGTCCCGTGCACCAGCAGCAACGAACCGCGCAGACTGCTGGCCGCGCCGACGATCGAATCGTCGTAGATGCGAGCGTTGTCCTTGGGCAGACCCAAGTAGCGCTCGGTGTAAATCGAATCGTAGTCGCGCCAGTTGGTCACCGGAGCAATCGAGATTCCGGCCTTGAAGCGGTCGGAGTGCGTCAGTGCGTAGAGCGTCATCAAACCGCCGTTCGACCATCCCCAGATCGCGGTGCGAGAGCGGTCGAGCTGCGGAAACTGCGCATATAACTGGTCGAGCGCCGTAAGCTGGTCTTTCAACTCGACCGGGCCCGACTGCAGGCGGGTCGCGGCCAAGAATTTCTTTCCGCGATTCGGGGTTCCGCGATTATCGACCGAGAAAATCGCGTATCCTTCATTCGCCAGCATCTGGTGGAACAGCGCCGTGGGTCCACCCCATGAATTCTGCACAATCTGGTCCGCCGGGCCGCCGTAGATGTATACGATCAGCGGAATTTTCTGGTCCGCCTCCGCATGGCGCGGCAGTATCACCTCGCCATACAACACCGTGCCGTCATCGGCTTTGAATTCCAGGGGCTGCGGCGCAATCGGGTCGTAATCCGCCACGCTGCGCCCCTCCCAGATTTTGTGGCAGGGGCCGGCCGGCGCGCACACCGAAATCCGCGGCGGCGTCAGCGTCGCGGAATGCGTTTCCACGAAATGCTTGCCGTCATCGACGAAGATCGCCTCATAGTTGCCTTCGCCCGGCGAAATGGCTTGCACCTCCGAGCCGTCCAGCTTCACGGAAAAAAGCCTCTCTTGTCGCGGATCTCCCTTATTGGCCGTGAAGAAAACCGTGCCCGCTGCGTCGTCCACCCCGCTGATTGCGATCACCTCATTGTCTCCGCTCTCGAGCTGGCGTTCGAGTTTGGCATCGGAGGCCAGCGGGTCTGGCGCATTGAAACTGTAGAGATAAATGTGGGTGTGGCCGTCGCGCCAACTGGTCCACAGAAAGCGGTCTCCCGATTTCAGTATGCGAAAGTCGTCGCTGACGTTTACCCACGCATCCGGAGCCGATTCGGTCAGCACTTTGCGCGGCTTCCCCGACTTCGCGTCGATGAAATAAAGGTCCATCACATCCTGCTTGCGATTCAGGACCTCCGCCCAAGCCCAGCCCTCGCGAATCCAGCCGAAGCGCGGCACATAGGTATCGTCGTCGTCGGTGAGTCTGATCCAGCGCACCTTGCCGCCGTTGTTGCCCACTACTCCCAAACGCACGCTGGGATTCGGATCCCCAGCCTTGGGATATTTTTCCCGCTCGACCCGGGGATGCGTCGGCAACCAGTCGGTGATGGGATAGGTCGGTACACGAGTCTCATCCATCTGCAGAAAAATGATTTCTTTTCCTTCCGGCGACCAGAAGAAGTTGCTGCGCACGGCCAGCTCTTCGGCGTAAACCCAGTCCACTTCGCCATTCAGGATGTTTTCTTCTTTGGCCTTGGCCTTATCCCTATCTTTGTTTTTGTCTCTATCCTTGTCTTTCTCTTTCTCCTCGCGCACGAGCGGACGTTCGCCTTCCTCTCCCGAGACCGGATGCACATAAAGATTGTGCTTGCGCACGTAAGCGAGCCGCTTGCCGTCCGGCGAAAACTTCGGGTCTTGGCTGGGGTCCGGCGACGACGTAAGCTGCACCGCCGTTCCCGTATCCAGGCTGTAATACCAGAGCTGTCCCCGCGAATCGAAGAGCAGATGTTTGGAATCGGGCGACCAGGTGTAGGCGGCGACGTGATAGCGCGTCACGCGCTCTTTCTCACGCTCGTCACGGATCTTGCTCAGGGGAGGAGAAAGTTGCGACAGCTTGATCTCGCTGACCAGTACTTTCTTCTCGCCCGTCACCGCGTCCACATAGAAGAGTTCGCCGTGCTCGCCCGTATCATCGCGCTGCACGAAAGAAACCTTGCTGCCGTCCGGACTCCACTGGATCGTCTCCGGGGCGCGTCCCGTGACTCCGCCCTCGGCGAAGATCTGTTCAATCGTGAGTTGCTTCGACGCCGCGGTCTGGGGCGCGGCGGTTTGGGCGCGTCCTGCGGAAAGCAGAACCAACAAGTTGATGAAGAATACGAGAAGAAGTTTTTTCACGAATGCACTCCGATTTCGCATGAGGTGTGACCCGGAAGAAAGCGATCTTGTAATTTGGAGCGGCCGTCGTTCTCGTTGTTCAGATTGCACAATTTCCCGATTACGAAATCACAAAATTATGGCAATCGACTTCATTTCCACGCGCGCTGGATGCTTGGCTTCATAGGCGGCGATCTCCGCTTCATGTTGCAGCGTCAGCCCGATGTCGTCCAACCCGTTCAGTAGGCAATGACGCGAGAATTCATCCATCGCGAACGTCGCCGTAAATCCTCGTCCGTCTTCCACTCGCAATGTCTCGAGATCGACCGTCAGCTGGTAGTTTTCGATCTCCTTCGAGCGCCGCGTGATTTCAGCCACCTGTTCTTCGTTGAGCCGCACCGTCAGCAGGCCGTTCTTCAGGCTATTGTTGGCAAAGATGTCGGCAAACGACGACGCGATCACCACCTGAAAGCCAAAATCCGCCAGCGCCCAGACGGCGTGTTCGCGCGAGGACCCGCAGCCGAAGTTCTTCCCCGCGACCAGGATCGAGGCCTTCGCGTAGCGCGGCGCGTGCAGCACGAAGTCGGGAATCTTTTTTCCGTCGTCCGCAAAGCGCCAGTCGTAGAAGAGGAACTCTCCAAACCCCGTGCGCTCGATACGCTTCAGAAACTGCTTGGGGATGATCTGATCGGTGTCCACATTCACCTTGTCAAGCGGGACAACGATGCCGGTGTGCTTGCGAAATGGCTTCATAGTGTCTGGTTTACCTGTTGTGTGGAAGCGGGGCTTTGCCCCGCTTGGACGGGGCGAAGCCCCGTCCCCACATCGTGCTACTGAAATCGCCACTTCCGGATGTCGGTGAAATGTCCGGCAATGGCCGCCGCCGCCGCCATCATGGGGCTGACCAGGTGCGTGCGTCCTCCGCGACCCTGCCGTCCTTCGAAATTGCGGTTGCTGGTCGACGCGCAGCGCTCTCCCGGTTGCAGGATGTCGGGATTCATGCCGAGACACATCGAGCATCCCGACTCGCGCCATTCAAACCCGGCATCCAGAAAAATGCGGTGCAATCCTTCCTCTTCCGCCGCGTGCTTGATCGCCTGCGAGCCCGGCACCACCATGGCGCGAACCTTCGGATTCACGTGCTGCCCCTTCGCCACTCGCGCCGCCGCCCGCAGATCTTCGATTCGCGAATTGGTGCACGATCCGATGAACACACGGTCCACCGCGATGCTTTCAATCGGCGTTCCGGGATCGAGGCCCATGTAGGCGAGCGCTTGTTCCGCCGCGCGCCGGTCGGCTTCTTGCGCGAAGCTCTTGAGCTCGGGAACGCGCGCGTTCACCGGCACCACCATTCCGGGATTCGTCCCCCAGGTCACGAACGGCGCGAGCGCTGCCGCGTCAATCTCAATCACGCGATCGAATTGCGCTCCGGGGTCGCTCGCCAGCGTGCGCCAGTACGCAACCGCTTCTTCCCAATCTTTTCCTTTTGGAGCAAAGCGCCGCCCGCCGACATACGCGAAAGTCGTCTCATCGGGTGCGATCAGTCCCGCTCTCGCTCCCGCCTCGATGCTCATATTGCACAGCGTCATGCGGCCTTCCATCGACAATGCACGCACCGCATCGCCTGCGTACTCGATCACATGTCCGGTGGCGCCGTCGGTACCGATGCGTCCGATAATTCCGAGCGCCAGGTCCTTTGCCGACACGCACTCCGCCAGCTTTCCGCTCACGTGGATTTGCATCGTCTTCGGCTTTTTCTGCGGCAGGCATTGCGTGGCCAGCACATGTTCCACTTCCGATGTTCCAATGCCAAACGCCAGCGATCCGAACGCGCCGTGCGTAGAGGTGTGACTGTCGCCGCAGACAATCGTCATCCCCGGCAGAGTGATGCCCAGTTCCGGCCCGATGACGTGCACAATGCCTTGCTCCGGCGAGTCCATATCAAAGAACGGAACCCCGAACTCGCGGCAATTTTTCTGCAGCGCTTCAATCTGCTTCGCCGCAATCGGGTCGGTGATGGGCAAGCCCCGCGGAGTGGTCGGGATATTGTGGTCGACCGTTGCCACCGTGCGCAGAGGCTGCCGCAGACGCCGGCCATTGGCGCGCAGACCGTCGAAGGCCTGCGGCGAAGTCACTTCGTGCACCAGGTGCAAATCGATATAAAGCAGCGCCGACTGCCCTTCGGGAGCAGCAACCACGTGCGCTTGCCAAACTTTCTCAAACAGAGTGCGAGGAGGCATATTTTCAGTTTCGCCCAAAGGCTTCGACAGTTCAAGACCGCGAACTCTCGGCGCGGCGGCAGGTGCTGTTCGATAGTCTACCAACGCGGACGCCCCAAAATCTTCGCCTCGGACTCTTTATTTCTGCGTGCACTTATGGCGAATTCGGAGTTGCTTGGATCGCAGGCAGGTGCCGAGCTGCGCTCGGCTTGGACCGTCCGTACACGAACGGATCGCCCCAGCAAAAGTCTGCTTTTCCGGTTATGATCAAGCAATCCATCGAGGGAAACACTGCATGATCAACGGCAAACGCATTGCCGTCGTGCTCCCCGCTTACAACGCGGAAAAGACGCTGGAAGCGACCGTGCGGGAATTGCCCGACCTGGTCGATATTCGCATTCTCGTCGACGATCACAGTTCGGATCGCACCGTCGAAGTCGCCCGCCAACTCGGCTTGCAGTCGTTCGTGCACAACCGCAACTACGGCTATGGCCGCAATCAGCAGACCTGCTACCGCGAAGCTCTGGCCGCCGGCGCCGACGTGGTCATCATGGTCCATCCCGATTATCAGTACACGCCGCTGCTCGTAACCGCCATGGCGAGCATGATCGCTTTTGGCGTCTATGACGTGGTGCTGGGCTCGCGCATTCTGGGAGGGCAGGCGCGGCAGGGTGGTATGCCGCTGTGGAAATACGTGGCCAACCGATTTTTGACGCTTTTCGAAAACACTTTTTTGGGCGCAAAGTTGTCGGAATATCACACCGGATACCGCGCGTTCAGCCGCACCGTGCTCCAGGATCTTCCGCTGCTGGAGAACTCGGACGATTTTGTCTTTGACAATCAGATGCTGGCGCAGTGCGTTCACTTCGGTTTCCACATTGGCGAGGTTTCCTGCCCGACGAAATATTTTGCGGAAGCTTCTTCGATTAATTTCCGGCGCAGCGTGCAGTATGGGTTGGGCGTGTTGCTGACGTCGGTGCAGTTCCGCTTGCAGAAAATCGGGTTGGCACGATTCCGGATTTTCAGCCGCAAAGGCCGCTGCCTGGAGCCGGGTCCCGACTCCAGGTATTACAGTCCGAAGGCTACCGAGAGAACGATTACCGACGGCCGGTCCGGCGGCTAACGTTGCCGAAAGAGCTCGCATCGCACACTGGCACTTCGTTGCAGAATTTGGGCTCGTTTACTTTACTGCTGCTGCTGGCAGTGTTTGCCATGCTGGTGCAGGGGTACCATCCGGGGCTGGAGGATGATGCGTTCTACCTGGCGGCGATCAAGCAGGATCTGAATCCGTCGTTGTTTCCCCACGATGCCGACTTTTTCCGCGTGCAGTTTCAGGCGACAGTATTCGATAAGCTGATCGCGTTTTCCCTGCGCTGGACCCACGTGCCGCTGGAATGGGGAATTTTGTTTTGGCAGTGGGCCGTCACCGTTCTGATTTTATGGGGATGCTGGCGAATCAGCCGGCGGTGTTTCGCGGAAACGCATGCGCAGTGGGCGGCGGTGACACTGGTAGCGGTCCTGCTGACCCTCCCAGTCTCGGGCACAGGTCTCAGTTTGACGGACCAGCACCTGCACCCGCGGGCGTTGGCCACGGCGCTGATTTTGGCGGCGATCGTGGCCGTGCTCGTGCCTAAGAACGACAGGCGGTTGCTGCTGGCGGGCGCGCTGCTGGCGGCGGCATTTGCCGTGCACGCCATTATGGCGGCGTTCGGCGCGTCGTTCTGCTTGTTTCTGCTGTGGAAGCCGCGTGAGCAGACGAAGACGGAGCAGACGAAGACGGGCCGGACGAAGCCGAATATAGACCAGCGGCGCACAGCGGTCGGGGCGGCGCTGCTGTGGCCCCTGGGATGGATTTTCGAGCCGCCCTCGGATGCGTGGCGGCAGGCGGCGGCCACGCGCTCGTTTTATTTTGTGTTGCGCTGGCATTGGTACGAGTGGCTGGGGGTGGTAGCGCCGCTGCTCTTGCTGTGGTGGTTCCGGGCGCTGGCCGAGCGCCGCTGCCAGACGGTACTGGCGCATGTGGCGGAGCGGCTGGTGTACTTTGGCGTGTTCCAGTTGACGGTGGCGTTAATAATCCTGCTGCCCGCCCGGCTGGAGCGCTTGCGTCCGCTTGAGCCGATGCGCTTTCTGCATCTTGTGTACTTGTTGTTTGTGCTGCTGGCGGGGGGATTGCTGGGGCAGTACGTGCTAAAGAAACATGCGCTGCGCTGGCTGCTGCTGTTTGTGCCGCTCGGAGCCGGGATGTTTTATGCGCAGCGGCAGATGTATCCCGCAACTGCGCATCTGGAGCTGCCGGGCTCTCTGTCGCGCAATAGTAATGAAGCGTCGCGCAATCGCTGGGTCGAGGCTTTCCGCTGGATCAGCCAAAACACGCCCAGCCGCAACACGCCCGTGGATGCCCAGTTCGCGCTTGATCCGCGCTACATGGAATTGCCGGGAGAGGACTACCATGGTTTTCGCGCCCTGGCGGAGCGCAGTGTGTTGGCGGACGAACTGAAGGACGCGGGCATGGCAGCGCGAGTGCCGAGACTCGCGCCGCGCTGGCTGCGCGAAGTGGAAGCGCAACGTGGCTGGCGCGACTTTAAACGGCCGGACTTCCTGCGTTTGAAAGCGGAGTTCGGAGTGGACTGGGTGGTTCTTCAGGCGCCGGGGGTGGAAGGGTTGCCGTGTCCCTACCGGAACTCGCAGGTGATGGTTTGCCGGGTGGAGTAACGGTGGGCAGAATTCGCGAAATTCTAAGGAAGGGAATGAGCGAAGCGCAGGAAGCGGAAAAAAGCGGCGTGCGCGCGTATGGGTCGATGAGAATAGGGCCGATGGTGGCGGCGGCGCTGGCGGTGCGGCTGGCGGTCATTCCGTTTCTCTATCACGATTGGCTCGATCCGTTCGTGCTGGAGCACTGGGCGTTCGGGCGGGTAGCACGTTCGCTGGTCGCGGGGCACGGGTTCGGAAATGTGTTTGCGGACACGGGGCCGACCGCGGTGCTGTCGCCGGTGTATGCGTATTTGCTGGCCGGAGTGTTCCGGCTGTTGGGGACCTACACGCCGGCGTCCATTGTGGCGGCGCTGGCGATAAACAGCGTGTTTTCGGCGCTCACCTGTATTCCTGTATTTTTTTTGGCGCGGCGCTGCTTTGACGGGCGTGTGGCGAAGTGGGCCGGGTGGGGTTGGGCGTTTTCGCCGTACGGGATTTACTACGGCGCGGACTGGGCCTGGTCTACCTGTCTCGTCACCCTGCTGCTCTGTTGCCTTTTCCTGATTGCTTTGCAGCTTGAGAATTCCGGCCGGCTTCTTCCCTGGATTGGCTTCGGTCTGCTCTCTGGCTTGGCCGCGCTGACCGAGCCCGTTGTCCTTTCCGTATTGCCGTTACTGGGAGCCTGGACCTGCTACCAGCGGTATCGGCAGCATCGCCCCTGGAAGATGCCCGGCTTCGCTGCGACTCTGGCTTTGCTTTCGGTCCTCTCGCCCTGGATCGTCCGCAACTACGAGATTTTCCATAAGGTCATTCCCGTCCGGAGCGGTTTCGGGCTGGAGTTGTATATCGGCAACAACGGTTATTCCACGCGCTGGGTGAACAGTGCCCTGCACCTGAATCACAACGACGCCGAACTGGCGGAATACGAGAAAGTCGGGGAGGTCTCCTACATGGAGCACAAGCGCCAGCAGGCGATGGACTACATCCGCGCCCACCCCGGCTGGTACGCCTGGATGGCGCTGCGCCGGGCGCTCTATCTATGGACTGGTTACTGGAGCTTCTCGCCCGTCTACCTCGCACAGGAACCCCTGGACCCGCCCAATATTTTTGTGGCTACGACGATGACGGTGCTGGCGCTGGCCGGGCTGCGCCGGCTTTATCGGGCGAACGCAAGCCTCGGGGCGCGATTTGCCATCGTGTTTGTTTTCTTTCCGCTGGTTTATTATTTTTCGCACCCGGAGACGTATTACTTCAGGCCGGTAGATCCGCTGATTGTGGTGCTGGCGGCGTATTTCCTGACCGAGCGATTCGGGCGCCAACTCAAGCGCCGCCCTGGGGAAGGCGTTTTAGCGTCTTCAGGCGTTTCGGCATCTTAAAGAATACTGGACATTGAACATTCTGACCGTTCCCGCCATCCGCGCCGCCCAACTGGATCCCGTCGAGAGCCTGCGCTACGAATAAATCACGTGGGGACGGACGCATTCGTCCGTCCCGGCGAGCGCAAGCTCCCGAGCGGCTAAGGAGCTGCGCTCCGCTTGGGCGGGCGAGGGCGCCCGCCCCACGCAAGCCCCGGTGAAAGATTGTCAAGTGGCATAAAATTAGAAGGAAGCGATGGCAACGCTTCGCGAGCCGGTGACTGTCTGCCGGTCATGGTCTGCCGGTCATGGTATTGAACGCAACCAGCAAACGGAGCCGCGCCGTGGTCCTGCTCAGTGGCGGCATGGATTCCTGTGTGTGTGCGGCGCTGGCGGCCCGCGACCACCAGGCCGCCGCCGTCCATATCAGCTACGGGCAGCGCACCGAACAGCGCGAACGGCGTTCCTTCGAATGCATCTGCGACCGGCTCGAAATTCGTGACCGGCTGCTCGTGCGCAATGCAGCTCTTGGCGCTATCGGCGGATCCGCCCTCACCGATCCGAGCATTGCCGTTCCCGAGGCGCACGCCCTCGGCGCCGGCGTGCCCGTCACGTATGTCCCGTTCCGCAACGCGCATTTTCTCGCCGTCGCCGTCAGTTGGGCGGAAGTGCTGGGAGCCGAAAAAGTCTACATCGGTGCGGTTGAGCCGGACAGTTCCGGCTATCCCGATTGCCGGCCGGAATACTATCGGGCGTTCAATGAAGTCGTGAAGGCGGGCACAAAGGAGGGAACAATCCGGGTGGTGACACCGCTGATTGCCATGCATAAACACGAGATTGTGACGCTTGGCCTTGAACTCGGTGCCCCCTTCGATTTAACGTGGTCATGCTATCAGCGCGAAGATCGCGCCTGCGGAGTCTGCGACAGCTGTGTGCTCCGCCGGCGCGCGTTTCGCGAGGCGGGCGCGGAAGATCCCATTCCGTACGCGGAACCCGCCGCCCGATTGAGTTAGAACCGCTTTCATCAAAGGTCTTAAATATGGTCTTAAATTCCGATGCAATGCCTGGAGGCCAAGTCATGAACAAATATTTCATCCTACCCCTGCTGCTCGTTCTCGCCGTGGGGTTGTCCGCTCCGTTCGCGTTCGCGCAAAACACGGGCGCCGTGAAGGGAATCTGCAAAGACCTCGAAGGGAAACCGATCGCCCAAGCCGAAGTGGAGTGGACTGGGACCGAAACCGGCCACAAGTACAACCTGAAAACCAACAACAAGGGCGAGTACTTCTCGCTCGGCATCGCCCCCGGCAAGTACAACGTCAAGCTCAGCAAGGACGGCAAGGAACTCTGGCATTTCAATGGCCTCACGGTGGGGATGGACGAATTGACACTGGACTTCGACCTGAAGAAAGAAATGGCGAATGCAGCTCAAGGCCAGGGAATGACCCCTGAACAAGCCGCGAAGATGAAGGAGGCCACCGCCAAAGCCGAGAACGAAAGGAAAACCGTCGGCACGCTCAACGAAAAACTCAATGCCGCCAAGACGGCTTCCGATGCCGGTGACTTCGAGACCGCAATCGCTACCTTGACTGAAGCCAACCAGATCGACAGCACCCGCGATCTGATCTGGTTCAAACTCGCCGACGCCTACCGCATGTCGGCGCCCAAGCAGACCGATCCCGCAGAAAAACAGAAGCGCTACGAGATGGCCGCAGCCGATTACCAGAAGGCAATTGAAATGCGCAGCACCTCGGAAGCGGCAAAAAAAGATCCCGACAATAATAAGAACATGGCCGCCTACTATAACAACCTTGCGGATGTTTATGCGAAGTCCAACAAGGTCGATGATGCCGTGGCCAGCTATAACAAGGCGGCCGAACTGGATCCGGCGCACGCCGTCACCTACCTGTTCAACGAGGGTGCTACTCTCACCAATATGGGCAGGGTGGATGATGCCATTGTGGCATTCGACAAAGTGATTGCCGCCGATCCGACCAAAGCCGATGCCTACTACTGGAAGGGCGTGAACTTGATCGGCAAAGCTACGCTCAAGGGCGATAAGATGGTCGCGCCCGAAGGTACAGCCGAGGCCTTCAAGAAATATCTTGAGCTCGCACCTGACGGTAAGCTCGCTCAGCCAGCCAAGGACATGCTGGCGAGCATCGGCGCGACCATAGAAACTGGCTACGGAACCAAGAAAAAACCGGCGAAATAGCGTAAACCCAGTTGCCAGTTCTCAGTTGCCAGTTCTCAGTTCTCAGAAAAACCCGGCGTTTGCTGTTGCCGACTATCGAGATTTAGTTTCAATTGGCGCGGTCTTACTGGGAACTGGCAACTGTCTTCAGTTACCGAGGTCTATGACCTACTTGTCCTTCGCTCTTCCGCACATCCGCGCTACATTCATTACATAGGTTCCCCCGGCGACGTTTCTCCCCTTGTGGTGTCAATGCTTCAATGCTGACGACTGGAGTGTATGAAATGGCTGCCCCGGGAAATTCCCCGATTGCGGTTGCGTTCGAGGGCATTAGCGGAACCGGCTCGATCCCGACGCCGGTTCTGCTGGCCGGCATGTTGCGCGCGTCGGAGAAGGTTAGCGATCTGATTTTTTCGCCGGGGCGCCCGCCCCAGGTCGAGATTCACGGGCAACTAACGGCGGTCGAAATCCCCGGCAGCGGCACCCTTTCACCGGATGACACGCGCCGCATCGCGGCCGATCTGATCGGCAACAATAAGCAGGCCATCAATACGCTTCGCGAGCAGGGTTCCTGCGACGTTTCCTACGGATTGCCGGGCATGGCGCGGTTCCGCGTCAACGTCTTTATCCAGCGCGGAAGTTGCGCGATTGTGATGCGCGTCATCCCCACCGTCATTCCGACTTTCAGTTCGCTTCGTCTACCGGCGCAATTGGAAGAGGCGGCGAAAGTCCGCAACGGAATCATCCTGGTGACGGGAGGAACCGGATCGGGCAAGTCTTCGACGCTGGCCGCTTTGATTGACCGCATCAACGACCAATATTGCTATCACGTTCTGACGGTCGAGGATCCGATTGAATTTCTGCACAAGCACAAGAAATCGACGGTGCACCAGCGCGAGTTGCACAGCGACGCGCCGACTTTCACGACCGCGCTGCGGGCGGCGCTGCGCCAGGCGCCGCGCGTGATCATGGTGGGCGAAATCCGCGACCGGGAGACGCTCGAGATTCTTCTCGAAGCCGCCGAAAACGGCCACCTCGTTCTTTCCAGCATGAACACCGTCGATACCTCAAAGACGGTGGAGCGCATCATCGGCACGTTCCCCACCGCCGAGCAGCAATCGGTGCGCGAACGTCTCGCCAAAACTTTCCGCTACATCGCTGCGCAGAGGCTGATCCCGCGCACCGATGGCGGCGATCGCATCGCCGTCGTCGAAATTTTGAAGTCCAACTCGCGCACTCGCGATTGCGTCGAACAAGGCGAGCGGCCGGGTCGCACCCTGCTGGACGCCATCAAAGCCAGCGAAAACGAAGGCATGCAGCACTTCGATAGCGAGATCGCGAAACTTGTCCGCTCGGGCCTGGTGGATCTGGAAACCGGCCTGTGCTTCGCCAGCAATGCGACGGTGCTGGGGCAGGAACTGGCGCGGTAGGGCAGCTGCCAGTACCCAGTTGCCAGTTCTCCGAACGGCATCCTTGCTCTCGCCCTTTCTGCTTGGCAGAATCCTGCGGCGTATGATTCTTTGCATGTCTTCTTCTTCCCACCCCTTTTCTTCTTCCGTAGCTCCTGCGGCTCGGGTGGTCAGCTTTGAAGAGGCCCGACGTCTGGTTGAGCAGCATGCTGCCGGCGTGTGTCCGGGAGAGGTGGAGACAGTGGATCTGCTGGCGGGGTTGGGGCGGGTGCTGGCGGAAGGGGTTGTGGCGGACCGCGACTTTCCTCCTTTTGATCGGGCGACTCGCGATGGATATGCGGTGCGGGCGGCGGACTTGGCCAAGGTTCCGGCGCGCCTTGAACTGGTCGGCGAGGTGAAGGCGGGTGACTGGCCGGAGCCGGGAGCGTGCGCAGTGGGGCGCGGGCAGGCGGTGGGGATCATGACGGGGGCTCCGCTGCCGGCGGGGGCGGATGCGGTGGTGATGGTGGAGCACACGTCGTTGGGAGACGCGCCGGCGGGGAAGTCGATGGCTGAACTGGTAGAGGTGCAGCGCAGCGTGCGCCAGGGCGAGAACTTTGTTCCACGCGGAGCGGAAGCTCGCGCCGGACAACTCTTGCTCGATCGAGGGCGGCGGCTGGACCACGCCGGCATCGCGATTGCGGCGTCGGCCGGCAAGAGCCGCGTGCAGCTCTTCCGGAAGCCGCGCGTGGCGGTGCTTTCGACCGGCGACGAAGTAGTGGAAATTGACGCGACGCCGGGGCCGGCGCAGATACGGAATTCGAACTCCTATTCGCTGGCGGCGCAGGTGCAGGAGGTGGGCGGGGAGGCGGTGCGGCTGGCGATCGCTCCGGATGAGCGGAAGCGGCTTCGAGCCTTGATTGAACAAGCTTTGATCGAAGAAGGGCTGGCGTGCGATCTACTGTTGCTGACAGGCGGCGTCTCCATGGGAAAGTACGACTTGGTGGAGCAGGTTCTCGGGGAGTTGAAGGCAGAGTTTTATTTTACGGGAGCGGAGATTCAGCCAGGGCGGCCCGTGGTGTTTGGATCGTGTGGCGCGGACACTCCTGTCCGCGTGCCCGCAGCAATCTGGCCGTCAGCGCGGACAGGAGTGCCCGCGCCACACAAGAAGTATTTTTTTGGGTTACCGGGAAATCCTGTGTCGACCATGGTGACTTTCGAATTATTTGCGCGGCCGATGATCGAAGCGCTGGCGGGGATGACGCCGCAGCGCTTGATCTTTCTTCGGGCGCGGCTGAAATCCGAAATACGAACGAAGACAGGGTTGAAGAAATTTCTTCCGGCGGTGCTTTCGGGAGAGTTTGAGAATGCGGAGGTGGAGTTAGCGCGGTGGCAGGGGTCGGGCGACATCGCGACGCTGGCTCGGGCGAACTGCTATGTGGTGATTCCCCCAGACCGCGAGCGGATTGAGGCGGGAGAATGGGTGCCGTTGCTGATGAGATGCGGTTGATGTTGCTAGGGCTGGGCAGATTCTGACTCGTCGGCGAGGCCAAGCTGCGCTCGGCTTGGAGTGGGCAAAGCCCCGTCCACCGCACGAGCCTACGCGAGTACGATAGCCTGTGGGCAGGCCCATGTGGTGGCGGGGCTTTGCCCCGCCGGACGGGGCGGAGCCCCGTCACCACACGAGCAGGAACGATGATGCCGAAAAAACCTTCCGCGCTTTCCCACTACGACGCGCAGGGCCAAGCCCGCATGGTGGACGTGTCGTCGAAGTCGCGAACGGCGCGAGAAGCGGAGGCGAGCGCCTTCGTTCGGATGACGCCGGAGGTGCTGCGGGCACTGCCGGAGAATCCGAAGGGAGACCCGCTGGAAGTGGCGCGGACGGCGGGAATCATGGCCGCCAAGCGGACGGCGGAGTTGATTCCGATGTGCCATCCGGTGGCGCTGTCGCACATTGCTGTGACCCTACGCGTGTGCGAGAATGGCGTTTCTATTGCCACAAAAGTAAAGACTACGGCAGAGACCGGCGTGGAGATGGAAGCCCTGGTCGCAGCCAGCGTGGCGGCGCTGACCGTGTACGACATGTGCAAGGCGCTCGACAAGGGCATCGAAATCCGGGAAGTGGTGCTCGAGCGAAAGTCGGGCGGCAAGAGCGGAGACTACCGGAGAAGCGGCAAGCGAAAATAG
>Ga0208820_1000742_pt1 | contig 20912 bp, 21 predicted proteins | sample June2015DPH_16_5_FD_184713 | JGI IMG/M metagenome (GOLD analysis project Ga0208820, IMG submission 184713) | Peatland microbial communities from SPRUCE experiment site at the Marcell Experimental Forest, Minnesota, USA - June2015DPH_16_40... | ecosystem: Environmental > Terrestrial > Soil >...
CGGATCATCGTCAGTTTCTCCAAAGACCGCGTGACGCAATGGACGCTGGGCATTTTCCTGGGCACCTTCTGCTACTGCATGGCCGCGCTTCCGACGGCGCGGTCGCTTCCGCACCCGTTCGCGCCCGTGTTCACCGTTTTCGGAGCGATGTTGCTCGCGCTGGCCTGCGTGGCCTGGTTGCTTTACTTCATTCATCACATCTCGCAGTCCATCAGCGTCAGCCATATCGTCGACCGGATCGCGGCGGAAACGGAAGCCATGATCGACGACGTCATGCCGCAGCCGCGCGGAAACCAGGGTTTGCCGGAGAGCGGACCGGTTGACTTGAGCGCTTGGGACATGCCTCTGCTGAGCGGCGCGTCCGGCTATATCCGGTTCATCGACACGGGCCGTTTGGTCGCGCTGGCGAAGTTACATCACGTCAAGATCCGCGCGGTCCGGCGAGTTGGCCAATTCGTCCCCGCGGGCACGCCGATGCTGCTGGCCTACAAGGGGGATCGGCTGTCTCCCCAAAGCAGAAGCGAGATTCTCGGCGCGTTTGACGTGGGCCCGTCGCGAACGTTGCAGCAGGACGTCGAGTTCGGGGTTTTGCAGATCGTCGATATCGCGCTGAAGGCTATCTCCCCGGCGGTAAACGATCCGACCACGGCGGTCACCTGCGTCGACCAGTTGAGCCGCATCCTGATCCGCTTCGCGTCCCGGGAGTTGCCCGCCACCGTCTTCTACGATCCTCCCGGCATGGCCCGCGTGAGTATCCCACAGATCGGTTTCGAGGGGCTGCTGACATCGGCCTTCGAGCAAATACGTCTGTACTCGAAATCGGATATCGCCGTCAGCCTGCGGATGCTGCGCGCGCTCGGCGATATTGCCTGGACCAGTTCGGAGCCGGCGTTCCGCCGCGCCCTCTACGAGCAGGGAAAACGAATCGTGGAGGGTTGCGCCGAGAAGCTTGGCGAAGAGGAACTGAGGCCGATGCGCGCTCGCCTGTCCGCGCTAGAGAAACTCGTAGCCGCTCCATCGGCGGTAGCCGATCTCTCGGGGAAAAAACGGTAAGCTCCGCTCAACCGGCTTCGCCAACTGGCCCAGCGCGCTTTCTCGTCCGCGAATCACTCCTTGTCGGGCGGGAAGTATAGCGCCGGCTCCAGGCCGAGCCGCTTCAGGCGCTGCCGAGCGTCGTCTTTCTCGTGGTCGCGCGCTGAGGTCTTGGGCTGTGACATCCACCGCACACCTGGTTGGTTTGAGGTGCCTGGCTGATCGTGATCGCTTCAGGCGATAGTCGAGTTCTGTCGAGTTCCTCGTGATAGGATGATGACAAGGTGCTGATCAAGGAATCTGTGGAAATCCAATATTCCGAGGTGACTCCCAAGTCCCTCTACCTCAACCGGCGCAGCTTTCTGGCGGGTGTGCCGGCAGCCTTCCTGGGGGCGCGCGAACTGCTGTCGCCCTCGGCGCGCGCGCAGGCCGGAGTGAGACTGGGCAACCTCGCGAAGAGCCAGCTCAGCACCGGCGAAAAGCCAAGCTCCTACAAAGACGTCACCACCTACAACAACTTCTACGAGTTCGGCACCAGCAAGGATCAGCCCGCCCAACTCGCGAAGAATTTCAAAACCAGCCCGTGGGTGGTCTCGGTGGAAGGCGACGTGGCCAAGCCGCGCAAGTTCAGCATGGAAGAAGTCCTGAAACTGGCGCCGCTCGAAGAGCGCATCTACCGGCACCGCTGCGTGGAGGGGTGGTCGATTGTTGTGCCGTGGGTCGGCTACTCGCTGAGCGCGCTGCTCAAACAAGTGGAGCCCACCTCCAAGGCCAACTTCGTTTACTTCGAGAGCTACTACGACCTCAAGCAGATGCCCGAGGGCAAGCATGCCGGCATCCCGCTGCCCTACATCGAAGGCCTGCGCCTGGATGAAGCCATGCACCCGCTGGCGCTGCTGTCGGTCGGTATGTACGGCGAGTCGCTGCCGCCGCAGGACGGCGCGCCGGTGCGCGTGGTGGTGCCCTGGAAGTACGGGTTCAAAAGCATCAAGTCGCTGGTAAGAATCAGACTGGTAAGCAGCCAGCCGCGAAACACCTGGAACATCGCCAACGCCCACGAGTACGGTTTCTACTCGAATGTGAACCCGCAAGTGGACCACCCGCGCTGGAGCCAGTCGAGCGAGCGCCGCCTGGGCGAACTGCGGCGCCGCCCCACGCTGATGTTCAACGGATATGCCGACCAGGTGGCGCAGATGTACGCGGGCATGGACCTGAAGAAGAACTTCTAATCCATGTTACGCAACCGGTGGATCAAGGCCCTGGTGTTCGTGGTGTGCCTGGTGCCGCTGAGCTGGCTCGCCTGGCGGGCGTGGCACGACAACCTGACTGCTAACCCGATTGAGTACATCACCCACCTTACCGGCGACTGGACCATCCGCTTCATCGTCTTCACGCTGGCGGTGACACCGTTGCGCAGACTGCTGCGTCTGCCGGATCTGATTCGTTTCCGCCGTATGCTCGGCCTGTTCGCCTTCTTCTACGGCTCGCTGCACTTTCTTACCTGGTTCTGGTTGGACAAGTCTTTCGACATGCACGAGATCACGCGGGACGTGGTGAAGCGGTCGTTTATCACGGTCGGTTTCCTAGCCCTGTTGCTGATGCTGCCGCTGGCGGTTACATCCACCAAAGGCTGGATCCGCCGCTTGGGCGGCAGGCGCTGGCAACTGCTCCACCGCTTGGTCTATGTTACGGCGATTGCCGGCGTGGTGCACTACTACTGGCTTGTAAAGTCCGACATTCGCTTGCCGGCGCTCTACGGCGCGATCGTAGCGCTCCTGCTGGCGTCGAGGCTAATTGGCTTGCGGAAAAGCCCATCCAAGAACACAACGTCGCTGAGACTATCGAGCATCAAGCGGCAAACCGGAGATACGGTGACGTTGAGGTTTCCCCTGTCCGGAAGCAAGCCGTTGGGAGCGAGGCCTGGGCAGTTTCTCACATTCGACTGGGTGGTGAATGGCAAGAAGCTGCCACGATCCTATTCCATATCGTCAGCGCCCCTCCGGACCGATTATGTCGAGATCACCGTAAAGCAGCAGGGCATCGTTTCATCGTTCCTGAATCGCGACGCGAAGGCAGGCCTGAAGGTGGAGGCACACGGACCCTTCGGGCAATTCTATTTCGATGAAAAGCAGCACCGGAGTATTGTCTTGTTCGCGGGCGGGAGTGGGATCACGCCCATCATGTCGATGTTGCGATACATCGAAGAGGCCGCCGCCAATACTGAGATCACGCTGTTCTATGGCGTCCGCACCGAGCACGATGTAATCTTCCAGGAAGACCTTGACGGCCTGCAGAAACGGCTGCCGCGATTCCGCTGCTTCATCGTCGCGAGCAGGGCTGGTGCGGAATGGCGTGGCCCACGCGGCCACGTGAATCGCGCGCTGATCGAGCAGCAGTTGGGCCAGATCAGCGATCAGACGTTCTTTCTTTGCGGACCGACTGCATTCATGACGAGTGTGAAAGAGGTCCTGATGTCTTTGGGCGTTGGCGCCGAACAAATCCGGCAGGAACGTTTCACAATCGGCGCGGCAGCTTCGACATACCCCGCAGCTTCGACGTGCTCGGTGGAATTCGCGAGATCGGGCGGGAAATATGAGTGCTCCTCCGCAGAGTCGCTGCTCATGATTGCACAAAGTCACGGTATCGATATTCCCTGCAGTTGCCGCGTCGGGCAGTGCGGCACCTGCGCAACGCGCGTGCTCGACGGCGAGGTAGAGATGGAGGTCGAGGAGGGACTTGAGCCCGCGCTGCGAGTCCAGGGCTACCGCTTGATGTGCGTCGGACGGGCACGGGGCGACGTGAGGCTGGACGCGTAGGACTATTTGATCCTGTGGGTCGCCAAAACTGGATCGGCGAGCGTTCCTTCGCGTTTTCGGTATGTTCCAGAACCGTGTCCGGATAGCTCGGCGTGGTTTTCGGCGTCATTAAGCGCTTCAGAAGCGTGGAACTCCGCATCGCAGTCGAGCGGTCGCCCGCCCGGGGCATGTCGTGCTCGGGGTGCCACTGTCGCGCCGCGCACTGCCCACCCGGCGCTAGCCTGCGGATCACCTGCCGCAAATGCAAGCGGTCCATGCGTGAAAAACGCCCTGAAAGCGGCCTTCGTGGCCAGCCGAAGGGCGATTGTAGCAAGAAATGTAGCTAAAGTTCCCACAGGATACAACAAGCGGTCCCTGCAAGTGATTGATTACAAGAGAGATGTTTGGGTGGATCACTTGCACCCCAAACGGCAAGCTGCCCTTTTTTAAAGTGGCCTATTGTCAACTACTTGCATACAAAGGACTTGGCCGGAGTTTGTTGAGAGCTGTGGAACCCTGTTGAACTTGGGTGCTCGCGACAGCTACGTTTTTGACTACAATGGCGAACATCTCATGCTCACGCTCTTCGCCTACCTGCGCGCGTTCCTGCGCACACGCCACGACCTCGGCCTCGAGATTCTCGCCTTGCGCCAGCAAGTCGCCGTGCTCAAGCGCAGGCATCCGCGGTCGCGGCTCAACAGTGCTGACCGCATGTTCTGGATCATGCTGCGGCGGATCTGGCCGCGCTGGATGGAAGCGCTGGTCGTGGTCAAGCCCGAGACCGTGGTTGGCTGGCACCGCGCCGGCTTCCGGCTCTACTGGCGCCTGCGTTCCCGTGGCGGCGGGCGCAAGATCGGCGCCGACGTGTTCGACGTGGTCCGGCGCATGGCGCGTGAGAACCCCTCCTGGGGCGCCCCCAGAATCCACGGCGAACTGCTCAAGTTGGGCTTCGACATTTCGGAACGCACCGTGTCGCGCTCCCTGGTTCGCAGGCTGCCGCGGCCTGGCGACGCCGCCAAGAACTGGCTCGCCTTTCTGAGAAACCATCGCGAGGCGATTGCCGCGATCGACTTCTTCACTGTGCCGACCGTCACTTCCGCCTGCTGTGCTGCTTCTTTGCGATCGATCACAGAAAGCGCAAGATCCTGCACTTCAACGTGACCGCGCACCCGACCGCCGAGTGGGTGGTTCAGCAGCTTCGAGAGACGTTCCCGGACTCTGATCGTCACCGCTACGTCATCCTGGACCGCGATGCCAAGTTCAGCCGGGAAGTCGTCGGCTTCTTGAAGTCTTCCGGCATCCAGGCCGTGCGAACGAGCGTGCGCAGTCCGTGGCAAAACGGCCTCGCGGAACGCTGGGTGGGCAGCGCACGCCGGGATTGTATCGACCACGTGATCGCGCTGGACGAAGCGCACGTCCGGCGGCTCGCCCGCGAGTACATGGCCTCCTACCACGCGGACCGCACCCACGATGGGCTGGGCAAGGACACGCCGAGCGGCCGGGCAATTGAGCCGGAGCCGGGGGGTGCGGAACTGGTTTCGCTGCGGCGCGTCGGCGGCCTCCACCATCAGTACACGTGGAAGGTGGCGGCTTAAGCTCAAGGCGACAGAGTCGCGGGCCGGCCGCGGCGAGCAGCCGACGCGTCGCCCGTCATGTCTGTGTGCACCCTTCATGCTCTTTCCCGCCCTGGCCGAACAACGCTTCGCGCCCATCGCACCCGGCGAGGCGACCACACCCCCTCCGAAACCCGCCCGCTTAACATGCTTATAACCTCCCGGACTTGGCCGGATTTCGGTTGTGGCGACCGACAGCCTTTCTCATCCCAAAGCTTACCGGTTGTGAGACACAACGGTCGGCTAGTGAAGACAGGCAGAAACGCCCTGGCCCTCAGGGAAGAGCTACTAGTCCATCGAACCGGGCGCCAGCGTTTACCGGTTGCTGCCCCAGCGGGCTCGTCCGCCTCCGGATGATGTTGTTATTATCGAGCCGCCCATCCGGTCTGCCCATTTACGCGCAGCCTGCTCCAACTTTGAATTCCCGCAGTTTAGGAAGGCCACAGCCATCTTGGAATTGTTGGTCTCATTTAACGCCCTGATCAACACATCCTCTGATCCCGGTTCACCCCGTTCAATGAAGAACGATGCAGCTCCGCTGATCGCCTCATCGTCACTCTTCCTCCATGCTGCCAGAAGGACACTGACCGCGCGGGGATCCTGAATCTTCCCCAACGCCGCGGCCGCGTTCTCTCGGACGGTGAGGTTTGGGTCCTTCAGGGCGGCGATCAGGGGTATAACTGCGCGAGGATCGTGACTCGGTTCTAACGCCCCGGTAGCGTTCTGTCGGACCTCCCCGTCCGGATCCCTCAGGGCGGCAATCAGAGGCTCGACGGCGCTGGGATCCTGAATCGTCGCCAACGCCTCGGACGCGCCCCTTCGGACCTCCGCGTTCGGGTTCCTCAGCGCTGCGATTAAAGGCACGACTGCAGACGCACCGATCCTAGGCAACGCTGCGGCCGCTTCCGTTCGGACACCGTGGTCCGGGTCCTTCAAGGCGGCAACCAGGGGCACGACGGCGCGGGGATCCTGAATCTGCCCCAACGCCATGGCGGCGTGCGATCGAACCGAATCGTCCCGATCCTTTAGGGCGGCAATCAGAGGCTCGACGGCGCGGAGGTCTTTGATGTCTCCCAGCGCCCAGGCCGCCCGCATACGGACGCTAGGATCCTTGTGCTCCAGGGCGGCTATCAGCGGCTCCACAGCAGGCGTCCCGATCCCTTCCAACGCCCCCTCCGCCCTGTTCTTGACACCGAAGTCCGGGTCCTTCAGTTCGGCGATCAGGAGATCCGCAACTGGCATCCCGATCCTTCCCAACGTTTTCATCGCGGCCCTTCGGACAGCGGGGTCCGGGTCCTTCAGGGCGGCGATCAAGGGCTCGACGGCGCGGGGATCCTCGCTGTTCCCTAACGCCTTGGCAGCGTTCCGTCGGACCCCCACGTCCGGGTCCTTCAAGGCGGCCATTAGGGGCACGACGGCGCGGGGATCCTTGATGCTCCCTAGCGCCCCGGCAGCGTTCTCTCGGACGTTCACGTCAGGGCCTTGGAGGGCGGCGATCAGGGTCGGGACGGCGCGAGGGTCCTTGATGGACCCCAATATCCCGGCAGCGCTGCTTCGCACGTTCATGTCAGGGTCTTGGAGGGCGGCGGCGATCAGGAGCGGGACGGCGCGAGGGTCTTTGATGGATCCCAACATCCCGGCAGCCTTGTTTCGCACGTTCACGTCAGGGTCTTTGAGGTCGGCGATCAGGGACTCGACGGACCGCCCGCACCCAACCGGCAGGAATCCTAGTATGCACACGCACGCCAGTATGACTTGAGAGAAGCGACGGACTGTCAACGGAATCACACAACCTCCTTCAAAGGGAAACGTCAAAAGGATACCAGAACCTAGGCAACAGGACGAGGAAGATTGTGGACGAGTGAAGATTGTGGACGAGGACAGGCAAAGGTGTTACACAGGGACGGAGCGCGATCTGGCGCATGAAAGGTCCGTCGCCCCAAAACCTTTGCCATCTGTGAAACCCGCAAAAGCCCACGCCTGATCGAGCAGGGGGGTATGGTTTCGGCGAACATTAATCCGGTAGCTCTGCCACTCCATGTGGGCGTTCACATTGGCTTTTGCTGCGAGCAACGCCTTGACGGCGGGTAGGCACTTAGCCAGCGCTTCCAAGTTGCAGCAGCCTCTAGTGTTTGAGCCAAGCGGCCCTGACCGGCGAACCCCCTGGCACGGCAATCGCGGTCGCATCACGTCCCTGTTGAAGCCTGTGGGTCCTTGTTGTGTCAGCGCCAGTCTAAAACGACAGCACTTTCGCCGGTCTTGTAGCCGGCCAACAAGCCATCGGCGGGGAGGCGGTAGCACTCTACATCAGACTCTATAGAGGTTGGGCGCCTTCGGCCTCCCTCCCGCCTATTTCAGCCTGAAATACACCTCGGCGGAGAATGGACGGCTCAGGAGGCCCGATTGCTGACCGTCCGCCGCTGTCCCTACTGTCACTCATCTTTCGCACCCTCTCGCTTCCGTCCACAGCAGACGGTCTGCAGCGAGCCCGACTGCCAGCGCCGCCGGCGCGCCGAGTATCATCGCCGGAAGGTCGCCGCCGACCCGGAATACCGCCAGGTCTGCCTGGACAGTCTGCGAAAGTGGCGGTCCGGCAATCCTGATTACTGGCGGCAGTACCGGGAGCAACACCCGGCCGCGGTCGAGCGGAACCGCCAACAGCAGCACGACCGAGACCACAAGCGCCGCCTGCGCGATCTTGCAAACAACAACTCAGCCTTCGACCTAAAGCGTTCCGCCGCAGAGATCTGGGTCCTGGGCGCGGGCCTCGACAATCTTGCAAACAACAACTCAGCTCCAGCCCAAGTCTGGGTTCTGGAAGCACTTCCACCTCGGAAACCGCAGCATACGGAGTCTTGCAAACAACAACGTCCTGGCCTTCAGGCGGCTTCTGCCGGATAACGGAAGTCGCCCCTATGCTCACCACTGATCAGATCAACGACCTGCATCGCCTGTACTGGTCCGAGCGGTGGCCGATCCGCAAGATCGAACGGCGCCTGCGTATGGGCTGGCGGACGATCAAAAAGTATCTCGACGCGCCGGCGCAGGGGCCCGCCCACCGGCAGCGCGAAAGCAAGCTCGATGTGTTCAAGGCCACCATCGCGGAATGGCTGGAGAAGGATCCCACCGTCAGCGCAGCCGTGATCGAACAGCGTCTGCGGCCACTGGGTTATCGCGGCGGTCACAGCATCCTGCGCGCGTACGTGCACACCGTCCGTCCGCAGTTGAAGCCGAACCGCGCCTTTCTGCGGATGGAGCCGCCGCCCGGCGAACGGTTCGAGGTCGACTGGGGCCACTTCGGTGCACTCGATTACGCCGGCGATAAACGCAAGCTGTATGCTTTCGCCCTGGTCGAAGCGCACAGCCGCATGCTGTACCTGGAGTTCACTCACAGCCAAAGTTTCGAGACCTTTGTCCGTTGCCACGTGCATGCGTTCACGGCACTGGGCGGCGTCGCGCGTGAAATCGCCTACGATAATCTGGCCACCGCGGTCGCCGAGCACGATGGCCGCCTCGTCCGCTTCCTTCCGCGCTTTCTCGCCTTCGCCCGCGAGTATGGCTTTTACCCGAAAGCCTGCAACCCGGCGGCAGGCTGGGAAAAAGGTAAGGTGGAGCGCGCGATCGGATATGCGCGCCAGAGTTTCTGGCCCCTGCGAGAGTTCGGCGATCTGTACGATGTGAACCGCCAGGTCCGGCAGTGGCTGTCCGAAGTGGCCAACCAGCGCTTGCACCGCGAAACACGCGAGCGCCCCATCGATCGCTTCAAGGCCGACGCCCTGCGCCCTCTACCCGTGATCCCCTACGACCATCGCGACACGGTCGAGGCGCTGGTTCACAAAGACCTCCGCCTTCAGTTCGATGGGAATCGCTACTGTGTGCCGCACCGCTTCGTCGGCCGGCGCCTCACCCTGAAGGCAGATTCCAGTTCGACCACCATCTACGACCGCGTCAACGAAATCGTCTCCTACGCCCGTTGTTGGCGCCGCGGCCAGACCTTGGGCGCCGATCGCTTCGAAGCCGAACTGGCCGACTCGCGCCCCGCGGCCAGACGGTCGAGAGCGCAACAACGCCTCTTCGCCGTTCTCGGTGGCCTCTGTTCCCAGGCCATGCTCGAGGCCTATCTCCGCGACATCGCCGACACGGATCGCGCCCTCTCCCGGCAACTGAGCGAGTTACTGGAACTGGTCCGGCAGTACGGACCCGAACCGGTCGCTGACGCTATCACGAAAGCTTCGGCAGCCCGTGCCTTCGGCGCCGACTACATTGCCAACATCCTGCGCCAGCAGCAGTCGCCGCGCCACCCGCAGCCGCCCTTGCGCCTTCACGATCCCGCGTTGAACGACCTGGCCACCGATCCGTTGTCCCTGCTCGAATACGACGCTTTCATCCTTCATCCCGGAAAGGAATCCGATGACCCCGCTCGAACAGAAACTGAATCAACTGACTCTCTCGACGATGAGCCGCCAGCTCGAGACCACTCTGACTGAGGCCGCCGCCAAGAACCTCAGCACTGCGGCCACGCTGGAGTGGCTCGCCGACATGGAACTCGAAGCCCGTCAGCAGCGCGCCATCGACCGCCGCTTCAAATGTTCACGGCTCCAGGCGCAGCCCAGTATCGACGCCTTTCACTTCCACCATCACAAGAGCCGCCAGCAGGCCAGGCCGCGCATCCTGCGCTTGCTCGACCTGTCCTTCCTCGCCAAAGGAACCAATCTGGTGCTCATCGGCAATCCGGGTGTGGGCAAGACCTTCCTGGCGAAGATCCTTGCCTGGCGCGCTTGCCAGGCCAATCAGCGCGTCCTGTTCACCACCGCCATGGACATGCTCAATCACCTGCTCGCTTCCCAGGTCGATCACTCCGTGGTTCGCAAGCTCAGAACCTACACCGAGCCCTCGCTCCTGGTCTGCGATGAGCTGGGCTACCTGGCTCTGGACCAGCAAACGTCCAATCTGTTTTATCAGGCCTCGGGGGACACCCAAAACCGGCCAATGAGGGACGGCTGAAAACCGGCCAACGAGATTGAGGTCAGGACATTGACTGTGACGGAGAGTACCCTCCGTCATCGTGAGCAATGTCTTGAGCGAAGAGAAACGACAGCAGGTAATCGCGCTGGGGCGGCTGGGCTGGCCGCTGCGGCGCATCGAAGAAGCCACCGGCGTCCGACGTGAGACGGCCGGGACGTATCTGAAAGCAGCGGGCGTTGCGGTCCGGCCGCCGGGATCGTGGGGACGGCGGCCGCCGGCAAAACCGGCCAATGAGGTGTCCACCGACTCTGGCGCGGAGTTGAGGGACGCGCCAACGGCTGCCGGGCCGGCAGGCAATCCAAAACCGGCCAAGGAGGTGTCCCCCGACTCGCGGCCGGTACCGGCGCCGGGCCGAAGCCCCAGCGCCAGCGCCTGCGAGCCCTTCCGCGACTTCATCGAACTCTCACTCAGCAAGGGGCGCAATGCCAAAGCCATTTACCAGGACCTGGTTGATGACCACGGTTTCGCCGCGCGCTACGCGAGCGTCAAGCGGTTCGTCCGCCAGTTGCGCGGCGGCTCCAACCCCGAGGCGTGCGCCGTCATCCTGACGCCGCCGGGCGAGGAGGCACAGGTCGATTACGGCAGCGGCCCGATGGTCCGCGACCCGCATTCGGGCCGCTACCGGCGCGCGCGGATGTTCGTCCTCACCCTCGGCTACAGCCGCAAGGCCGTACGCCTGCTCACGTTCCAATCCAGCACCCAGACCTGGGCGGAGCTTCACGAGCAAGCCTTTCGCCGGCTCGGCGGCGCACCTCGCACCATCGTGTTGGACAACCTTGCCGAAGGCGTGCTGAAGCCCGACATCTCCGACCCTGCCATCAATCCGCTGTACCGCGATCTGCTGGCGCATTACGGCGTCGTCGCGTTGCCCTGCCGCGTCCGGGATCCGGATCGAAAGGGCAAAGTGGAGCGCAGTGTCGGGCATGCCAAGAACACACCGTTGAAAGGCCTGCGCTTCGAGAGCCGGGCCGACGCTCAGGCCTACCTCGACCGCTGGGAGCAGAACTGGGCGGACACGCGCATCCACGGCACCACCAAGCGCCAGGTGGCGGCCATGTTCGCCGAAGAGAAGCCGGCCCTTCTGCCGCTGCCGTTGGAGCCCTTCCGCTATTACCAGTTCGGAGATCGCCGCGTGAACCTGGACGGCTGTGTGGAGGTGGACGCCGCCTATTACAGTGCGCCGCCAGGCTGGATCGGACGTCAGGTCAAGGTGCAGTGGGATGCGCAGCGCGTGCGCGTTCTCGATCCGCGCACCGGCCAGTTACTGCGAGAGCACGTGCATCAACAACGCGGCGGCTATCGCATTCCGGACCAAGACAAGCCCCCGCACGCTCTCCGCTCCACGCAGCAACTGCTGGCCCGCTGCGGCAAGATCGGCCCCCATGCCGGCTCTCTGGCCGAGCAGATGTACCGGCAGCAAGGGCCCGAGTCCATCCGCCGTATTCAGGGCCTGCTGGGGTTGGCCCGCAAGCATGGCGCCGCGCTCACCGACGACGGCTGTGCGGCCGCCCTGGAAGTGGCGCTCCCCGCGAATCCGTATCGCTTCGTTCGCCGCTGGCTGGAGCGCCGGCCGCAGCTCACCCTGCGCCAGATCGACCCGATCATTCGCCAGCTCACCTTGTACCGCGATTTCATTGACCGCAAAACCCAGGAGGACCATTCCGAATGAATCTCATCGAACTTCAACGCTCCTTGCGCGAGCTCCGTCTCGGCGGCATGGCCGCCGTGCTGGAAACCCGCCTGCACCAAGCCCAGGCCGAACCGATGGCCCCGATCGATCTGCTCTCTACGCTGGTCTCGGACGAACTGGCCCGTCGCGCCGACCGTCTGCTGGAGAGACGCCGCAAACACGCCGGCTTCCGCGATTCCACCAAGACCCTCGATAACTTCGACTTCACGTTCAATCCCAAGATGAACCGTAGCCTGGTCTTCGACCTCGCCACCGCGGCCTTCATCGACCGCCGTGAAGACGCGTTGTTTCTCGGCCCGGGTGGGACAGGAAAGAGCCACCTCGCTCAGGCCATCGGCCAGGCGGCCATCCTGCAAGGCCACAAAGTGCTCTACCGCGAAACCCACATTCTGCTCGAGGAACTGGCAGAAGCGACGCTGGATGGTTCGCGCAAAGCCTACATGGATTCCGTCTCCTCGGTGGCCCTGCTCATCATCGACGACTTCGGCATGCGCAAGCTTCCCGCCACCGCGGCCGAGGACCTGCTGGAAATCATCATGCGGCGCTACGAGCGCGCGAGCACGCTATTGACGTCGAACCGTCCGGTGGACGACTGGGGCAAACTGCTGGCCGATGTAGCTGCAGTGAGCGCCATGCTCGACCGCCTGCTGCACCACGGTCACGTGCTCAAGTGCGGTCCCAAGAGCTGGCGCACCAAGACCGCGGCCACATCATAAGGAGGGTTGGCTTTTCTGATGCGAGGGCGCCGCCCTCGCGCTCCCGGGATTTAACGCTTTGCCGCCAGAATGATCTACCTGTTTGCTTGACGAGGCTCGCCACGTTGCAGCACGCCATAGATGGGAAGGAAATGCTCATCATCAATCAGCGCCCGAATCGCTCGTTCGACGTTGTCGGGAGTCAGACGCTTCACGAATAGAATGGGGCACCCGAAAAAGTAGTCCAACCCTTCGTTCTGCATGCACCAATACACGTTGTTTGGTGTGGCCACCGTGATGCTGTAAACCCGTCCATCGTCGAGTTCGACAAATACATCGTAGTTTCCGTTGTCCGGGTCGAGACCATCGAGAGAATGCGGAACTCGGATCGTCATAATCTAACCAGAGCAGAGCCCTTAGTCTTTTTGGGGCGACTTTCGTCGCCCCGCCATTCCGGCTGCTGGGTCGGCGCTCCGGTCGCATCCCTGCGTTGCCGTATCCTCCGCCCAGGTGCTCTCCAGTATAGAACGACCATTTCCAGCTACCGCGAAAAACTCTTGCCGACCGGGGTGCAGGTGAGGTATAAAAGCCTTGTCCTGCCTTACGCTCGTTGGCCGGTTTTCAGCCGTCCCTCATTGGCCGGTTTTCAGGTGTCCCCCGAGGTTATCAGGTGATCTCCACCCGGCACAGCCAGAAGCGCTCGACCATCATCACCACCAACACCCCCTTCTCCGACTGGGGAAACATCCTTTTCAATACGACGATCGCCACCGCCATCGCCGACCGCCTGGTGGAAAACTCCGAGATCTTCCTCATGGGCGGCGACAGTCTGCGTAAGCCGAACAAGAATCCCAATCCGCCGGCCGAGGAATCCTAACGCCGGCTTCGATCATGCGCCGCGCTGTGACGATAACCCGCGCGGAGGAGTCCGCCGGCTAACCCCACAACGGCGCTGCCGAGGCGGGCGGGATCTTCCGGTCCCGCCCCTTCTGTCCACCATGTTCAACTTCAGCGCCAATCATCTGTTCCTGATCTCGCGGACGGACTACCAGGCGTACGCCGTGCTCCTCATGCTCGACCGCGATACCCGACGGGTCTACCGGCTCTATGACTTCTCCAAGGCCCAGCCCATCCGGCCCGGTGTGGCCTACTGCGTGGCGGGCAAGGTCAACAGCGCCGGTAAACTCTACCTCGTGATCGAATCGGTCCGCTTGGACACGAAACACCGCCGGGGTTCCACAACTCCTGTTCCTGCTGACGGCGCGGGAGGACCCATCGTGCGCTGATCGGCGGCTCTCCTGAATCCGGCCACGCTGCGACCGCCGACTTCGTCGCCGGCGGCGACGCCGCACCCGTGTGCGCCGGCCCCGGAACCGGCGCCCACCGCGGCGTCAAGACCGGCGGAAGTGCTGCTCTTTTAAGTCGGCGCTAACATGGCACCCAGGTGCTGCCTACGAGCCGGCTATTCGGAGGCGTTTTGGCGGGCCTGCTCTGGGGCAACACCTTGTTTCTGGTGCTTGCCGGAGGGAGCAGCGGGTTGATCCGGGTTTCGAATGCGATATATTGGATCTGCGCTTTCACCCTTCTAGCAAACCTCGCAGCGCGGATCCGCGCGAGCCGGAAGCGGATCAAGGCTTCCTTATCCCAAGATGCATGACGGGGGCGAAGTCTTCCCAGAGCTTAAGCGTCAGGGAGATCACCGAAGGAGTAAGAGCGATCGCCATGTATCCGAGCACGCGTTTTAGGTGTGGATAGTTCGAGAGTGCCCGCATCGCCGCGTCGACTTTGTTGAAGTAATCCAGGGCTTGGTTTCCATTCCTCAGCGCCTCGAAGTCCAAATCGCGACTCTCGGTTATTCTCGTGTAATAGGCCTGCTGCAAAAAGCGCAGCCGCTGAATCATGTGCCGCTTCGCCAACACGATATCTGTTCTGAGAAAGAGGATCGGAATGATATACGCAACGGCCGTCGAGAGCACGAGTATCGTTAGGCCAATGAGCGGGGTGACGTCTGCTGCTCTGTGGACCAAAAACGCAGCGGCTGTCGGGGCGGTGCCCATGAGTAGCGTCACGATGATCGGCGTCGTCACGAGACCTGGAATGAAACCTAGGCCACCGACTCCGTCGGGATGAAACAGTACGAGTTGCAGCCTGCCGGCGACCCGAGCCCGGCGGATCAAGCGAAGAGCGACGACAAGCACTCCGATATGGACGAGGGCAACGTACGGGAGGAGCCAAACGAAAAGATAGAACTTGTAAACCCTCGTTATCCAAAAGCCAAACACATAGGTCTTGGAGTCCCAGAAATCGTAGGGCACGATGACCCCCGGTAGCTGGTTCTGGTATGTATTCCAGACGAACGCGGTGAGGCCAGTGCAATACACGAGCGTTGCAACGAACCTGCTACTGCGGTCCTCCAGGTGCAGGAACCGAAGTAGTGGCCTCACGACCTCCTTCCAGTAGCTGCCATCCACTCGGACAATTGCACGCATTTCTGATCGCGCCTTCAACAGTGTCTTGAGCGAATGCCTTATCGAAACCGGAAGCCCGATCTGCAGTGCAAAGAAGGCCCAGATCGCAGGGTGCTGCAAGAGACCGACGTTACGACCCGCCAGAACTAGGCTGCCGTCAACCCAACTTCCGATCAAGACGGCGCAAGCCGGTAGTGCGGCGAGTATGCAAGCCTGAGCAACAAAGCCGACTCCGAATAGCCGGCCCACGGCATGATGCAGCCAAAAACCGCCACCCCGGAGGACCGCGGACGCAAGCAAGGGCCTACGCATAATTCTTAGTTATCTGTACCGTGGGGCCTCGATTCTTGGACAACCGTATGCGGCTCTTTCCATCGCCTCGGGCTACGCGGGCGCACGCACGGGATGGCTGTCACGCGAGTCCCGGCGGTGCGGCGGGACGGGCGCTCGGCGGCCCGACAGTGGCGGTTGTGGCGGCAGGAGGGTCGACGGGTTGACAGAGGCTGTCGACGCGGTATGCTACCAATGCCCCGCCCAGGGACCCAACCCTGCGGGCCAAGCCACGGAGCGGACACAGCCGCTCGATCCCGAATCACCCAACCCATGAGTAATTACTTCTTCCTTATCTTCTTCTCTACAATCATCGGCACCCGCGCCGCTCTGTTGGTGCGCCCGACTCCCGGACCCACAATCGGAGTGCTTCGGATTCATCACTATATGTACGGGATTCTGGGCATTGTGGTCGGAGCGCTGGTCCATTCGATCGGCGTCTACGCCGTTGGAGCAGGACTCTTTGTGGACGAACTGTCGTTTCTGTTAATGCGCGGTAAGACGCATCAGGACAACTACTCTGCAGCCTCCTTGCTGGGAACTCTCTTGTTTGTGATTGCCGTGTTCGTGCTAAGGCACTTTCTGGTGGCTCTGTGCACGCCGGCCTGATGGCCAGCAATTGGAGCCCCCGACCGGGAAAGCAGCTGAGGCGTAACACACGGACGGTGTCCGGCTTCGGCGGAGTGGGCGAGGCTGTTTTGGCCCTGGCGTTTGCCGAGTTCACCTGCCGCAAATACAAGCGGTCCTGCGCGACGAGACCCTTTGGAGTAGCCTCCTGACCGCATCGCTCCCTGTTGAAGTCTGTGGGTCCCTGTTGAACCATGAGGCGCTGGACAGCTACATTCTTGGCCGCCGGAGGGCCGAAAACCGGGGTCACCACCGACAGGACCACTTGCCGCAATTGCAAGTGGTCCTGCCCGAGGGGGACCCGCTGAAAGTATTATTAGATTCAGCGGGATACGCACCGACTGTAGCGACAACTGCGAACAAGTCATGCCCAAATAGGCAAGCGGTCCATGTAAGCATATGAAAACAGGGAACTTCTAAGCAGGGCAAAAGGCACCCCAAACCGAAAGCCGCCATTCTTGAAAGTGGAGCCTTTTCAACTACTTGCAAACATGGGACTTGGGGGGAGCTTGTTGCACGCTGTGGAACCCGGTTGAACTTGGGTGCGCGCGACAGCTACGTTCTTAGCTACAGCACTGATGGGGCAAGATTCATCGGGAGGGCGCGCTCGTCGAGAATCTGCTGACGCGCTTGCTGTTGAGACAAGGTGCCCGACTCTATGGGGCGATGATTTCAAATCACTTACTGCCTCTGCGATGCCCGCCAACTATTGAAGTCTGTGGAACCCCGAGGCTTGGCCGGCTACATTTTGTCTACAATCATTGTGATGCGGCCCTCGGCGGCAAGACGGGCGCGCTCACGGCGAGCCTGTGACGGAACGTTCTGCGCGGCCTGCTTGTCCGCGCGTCAATTTTCCGCGGCCGCGAAGGATCGCCGCCAATAGGCGAACGTTTTCCGAACCATCCTCCAGAGAAGCCGTTCGATCGCGATCACCAGGGCCAGGACGAGCACTCCTGCAAGCGCCAGCCACCATTTCAGATGAGCCAATGCTGCGATGTAGGCCCTGCTATCACTCAAGGTGGTCCACTCCTCCGTGATGCGCCCGTCGACGATGCGCCAGATAGTGGTGCCACGAACTTCGACCCGTGCTCCAGTCGGAGGAAGACCTTGATAGCCGGAGCCGGTATGGGTTCCTCGAAAGATCCATAGAACGGCCACCTTGTCCCCTTCGGCGACCATTTGCTGGACGGTGATCCGGAGGTCTGGAAATGCCTTCTTCTCGGCGTGGACCCAGCTCTGGTCTGTCTTGAGGTCCGCCGATCTGTGAATTCCGCGGTTTTGGAAATCCGGCGCGTAGATCTCGTCCGCCACCTGGAACTTTCCTTGGTTGAAGATCTCATCGAATACGCGCATGACCACGGCTTTGTTCCTGGCCTGGATCGAGCCATCTGGAGTTGGCTGTCCCTGGGCCAACAACAAGGCGCTGGTCAGGAAACACGGGGCGAGGACGGACAGCAGGCGCACGGCAACCTCCAGGCTGATGATTTTCATTTACAGAATACGGGGCGCGACTGACCGAAGTTCAGAGCTGATTGCATTGATCTACATCTTCTTCCTTCTCGGCGCCGTCTATCTCCTCGCAACCGCGAACGCCGTGATCGGAGTGTTCAAGGGAAGGGCGGTATCGCAGGACTGTTGGCACCGGCTGGTTCTCTGGTTCGACCTCCACAGCTTCCGCTAAGAAGCGTCGCGTAACTCTCTTAAAGAGCGCAACTTCATAGTCGGCTAATGGGATGGTCCGCCGCCGAGGGTGCGGGCGGGAAGGAGCCGGAAAGCTCAGGGACCCACCACCGGGAATCCAGGCATCTGGTTCCGGTTCTGCCGCCCATCGGTGCTGGTGCGGTAGCAGACCGGTGCTCGGCGGCAAGGGTTCGCTTCCGATAAGGCGCGATAACGCCCCGCAGCGGCCCATGCCACTCCTTCACCGCAGCTGCGGCGCGGTCACCCGTGCCGACAACAACGCCACTCTCCATCTGGTGAATCGGCCCGGTAGCCTGGCCACGGGCTTTTGCGGCCGGCAGGTAGAGCACCGCGCCCGCGCGCTGATCGGAACCTTCCGCATCCTCGACGACCACACCGCGGGACGAGCCCGCCAGCGCATTACTCCCCGCTCTAAGGTGGTTGCCTTCGAGGGTATACTACAGGATTGAGAGGCGAGCGGCCGAGCGCAGGCTGGTTGTCCCTTCGGGAATCTGAAACCTTCAGCATGTTCAGACGACGCTTTGTCGACCAGGTGCAGCGGTTCTTCTTCCCCACACTTGCTCGGAGGGAGCGCTCGGTTGCCTTCCCACAGGAGCCACGGCTCATGCCGGGGCAGACCGCTTACGACTTTGCCGCCTACCTGGCGGAGTGCTACGGTTGTCAACAGCTCTTAGACCTCGAGTGCGAGGGCGTCTCCAGGCTGTCCTGGCTCCGCGCCGAACTGGGCTCGGCCGCTTCCGGCGACCGCCCCGTGGGGCGGCAGTACGCCTTCCAGAAACGCATCCCGCACGATTTTGAGCGAAGCGCGTTCCGTCTTCCGCGCCGGGCCACAGCGAGGAGTTCCCTCTTGGTTTGTGCCGGCGTGCTGGAGCACCTGGTCCATCCCGAGCACCTGCTGGCGACCCTTCGAGGTCTGCTCGAGGATGCACCGGCCGGCGTTCTTACTACCCGGCTTCGTCCTCGCGGCGAGGAAGGCATGAAACCGCCCGCGGACTCTGGCCGGGACCCGGCGGAATTCCGTGACCAGCTCGAAGGCGCCGGCCTGGAGGTGCTCTTTCACGGGCTGGCATCAAGCCACGATGCCGATCGGCAGAAGAACACGATCCTCGCTGTCGTTCGCAAGCCGCGTCCGGCGCCGACCGTGCCGGCCCGGTTTCGGGTGGTCGCCTTCGTGGGTGCGTACAACGAGGAGGACGTCATCGTTCCATTCCTTGAGCACACCATCGCCCAGGGCGTCGACGTCTGCCTGCTGGACAACTGGTCGACGGATCGTACCGCGGATCGGGCCGCGCGTTTCCTCGGCCGGGGTCTGACCGCGATTCTGAAGTTCCCCGCCGGCGGGCCCACTCAGACTCACGAGTTGCGAAGCATGCTGGCCCGAAAAGCCGAATTGGCGGGCCAGACCGAGGCCGATTGGTTCATCCATGTCGATCCCGACGAGATCCGGGAGTCGCCATGGCCCGGCCTCACTCTTCGCGAAGCTCTGTACCGCGTCGACCAGGAAGGGTTCAACGCCGTTAACCACACCTGCGTCGTCTTCCACCCGACCGGGGGTGGTTTTTCCCCCGATCTGCCCCTTCAATCGCAGTTTTCGCATTTCGAGTTTGGCACGCGGTGGGCGCTCGATGTGCAGGTCAAAGCCTGGAAGCGCCAACCTGTGCCGGTCGATTGCGCCAACGACGGAGGGCACTCGGTCCAGTTCCCCGGCCGACGCGTTTACCCATTCAAGTTTCTCCTGCGCCATTACCCGATCCGCTCGCAGGAGCACGGGGAGAGGAAGGTGTTCCGGGAGCGGCTGCCGCGCTTCAGCCCGGCGTTGCGCCAAATCGGGTGGCACGTGCAGTATGATGAGTGCCGTTTGGGGCACTCGTTTGTCCGCAACCCGAACACTCTCCTGCCTTTCGATCCGCGGACGTTTTACGAAGAATACCTTGTGGAGAGGTTGAGCGCAATCGGCACCGCGCGGTGGGGTTCGGGGCGTTAGCCCGCTTCGTCGAGCGGCAGGGCTGTGTTTCGAGCGGCCCTCAAGCATGGCCGTCGTGCCGAGCCGTTGCCCCCGTCGCAGCCGGCGGATCACCTCGGCGGCGTACTTCAGCGCGTCACGAAGGACCTCGATCTCGGATACGAGTTCCCAAGCGTTGAGAGGAGCGCAGACAGCCATAGAAGATTGTGGATTTCTCGGCGGGTTTCTCTCGATGACAGAGGAGGGTATCGGCCGAATGCGCGTTTCTTGCTCGGACATAGGTGCGGACGATTTAGGGGGCTCCTGGGGCCAAGCGGGCGGTGTCCGAGTGGCCGGGTAGCTAATGGGATGGTCCGCCGCCGAGCGTGTGGGCGGAAGAAACTGAAGGCGTCCTTCCGCGGTTGCTCGGGGCTCCGCCCCGAACCCCGCGGTGGTTGCGCCCCTGCGTCCCCCGCTGAAAAACTAAGACCCACTTCCTATGAAGACAAACCAAAAACATCCTTCGCCCTCCCGCTGGTCGGGCCAGGGCATTCCACGTCAGAAAGGAATCGAGGAGAAGAACTTGTCTGAACCGGCAGCGGTAGGGTAAAGGAACTTCATGTCCTGGGTCCGGCTCCGTTGGCCGGTCTTGAGGTGATCACCGAGGCAAGGCCCCTCGGAGTCGTCGGGAATAGGCGCGCGGTAGGGCGGGGGAGTGCGGTCAGCCTCGATTTTTGCCACGATTGTGTAAAGAACCGTGCCTCAACTCCATTACAGTATGTGGCTGGGGCCGTTGCTGATTGCGCTGACCCTATTCGGCATCAGCCGCCTTTTCGGAGCGCAACACCTAGCCGCAATCTATCGCGAGAAATTCCCCGAGACGCCGCGCGAGCGGCTCTTCTGGGGCTCGCTGGGTTTCTTCGTCGCAGTGGCTGTGGTGCGAACGCTGACGTTCCTCATCCACAACCAGATCGGCCCGTTCCACGACATCGAG
>Ga0208820_1000753_pt1 | contig 20763 bp, 19 predicted proteins | sample June2015DPH_16_5_FD_184713 | JGI IMG/M metagenome (GOLD analysis project Ga0208820, IMG submission 184713) | Peatland microbial communities from SPRUCE experiment site at the Marcell Experimental Forest, Minnesota, USA - June2015DPH_16_40... | ecosystem: Environmental > Terrestrial > Soil >...
GCTCGAGGCGGCGGGGCAGCTCCGCGCCATGGGGCCGGAATCGGTGGTGCTCTCATTGGGCAGCCGCGGGGCGATCGGCGCATTTGGCATCGGACTGGTGGAAGCTCTGCCGCCGCGGGTGGACGCGGTGAGCCCGATCGGCGCGGGCGACGCGCTGACGGCGGTCTTCGCCTGGTCGATGAGCCGCGGGCAAAACCCGGCGGAAGCGCTGCGCTGGGGCGTAGCGGCGGGCACGGCATCGGCGCGGCTGCCGGGGATGAATTTCGCCTCGCTCGCCCAGACCGAAGAAATTTACCGCCAGGTGGAAGTCCGGCGCGTGGAATGAAACCCGGCGAGGCGGCGGGCGAGCACGGCCTGCTGCGTTCGGCGGGGGTGGTCTCGGCGGCGGTTCTATTGAGCCGATTGACCGGCCTGGTGCGGGAAGCCGCGATGGCGCGGCTGTTCGGGGCGGGTGCGGTCTACGACGCATTCCTGACCGGCTTTCGCATTCCCAACCTGACGCGCAACCTGTTCGCCGAAGGGGCGCTATCCTCCGCCTTCGTCCCCACTTTCTCGGAAGCGCTCGCCACCGGGACTGCGCTCGAAGCGGCCGAACTGGCGCGGGTGGTGGCGACCGCGCTCACGCTCGCTGCGGGCGCGGTTTGCGTGCTCGGCATGATCTTCAGCCCGCAGTTGGTGCGGCTGCTGGCGCCGGGATTTGCGCGCGTGCCGGGCAAGTTCGAGCTCACCGTACTGCTCACGCGCATCATGTTTCCCTTCCTGCTGCTGGTGGCGCTGGCGGCCGAAGCGATGGCGATTCTGAACGCGCGCGGGCGGTTCGGCGTGCCGGCGCTGGCTTCCACGTTCTTCAACATCGGCTCCGTGGCGAGCGGGTTGGCGCTGGGGCTGACGGTAGGCAGGCGCTGGCCGCAGGGGATGATCGTCTCGATGGCGGCCGGCGTGGTGATCGGCGGCGCGCTGCAATTGGGTTGGCAGATGCCGAGCCTGAGGCTCGCCGGAATTTCGTTCCGGTCGCGCATCGATTTCCGGCACCCGGGCCTGCGGCGGATCGCGCGGCTGATGCTGCCGGCGCTGATCGGCAACGCGGCGGTGCAGATCAACGCGATGGTAAACGCGAATCTGGCTTCGGGCCTCACCGATGCAGCCGGCCGCACGCTGAACGGGCCGGTGAGCTGGCTGGGGTACGCATTCCGGTTCCTGCAGTTTCCGCTGGGACTGTTCGGAGCGGCCTTGGCCAGCGCCACGCTGCCGGCCATTTCGCGCAGCGCGGCGCTGGGGCGCGTGGACGAGTTTCGCGCCACGCTGGCGGTTTCGTTGCGGATGGCGCTGCTGCTCACCATCCCGTCGTCGGTGGGGCTGGCGGTACTGGGCGAAAGCATGATCGGCGCGGTGTACCAGGGAGGCCGTTTCGGAGCGTGGGACACGCACCAGACCGCGGTGGCGCTGGCGTGCTACAGCGTGGGGCTGGCCGGCTACGCGGCGATCAAGCTTCTGGCGCCGGCTTTTTACGCGCTGGACGACGCGTGGACGCCGATGGCGGTAAGCCTGGCCTCGATCGGCTTGAATCTGCCGCTGGCAGCCGGCCTGGCGCGAGGGATGCGGATGGGTCACGCGGGGCTGGCGCTGGCCACTTCCGTGGTTGCGCTGGCCGGCGCGGCCGCGCTGGCCATCGCGCTACGCCCGCGCATCAAAGGACTGGAGGGCCGCCGCCTGGCGATGAGCGCGGCAAAAATCACGCTGGCGGCGGCAGCGATGGGCGGGGTGTGCCGGGTGTCGAGCGTGGCGATTCACGCTAGTGTGCACGGGCATCGCCTGCCGCACCTGGCGGATCTGGGCGTTTCCATTCCGCTCGGTGCGGGAGTATTTTATGTGCTGGCGCGCACGCTCCGCATTCCGGAACTTCGGACGCTGGAAGCCGCATGTTACACTGCGATAAGCCATGCTCGCAGACCTGAAGCTGGCGATCCGCCTGCAAGAGATTGACAATCTTCTAGTGAACCTGCAGCGCGAGATCGCGGCTTTACCCGTCCACATTTCCGTTATCGAAAAGAAACTGGTATCGCATGAGCGCAAGCTCGAAGCCGACCGCGCCGCTCTCACCGCCAACCAGAAGGAGCGGAAGCAGAGCGAAGGCGATATCCAGGTGTGGGAGCAGAAGATTTCGAAACTCAAAGGGCAGATGGTGGAGGCCAAGACCAACGAGCAGTACCGCGCCTTTCAGAGCGAAATCGAGTTCTGCCAGAAGGAAATTCGCAAGCTGGAGGACCGGATTCTGGATTTGATGGGCGAATCCGAACCGTTGGACCGCAACGTGAAGGCCGCCGAGGCCGCGCTGCGGACCGAGAAGCTGCAAGTGGAGACGGAAAAGAACAGCGCCAGAGACCGCACGGCGGCGGACCGGAAAGCCGCAGCCGAACTGCAGCAGGAGCGCGCCGCCATGGTTCCCCAAATGACCGCCACCACGGTTCAGCGGTACGAGCGGGCGCGCAAAGCGCGCAAGGGAATCGCCATGGCTGAAGTGGTGGATGGCCGCTGCTCGGCGTGCCAAATTGCGCTGCGGTTGCAATACTTCCAGGACGTCAAGAAGGACAACCAGATCCTCTCCTGCGAAAGCTGCCAGCGGCTGCTGTACTACAATCCCCCGGTTGCGGTCGAGGATTTGACCGGGGAACCGGCGCCCGCAGTGCACGAATAGCGTAGTTTTCCGCGCGCTGCGGAAAGCCAGGTAGGACAGACGATCAGTTTTTGTCGTCTGTCGCGTCTCGGCAAGGGCACGCCGCTTGACAGACGACAAAAACCGATCGTCTGTCCTACCTCTGACCGCGCCCACCTGGCTCAACTCAAATTGCGCCGCGTCAGGAGTTCGGAGAGTCGTCTCGACTCTTCTTCCCGCGGCGTGTTTTGCTACTGCGAGCCGAAGGTGTAGCCCAGCCAGATAGTTTCCGAGGTGATGAGGTTGCTGCCGTATTGCGTCAGGTTGGGAACGTAGTGGATGTCGAACTGGGGGCGGAGGAAAACGTGCTCGGTCAGGTAGAACTGAACGCCCACGCCGGCATGCACCTGAAAGTGATTGTTGCTGCCAAAGTACTGGGTATAATTCGAGGCGCCAATAGCGCTGCCGGTCGCGCCGGTTTCGTAATAACGGAGACTGGCTCCGCCGACGCCGCCGGCAATCTGAAAGGCAACCTTCTTGGTCCGCACCGGCTGGTAGATTCCATCGAAGTCATACAGGATCATGCGCGATTGGAAGTTGGTTCCGACACTCGCTGGGAGCTCGAGGTAATTCTGTTTGCCAGGCTGAAAATTGACCTCGCCGCCGATCCCGAAATGTTTCCAGGCCATGACATTGCCGCTAATGCCCATGCTCAGTCCGCTGAGGCTGCTGGTGGCCACGCAGGTGGGGTCTGTCGAGCCGACTGCGCACGCGGCAAGGTTGTTGTTGTAATCGAGGCCGGTCCCGGCTGCTTTGTCCTGCATGGCTCCGAAGCCAATCCCGACGTCGAACCCGTACTGGGCGTGGGCAAGTGGGAGGAAAAACACCGGCAAGAGGAACAGCGGTAGGTAACGGAAGATGCGTTTCACGTGTGAAATCTCCTTCAACTTCGCAGAATCCGCGCACGCCCCGGCGAGGGGGCGGAAAGCCGCGGGAAATCGTCAATCCTTAATCATACGCAAGATGGCGAATCGTATGCATCACTAACGACGCGACGCCCCGGCAACGGGTTACAAGGAGGTAGGACGGACGATCGGTTTTTGTCGTCTGTTGGGATGGGCTCGCTCCAGCGGGCACGACAGACCACGAAGACCGATGGTCTGTCCTACCTGGTTCACCGTTTCTGGCAACGCGGGCAAAAGTGCGAGGATCGCTGGGCGACCAGCACGCGCCGGACGGCGGTGCCGCAATTTACGCAGGCTTCGCCGGTACGTTGATACACGCGGTGACTGACCTGGAAAAAGCCCCGGCGCCCGTCGGCATCCACATAATCGGAAATCGAGGAGCCGCCGGCGGCGATGGCCTCGGTGAGCACTTCGGCGAGGGCCTGGTGCAGGCGGAGGGCGCGATCCTGTCGCAGCCGGGCGGTAATCGCCATGGGGTGAATCCCGGCGCGGAAGAGGGCTTCATCGGCGTAGATGTTTCCCACGCCGCGGACGAAGGTCTGGTCCAGCAGCAGCGCCTTGACGCGGGTGCGGCGGCGGCGGAGGGCGCGGGCGAAGTCCTGAGCGGCGATCTCGAGCGGCTCAGGGCCGAGGCGCGCCACGCGAGGGGGGAACTCTTCGTGCACCTCAATCGAGCCGAACTGACGGCTGTCGTCGAACTGAAGCACGCCGCGATCGAGCGTGAAGATGGCGTGGGTGTGTTTGCCCGGCGCACCGCCGAGCAGCAGGCGGCCCGTCATGCCGAGGTGCAGCAGCAGGTAACCGCCGCCGGAGAGCGTCACCAGGATGAACTTGCCGTAACGCCGGATGGCCGCGATGCGGCGGCCGGCGAGACGCGCCGCCATGCGCTCGGGATCGCCGCCGCGCAGAATCCGCGCCGCACGGAATTCGGCGCTCACGATGCGGCGGCCCACCAGCGGCGCAATCGACCGCACCACGGTTTCGACCTCAGGCAGCTCCGGCATTTATGGCACCTCGATGAGGATTTGCCCGTCCTCAATCCGCACCGGATAGGTGGCGACGCGGCGCGCGGGATCGCGATCATACTCGCCGGTGCGGCAATCGAACTCCCAGAGGTGGTACGGGCAGGCCAGGTGTGCGCCGTCGAGCCGCCCTTGCCCGAGCGGACCGCCGTGGTGAATGCAGACGCCGTTGAGAGCGTAGATGGCGCCTTCGAAATTGCAAACGGCGTACGGCTGCTCTCCCACCAGGACTTCCATCACCTCGCCGGGCGGCAGGTCCGCGACGCGGGCGACATTGACCAGAGGCATATCTTTCAGTAGGCCGGGGCGCGCCCGGGATGTCAAGGCGCAGGATGTGCACCGGCCCCACGCTATAATTGAGGCGTCATGAAGCGTTGGGTCTTGTTAGCGGCTCTGGGTGCGCTCGCCGCCGCGCTTGCGTCCGGCCAGCAGAAGACGGCTCCGCCGCCCGTCCAACAGGCCGATGAGCCGGCGCGCATTTCGGTGGACGTCACGCGCGTGAACATGCTGTTCACGGTAACCGACAAGAAGGGCCGGTTCGTGACCGATCTGGCCCGCGAGGACTTCGAAGTCGTCGAAGGCAAGAAGCCGCAAACCATTGCGGAGTTCACCGCGGAAAGCGACCTGCCACTGCGGCTCGGCATCCTCATCGATACCAGCAACAGCGTCCGCGACCGCTTCCGTTTCGAGCAGGACGCGGCCGCCGAATTCCTGCGGACGGTGATGCGGGCGCGCGTCGACAAGGCCATCCTGGTGCGATTCGATACGCGGGCGGAGCTGGTGACGGACCTGATCGACGATCCGCAGTTGCTCGAAGCCGGCATCCGCGGTCTGCGGCCGGGCGGCGGCACGGCGCTCTACGACGCCATTTTCTATGCCTGCCGCGACAAGCTGGCGCTCGATCAGCCGCGCACCAAGTTCCGCCGCGCCATCGTCATCGTCAGCGATGGCGACGACAACCAGAGCGACTACACGCGCGACCAGGCCCTCGAAATGGCGCAGAAGGCCGATGTAGTGATTTACGCCATCTCCACCAACAGCTCCCGCGCCGACACCGAGGGCGACAAGGTGCTGAAGTATTTCACCTCGGAAACCGGCGGGCGCGCGTTCTTCCCCTTCCAGGTGGAGGACATGGCGCAATCGTTCGAAAACATCGCCAACGAGTTGCGCCACCAGTACAACCTGCTGTACCGCCCGGAGCCGCTGCTCACCGACGGGCAGTGGCACGCCGTCAACCTGCGCGTGAAAGGCCGCAAGGACCTGATCGTACGCGCGCGCGCTGGTTATTACGCGCCCAAGATGTAGGCGCGTGCGAAGATGCCTGTCGTCATTTCCATGCTGCGTGGCGTCAATGTTGGCGGCCACGGTAAGATCAAAATGGACGTGCTGCGCGAACTCTGCGCATCGCTCAAACTGCGCAACGCGCAAACATACGTGCAGAGCGGCAACGTCGTCTTCGAAACTGCGGATCGCGATCTCGCTCCACTGGCCGGCCGCATCGAACAGGCCATCGAACGCAAGTTCGGTTTCCGCCCCGACGTCATCCTCCGCACCGCTTCCGAACTGCGGGACGTGATTGCGAGAAACCCCTTCGCGTCGCGCTCCGGCATCGAGCCCAGTAAGCTTCTGGTTACCTTCCTCGCCCGCCAGCCCAGCGCCGAAGTGCGAACCAAGCTTCTCGCCATCAAGACCGATCCCGAGGAGCTATACCTCGACGGCCGCGAGCTCTACGCGTATTTCCCGAATGGAATGGGCCGTTCGAAGCTGTCCTGGCCGCTGGTCGAACGCACGCTAGCCATTCCCGGAACCGGCCGAAACTGGAACACCGTCACCAAGCTGCTGGAAATGGCCGAGAGCCTTGGGGCCAGTGCACGCTCCTCAGCGACCTAACGGGCTGACCGCCGGGCTTTTCAACAAGCACGCCGAGGTAGAATGAGCGCTCGGAGGAATAACATCCGTGCGCCGCTTCGTCGTCGGTGCCGCTACCTGCGTCCTTGCGGTGTGGCTGTTGCTTTTTCTTAGCGAGGCGATCGACCAACCTGGCTCGCCAGCCGCAGGGGCGTTGTACATACTATCCCTGCTGTGCCCGAGCTTATGCTTTTGGTTTCTGATCTGGATTACCAGGAGCCTCGCCGCAGACCCGCGAGTGGCTCGGGGAGTTCTTGGCTGGATGATCGCCGCGGCCTTGTTGATTTGCGCGAGCGCTGTTGGACCCGCGTCTGCCCAGAATGCCGGGCCGGGGCTGGCTTCGGTGTCGCCCGCTACATACGCATCGGGCCTCGTGCTTGGCCTGGCTAGCCTCGTCCGCTGGCCGCGAGTGAAGCATTACATCCTTGAGAATCGGCTTTTGGGATTCCTGGCGGTCGGCGCCGCCGCAAGCTTTACCTTGGGAAGCTGGGCGGCCACCAGTCTTTTCGGAAACGAGATTACCCTCGGGGTCGCTGGCTCCTTAGCGCTCGTCCTGTTCTACCTGCTCACCGTGTTGCTCATCATTCTGGCCCTTTTGAATGAGCGCCGCGTTCAAGCCGGGGCAGCGATAGTCGCGCTCGGCGTCCACGCGCTTAATCTCGTCGGGCCGACTGATGTATTCTTCCCGCTTTGGCTGACCGGAACCTTCTTTTGGCCACTTGTGATCCTATCTAGCCTTGCTCTCGAAGTCGCGCTGCTACGCATCTTTCTGAGACCGGGCGTTGTCCTTGGCGGTGGCGAGCCTCCCGGCGCGATCCAGCCAAGCCCCCTATAACTGATCCTCCACCAGAAACTGCTCGTACTTGCCGTCGGCGAGCAGGTAGATATTCAGTGACACCGTCTTCCTGGTGAACTGGGCGCGATAGCCGCGGTGGACCATGCCGCCGCGCAGCCCCTCGGAAACCGCCGTCACCGATTGCAGCTTCCCCAGCGCGCCGAGCGACATCTTGCAATCGCGCAGCGCGGCCTCACTGAAATAACCGCTGGCGTTTTCGGTGAACAGCGCGCGGTCGATTCTGCCCTTTTGCAATGCCGCCAGAATGGCCCGCACCTGGGCGGTGTCGGCGGCCGAAAACTCCTTCCGCTCGGGCGCGAAAACCAGTGTGGCAATCTGCCGCGAGAGGGGTCCCACCATATTGACGACGTCCTGGTTGGAGAGCACCACTACGGCTCCCTGGCGCGTCGGAAAGACGGTATTAGAAGAGATGAATCCGGAGACTTCTCCGCCGTGGTCAAACACCGGCATGTTATTGATCTCGCCCAGAGCCAGACCGAGCGCATAGTGCGTGGAGTCGCCGTTGGCGAGCTTCACCTCGCGCTCAAGCTCGTCCCATGAGCGCGCGGAGAGAATCTTGCGGCCGAGGAACGCAATGTCCCACTTCGCCAGGTCCGCCGGCGTCATCGCCAGCTCGCCGGCGCCGTAATACCAGCCGGCGGCTTCGCGCTGGGTTGGCCGCGGCGGGCCGACCGCGTAGCGCGTGTAGGCGGTGGCATCGGCAGGCTGGCCCGGCGGCCAATCGGAAGCCGATTGCATGTCGAGCGGCGCGAAAATCTTCTCACGCAGGAATTCCACCAGCGAACGGCCGGAGACCTTTTCGAAGATCTGGGCGGCCAGCACGAAATTCGTGTTGCTGTACTGCCATTTCGTGCCGGGGTCGAAATCGAGCGGCTTCCTGGCCCAGTGCTCCACCACCGCTTGCGGCGTGGTGGGGCGCGTCCACTCCGGGATGATGTAATCCTGCGGCGCGTAATCTTCGTAGCCGGAGGTGTGCGACAGCAGTTGGCGGATGGTGACTTCGCCCGCCCGCGTGAGATCCGGGAAATACTTCGAGACGCGATCGTCCAGCGAGAGCTTGCCCTGCTCCTCCAGCATCAGCAGCGCGGCGGCGGTGAACTGCTTGGAGATCGACCCCACCGCATAGCGTGTCTGGAGGTTCGCCGGCCGTCCCGCCGCCAGATCCGCCGTGCCGAATGCCTTGGCGTAAACCAATTTGCCATCCTTGACCACGGCCACCGAAACGCTCGGAGCGCCGGCCAGCTTGAGCGTGGACGAGATCTTTTCGTCGAGCTTCTTCTCCAGATCCGCCGGCAACTGCGCAAACAGTGTGCATGCCGAGAGAGCCGCCAGCGCAAGGCATCGGATTCGTTTCATGGGTCCATCATAACCGGGTGGGACCTGCTTAAGCCTCCCCGCCCACTCCGAAGCCGTTGCAATGTCTGCATTTACATCTTTCACGATAGGCATACACTAATATGCTATAGTTATCATTACATGGATTTTATTGACAACAAGCCGCTCTGCGAAGCATAATGTCTACTTAACTGGTATAGTCTTGTAGTGCTCATCCAGTTCATCTCTTGAGGAGCGATTGTTCAACATGATTCACCGCCGGTTCACCGAAGCTCGCGCGAGGGCCCGCGTGGCGCGAGCATTCTCCCCTTCCCCTGTCGCGCGCGGCGCGCTGGCGTCCGCCCTGGCGTTGGCAATCTTGCCCGTGGCGGCATGGGCGCAGTCCCCAGACCAGCAACCAGCCGCGCAAACAACCGACCAGAAGTTGGAGCAACTTCAGCAGAAAGTCGACGAGCTCGATCAAGCGGTGAAAGTGGCCCAGCGAAAGCAGGAGCTGGCCGACGAGGCGGCCGCGGAGAAGGCGAAAACCGAGGCCACCGTCACCGCCGATACCAGCGGCTTCACCATCCGGTCGCCTAAAGGCAATTATCTGCTCAAAATCGGCGCTGACCTGCAGGTGGACAATCGCACTTATCTTGGCACCGGCGCCGGGTCGGACATCGACACGCTGGTTGCACGCCGCGTGCGGCCCACCTTTTCCGGCACCATCTACCATTACATCGACTTTATGTTCCGCCCCGATTTCGGCCAGGGCACTACCGCCATTTACGACGCCTACGCTCAGCTCAACTATCTTCCCTGGGCCAACCTGCGCGTCGGCAAATTCAAGCCGCCGGTCGGCTTGGAACGTCTGCAATCCGACGATGACACCACCTTCAACGAGCGCGGCCTGCCATCGGACCTCGGTCCGCAGCGCGACATCGGGTACCAGCTCTCGGCCGACCTTTTCAAGAGGCGGGCGAACTATGCCGTGGGCGTCTTCAATGGCGTGCCGGATGCCTCGATCGGCACCGATTTAGCCGTCAGCGACCACCGCGATTACTCCGCGCGCATTTTTCTGACTCCGTTCCTGCCGGACGAAAACGCGCTCAGCGGGCTGGGCATCGGCTTCGGCGCCTCGGGCGGCAATACCGATGGCGAAGCCCTGCCGGCCTTCAAGACATTCGGGCAGCAGACCTTCTTCACCTTCGCCTCCGGCGTCACCGCGGCCGGCCACCGGACCCGCCTCGATCCGCAAGGCTATTACTACCTCGGGCCGTTCGGCCTGCTGACCGAATACGCGCTCAACGAGGAAGGCTTTCAGAAGAGCGGCGTGCGCCGCGAAATCGCCTTCCGCGCTTACCAGTTGGAAGTGTCTTACATCCTCACCGGAGAGAAAAAGAGTTACACCAGCCCCACGCCCAGGAAATCCTTCGATCCGTTGCATGGCGGCTGGGGAGCCTGGGAAGTGGCCGCCCGTGTGGGCGACTGGGAGGCCGAGAAGGGTATTTACAATTACGGTTTGGCGAGCGACACCACTTCGCCGCGTCACTTGCATGAGTGGGTGGGCGGCGTGAACTGCTATTTGAACCGGCTGTTCAAAGTCGCCGCCGACTATGGAAAGACCGACTTCGGCGGCGGCGCACTGAACTCGAACAAGCTGCCGGAAAGGACAATCATCCTGCGGTTCCAGATCAATTTCATCTGACGAACTGAAACGGGCAATCTGCCAATGAAGCCGACCACTCTTTTCAAACGCGTCGCGGCGGCACTCCTCGCCGTCTCCGCGCTGTTCGCGGGGCCAGTGAAACTGCTCAACGTTTCCTACGATCCGACGCGAGAGCTTTACCAGGACATCAACGCCGCATTCGCCAAACAATGGAAGGCCAAGACCGGCGTGGATGTCGAGATCAGCCAGTCGCACGGCGGCTCCAGCAAGCAGGCGCGGTCGGTCATCGACGGCTTGCAGGCCGATGTCGTCACCCTGGGGCTGGCCTACGATATCGATTCGATTGCCGAACACGCGCACCTGCTGCCGGCCAACTGGCAGACGCGCCTGCCCAACAACAGCACCCCGTACACGTCCACCATCGTTTTTCTGGTTCGCCACGGCAATCCCAAGCACATCAAGGATTGGGACGACCTGGTGCGGCCGGGCGTGTCGGTGATCGCGCCCAACCCGAAGAGCTCCGGAGGCGCGCGGTGGGCCTACCTGGCGGCCTGGGGCTATGCGCTCAAGAAGAACAACGGCGACGACAAGAAGGCGCAGGAGTTCGTGACCCGCCTTTACAAGAACGTTCCGGTGCTCGATTCCGGCGCGCGCGGTTCCACCACTACGTTCGCGCAGCGCGGCATCGGCGACGTGCTGCTGGATTGGGAGAACGAGGCGTTTCTGGCCTTGGACGAGCTCGGCAAGGACAAAGTGGAAGTGGTCACGCCTTCCCTCAGCATTCTGGCCGAGCCGCCGGTTTCGGTGGTCGACCGGGTCGCCGCCAAACATGGAACCACGCAGGTGGCCAAGGCATATCTCGAATTCCTGTACACAGCCGAGGGCCAGGAAATCGGCGCGCGCCATTACTACCGGCCGCGTTCGCCAGAGGTTGCCGCCAAGTATGCCAGCCGCTTTGCCAAGGTGCAGCTTTTTACTATCGACGAAGTCTTCAGCGGCTGGCAGAAAGCGCAAAAGCGCCACTTCAGCGATGGTGGCGTGTTCGACCAGATATATTTGCGGTAGGGTACGCTTTAGCTTGCCAACGCCCGCTTGCGGGCGCAGTTCGGAGCCACAAAATGAGGGCCACGAATGAACACGGATGAACACGAATGAGGACCAGAGGTTTGTCCGCGGCTCGAATTGATCTTCCAGTGGGGGGGCGGGCGCACATAGATGTCGATGCCGTTTAAAAAGCCGAGCATCCTGCCGGGCTTCTGGCCCGCGTTCAGCTACACGATCCTCTACCTGAGCCTGATCGTGCTGATTCCCCTGAGCGCGGTGTTCCTCAAGTCGGTCACCTCCACCTGGTCGCATCTTTGGCAAGTGGTCACGTCACCCGAAGTGGTGGCCTCCTACCGGTTGAGCTTCGGCGCGTCCCTGGTGGCCGGCATGATCAGCGTGGCGGTTGGATTCCTCGTGGCGTGGGTGCTGGTGCGCTATCAGTTTCCCGGCAAGGCCCTGGCCGATGCCTTGGTGGACCTTCCCTTCGCGCTGCCCACCGCGGTGGCCGGCATCGCGCTCACCAGCCTCTACACGGAAAACGGCTGGCTGGGCCGTTACCTGGCGCCGCTCGGCATCAAGGTGGCCTTCACTCCGTTGGGCGTGGTGGTGGCGCTCACCTTCATCGGGCTGCCGTTCGTGGTGCGCGCCGTGCAGCCGGTACTGGCGGACGCGGACGCGGAGCTCGAAGAGGCCGCTGCCAGCCTGGGCGCCAACCGCTGGCAGGTATTCCGCCTGGTGATCTTCCCCATTGTGCGGCCGGCGCTGCTCACCGGTTTCGCGCTGGCCTTCGCCCGCGCCTTGGGCGAATACGGATCGGTCATCTTCATCGCCGGCAACATGCCGATGAAAACCGAAATCACCCCGCTGCTGATCGTTACCAAGCTCGAACAATACGATTACGCCGGGGCCACCGCGATTGCGGCGGTGATGCTCACGGCTTCGTTTCTACTGCTGCTGGCGATCAACGCGCTCGAAAGGCGCACCCGCAAATTCATGACGATGGGTTGATGCGATGGCGACCGTGGCATTAGAGCTTCCGCAGAAACGAACTTCCGCCATCCCGCGCAACATCCGGCGCGATCCGCCGCTGGTGCGCTGGGGGCTCACGCTGCTGGCCCTGCTGGCGTTGGGCGTGTTCATCGTGCTGCCGCTGATTGCCGTCTTCGTGCAAGCGTTCGCCAAAGGCCTGCCCACGTATCTGGCCGCCATTCGCGAGCCGGATACCCTCTCCGCCATCCGCCTGTCGCTACTGGCTGCCGGCGTCTCGGTTCCGCTCAACCTGGTTTTCGGCGTGGCTGCGGCCTGGACCATCGCCAAGTTCCAGTTCAAGGGCAAAAGCGTTCTGGTGACGTTGATCGACATTCCTTTCGCCGTTTCGCCGGTGGTCTCCGGCTTGATCTTCGTGCTCATCTTCGGCGCCCAGGGATGGTTCGGCTCGTGGCTGGTGGATCACGATATCCGCATCATCTTCGCCGTGCCGGGCATCATCCTCGCCACCACCTTCGTCACTTTTCCATTCGTCGCGCGCGAGCTGATCCCGCTGATGCAGTCGCAGGGCAGCGACGAGGAAGAAGCCGCGCTCGCTTTGGGCGCCAGCGGCTGGCAGATGTTTTTCAAGATCACGCTTCCCAATATCAGGTGGGGCCTGCTCTACGGCGTGGTGCTGTGTACGGCTCGCGCGCTGGGCGAGTTCGGCGCGGTATCGGTGGTGTCCGGACACATACGCGGCCAGACCAATACGCTGCCGCTGCACGTCGAGATCCTGTATAACGAGTACAATTATTCCGGCGCCTTCGCCGTGGCGTCTCTGCTCAGCGTGATCGCGGTCATCACCCTGACGCTCAAGAAGTTTCTCGAATGGAAGACCAGGGAAGGCAATTCGAAATGACGGTAGCGCTTCGCCGCGCGACCCGCGGGCGAGGCATGCCTCGCCCCTACAAAACACTCGTAGGGGCCGGGCACGCCCGGCCCGCTGGGGCGCGCACCTCGGGGGCGGTTCCGAAAGGGTCGATCAAGGAAGGGGCAGAATGAGCATCGAAGTCAGCCACATCCGCAAATCCTACGGCGCGTTCGAAGCGTTACAGGATGTCAGCCTGCGCATCGAAAAGGGCGAGCTGGTGGCGCTGCTCGGGCCATCGGGTTCGGGAAAAACCACGCTGCTGCGCATCATCGCCGGCCTCGAAATCCCCGACAGCGGCTCCATCCACCTCAATGACGAGGACGCCACCAACTCCACCGCCCGCGAACGTCAGGTCGGTTTCGTCTTCCAGCATTACGCCCTGTTCCGCCATCTTACCGTCGCCGAAAACGTGGCCTTCGGGCTGCGCCTGCGCCCCCGCGCCACGCGTCCGCCGGAGCAGGAAATCCGTGAGCGGGTGCGCAAGCTGCTCGATCTGATTCAGCTCGACTGGCTGGGCGACCGTTATCCGAACCAGTTGTCCGGCGGGCAGCGGCAGCGCGTTGCGCTCGCCCGCGCCCTCGCCGTCGAGCCGCGCGTGCTGCTGCTCGACGAACCGTTCGGCGCGCTCGATGCCAAGGTGCGCAAGGAACTCCGCCGATGGTTGCGGCGCCTGCATGACGAGTTGCACGTCGCCAGCGTCTTCGTCACACACGACCAGGAGGAAGCGCTCGAAGTGGCCGACCGCGTCGCCATCATGGATCACGGCAAAATCGTGCAGATGGGCACGCCGGCCGAGGTCTATGACAACCCCGCCAGCGCATTCGTCTACCAGTTCCTGGGCGACGTCAATCTCTTTCACGGGAGAGCGGAGAGTGCGGAATCCTCGGTTTCCTACGTGCGCCCGTATGAGCTGGAGATTACGCCGCAGTCCGAGACCGCTCACGGCGCGGTGCTGGCCAAAGTGCGCCACATCGCCGCCGCCGGCCCCGCCGTCCGCCTCGAGCTGCTGCGCGAAGATACCGGCCACGCCCTGGAGGCCGAAATCACCCGCGACCGTTACCGCCAACTGCGCCTCAGCATCGGCGACACGGTCGGCGTGACGCCTAGAAACATCCGCGTCTTCGCCAAATAGTGGGGCCGGTTCCCGGCTGTCCGCGACCTCCCAGCCGCCACGTTTCGCGCGCGGCCCCGTCTAATCCTCGAACATTCCTTCGAACAGCACCGACGTCAAATAGCGCTCGGCGGCGTCCGGCAGGATAGTGACAATCGTCTTGCCCTTGAATTCGGGCAGCTTCGCCAGGCGCACGGCCACGGCTGCCGCAGCGCCGCACGAAATGCCGGCCAGGATGCCTTCCTCACTGGCCAGCCGCCGCGCCATCTCGATCGATTCTTCGTTGCCGATCGCCTCCACCCGGTCCACCACGCTCAGATCGAGCGTGTCCGGTATGAAGCCCGCGCCGAGGCCCTGGATCTTGTGCGGGCCCGGTTTCAGCGGCAGTCCCGCCAGCTTTTGCGCGATTACCGGGCTGGCCGCCGGCTCAACGCCCACCGCGATAATCTGCTTGCCCTTTTGGTGCTTGATGTAACGCGCCACGCCGGTGATGGTTCCTCCGGTGCCGATGCCGGAAACCAGCACGTCGAGGGTGCCGTCGGTATCGTCCCAAATCTCCGGGCCGGTGGTCTCAAAGTGGATTGCCGGATTCGCCGGGTTCGAGAACTGCTGCAGCAACACGTAGCGCCCGGGATCGGAAGCGCGGATCTCCTCGGCCTTCGCAATCGCGCCCGCCATGCCGCCCGCGCCGTCGGTCAGCACCAGCTTGGCGCCCAGCACGCGCAGCACCTTGCGCCGCTCCACGGACATGGTGGACGGCATGGTCAGTGTGATCGGATAGCCGCGCGCCGCCGCCACATATGCCAGGGCGATGCCGGTGTTGCCACTGGTCGGCTCGATCAATTGCTTGCCCGGTTTCAGCACGCCCCGCTTTTCGGCGTCCCACACCATGGCCGCGCCGATGCGGCATTTCACGGAGTAGGCCGGATTGCGCCCCTCGATCTTGGCCAGCACCGTCGCCCGCGCGCCGTCCGTTACCCGGCGAAGCTTCACCAGCGGCGTGCGTCCGATGCTCAACGAATTGTCGTCGTAAACACGCAATCAGATCTCCCAGTTCAAGACGCCCTTGCTCTGGCGCTCCGCCCAGTCGCGCAGCACTTCCCCGATGCTGGTGTGATCGATGATGGCCGCCACAGCCGCGTCGACCCGGTCCCACATGTCCGCGAATGGCGTCTCCGGTTTGGTCCGGCCTCGCCCGGTGCTATCCGGCGGGCCGTCCACCGACCGGATTACCTCGCCCACCGTGATGGAATCCGCCGCCCGCGCCAACAGGTATCCGCCCTCCGCCCCGCGTCGCGACTCCACGAACCCGGCCTGTTTCAATCCCACCAGGATTAATTCCAGAAACTTCTGCGGAATTTTCCGCCGCCGCGCAATGTCCGCGATCTTCACCGGTTCGCCGGGTTTCTGCGAGGCGAGGTCCAGAATCGCTCGTAGCGCATAGTCAGCTTTGACCGAAGTCGTCATAGCAACGGGCCCATCTCCTCTATCCCAACAGAGATTCTAGGTCAAACCGGAGCCGCGCGCAATTCACTTGGGCTCGGCTGTCGCGGCTCGGCATCAAGAAAAGCCGAGACGACTCTCGGCTCAGCAGGCCGGACGGCCCCGGATGGTGCACGGGCAAGCCGCGCCACGGGCTACGCCAGGTTGAGGACCTGTTTTACGGTGCCGCTCTGGTCCTGGATCTTTTTCTGCAACAGGAACAGTGCGTACAGCAACTGCTCCGGACGCGGCGGGCATCCGGGCACGAAAACGTCGACCGGAATCACCTGGTTGACCGGGATGAGAGCGTAGTTGTGGAAGACCCCGGTGGACGTAGCGCACGCGCCCATCGAAATGGCCCATTTCGGCTCCGGCATCTGTAGATACAAATGGCGGATCACCGGCGCCATCTTGTTGGAGACCCGGCCGGCGATGATCATCAGGTCGGATTGCCGCGGCGAGCCGCGAAACACTTCCGCGCCAAAGCGGGCGATGTCGAAGCGCGAGGCGCTCATCGACATCATCTCGATGGCGCAGCACGCCAGCCCGAACGACATGGGCCAGATGGAGTTCTTGCGCGCCCAGTTCACCGCCTTGTCGAGCGAAGTGAGCAGGATGCCCTCGGACGCCGCGGCGGCGCTGTTCGAAAATGTATAGTCGTCGAGCCGCGCGAACAGGTCTTTTGGGCCGCTGGCTAAGGGCTTTTCCATGCCTTCATTTTCGCATGGCCGGCGGCGCTCCTGTAGAATCGAAGAGTACCCTCCCGATGCCGTCTGAAACCTTTGAACAACTGCTGGACCGAGCTGCATCCCTGTATGGTGTCGAACCGTACTTTTGGGATATCTGGGGCACCAAGCACGAAATCACGCTGGAAGCCAAGCAGGCCCTTCTCCGCGCGCGCGGCGTCGCCGCCCGAAGCGCGGACGAACTCGAGCAATCGCTGGCCCGCCGCGCGCGCGCCGAATGGGAACGCCTGCTGCCGCCCGCGGTGGTGGTCACGGTGGCGGCTGAAACGGAGCTGCCGCTCAATGTTGCGGCCGATTGCCCGCACGCGTTGGCGCACATCGCCATCCATCGGGAGGACGGCACCCAGGCGGCGTTCCAGATCCAGTTGGCCGATCTCCCCGTGTCCGCTTCCATCGCAATCGACGGGCGAAGCTGGGTCCGCAAGGTGGCGCACCTGCCGGTGGCGCTGCCGCTGGGCTACCACCGCGTCCAGGCGACCGTCGGCGCCGCCAGTGCCGATACGCGCTACATCGTTACACCCGAGCGCGCCTGGAACGATCATTTGCCCGCGCGCGGCCGACGCGCCGCCGGAGTTGCCATCAGCCTGTACGGCGTCCGCTCCGAACGCAACTGGGGCTGCGGCGACTTCCGCGACCTGCTGGGCGTCATCGATTGGGTGGCCGACGATCTGGAAGCCAGCTTCGTCAGCCTCAACCCGCTGCACGCCATTCACAATCGCCGCCCCTTCAACACCAGCCCCTACCTGCCGAATTGCATCTTCTACCAGAATTTCATTTACCTGGATGTCGAAGGGATGGAGGATTTCCCGCGCTCCGCGCGTGCCGTGCGGCTGCGCGCGTCCGCTCCGGTCGAAGCCGAAATCCGCCGGCTTCGCGAAACCCCATTTGTCGAATATGAAGGCGTGGCCGCGCTCAAGCTGCGCTTCCTCAAGCTCCTGTTCGCGCAGTTTCTGCGGGAAGGGCGCGCCGGCTCGCCGCGCGCCGCGGAGTTCAATGAATTTCGCGAGCGGGAAGGCGATCTGCTCGAGAAATTCGCCCTTTACTGCGCCCTCGACGAGTGGCTGCACCGCCGCGATCCCAAGTTGTGGGTCTGGCCCGATTGGCCGCCCGAATACCGCGACCCCGATTCGGCCGCCACGTGCGAGTTCGCCCAAAAACACTGGCGCTCGGTGATGTTTTACCAGTACCTGCAATGGCAGACGGGCTTGCAATTGCAACGCGCCCAACAGAGAGCGCGCGGCCACAAGATGTCGATCGGCCTCTATCACGACCTGGCGCTCGCCACCGACCGCTCCGGTTCCGATTTGTGGGCCCACCGCCCCTTCTTCGTGGCCGGCTGCCGCGTCGGCTCGCCGCCCGACGATTTCGCTCTTGGGGGCCAGGACTGGGGCTTTCCGCCGCCCAACTCCGAAGTCCACCGCGCCAACGGTTACCGCCTTTTCGCCGAAACCATCCGCCGCAACGCGCGCTACGGCGGCGCCCTGCGCATGGACCACGTGATGCGGCTGTTCCGTCTGTACTGGATCCCGGATGGCAGCGACGCCGCCCACGGCGCCTACGTCAAGGAAGTCTCACTCGATTTCCTCCGCATTCTGGCGCTCGAAAGCGTGCGCAACCGCGTGCTCATCGTCGGCGAAGACCTGGGCACCGTGGAACCGGCCATCCGCGAAACGCTGGAGCAGTTCGGCGTGCTCAGCTACCGTTTGTTCTATTTCGAGAAGGATGCGCGCGGCGAGTTCCGCCGCTACCGCGAATACCCGCGGCAGGCGCTGGTTTCCTCCACCACCCACGACCTGCCCACGCTGGCCGGCTTCTGGATTGGGGCCGACCTCTACGCCCGCCGCGCCGCCGGCATGGTGGACCAGGCCGGATTCGAAGCGCAATCCCGCGCGCGCCTCGAAGAGAAGCAGAAGATGCTCGACATGCTCTTCGAGCTTGAATTGATGCCGCCCGCCTTGCCCCGCCGCGCACAAGACTACCCGACGCTCTCCGGCGAGTTGCACAACGCCATTGTCGGTTTCCTGGCGCTGACGCCGTCCCAACTGCTGGCCATCAACCAGGAGGATCTCACCAAGGAAACCGAGCAGCAGAATCTCCCCGGCACCACCTGGCAATACCCCAACTGGAGCCGCAAAATGCGGTTCTCGATCGAGCAACTGCGCGACGATAACGAAGCCCGCGGCTACACCGCCATGTTCCGCAACTGGATCGTCAACTCCGGCCGCAAGAACGACCCGCCGGAATGACCGGCGCCGGTGGCTTTTCGGCGGCAGACGATGAAAGCGACAGCGGAGTCGCGCGATTACCCGTGGGAAACCCTTTCCCCTGGCCGCGAATCTCAATTACATTAGTGACACATGCAGTTCTTCTCGTGGAACCGCACCTGCTTCCGAGCCACTGCCGTGCTCTGGCTCGCTAGCGCCGCTGGTCTCCGGGCGGCCGCCGCGGATTCGGGCCAGCGTCCACCGGTCATCCTGATTTCGATCGACACGCTTCGCGCCGATCACCTGGGAGCGTACGGCTATCGCCGTATCGCCACTCCGAATATCGACTCGATCGCGGACGGCGGCACGCTTTTCTCGAGCGTCGCCTGCCAGACGCCGCTCACCCTGCCCTCGCACACGTCGCTGTTCACCTCGACCTACCCATTCGAGAACGGGATTCAGGAGAACGCCGAGATGGTCCCATCCGGAGCGATAACTCTGGCTGGCGTCCTCAGGTCTCGCGGTTACCAGACTGCCGCGTTCATCGGCAGTGTCTTCCTGGAGCGCCAATTGGGCCTCGACCAGGGCTTCGACACCTACGACAGCCCCTTTAATTTCGAGGCGTTCTCCCCGCTTTCCGGCGAGATGTTCTTTGGGGGCGTCGAGAGTCCTTACTCAGTGCGGGACCGCCGCGATGGTGTGCTGGTGGTAGGCGCCGCCCTGCGCTGGATGAGCGCCCGGCGCGGGCAGCCCGTTTTCGTCTTCATTCACCTCTTCGATCTGCACACGCCCTACGGCCTTCCGGCGGACGTGGCGCGCCGCAAGGGCATCTCGCGTTACGATGCGCAGCTTGAATTGGTGGATGGATTGATCGGCAGGCTGAAGAGCGGCCTCGCGCAGGGTGGTTGGTGGGATAAGTCGCTCACCATTCTGCTGTCGGATCACGGTGAGGGACTGGGCGACCACGGCGAGTCTCTCCACGGCTATTTCATCTACCAGAGCACGGTGCACGTACCGCTGGTCTTTCACTGGCCCGCGGGCACCGCCGTCAAGCCGGCGCGCATCGAGCGGCCCGCCGGATTGATCGATGTGGCGCCCACGATTCTCGGTTTCCTGGGCGTCGACGCGCCGCCATCCTTCGCAGGGACCAGCCTGCTCGGGGCCGCGTCTCACGCGGTTTACAGCGAGAGCCTGTACACGCACGATTCGTTCGGCTGGGCCGCGCTTCGCAGCGTGCGCCTGGGCCCCTTCCAGTACATTGAGGCGCCGCGGCCGGAACTGTACGACCTGGAAAAAGACCCGGAAGAACGAAACAATGTGGTTGGCGCGGATCCCGGCCAGGCAAGCACGCTTCGTACGGAACTTGCCAACCTTCTGGCGCGTTACCCGCGGCGCATGCCCGCTGGAGTGGCTGAAGCCACGCCGCAGGCGCAGAAGCTTCTTTCTCTCGGCTATCTCGCGCCCGGGCCACGCACGCGATTGGCTGGCTCCGGGCCCGATCCCAAGGACCGCCTTGCGGAGTACCGGCTCTACGAGAGATCCATGGATGCCGTCACGCACCGGCGTCTCAATCAGGCCGTAGCTCTGCTCACCGAGATTCTCGGAACCGATCCCACGAATGCGGTGGCACGCCGGGATTTGGGCTCCTGCCAACTCGACCTCCACGATTACGCGAAGGCCCGCGCGAACTTCGAAAAGCTGGTCGTGGCCGCGCCGGACGACTACCCATCGCAGTTCGGGCTGGGCATGGCGGACAAACATCTCGGGCTGATCGACGAAGCGCGCGCTCACTTCGAAGCCGCGTGCCGGATCGCCCCACGTGCTTTGCAGTGCCAGCGCGAGCTCGACGCGCTGAAGGGAAGAAACTGAGGGGCCGCGAGTGCTCGCTG
>Ga0208820_1000754_pt1 | contig 20763 bp, 19 predicted proteins | sample June2015DPH_16_5_FD_184713 | JGI IMG/M metagenome (GOLD analysis project Ga0208820, IMG submission 184713) | Peatland microbial communities from SPRUCE experiment site at the Marcell Experimental Forest, Minnesota, USA - June2015DPH_16_40... | ecosystem: Environmental > Terrestrial > Soil >...
CGTCTCGCATGTGTCCCATCGCCTCGTCGAGCACGCGCGGGATCTGGCGCAGGCGGGCCGTGTAGTCCCGGTAGTCTTTCGCGTTGCGGAAGGGCGTGTCGAGGGCCAGCGAAGCGTATCCCAGGTGAATGCCGCCAAACTGCGTCGCCGGCATCTCCCAATCCTTGAATGGCGCGCTCTCGAGCGCTTCCCGCAAGCTGCGCAGCATCAGCGCGCGGTTGAGTTTCTCCTGTTCGGGAAAGCCAGTGACGTCCACCGCCTCGAAGCGCGCGAGCGACTGGCGGGCGTGTTCGAGATCGGCGGCAATCGCCTGGTCGGAGAAATCGCTCAGCCGGTCGTTGTACCGGTCGTCGCCAACATGGGTGGCCAGTTCCGGCTGCGTGCGCAGCGTGTACTCCCACTCGTCGTTAAGCAGACGATTCAGTTCCGCCCGGCGAGCTTCCAGGGTCTGCCCGCCGGCCTGGGCGAAGAGCGGGACGAGTTGAGCCATAGCAAAAAAGACAATCACAAGAGATGCGCGCACGATCGAGTCCTCCGCAACTTATACACTATACATCGGCGCATAGATAGCTGCGGCGGTAGGACAGGCGATCGGTTTTTGTCGCCGGTGTTCCGCTCTCGATCAACAGGGTCGAAAGACCGCCGCGAAGTTCCGGGAATCCCGGAAAAAACCGGCGACAAGATCGCCGGCGTTACCGGGAATTCGCGGGCCGGCGGGCCGCACCAACAGGCCACAAAAACCGATGGCCTGTCCTACCTTGCACGGCCCGATTGTGCGACAACAGAGGCATGCGCCTTTCGAATCGTTGCTACGCAGTTACCGGGCTTGCATACTCGGCGCCCTGGTGCGTGAATGCGGGCTTTGTGGTTGGGGACAACCTGACGCTGGTGGTAGACACCGGCGCGAACATGTTAGCGGCGCAAACTGTCCACGGATACGCTACCGCCGCGAAGCCGGGAAACCAACTGCGCGTCGTCAATACGGAGAAGCATTTCGATCACATCGGCGGGAACGGCTTCTTTCGCGAGCGGCGAATCGACGTGTGGGGCCACGTCGCGGCTGTGCGGACGGCGGATGAGTTTCAAGCCGAAACTGCGGAGTTCAACGACGCGATCCCCAACCGGGCTCGCCGAGAACGCGGCGAGGCGCGCGCGTTCTTTCATGGAACGCACCTGGTGAACCCGAACCGCCAGATTGATAGCGACACCCGGTTCGATCTGGGCGGCTGCACGGTGGAGATCCTGCTTACGCCGGGGCACACGGCAACTAATCTTTCGGTTTGGGTGCCCGATGACCGAGTTCTGTTCACAGGCGATTGCCTGATTAGTGAGTATCTCCCGAACCTGGACGCTGGAACGCCCGCCGATTGGCAGATGTGGCTCGAATCACTTGAGCGGGTTGAGTCACTCAAGCCCGCTATCGTTGTCGCCGGCCACGGCCCGGTCGCCCGAGGCGATGAGATCCAAGTAATCGTGGATACAGTGCGGCGGGTACTTAAAGAATCGATCGCGCGCGGTTACTCACCGACGGCCGATGGGAAGGATGGGGCACGCGCTACCGGGCCACCAGCGGATTGCGAACCGTAATTCCCGGCAAACGGCCAAAGTCGCGATCCGCCGACCACAGCTCCCGCACCCCGTGTTCCAGACAAATCGCGGCCACACGCGCGTCGTGGATCGCTCCGCCCGAAACGCGCCCGGTTTCGGCCAGCCCTCTCAGCTCCTTCCAATGCCCCTTCAACTCGCTGATCGTCCGCAGCGAGGGAGAACCGAGCCAGATCTCCGCCTGATCGAGCGCTTTGGCGAGCGGCGTGGGAGGACGGTAGATGCGCGGGTGCGTCACCACCGCCAGGAACTCGTGGATGCAAGGCCACGGAATCGCCCACGGCGCGGACCCTTCCGCCAGCGATTGGATCACGCGATAGGCCTTCTCATGCCACTCGGAATCGCGGCGGTGCGCGTACACCAGGATGTTGGTATCGACCGCGATCATTCGCCGCGGCCTTCGTAGATCCGGCCGCGAACCGCCGGCCAGGAGAGCGGATCCCGCAAGCCCTTGCCGCCGACCGATCCGTTGCGCAGGCGGAATTTCCGCGGGCCGCGCTCCTGGCCGATGGCGGCTCGCAATCCCTCCTCGATCAATTGGCGAAGCGGCACCCCGCGCGATGCGGCGAAGGCCTTGGCCTCTTCGAACAGCGAATCCGCAATCTCGACGGTGGTCTTCATGTGCCCCATATTACCATCCTGGAGGATATGGGTGTATGGGACTCTGTTTCGGGGTTTCGTAGCCTGTCCCCGGATTACCCACTCTTCCACCCCGTAGCGCTTAAGTAGCTCCACCCCCCGCGGGTTGCCGTTTTGCTCGGCTTGGCGGGCGTGGCGCCAGGCGGCGGGATAATCGCCGGTAATGGCGTATATTTCGGTGAGCGCGGCGTGGGCGTCGGCGAATGTGGGATCTAACCGCACGGCTTCTAACAACAAACCCAGCGCCTGCTCGGTGCGGTTTTCCATGCGGTAGAACTGTGCCAGGTGATAATAGGGCCGCGGATTGCCGGGCTCGCGCTCGATCCACTTACGAAGCCCGTCTATCTGTTGCACGGTTTCGTGGCTCAGTGCAAACTCGACTACTTCTTTCCGCCAGAAGCTCATCGGCGACTCCCAATCAGGAGGATTCTCACATCGGCCACGTTGGTGTTAGTCGGGCCAGTGATTACCAGGTCGCCTAGCGACTCGAAGTAATGATAGGAATCGTTGGCGTCCAGATAGCGGCGGGCGTCCGGCTTGCGGCGGAGCGTGTCTCCGTCGGCGATGGCGCCGGCTGCGTCGGTAGGTCCATCGGTGCCATCGGTGCCGGCGCTGAACACCACCACGTTATCGAGGCCCGCGATATCGAGCGCGGCCGCCAGCGCGAATTCCTGGTTGCGGCCGCCCAGGCCGTCGCCGCGCAGCGTGACGGTGGTTTCGCCTCCGGTGATGATGCAGGCGGGCGGCTTCACCGGCCGCCCGGACTCGGCCACTTCGCGCGCGATGGCGGCGTGCATGCGCGCGATCTCACGCGTCTCGCCCGCGATCGAGCTCGATAGCACCAGCGTGCGAAACCCAAGCTGCCGCGCATGCCGCGCCGCGGCAGCGAGCGCCAGGCGGTTGCCGCCGATTACGGTGTTGCGGACGCGCGCGAAGAGCTGGTCGCCCGGCTTGGGAGTTTCGTCAATCGCGCCGGCCACGCCTTGCTCGATTCGCGTACGGACCGCTGCCGGAACCTTGCCGCGAATGCCGTAGCGGTCCAGCACGCCGGCTGCGTCCGCGAATGTCGATGGATCGGGCGCCATCGGGCCGGAGCCGATCACATCCACGTAATCGCCGATGACGTCGGAAACGAGCAGCGCTTCCACCTTCGCCGGCCACGCCAGGCGCGCCAATTGGCCGCCTTTGATGGCCGACAGGTGTTTGCGAATGCAGTTGATTTCGCGGATGTCGGCGCCGCAGGCTAGCAGCGGACGCGTGACTTCCTGCTTTTCGGCCAGCGTGACGGGCGGCGCGGGCAACGGCAGCAGGGCAGAAGCGCCGCCGGAAATCAGGCACAGCACCATGTCGCCAGCTTGCGCCGAAGCGGCTATTTCCGCGATGCGTTCCGCGCCGGCCACGCCGCGCTCATCCGGCACCGGGTGGCCGCATTCGTTCAACTCGATGCGGCGCAGTTTGGCGAGGTGGCCGCACTTGACGTTCACCAGGCCGCCGGTGACCGTCCGCCCCAGCGCGCGCTCCGCGGCGTGCGCCATGGAAGCGCCGGCCTTGCCCGCGCCGATTACGTAGACGTGGCGGAAGCGGGAATACTCGCGGCGCGCGAGATAGCGCATCACCGCGTCATGCGGATCTGCCGCACGCAGCGCGGCGCGAAAAATCCGGGCGGCCTGGCTTCGCAGCGTGCGCTTGGTCATCGGAGAAATGGGTGCGCCAGAATGGCGGCGGCGACGGCTTCCGGATCGTCCGTTTCGATGGGGATGTGGACGTCGGCCAGCCGGTAAATGTCGCGGCGTTCTTGGAACAGAGCCGCCAGTTTCTCGGGGTCGCGCGCCAGCGGCCGGTGGGTGGCTTGCGCCACGCGGCGCGCGATGCGCTCGAAATCGCAATCCAGCCAGACGCTCACGCCGTTGCCGGACGCCAGCTCGCGATTGGCCGGCGCAAGGAACGCGCCGCCGCCCAGCGCCACCACGGCCGCGCGTCCATGCTCAATGGAGCGTACGTGCTGCGCCAGCATCTCGCTCTCGATGCGGCGGAACTCGGCTTCGCCGCGGGTATCGAAAATGTGCGCGATGGCGGTCTTCTCGGCCGCCTCGATTTCGTCGTCGAGGTCGAAAAAACTCCAGCCCAGCCGATGCGCCAGGTGGCGTCCCACGGTGGATTTGCCGCTGGCCATGAAGCCCAACAGGTAGATGCCCGGAGTTTGTTTCAGCCGCAGGTTCATGCCGTTCCATTCATGCGCGCCATGCGCGCTTCCACGGCGCGCGGCAGCAGGCGCGCCAGCGCCACCAGCAACCATCCCGCGCGCGGCGCCATCACCGTGCGCGCGTCGCGCTCCACGCCGCGGCGGATGGCGGTGGCGCATTCGGCGGCGGTGATGGCGAAGCGCCGGCCCTTCACCATCTGGGGCGGGACTTCGCCCACGGCGCGCCGCTGAAATTCGGTGCGCACGTAGCCGGGGCACACCAGCATGGTGCGTATGCCGTCGCGGCGCAGCTCCATCCGCAGCCCCTCGGTGAGCGCGCCGACGGCGTATTTGGACGCGCTGTACACGGTGAGCCAGGGCAAGACGATCTTGCCGCCGATGGAGCCCACGTTGACGATGGTGCCGCTCCGCCGCGCGCGCATGTGCGGCGTGACCAGCCGGATCATGCCGAGCAGCGCGAAGAAGTTCAGCTCCATCAGGCGGCGCACTTCGACTTCCGGCGCTTCCCAGGAGGGAATGTACATTCCGATGCCGGCGTTGTTGATCAAGATGTCGATGGCGCCAAACCGCTCGAGGGTCCGCTCCACCACGCGGCGCGGCACGGCTTCATCGGTCAGATCGCCGGCCGTGATCAGCGCCTCGGCGCCGCCCGCGACGCGGCGCAATCCTTCTTCGGAACGGGCGCACAGGGAGAGCTTCGCGCCGGCGCGCGCGAACTCGGCGGCGCAGGCGGCTCCGATGCCTGCTGAGGCGCCGGTGATGAGAGCGACATGGCCGTCGATCTTCATAACACTGGTCTGGGCAAGCTAAAGCATGCCCTACCTAAACCTAGGCAAGCTAAAGCATGCCCTACCTGAGAAACGCCATAATAGTAGCATGCCTTCGGGGCTGCTCCCATTGTTCCCCTTGCAGGTGGTGGTGTTTCCGCGAACGCGGCTGCCGCTGCACATTTTCGAAGAGCGCTACAAGCTCATGGTAGGGGAAGCGATCCGCCAGGAAGAGGAGTTCGGCATCGTGCTCGCCCGGGAACAGGGTATTGTGAGCGCCGGTTGCAGCGTGGCCGTGGAGAAGGTGCTTGAGCGTTATCCGGACGGGCGCATGGATATTCTGACGCGCGGCCGGCGGCGTTTCGAAATCGTATCGCTCGATGAAGAGCTGGACTATCTGCGGGCCGAGGTCCAGTACTTCGACGACGAGGATCAAGCGCAGCCGGAACCCGAAATCCGGAAACAGGTGCTGCGCCATTTCCACTTGTTGCAGAAACTCGGCAGCGCACGCCCCCGCGGCGAGCTGGACCTGGCCGACCCGCAGCTCAGTTTTCAACTGGCGCAGATGTTGCCCGACCTCGATTTTCTCAGTGTGTTGTTGCGGCAGCGGTCGGAAGCTTCCCGGCTCAAACAGCTCAATCAGTATCTGGCGGATTACGTTCCGCGGCAGCGCGCCATCGAGCGCGTGCAGGGGGTCGCGCCGACCAACGGGTTCGGCGGCAAACGCAGGGAGCTGTAGGGTGAGGATGCTGATCCGTCGCGACGGGACGCGCCGCCGTTCGCCCGCCTTCGTGGCTTCGGCGCTGCTGCATCTGTCGGCGCTGCTGGCGGTGGTGCTCAGCCCGGTCGCGCCGCCGGCAGACCCGCGCCCCGTATATAACCACGAGATCCGGCCCTACGAGTCGCATATCATCTGGTATAACCTGCGCAAGAAGCTGCCGGAGGTCAAGCCGGCCGTGGTGCCGGAGGCGAAGCCGCCGCGCGCGATCCGCCGCTTCCAGCAACAGATTGTGGCTGGGCAAATCGAGCTGCCGCGCCCGCCGCAGTTGATCCGCGTTCCCGCCCCGCAGATTCCGCTGGCCCAGCCTCTCAAGCTGCCCAACCTGCTTGCGGTCGCGCCGACGAAACCGGTGCGTCCCTTCGTGCCGCCGCCGGAGCGCGCGCAGCCAGTCGAAGAGCGCGCGTTGCCGGCCGCGCCGCAAATCCACGCCGTTGTTTCGCCGCGCGAGTTGGCGCTTCGCCTGGCGGCGCCGCGCCCGCGACCGCTGCCCTTTATCCCGCCGGTGCCGCTCAAATCCGAGCCGGCGCTGGCTGCGCTGCCGGCCGCGCCGGTGGTCGTGGTGGCCGCGCCAACGGCGGACATGCCGCGCATTCCGCGCGGCTTTAGCGCGCCGCCGGAGAAGAAGCCGAAGCCGGCTGCCGCCGCCGACCCGGCGCTGGCCGCCGACAGCGCCCCGGTGGTGGTGCCGCCGTCCTCGCAATCCACTTTGGCCATCGTGGGGCTCACGCCGATCGACACTCCCGAGATTCCCAAGCCGCCAGGCTCGCATGAGGCCGGCTTCTCGGCCGGTCCACGCCCAAAGCCGGAAGGGAGCGCGACGGCTCCGCCCGGCGCGGCCGTGGTGGTTCCCGGCCTGATGGCGCATGGCGGCGCGCAGGATGCCAACGCGGCTATCCTCGCGGAGCTCCGCCCCTTGACCCGCGAAAGAATCGTGGCGGAGATGCTGGCCGGCCGCGCCAGCGCCCAACCGCCCGCGGCCACCGAATCCGCCCGCATCGTCAAAGCGCCCGATCCGCGTCTCGATGGCCGCGCCGTCTACACCATCTCCATCCAAATGCCCAACGTCACCAGTTTCTCGGGAAGCTGGATGGTGTGGTTCGCCGAACGCCGGCCGCTCGCGGGGGCGCCGCCAGCCGATATGCAGTCGCCCGTTGCCCTGCGCAAGGTCGACCCGAAATACTATCGCGATGCCGTCTATGACCGCGTCGAAGGCTCCGTCCGCCTGTTCGCGGTGATCCGCAAGGACGGGCAGGTGGATGCGATTGAGATCATCCGCGGGATCGATCAGCGCCTGGACCGCAGCGCCGCCGAGGCGCTGGCCAAGTGGCAATTCGAGCCGGCCAAACGCGGCGGCATTCCGGTGGATGTGGACGCGGTTTTCGAAGTCCCTTTCCGCCTGGCTCCCCGATCCGAACAGAAATGACGCCTCAATTCCTCATCATCGACGCCGACGACACGCTGTGGGAGAACAACATCTACTTCGAGCGCGCCTTCGACGAGTTTGTCGAGTTCCTCGATCACTCGACGCTCTCGGCGCCCGAGATTCGCGGCGTGCTCGACGCCATCGAGGAATCGAACGCCCGCATCCACGGCTACGGCACGCTCAATTTCGGCCGCAATCTGCGCCACACGTATGAGCGGCTGGCCGAGCGCGACGTGCGGCCGGAGGATCTGGAGACCGTGATGGGGTTCGCCAAGCGCATCCTCGAGTGCCCGATGGAGACCATCACAGGCGTTCCGGAAACGCTCGCCTACCTTGCCGCGCGCCACGACCTGACGCTATTCACCAAGGGTCATCCCGACGAACAGACGCTGAAGATCGACCGCTCCGGCCTGCGAGAGTATTTTCAGCACACCGCCATCGTCAAGGAAAAGGACGCCGACGCATACCGCCGGCTGGTGGCCGGCCGGGGCATGGATTCTGAGCGCACCTGGATGATCGGCAACAGCCCGAAGTCCGACATCAACCCCGCGCTGGCCGCGGGCCTGCGGGCGGTCTTCGTTCCCCACGCTCACACCTGGGTTTTGGAGAAGCAGGAGATCGCCGAAGCGGACGGCCGCCTGCTTGTGGTCGAGCGGTTCGAGGATTTGCGCAAGCACTTCTGAAACCTGCCACTCGGCGTACGGCTGGCGGCTTCGCGGCAGGGATTGCCCGGCCCTTACGGCCGGCGGTTGGCTCGCCCGCGGGTCGCGCGAGAAATACGTTATCGTAATTGCGAGACAGCGTTGGTAGAGATTTGGTCTTCCGGCGAGGCCGGCAGCCCGGTGACGACGGAAGCAATGCGCGACGACCTGCGTTGCCGCCGGATGCGGGCGCGGGCGATCGCGCGGGCCGTCTGAGCGATGGCCGCGCAGGCCGCCAGCAACACGACGCCGACGACTACCAGTGCTGTCGTTTGGGTCATCCCAGCTTATAGAGTACGGGTCGGACCGCTGGTATTAAAGTGCCTGAAGTACCCGGCCCGTCCTGGTACCCGCTCTGTAAAGAATTTCGACTCCCCGGTCGTCTTATCCGATTGGAACGGGCACGCTTCGCCTGGCGCAGGGGCGTGCCGTTTCCCGCCTACGGTGCCGGCCGCCCGGTAGGCTGTCAGGCTGGGCGGTTGTGCATCCGGCTCCAACACCAGCGCAGTGCGGTCCGGGTAGTACCGCAGCAGTTGCCGGTTTTCCGCATCGCCCAGGTCGCGCGCCCACACGATACGCGCGTCGTCGATTGCCGCTCGGTTGTACACCCACTCGTCCTGGAAGATGTGCCGCGGCGAGTAGCGCACGAAGACCAGCACCTTCCCGGGGACGCCGTCAAGCTGCTGGTTGACGAAAATGCGGCGCTCCGGATTGCCATGGTTGATCGAGTCCCAAGTCTCATAACGGCGCACCGCCGCCGACCATTCCGCCGTGTCGAAGAACGCGTGCAGGTTGTACCAGAACACGAACTGCGCCGCGCACACGAGCGCCACCAGGCGCGCCGCTTCCGGCCACCGGCGCGCGATGCGCTCCAGGCCAACCACCGAAACCAGCACGAACAGGCAGGTGACGGCGGCCACATAGTGCAGTTGAAACGCGGGAAAGAAATTCGTGCCCAGGGCGAAAAGCACCAGCGTCAGCGCCACCCAGCGGAAGCGGCGCTCGCCGAGCGCGCTAAGAAACGCTCCCAGCGCCAAGTAGAGCGGCGCCAGAAAGAAAAACCGGTAATAGCGCACGCGGTATTCCAGGCGCAGCAGAAACGACCCCAGCGTTTCCGTGCGTTCGCCCAGAAACGACCGCTGCATCTTATAGTCCATCAATTGTTGATCGGTCAGCGGCAGGTGCGGCGTCGCCTTAGCCTGGAATGTGAGCGCCGCGGGCACGCCGTATTGATACTGGCTGAGCGCCTCCGGCATGGTGGCGAAGCTTCCCGTGACTTGCTTGTTCTGGACAGCCAGCAGCGCTAGGGCGAGCAGCAGAGGCACGGCAACTTCCGGGAGGAACCTGGCCGCCGCCTTCATTTCCGCCGGCCGCCAGGGCGCCCAAAAAAGCGCCGCCGCCAGGAACAGGAAGATGGATTCATAGGGCCGCGCGATCAAGTGCATCGCCAGGCCCAGACCGAGCAGGATGGCATCGCGCCGCCGCGGCGCGGCCCTCAACCGCGGCAACGCGCCGAACACCAGGCAACCCGCGGCCGCGATCGCTTCCCCGCCCCAGTATTCGTTCATCCACTGGTTCAGCGGTCCGAATTCGATCACCGCCAGCAGCCCTCCGGCCAGCGCCCACCGCGGGCTCACCCAGCCGCGCAGCATCCAATAGCAAAGGCCGCAGAAGGCCGCCGTGGCCGCCAACACGCCGGCCCAGGGATGGCCGAACAGCGTCCACCCGATGGCCAGCGCCAGCCCCTGACCTGGCGGATAAATCGAGGCATACGTCGGCCGTTGCAAAACGAAAAATGTCTCGAAGAATTGCGGCAGCGCGTGCGGCGGATTGGTTAGCCGGAAATGCCGCAGCGTGTCCGCTTCAAGCAGGTGGCTGAATTCGTCGTAGAGGTCGGGCGTCGGCGCGGGATGATGCGGCAGCAGCGCCAGCCGCAGCACCACGGGCAGGGCTGCGAAGAAAACCATCATCCAGCCGGTGCGCGTTTCGAAGCGCCTCGCCAACGGCGCGAGCCACGGATGCCAGATCAGCACGCCCAGCACCAACAGCGCCACGACGACCAGTTCCACCAAGTCGGCCGGGCTAAGACCCTGGTTGACGATGGTCATCGGCGGGTCCCTATTGGCTCGGCGAAAAGGCGCGGTGTAGATGTGGCGCACGCACTCCTGCGCGCCGCGTCGGCACTCGTGCCGACGCCTGCTGCACCGGGGCGAAGAAGCGTCGAGAAGAGTCTCGACGCGGCACGCACGAGTGCGTGCGCCACGGCAGCAGCCGCGAAGTTATTGCTTCGCCCATCGCTTTCCCACCACGAAGTGCGCTGCGCCTACCGCGAACAGGACCAGCGAAATCCACTGGGATGCGTCGAGCGGCGTGCCCCACAGGTTGCCTTGTGCGTGGTCGCGGAAGAACTCCACCACGAAACGGGCCGCGCCGTAGAGCATCAGGTACAGGCTGATGATATCCCCGCGCCCGTGCGGCCGGCCGAAGCGCCAGTAGAGGATGCCAAAGATGGCGAATTCCGCCGCCGATTCGTAAAGCTGCGCCGGATGCAGCGGCACCCCCAGCGGCACCCCCACAAGCTGGTAGGCCACCGGGTTGGTGAAGGTGACGGCCCACGGCAGATGGCACACTGTCCCCCAGCAGCAGCCCGCGGCGAAGCAGCCGAGCCGGCCGATGGCATGGCCCAGAGCGATGGCCGGCGCGAAGGCATCCGCCACCACCAGCGTGGCGAGGCGCGTCTTGCGCAGGTATAAAGCCGCTACCGCCAGCGCTCCCAGCAATCCGCCGTAATAAACGCCGCCGGCCTGCAATGTTTCGAGCGAAAAGATGCGGCCCGGGTGTCGCCAATAATAGCCCGCATCCACCACCAGCATCATCAGCTTCGCCCCGGCCAGCGCCGCCAGCGCGCAATACAGGCCCAGGTTGGTGATCTGCTCCGCGTTCAGCCCGGCGCGCGCGCCCAACCGTGCGGCCATCCACAATCCGGCCAGGAAGCCGAGCGCCACCAGCACGCCATAGGTGTGCAGGAACGAGATGTGAAACACTTCAGGGTACATTCGCCGCCTGTCGTTTCGATAACAGCATATCCAGCAGCAGCAGTCCGCTGCCGATCACTACGCCCGAATCCGCCACGTTGAAGGTGGGCCAATGGTAGTTGCCAATGTAGAAGTCCAGAAAGTCGGTGACGCGCCCCGAAACGATGCGGTCGAAGGCGTTGCCCGCCGCGCCGCCCAGAATCAGCGCCAACCCCCACAGCGTGGCCGTATCGACATGCAGCGCACGCCAAAGGTATACGCTGACAAAAATCACCGCGACCACGGCCACCACGATCAGCGCCAAGCTCCGCCACTCGAAGGCGGAATCGTTGAAGATGCCGAACGCCACGCCGCGATTTTCCGAATGCACTATGTCGAAAAAGCCCGGGATGACGCGGTAGCTGGCGCTCTCGGAAACCCGCTGCTCGATGATCACTTTGGTCACTCGGTCGAGCCCGAATACCGCCGCCGCAGCCGCGTACGCCTTGAGCCGGGCCTCAGCCATGCCGCATCTCGTCGACCGCTTGCGCGCACCGGCCGCACACCGTCGGGTAGCGGCTGTCGGCGCCGGTATCGGTCGTGTACCGCCAGCAGCGCTCGCATTTCTCTCCCGCGGCGCGTTCCACTGCTACGCTCAGCTCGCCTTCCGCCGCGCGCTTCACTTCCACCTGAGAGACGATGAACAGCGCCGGAAGGTCAGCCGCGTACCGCTCCAGCAGCGTTGCGTTTTCCCCGCTGGCGGTCAGCACGACGCGTGCTTCGAGCGGCGCGCCGATCCGCTTTTCGTTGCGCGCCGCCTCCAGGCACTTCAGCAGGTCGTCGCGCGTTTCGATCAGCCGCTCCCAGTTGGCGGCGTTTGCGCGCACCGTTTCGCCGAGCCCCGCCGTCAGTTCGCCCGGCTCCGGGAACAGCGCCATGTGAACGCTCGCCGGCCGGCCCATGTGCGTCCACACTTCTTCCGTGGTGAAGCTCATAATTGGCGCCAGCAGCCGCACCAGCGCATCCAGCAGCCGATAGAGCGTGGTCTGCGCGCTGCGCCGCGTCGCCCAGTTTGCCCCCGAGCAGTACAGCCGGTCCTTCAATACGTCGAAATACACCGAGCTTAAATCCACCGTGGCGAAAGCGTAAACGTTGTGGAAGACCTTGTGAAACTCGTAATTGTCATACCAGTCGCGACAGTGCTTCACCAGGTCCGCGGCCTTCACCAGAATCCACTGGTCGATCTCCTGCAATTGGTCCGCCGGCGTCTGGTCCTTCTGCGGATCGAAATCGTGGAGATTGCCGAGCAGGTAGCGAAACGTGTTGCGCAGTTTGCGGTACGCATCCACCAGCCGAGTGAGGATCGTCTCCGACAGGCGCACGTCTTCGCTGAATTCCACCGACGCCGACCACAGCCGCAGGATTTCCGCGCCGTGGTGCTTGATGACTTCTTCCGGCTCGATCGCGTTGCCCAGCGATTTGTGCATCGCGCGGCCTTCACCATCGAGCACCCATCCGCTCAGCGCCGACGCCCGGAAAGGCGACCCGCCCTTCAGCCCGGTCCCCACCAGCAGCGAGCTCTGGAACCATCCGCGATATTGGTCGCCGCCCTCGATGTACATGTCGGCGGGCCACTCCAGGCCGAAGCGCCCGTTCAGCACCGCCAGGTGGCTCGAGCCGGAATCGAACCACACATCCAGAACGTCGTTTTCCTTGCTGAACTCCGCTCCGCCGCACTTGGCACATTGGGTGCCCGCCGGCAGCAGCTCGGCGGCCGTGCGCTCATACCAGATGTCGGCGGTGTGCTCGCGAAACAGTTGCACGATGCCGTCCTGGATTTCGCGGTCGATAAACGGCTCGCGGCAGCCTTCGCAATAAAACACGATGATCGGAACGCCCCATGCCTTCTGCCGCGAGATGCACCAGTCGGGCCGCGAAGCAATCATGTTCGAGATGCGTTCCTGGCCCCATTCCGGAATCCAGCGCGCACGCCGCACCGCCTCCAGCGCGTGCCGGCGGAAATCATTGCGCTCCATGCCGATGAACCACTGCTCGGTGGCGCGGAAGATCACGGGCTTGTGGCACCGCCAGCAGTGCGGATAGGAGTGCGCCAGCTTCTCCATCGCCAGCAGCGCGCCGTGCGCCTTCAGAATCTCGATCACCAGCGGGTTGGCTTCCCAGACCGTCTTGCCGATCAGTTCCTCCGGCAGGCGCCCGGCGGCGCCGGTGGCGTGAAAGAAACGGCCGGCCGCATCCACCGGGCAGTAGACTTCGATGCCATACTGCCGCGCGCTCACGTAATCTTCCTGGCCATGTCCCGGCGCCGTATGGACCGCGCCGGTGCCTTGTTCGAGCGTCACATGATCGGCGAGCAGTCCCAGCGAATCGCGCTCCAGAAACGGATGGCGGAACACCACGCGATCGAGCTTGGCGCCGGGGAACTTGGCCAGCACGCGCGGCTCGGTCCAACCGCATTTCTCCGCCGTGACCTGCAACAGATCGGCGGCCACGATGTACACCGCGTCGCCCGCTTCCGCGGCGACGTATTCGAACTTCGGGTTGAACGCAATCGCCACGTTGGCCGGCATGGTCCAGGGCGTGGTGGTCCAGATCAGCCCGTAGACTGCCGGCGCAGGAGCGCTGAAATCGCGCGCGACTTCGGTAGCGAGCTTCGCATCCAGCGTCTGATCGGGGGTGGCGAAAATGCCGCGGTTCACCAGCGTCGTGATGATGCGGGCTGACTTAACGCCGAGCTTCTCGGAGAGTTCCTCGACGGTCATGTTGTCGGGGATTTCGATCACAGCGCGCCCGGCGAGGGCGGGATCGATGGCCGCCGCATCCGACATCAGCCGGAAGCGCACCCAGATCGAGGGGCTGGTCTCGTTCGCGTATTCCACTTCGGCTTCGGCCAGCGCGGTGCGATCCTTGATGCACCAGTGAACCGGCTTGAGCCCCTTGTAGACGTAGCCCTTCTCGAGGAAATCCACGAACGCGCCGGCGATTACCGATTGATACTCCGCGCTCATGGTCAGGTACGGATCTTCCCACTGCCCCAGCACGCCCAGCCGCTTGAAATCGGTGCGCTGCAAATCGACGTACTTCTCCGCGTAGCGGCGGCACGCGCGGCGAATTTCGAGCGGCGGCACGTGCGCTCTCCTGGCGCCCAGCTCGTTATCGACATTGATCTCGATGGGCAGACCATGGCAGTCCCAGCCTGGCACGTAAGGCGCGTCGAAGCCCGCCATGGTCTTCGATTTCACGATGAAGTCCTTCAAGATTTTGTTGAACGCCGTGCCGAGGTGAATGCGCCCGTTGGCATACGGCGGCCCATCGTGGAGAATGTAGCGCGGCCGGCCGGCTGCTGCGCCGCGAATCTGGTGGTAGAGCCGCTCTTTCTCCCACCGAGCGAGCGTCTTCGGCTCTGTCTGCGGCAGGTTGGCCTTCATCGAGAAGGCCGTCTTCGGCAAATTGACGGTTTGCTTGAGGTCTAGGCTCGCGGGATCATCCATTGTCGGGAGTAAGTTCTATCGTACCAACCGCGAACCAATCGCCGCTTGTCGGGCGCCGGTACGACTCGCAAAAAACCGGCGGCAAGACCGCCGGCGTTACCAAAAAAACGCAGCAGCGCGCTAGTCGTAACGCCGGCGGTCTTTGGTCTTGGCCGCCGGTTCTTTTCCAGCGGATGCCTGGTAAGTCACGCGTTGTATCATGAAGAATAAGCACCAGGTCCAATTATGATGTCCGTCGGCGAGACTTTGCGCCAGCAGCGGCTGCGGCGGAAGGTCCAGTTACGGGAGGTTTCCGAAGAACTGAAGATCTCCTCGCGCATGCTGGAGGCGATTGAGGCGGACGAATACGACAAGCTGCCGGGCGGCGTTTTCGCCAAGAGTTTCGTGCGCCAATATGCGGGTGTGCTGGGTCTGGACGAGGAGGAAGTGGCCGCTCAGTTCGAGCAGACCGTGCGATCGCCCGAGCTGACGCATCTGGCGGAGCTCCGGCGCCCGCGCCCCGCGACTGACCTGCCCAGGATGGATGAGCGGCGCTTCAGCCGCGGCCGGCCACGGAGTGTCTTGCCATCGCTGATTGCGGTGGTGGTGGTGATGCTGATCTGCTCGGCGGTATACGGGTGGTGGCAGCGGAATCGTCAACTCGCGGCGACGCGGCAGCGCATTCCGCGGGCCGCCGCCGTAGCTCGTCGTGCAACGCCACCGCCCCCGGCGGTAACTCAGCAGCCGCGTGCCCCGATCCAGCCGCCGGCGGCCCTGCCAGCCACCGTGACCAACAACCCGGCGCCGGCGTCCGCGGCCGCCGCTGCCACGCCCGCGCCGGGCATTCCGCAATCTGCCGCAGCCCAGCCGGGCGTTCCGCAGCCGCTGGTGCCGGAGACTGTGCCTGCCGGGACGGAGGCCGTGCAAGTGGAGCTGGTGGCTACCGAGACGGTCTGGGTGAGCGTCGAGCGGGACGGCCGATCCGTCTTCCAAGGCGAGCTCAAGGCAAACGAGATTCGCACCGTGGCGGCCAACAACGAGATCACGCTCAAGCTGGGCAATGCCGGAGGCGTGACGATTCTTCTGAACGGCAAACCGATCCCTTCGCCTGGGCCCAAAGGGCAGGTGCGGACGGTTCAGTTGACTTCGGGCGGCTTCCAGATCGTGCCGCCGGATGCTCCCGCCCCGGCTCCTCTGCCGCGGGCGCCGGCTCTCCTGGAACCTCTCTGACGCAGCGATTCCCGCTGGCGTTTTCTTTCCAGCAGCAGCAGCTCGTGGCGCCGGCGCAACTTGACGTGCTCATCCACCTTGCGCCAGAACTTGCGGAAATAGCTGACCGCGGAAAGCAGCGCGAAGAAGATCACGCCCCACATCATCCAGATGCCCGGCTGGTGCAGGGCGGGATGGCGGGTGCTGACCAGCAGGCAGGAAATCGCCACCACCTGCGACAGCATTTTGGTCTTTCCCAGATCACTGGCCTTGATGGTGTAGCTCTCCGCCGCCGCGATGGCGCGCAAGCCGGAGACGGCGAACTCGCGGCCGATCACCAGAATCGCCATCCAGCCCGGCAGAACCCGCACTTGCACCAGCGAAATCAGCGCCGCCGATACCAGCAGCTTATCGGCGATGGGATCGAGCAAGGTGCCAATCGTGGTTTCCTGTTTCCAGCGGCGGGCCAGATAGCCGTCCAGCAGATCGGTGGCCGCGGCCGACAGGAAAATGGCCAGCGCCAGCCATTCGTTGGTGACTTGCCAGGACCCGATCCAGAAGCCGACGTTTTCCTCCAGCAGCACCGCCACCAGCAGAGGCACGAAGAAGATTCGCAGAATGGTCAGCGCGTTTGGAAGATTCATCCGCTCAGACTATTATGCCTCAGGCGGCGGGCGACGGGCTCTTAGCGGCGCAAGCGGCCGAGAAAAAGAAGGGCAGCCGCGGGCATGATTTTCAACGGAGCGGTCGCCGGGCCCCGGCGCTACAGCAGTTTGCGCAGCACCAGCGCGTCCTCCCCGTCTTCGTAATAGCGGCGGACGCGGCGCAGCCTGGCAAACCCGAATTTCGCATAAAGCGCCTGGGCATGCCGGTTCGACACGCGCACCGCGAGGGTGAGCTGGCGGACGCGGCGCAACCGCAAACGGCGCAGCGTGCTTCGCATCAGGGCGGAGGCAATGCCCCGGCCGCGGCAAGCCGGCGCGACGGCCACGGAAACCAGCTCGGCCGAGAGCGTGGAACGGCGGACCGCGGCCGCGGTGACCATGTAGGCGCGGATGCCGGGTCGCGCGGCGGCCACCAGAAACAGGCGCCCGCACTCGCCGAAGAGCTCTGCAAACAAGTTGCGATCGTAAGCGTCGGCGCCGAAACTGGCGCGCTCGATCACCAGCACGGCATCCAGGTCGGCCATCCGGAAGGGCCGTATATGGTACTCAGGCTTCATGGTTCTAAGTGCTATTTTGCTATACTTGACACCTTGGGGGCGGGGAGTGAAGAAAGCCAGGCGCAAACCGGGCGAGCGGCATCTTGACAAGGATTTCGGAGACGCGCATACTGATATTAAGATGCAACTGAGTGGCAACAAGGGCGTAGCGGAAATCCTGCCGGCGAGCCTGATGGATTTGCGCCGCGGCGACGAAGCGGTATTGAGCGAGATCGACTTGCCGGTCGAGGATGCGCGCCGTTTGATGGAGCTTGGCTTCCTTCCCGGAGCGCGTGTGGTGGCTGGGCAGAGCGCGCCGGGAGGCGATCCGCGGGTGTTTCAGGTGGATGGATCGGAGATCGCGGTGCGGCGCGAAACCGCGCGGCGCCTCAAAATCCACCATAAGGGACGGGTTCCGAGGAAAGCATGAGCGAGTGCGCGGACTGCGCCGGCTGCGGCCCGGCGGCGGTTGCCACATTACCCAGCGCCGCGGTACAGGCGGTGGCCGTCATCGGGCCGCCCAACTCCGGCAAAACCACGCTTTTCAACCGGCTCACCGGCTTGCGGCAGAAGGTCGCCAATTTCCCCGGCGTGACGGTGGAGCAGCACACCGGCATCGCCGAACTGGACGGGGGCCAGTCCGTTGAATTGATCGATTTACCGGGCGTCTACAGCCTTTCGCCGCATTCGGAAGACGAACAGGTGGCGTATGATGTGCTGACTGGCCGCCGCCACGACACGCCCAAGCCCGAAGCCATTCTGCTGGTGCTCGATTCGACCAATTTGAGCCGCCATCTGATGCTGGCGGCGCCGATCCTGGCGCTGGGTTTGCCGACGCTGATCATTCTCAACATGGCCGACGACCTGCGCAGCCGGGGCGGCACGCTCGACACCAAAGCGCTGGCGAGGGAGTTGGGCGCGCCGGTGGCCCTGGTGAGCGCGCGGCAGGACGAGGGGATCGAGCAGGTGCGCGAGTTTCTCGCCGGGGCCATGGCGCTGCCCACGCCCAGGTCGCTGCCGGTGCTGCATGACATTCCCAAGTGCCGCGAGTGGGCCGGGCTGGTGGGCAGCCAGGCCGATTATCGCGCGCCGATCGCCCCCAAGTGGACGCGCCGCCTGGATCGCGTGATGTTGCATCCGGTGGCCGGGCCGCTGATCTTCGCCTTGGTGGTGATCGCGGTCTTTCAATCCATCTTCAGCTACGTCACGCCGCTGATGGATGGAGTGAAATGGCTGTTTGAGGTTTCCGGCAACTGGATTGCAACTACGCTGCCGCCTTCGCTGATCCGCTCGCTGCTGGTGGACGGAGTCTGGAAGGGCGTCGGCTCGGTGATCGTGTTCCTGCCGCAGGTGCTGCTGTTGTTCTTGTTCATCGGCATTCTGGAAGATTCCGGCTATCTGGCGCGCGCGGCGCTGATCGCGGACCGCACCATGGCGCGCGTCGGGCTGCAAGGCAAGTCGTTTATCCCGCTGCTATCGGCTTACGCCTGCGCGGTGCCGGCGATTCTCTCCACGCGCACCATCGAAAACAAGCGGGACCGCACGGCCACCATTCTGATTGCGCCCTTCATGACCTGCGCGGCGCGGTTTCCGGTCTACACGCTGATCATCGCGGCGTTTTTGCCCAACCGGCAACTGCTGGGTTTTCTCAGCGTGCGCACGGTGGCCATGATCGGACTGTATGCGCTGGGATTCGCGATGGCGGTGCTGACGGCGCGGATCTTGAAATCGTCGATTCTGAAGAGCGGCCGCACGCCGTTCGTGCTGGAGATGCCGGCTTACCGGTGGCCGACGGTGCAATCGCTCGGGCTGCGGCTGTTCGACCGCTCGAAGGTTTTTCTGCGGCGCGCCGGTACGGTGATCCTGCTGGTGACGGTGCTGTTGTGGGTGGCGGCGCACGTGCCGTACACGCACGGCCATCCTCCGGCCATTCGGGACAGTTTGGCGGGCACGCTGGGCCGCACCATCGAACCGGTCATCAAGCCGCTGGGCTTCGATTGGAAGATCGGTATCGGCATCATCACTTCCTTCGCGGCGCGCGAGACCATCATCGCCACCCTGGGTGCGATCTATGGCATGGACCATCCGGATTCGACCAGCATGGACCTCCAGAGCGCGCTGCGTCACGACCTGACGCCCGGCGCGGCGGTGGCGCTGCTGATCTTCTTCGCATTCGCCATGCAGTGCGTTTCCACCGTGGCCGTGGTGCGGCGCGAGACGGGCGGCTGGAAGTGGCCATTGGCCCAGTTTGCCTATATGAGCGCGCTGGCGTACGGCGGCGCTTTTCTGGCCGTGCACCTGATGCGATACGTATAGCCCCGTTCTCCGGCCTTTCGCAGAGTCCGCGGGCGAGGCATGCCTCGCCCCTACAGGGGATTCGGACGCGAGGCCAACTGGCGAGTGGTTTTTCAACCTGCCTGCACGCGACGCGGCGCCGGCGCGTCATAATATGAAGGGGACACACGTATGCGGAATCTGCCTTGGGCCGGGCATGCCAGGCCCCATCGCCAAAGGGGCTTCTCCCTGATTGAGTTGCTGATCGTGGTATCGATCATCCTCATCCTCATCACTATCGCCGTGCCCAGGTTCACGCGCGCTCAGATGTACACGCGGGAAACCGCGGCCATTCAGGCGGTCAGAACCATTTACACGGCCGAGGTCCAATTCCAATCGCAGTACGGCCGCTATGCGGCGTCGCTCACCGAGCTCGGGCCGCCGGCCAGCGGTGCGCCGAGCCCGTCGGCGGCCGACCTGATCGGCAACGATCTGGCCAATGGCGAAAAGCAGGGCTACAAATTCACCGTCGCGGCTATTCCCGGCGGGTATACGGTCAACGCTGTCCCCGTAACGTATGGCACCAGCGGCAGCCGCAGCTTCTACTGCGACCAGACGATGCAGATTCACGAAAACTACGGTCCCGAGCCGGCTACGGCGCAAAGCAAGGAACTGCGCTAGCGTGGCGCGGGCTGCGGGAGCTGACGATCGGCGCCGGGGCGCGACCAGGGGGTCGCGCGCGGACGAGGGCGTCCGCCCCACTTAGATTCCGATGTTCTCTTATTCCGGCAACGATCTTTACTGCGAGCAAGTGGCGCTGGCCGATGTGGCGGCGCGGGTAGGCACGCCCGCTTACGTTTATTCCAGCCAGACGATTCTGACCAATTACCGCGCCTATGACGAGGCTTTCGGCGCGCTGCCGCACACGGTCTGCTACGCGGTGAAGGCGAACTCGTCGCTGGCCGTTCTGGCGCTACTGGCCAAAGCGGGGGCCGGATTCGACATCGTCTCGGGCGGCGAACTGGCGCGCGTGCTGGCCGCCGGCGGAGACCCATCCCGAGTGGTGTTTTCTGGCGTGGGCAAAACCGCCGCGGAAGTGGAGTACGCGCTCGGCCACGGTATCCACAGTTTCAACTGCGAATCCGAACCGGAGCTGGCGCTGCTCGACGCCATGGCGGCGCGGCGCGGCGTGAAGGCGGGGTTTTCGATTCGCGTCAACCCGGATGTGGACGCCGTCACCCATCCCTACATCGCCACCGGTCTCGGCCAGCACAAGTTCGGGATTGCCATCGAGCGGGCGCACGCGGTCTATGAAAGGGCACGCGGCTACGCCAATCTGTCGGCCGAGGGCGTGAGCTGCCACATCGGATCGCAGATCCTGGACGCCAGCCCGATTCTGGAAGCGGTGGACATGCTGGTGGAGTTCGCCCGGCAGCTCCGCGCGGAGGGCTGCCCCGT
>Ga0208820_1000756_pt1 | contig 20721 bp, 19 predicted proteins | sample June2015DPH_16_5_FD_184713 | JGI IMG/M metagenome (GOLD analysis project Ga0208820, IMG submission 184713) | Peatland microbial communities from SPRUCE experiment site at the Marcell Experimental Forest, Minnesota, USA - June2015DPH_16_40... | ecosystem: Environmental > Terrestrial > Soil >...
CGCAAAGTTCGGCGCCAGTGACTTCAAGAGCATCACCGCCGGTACATTACTCACAATATTGCTCAGCATCGATACCGCAACCGTGAAGACTCCCAGCCTGTGGAGATTCCAATGCTCTGCGATCCCCAGAAACTCTCCGATGATCCCGGCATTTTGCGCTCCGCCCACAATCAAGAACAGCCCGACAAAGAACACCAGAAGACCCCAGTCCACTTCCTCGTACAGTTTTCGCGGCTCGATCGTTCGGGTAATCAGCAACACCGCCGCGCCCAAAGCCGCTGCCATCGCTGGGGGTACACCTGCAAAAAACGCGATCACAACTGCGGTTACCACAATCGCTGGTTTCGTCAGCCGCGAAAGATCGAGCGGCGGCAGTGGGATACCGTCGTTGACCAGTTCCGCATGCTTCACCTTCCGCATAAGCATCCAGTGCAGCACCATCCAATCCAGGAACAAGCCCACCACCGCCACCGGCCCAAGATGCAGGAGGAAGTCACGATACGAGATGTGGGAAAAAGACCCGATCAGCATGTTCTGCGGATTCCCCGTGATACTCGCCACGCTGCCAATATTCGATGCCGTCGCCACCGCCAACAGATATGGCACTGGTTCCAGCCGCAGCCTGCGCGTGATGCTCAGCACAAACGGCACCATCACCAGGCAAACAATATCGTTCACGAAAAATGCGGAAAGCACTCCCGAAGTAAAGACGACCGCAGGCAACAGCCGCGACGGCTTCAGCCGCCGCAGCACCATCTCCGCATTCCACTCGAAGAATCCCACCAGATGAAGATTGCCTACAATCAGCATCATCGAGAACAACAGCACCAGCGTGGGGAAATCGATAAACCGCAGCGTGTCCGACGGCGGCACAATCCGGAACGCCACCATGCCCACAGCGCCGATAATCGCCGCGCCCGCACGGTCAATTTTTAGTCCAGGAAATTTTCCTAGTGCAAAGACGAGATAGCTCGCGAGAAAGATGGCGTAAGCGGCCAGAGTTTGAACGTCGAAAACTGCCGTCGGCGAGAGATGAACCATGTTGTTCCGAGCCGCCTTGTGCAGGCGCAGTCATGGTAGCAGAACGGATCGGGTACTCAGATGCATGCAGCGCACCACTGCAGGTTGTAATATCTCGTATTAAACTATTCGCCGCCACCTCGGACTGGAAGAATCCGAGTTTTGAGAACACAGGCGTCCCAGAGACCTGAACACGTCGCGCCGTTGACCATCTGGCTGCAGGCCACAGCCGGCAATCACCTTAGGGCGAAAAGTGCTGGAGGTGGCCGGCCTCTGGCATCCCAGTCCCGGGCAACCCGGAACTTACCCCTACTAAGGACCTGGCTTGGGCGCAAGCACCCCTGCTACAGTAGTACGACTTCAGGAGAATCCTTTGTCCGCCGAGAGCCGCCGCTACATCAATCTTCCGAATCGTCCCCCGGGCCTTCCTTTCAGCGACGCCGTGCTGGTGGGCGATACTCTTTACATCTCCGGACGCATCGGCATCGACCCGGCGGCGGGCGAGGCGCCAGAGAGTATTGATGCCGAGCTGGATCTCTTGTTTGACGGCTTCCAGGCCTTGCTCCGTGAAGGTGGTATGTCAATGGATGATTTGGTCTGGGTGCAGGTCTATTCGCCGGACGTTGCGTTGTGGGAGCGGTTCAACGCTGCCTACGTGAAGCTGTTCTCTCGCGAATTTCCTGCCCGCGCGTTTTTGGGATCGGGGAAGCTTTTACTTAAAGGGCGTTTTGAGATGCTGGGGATTGCGGTGAAGCGCTAGGAGCGAATCCCAAAGTTGCCGCGCTCACTGGCAACTGCCGAGCTGCGCTCGGCTTGGACGGCCGGGGGCGGCCGTCCCTACACGAGCGGCAAATGCCGACCGCTATTTCTCTCTGGCTACCACGAACTCCGGCGCCCACAACAGCGCTCGCTTGATCTCCGAGTCTGGAAAGATGCAGATGGCCTGGCGCGCGGATTCGGCATAGCGGGCGGCCTCTTTGGAGGCGTATTCGAGAGAACCATAACGGTTCAGGATGGTCAGGATGTCGGCGTGAGTGACGCCGTTGAAAGCGCGGTCGTGCAGGATGGTTTCGATTTGGCGGCGCTCGGCGGCGGTGCAGCGCTCCAGCGCATGGATGACGGCCATGGTGGCTTTCCCTTCACGCAGGTCGCTGGCAACGGGCTTGCCCAGCACACTTTCCGAAGCGGTGAGGTCGAGCACATCGTCCACGATCTGGAAGGCTAAACCGAGATCGCGTCCATACTGGCCGAGGCGTTCTTCCTCGGGCTCAGTGGCGCCGCCGAGGATGCCGCCAACCCTCATGCACACCGAGAATAGGCAGGCCGTCTTGCGATAGATCAGATCGAGATGCTCCTGCAGCGAGATCAGCTGGCCGAGCTTCTCCATCTGGAGCAGTTCGCCTTCGACCATCTGCTGCGTCAGTTCGACCAGCACGTCCAGGATGCGGAAATTGCGCTCCTGCACCGCGATCTTAAAGGCTTGCATGTAGAGCCAATCGCCGGCCAGCACGCACATGGAGTTGCCCCACTGCGTGTTGGCGGCGGGACGGCCGCGGCGGATTTGGGCCTCGTCAATGATGTCGTCGTGGACGAGGGTCGCCGTGTGGATGATCTCAACGACGGTGGCGAGCTTTACCGCGCCCTTGCCCTTGTAGCCGAGGAGCTTGGCAGAGAGCAGCAACAACGCTGGACGAATTCGCTTGCCCCCGCCGGCGCGCAGGTACTCGCCGATCTCCGTAATCGCCGCGACGTTCGAGACCGTATCGCGCCCGAATTGTTCTTCGATCGCGACAATGTCGTCACGCAGAAGATCGAAGATTTCTTTCCCGTTGATGGACGTCGTCGCGGTCACAAGTGCTCAGTTGCTCCGGTAATTCGTGAACTGCAGATCGATGCCAAAATCCTGCTGCTTGACCATCGCGATCAGCTCCTGCAGCGTGTCGCGATCCTTGCTGCTGATCCGCACTACGTCGCCCTGGATCGAGGCTTGCGCTTTTTTCTTCGAATTCTTGATCAGCTTCACGATTTCTCGGGCCTTTTCAATCGGGATCCCCTGCTGAATGGAGATCTTCTGCTTCACTGTGCTTCCGGCGGCTGATTCCAGCGCGCCATAGGTTAAGCCTTTCAGGGGCACGCCGCGTTTTACCAGCTTTTGCTGAAAAACGTCATTTACCGCCTTCATTTTGAATTCATCGGCGGAGTGAAGCAGGATCGCGTCGGTGCCCTCCATCGCAATCTGGGACTTCGAGTCCTTGAGATCGAAGCGCGTGCTGACCTCCTTCGTCGCCTGCTGGATGGCGTTGGAAACCTCCGCCAGGTCGATTTTACTGACGATATCGAAACTGTTATCGGGCATGGAATTTCACCGTCGAAGTCACGGTCAAAATATATTACGGCCTTTGAAGTCTTTAGATTGTCGTGCTGTGAGGGGTGCCCGCTCGAAAGCTCAGAGCCCCACCGATCGTTCACCCCAAACCTGTACCCCTGAGGGTAACAGAAGAGGCATTATCTGCGAAGGCTGGACGCCTGGGGTACGACCAGCACATTTTATAAATTGTCATCCCGAACGAAGTGAGGGATCTGCATCTCGCGCAAGCCGCCGATCCCTCACTTCGTTCGAGATGACAAAATCTAGCGCAAGAGAAAGTTGGGAGTTAAAGAGCGGGCTTTGAAGTTTCTGGCGCGAGTCCAAAAAACTTGTAGAAATTCCGCGCGGTTTGCGAGCCGATCTCTTCTGTGGTCAAGTTGCGCAATTCGCCGATCTGACGGGCTACCTCCCTGACAAACGCCGGCTCGTTGCGCTGGCCGCGATGCGGAATCGGAGCCAGGTAGGGCGAGTCGGTTTCGATCAGCATGCAGTCGAGCGGAACCATTTGCGCCGCGTCGCGGATCGACTGCGCCTTGGGAAAGGTGATATTGCCGGCAAAAGAAATCATGAAACCCAGATCGAGTGCCCGCCGCGCATGCTCGACGCTTCCCGTGAAGCAGTGCAGAACGCCGCCCAATCCGATCGATCGCCCGTGTTCGGCGGTCCCATGTTCAGCGCTCCCATGTTCGGCGATCATGCTCAGGCAGTCGTCCCATGCGTTCTCGCTATTGCCGGAGGGACGGCAATGAATGATGATGGGCAACTTCGCCGCTCTTGCCAACTCCATCTGCTGCCGGAAGACCGTCTTCTGTACTTCACGCGGCGAGTGATCGTAGAAATAGTCGAGGCCGATCTCTCCCCAGGCGATCACCTTGGGATGCCGCGCCCATTGCAGCATTTGGGAATCAGCGGCTTCGTTCGCGAGGCTTGCTTCATGAGGATGAATTCCCACGCTCGCCCAGATTCGCGGATAATCCGGTTTGCCGTCGTATTTTTCCGCCAACTGAATCCCGCAGTCGGCGGTGTCCGGCCCGTCGCCGTTTCCGATGGCGAGATAGGCCTCGATCCCGTTCTGTTTCGCGCGCGCTAGCACTTCGCTGCGATCGGCGTCGTAGCGCTTGCCTTCGAGATGAGCGTGGGAGTCGATGAACATCAGTCGTTGGTCGCTGGTCGTTAGTCGTTGGGAAGATCGTGGGGACGGGTCTCTGGCCCGTCCATGCCGAGCGAAGCTCGGCAGCGCTACTTCAGACGCGTGCCCACCGGCACGTCCTCCAGAAAGCTTGCCAGCACCGGCTTGCCGCCTTCGGGCGCGGCGGCGACGATCATGCCGTTTGATTCTAGTCCGCGAAGCTTGCGGGGCGCGAGGTTGGCCACGATCACGACCTTGCGTCCGATCAGTGCTTCCGGTTCATAGGCCTCGGCGATCCCCGCTACTAGTTGGCGCACTTCAGTTCCTAGATCGACTTCCAGGCGCAGCAATTTGTCGGCGCCCTTTACGCGCTCGGCGGTCTTCACCTGGGCGACGCGCAATTCTACTTTCGCGAAGTCGTCGATGGTGATTTTGCCATCGGGAATGGTGGCTGCGGGCTTGGCTGGCGCGGGCGGCGTCGCCGGCGTTGCGGCGGGTTGCCGAGCTTCGCTCGGCTGGACGGGCGAGGCGCCAGTCCCCACACTTACACTCTTTTCTTCCATGTTTTGCATCCTCTCGATGGCCGATTTGTCCGCCCGCGGAAACACGGCTTGCACGTCGCCCAACTTTGTGCCGAGGTGCAGTTGTCCCCACTGTAATCCGGTCAGGTCGAATTTCCTGATGTCTCCAAGTCCCAGTTGGGCCCAGATCTTGGCAGTGGCGTCGGGCATAACTGGATGCGCGAGAGCCGTTACAATCCGCAGAGCTTCGGCGCTGGTGTAGAGCACGGTTGCCAGGCGAGAGCGGCTGTCTTCGTCCCTGTCCTTTTTTTCGCCCAACGACCAGGGTTCGTTTTCGACGATGTATTTGTCCACGGTACTGACCAGTCCCCAGGCGGTTTCGAGGGCGCGCGAGAACTGGAATTGGTCAAAGAGCGCACCGTAGTCGGCGATCGCTTTTCTCGCCGTCTCCGCAATCGTGGCATCGGCCGGGGTGTGCGCGGCGTTTGACGGATACGGCACTTCTCCCTTGAAATAGCGCGCGATCATCGTGAGGGTACGGCTGGCGAGGTTGCCGAGGCCGTTCGCGAGATCGGAGTTATAGCGCTGCACCAGCGCATCGAAACTGAACGATCCATCCTGCCCAAAGACGACTTCGCGCAGCAAAAAGTAGCGCAGAGCGTCGGTGCCGAGCACATCCACGATGGTTTCGGCGCGCACGATATTTCCGCGCGACTTCGACATTTTGCTTTCTTCAAACAGCAGCCAGCCGTGCGCCGTGATGCTCTTGGGCAACGGCAATCCGGCGGCGAGCAGGAACGCCGGCCAGTAGACGCAATGAAAGCGCACGATTTCTTTGCCGATCATGTGCACGTCAGCCGGCCAGTACTTGTCGAATTTGCTGGTGTCGTTCGAGCCGTAGCCGAGTGCGGTAATGTAGTTCGCTAGCGCGTCGAGCCAGACGTAGACGACGTGCTTGGGATCGTCCGGTACAGGGATGCCCCAGGAGAACGTCGAGCGGCTGATGGAAAGATCGCGCAGGCCGCCGCGCACGAACGAAAGCACTTCATTGCGTCGCGTTTCGGGGCGGATGAAATCCGGCTGCTCGGTGTAAAGGCGGATCAACTGGTCCTGGAATGCCGAGAGCTTGAAGTAGTAGTTCTCTTCGTGGACGGTTTCCGTTGGACGGCCACAATCGGGACAGGGAGCGCCCGGCTCTGCATCGACGTAAAGCTCGTCGGAGACGCAGTATTGACCGGTGTAGGTTCCTTTATAGATGTGGCCGTTATCGCGAATCTTCCGCCACAATGCCTGCACGCCCTGTTTGTGCCGCTCGGAGGTGGTGCGGATGAAATCGTCCGGCGTCAATCCCATGTGCTTCCAGAGAGCACGGAATTCCGCGGAAATTTCATCGGTGAACTGCTGCGGCGTCTTGCCCGCAGCCTGCGCTGCCCGCTCGATCTTTTGCCCGTGTTCGTCGGTGCCGGTCAGGAACCACGTGTCATCGCCTAACATGCGGTGCCGGCGCGCGATGGTGTCGCAGGCAATCGTGGTGTAAGCGTGTCCGATGTGCGGACGCGCGTTGACGTAGTAGATCGGGGTCGTGATGTAAAACTTCTTGCTCATTCCTATCCTGTGTCCTAGGAGTCGAAATCTTACCTCAGAGGCTAGGGCCGCTATTCATTTTGCAGCTTACGGCGCGGCTGAAGCCGCGCCCCTTCAAAACGCGCCTCTTCAAAACAAAGTCAACATCGGAATCTGCGCGTTTAAGCTGCGGTCGTTGCATTCGATCTGATGTCGTCCACTTCGATTCCGATGTGTTGTAAGTGGTGCAACATATGCGTGAGATAGTCCTCGAATACGAACTGGAGTGTCAGCGGTTCCGAGCCGGCAACGGTAAGCGTCCGCGACCAGGCAGAGTCCGGCACTGCTTCGGCGGCTGCCAGCAATTGCCGGTTGAGTGCCTGCCACAACTCGATCAGCTTTCTCCAGTCGCGGCGCTGGTAATCATGCAGAGCTACCCAGGCACTCTGCTCATAGCCCGGCATGGCCGGGTTGTTTTCCAATTGCGCGCGAACAATCCGTTGATGATTGTTGGCAGCTGAATCGAGCAGGTGCCCCAGTTCTTCCTTCGGAGACCAGCCTGAAGGCGTTGGCTGGCTTCCGACCGTTTCTTTGGAAAGCTTATCGAGGCGGCCTGGCACGCGCTGTAAAAGCTCACGCAACAAAATAAGCGCTGGCATGAAATCTCCCTAACTTATGTTCGTGACGCACGACGCTACTTTTGTAACTCCGCGAGCGCCGACAACACTTCGGCACTGTGCTCATTTGGTTTTACCTCGGTGTATACCTTCACAATCTTGCCCTCTGGATTGATGATGAAGGTGTGCCGGGCCGCGACCTTGACCAGCCCGAAGTTCATCACCGAGTCGTACTCACTGGACACTTTGTGGTCGGTGTCGGCCAGCAACTTAAAGTTGAGCCCTTCCTTGGCGCAGAACTGCTTGTGCGAGTCGGCGCTATCCACGCTGACTCCAAGGATTACGACATTCTTCTGCTCATACTGCGACAGGTCGCGCTGAAAGTTGTGCGCCTCTATGGTGCAGCCGCTGGTGAAGTCCTTAGGGTAGAAATACAAGACTACCCACTTGCCGCGATAATCCTTAAGGCTGACCGGCGTGCCTTCTTGCGAGTTGAGCGTGAATTCGGGAGCCATGGTGCCCACCGACGGAGCCGACCCCGCGAAGCTGAGAAACGGAGTTAGCGCGAAGAGAGTCAAGCAAAGTGCAATCATCCTGTAACTTCTCACCATATACAACCTCCTGATTGAATTAGGCAGCCCCTAAAGGGGCGTCTTATTTCGATCAACTTGCGGCATCGCTAAAGCGATGCCCTGATACAAAACAGATGCTACGGTGCGAAACCGATGCCCTGATGCGAAACCGATGCCCTGATACGGAACAGATGCTACGAAACAGATGCTACAAAACCTGGCTCACGTTTTTCGCTCGCCTCGAAGATACTGCTGGATGGCTTCCTGCATCACTGTCCGGAGCGGCACATGCTGCGCCTCCGCCAGCGTCCGGCAGTCTTCGTATTCCGGCGCGTAGTTGGAGACGCTGCCATTCATATTGGCGATCTTGATCCGCACCGGACCCCACGCCGTATCCACCGTTTCCCAGCGTCGCGAGAGCGTCTGCCGCTGTTCCTCGCGGCGGCGAACGCCCAGGGTTGTGGTCTCGGCAAAGATCAGTTTGGTCAAGCGATTCGCGTCTTCCATTTTCGCCAGCACCGTGAGCAACGCGCCGGGGCGGCTCTTCTTCATCTGCACCGGGACGCTGAATACATCGAGCGCTCCTTCAGCCAGCAAGCGCTCCATGGCGTAGGCCAGAACCTGCGGGCTCAGGTCATCGAGATTCGCTTCGAGCACCACGATCCTTTCATTGATGATCTTCTCATTCACGAACTTCTCATTCATGATCAGTTCATTCGATGTTGGCGATGCGACAAGCGACGCACCTGCGCTGTCCGCCAGCCCGGCTTCTCCAATGGTCAGCCGAAGCAGGTTCGGGTGCTCGGAGAATTCTCGAGTTCCCGCGCCGTATCCCGCTTTTTCGATCTTCATTGCCGGAAGCGCCGCAAAGCGGCTACTCAGCGTCTTCACGATCGCTGCGCCCGTGGGCGTTACCAGTTCGACCTGTGGTCCCGACGAATATACCGGCGCATCCCTGAGCAACCTCACTGTTGCTGGCGCCGGTACGGGAAGCGTTCCGTGCGCGCACTTGACGGTTCCGCCTCCAACGTTCAGCGGCGAGCATACCCATTCTTCGACGGCCAGAGATTCCGCACCCACTGCGGCGCAGACAATATCCACCAGGGCATCGACGGCGCCGATTTCGTGAAAGTGGACGCGCCCGACGGAGGTATTGTGAATCTCGGCTTCGGCCTCGCCCAGCGTCTCGAAGATGCGAATCGCGGTTGCCTTCGACGTTTTACTGATGGCTGACTTCTCAATGATCTCGCGAATTTCCTTCAGGCCGCGACCCTGTCTGTGGTCGTGAGCGCGATCGTGCCCCTGCTGCTCCCAGAAAACTTCGCGCGGCAGATCTTTTTCGCCGTTGGTGTAGACATCGACTTTGATCGCGGAAATTCCGCCCCGCAGCACCCGGGAAATCTCCAAACGGGCGCCGATATTGAGCGCCGCGACCGTGTCTTGCAGAAGCTTCGGAGAAACCCCGGCATCCACCAGCGCGCCCAGAAACATGTCGCCACTGATGCCGGAGAAACAGTCTAGGTAGGCGATGCGCATAAGGAAGCCGTCGTTGGTCGTTAGTCGTCGGCAAAACCAGATTCTGCAAACCTCGGAGGCGAAATGGGTTGGCTCGCCAATGACCAACGACAAACGACCGACGACTGCATTTTTGGCTAACGACTGACGACCAACGACTATCGACTGACGACCGAACTTTCATCATAGGGAACCCCGTCACCTCCGTCAAACCCGCCGCCTGTCGCGAGTTTGTTAGAATCACTGTTTCTTCAATAGTTAGAGGGCATCCTTGTATCGATATCTGGAACGCCGCCTGGTCGAACATCTGCGCGAGTTTCTGCGTCATACTTACGACCTGGAAAGCGCGAACATCGTCGTCGAGCAGCCGCCGAAAATCGAATTCGGCGAGTACGCGCTGCCGATCGCTTTCGAACTCGCCCGGAAACTCCGCAAGGCGCCGCGCAAGATTGCCGAAGAAATCGTCGCTGGCGTCGGCGCGATTTCCGGCTTTGAAAAATTCGAGGTGGCCGGCGGCGGATACATCAACGTTCGCGTAAGCCGCGCCGAACTGGCCTCCGCTCTAACCGCCGACGAAGAACCGGCCGCGGAGGTTCCCACCGGCAAAGTGCTGGTCGAGCATTCCAGCATCAATCCCAACAAGGCGGCGCATATCGGGCACCTGCGCAACGCCATTCTCGGCGATACTTTCGTCCGCCTGCTGCGCTTTGCGGGCAGGGAAGTGGACGTGCAGAACTACATCGACAACACCGGAGTGCAGGTCGCCGACGTGGTGGTTGGATTCGTGCACATCGAGAAGAAGTCCCGCGCTCAGATTGATGCGCTCGCCGCCGCGCCCCGGTTCGATTACTACTGCTGGGATCTCTATGCCCGCGTCTCCCATTGGTATGAAGAGGACAAGTCGAACCTGCAGGCGCGATTAGCCACGCTGCATGCGATCGAGGAAGGAAATAACGAGACGGCGGCGATCGCAGACTTGATTTCGACTGCTGTTCTTAAGCGCCATCTCGAAACTATGGACCGGCTCGACATTGAGTACGACTTCCTGCCTCGCGAGAGCGAGATACTTCACCTTCACTTCTGGGATGCGGCGTTTGCCAAGCTGAAGCAAGCTGGCGTGCTTACTTATGAGGACGAAGGTAAGAACACAGGCTGCTGGGTGATGCGTCGCGCGGGAACGGCAAAAGCTGACACCGCGGAGAGCGCTGAGAGCGCAGAGGACGACAAGATCACAGAGGAAGACCAGAAAGTTATCGTCCGCTCCAACGGCACGGTTGGTTACGTCGGCAAAGACATTGCCTATCACATGTGGAAATTTGGCCTGCTTGGGCGCGATTTCGGCTATCGGAAATTCTATCGCTATCCCAATGCGCACGACTGCTGGATCTCAACCACCGAGGGCGAGAGAGATCATCCCCACTTCGGCGATGTGGCCGAGATCTACAACGTCATCGATGCGCGCCAATCCGAGGCGCAGAACACGGTGATCGAAGCTTTGCGCGGACTGGGCCACGGCGAAGCCGCCGATCGCTACACCCACTTCTCCTACGAGATGGTCGCGCTCACCCCGCGCTGCGCCGCCGAACTTGGCTACCAACTCAGCGAAGAAGATAAGGCGCGGCCGTGGATTGAGGTTTCTGGCCGCAAGGGCTTCGGCGTAAAGGCGGACGATCTTCTGGATGCGCTCATCACCTCGGCTGGCAAAGAAGTGGATGCGCGTCATCCCGAGTTGAGTGAAGCGGAGCGCGCCCGCATCGCTACGCAGGTTGCCATCGGGGCGCTGCGCTACTTCATGCTGAAGTTCACGAAGCCCTCGGTGATCGCCTTCGATTTCAAGGACGCCTTGAGTTTCGAGGGGGACACGGGTCCATACGCACAGTATGCCGTCGTCCGCGCTTCGAACATTTTCCGCAAGGGTGGACTCGATCCGCAGAGTTTCTGTCGAGACGCGTCCCACAGCAACCCATCCTCGATCAACTCGGGTGCGGCCGGAGACGAGGCAAGCCTTGTCTCTACAGAAGATTTCGCTCAGTACCTCGCTGGCGAATCCAGCAACGACATTTGGGAACTCTGGCTGGCGGCGGCGAAAACCTCTTACATTGTGGGCCAGTGCATCGCAACGACCGAGCCCGCTTATCTCGCCAAACATGCTTTTCAACTGGCGCAGCTCTTTAATACCTTCTATCACCGTTATCCCATCCTGAGCGAAGCGGATGAGGGCCGGAGAAAGTTCCTGCTGGCAACCGTAGCCGTGGTTCGCCGCGAGCTCATTCGGGTTCTCGCGGCGATGGGGATCGGTGTTCCGCCGGTAATGTGAGGCGGTTGCGTGATCTTCCGAATTAGCGGCCGACCATCTCCAATACGGCCCCGATACTCGTCTCCAGGGTTTCGACGGGCATGCCCGGCCGCTCCAGGCGGAGCACCGCTTTCGCGAGGCTGTTGTTGGCGACTTCAAAGCTGCCGGTACAATCGGTCTTCATGTAGGGAAGACGATGGATGCTGGGGCCAGCGCCAGCGATCGCTCCTTCCAATCGGAATCCACGCTTCGTCGAACATCGAAAATTCCACAGCAATTCATCGGGATCCCTTCTGATCTCTTGCAGATTCCGGAATTCGTGCTCCTTCCCCTCATGCCGCAGAACCGCCTTGCGAAAGACCAGCCCGAATGGCATTTCGTACACCAGGGCTTCGAATGTGCTCGCTTGCGCTTTCGCTGCGCTCGAACGCCCGTCGGGGCGGGGGAAATAGGCATGGGTCCACGTCCAGAAGTTGCGATGCCGGTATCCGCAGTTGTGTCCTTGCACTCCGAACCCCAAGGGGTTCCCCTCAAAACTCTGGCCATCCAGCGTGATGTGGCCGGAAAAGAGCGCGTCGGAATGCGGGGTGCGCGAGAATCCAATCCAGCTTTTGTTGCTCAGCGTGACGCGAAACGCGGAACAGTAATGCAAGTCCCAGGAAATAGCGTGCCCTGCAACGGCCAACGTTCCCCGGCAGGAGTTCTCGCCGATTTCATTGCCGCCGATTCGGAAGTGGAATGGATTTTGCCTTCGGGCGCTGAGGTCCAGACTCTCCAAGGGAAATCCTTGAATGAAGCTTTGCGGCTTGCCGTTCTGCGGAAACCATGTGGCCCACACTTGTACGGGCATCCCGCTGGGGTCGCCTGCGCAACCGCCGCGGCCAGGGTTCATCAGCAAATATCGGAACCACCATGCTCCGCCACCGTCGGCCAGTCCCAGACGAACAAACCAGACTTCGTAACGGCGCCGGGCAGAGAGCGATGAATATAGTTCGTTCAGCGTCTTCACAGTCGTACGCATCATTTCAGGTCATTTCAGGACTATGGGCAACGGCTGGTCATAGGGTTGAATCGTGACGATCAGGGACTTGCGCCGATCGAAGGCTTCCTTGGTGACCTTGAAACCGACAATGATTATTCCTCGACGCTCGGTGCCGGCCAGCAGCTTGGTTTCGGGGGAAAGCGGCGGCTCGGAATTTTGTTTCAACGCGGGAAACGCCTGGAAATAGCGGTCGAGATCCACGGCGGAGGCGGCTTCGTCGTCGAAAGTTTTGTCGTCGGCGGTGGTGAGCTGCGCTTTGAGCGTGTGAATCCACAGCGGTCTTGGCGCGGTGTTCCGGAGGGTCAGGGTGATGGCGGCCAGGATCATGTTCTGGCCGGGCACTTCGGCCGCGGTCACCAAATCGATCGAACCGGCGCCCTGCGGTTTCGGCCGTTCCGTGAAAGCGAAGATTCCCACTATCACAGCGACGGCAGCGATGCAGATCAGGACAATGCCGGCGGGCGGAAGATTGCGCTTGGCGGTTCCGAATTCATCTCCGATGCGAAAGTCGGTGGTCGGGCCGGGCGGTGGTGGGGGCTGCGGCCGAGGAGGCACGGGCTGATTGGACATGGTGCAATTGTAGACGACCTCTAACTTCCGGCGTCGCAGTACCACTACGTCCGCACGTCCGCAATTTGGCTCTGATCGGGGGTACGCTATCGGGAGGGGGTATTACGTCTTACGGTGTCGTGACTTTGGTTACCTTGCCACGTGTGACGGATGCTGCGACGATGCGGAAGATTTCCTTTTGGAGGTACTCGGCGGTGAATCGTCAAACTCTCTTCAGTGCGTTGGCTTGTGCGTTGCTGGTGTTCAGCATGGGCTGCGGATCGACTAACAACTTGCAGTCCATTACGCTATCGGTTTCAAACACGGACGCGAACGCGGGCACTGGGTTCGTTTTGAATCCTGGGTCGCCGGTACAAATGTATACGTGGGGGAACTACAGCAGCGGGAAGCAAAAGCTTCTTTACGGCAATAACCTTGCCTATCAGATAGCGAGTACCCCGTTTGGTTTTGCTGAAACCGGCACATTCGGCGACCCGAACGCCACCCCGCCGCAGACCGTCCAGTTGAGCGCGGACGGACAGCTCACGCCCATCACGCCCCCTGCCTGCTCCTATGTGGATGTCGCAACGACCGGAACGGCCCCGGCCTTTCAAACGACAGGTTGGTATATTGTTACGGCTACCTATCTTGGGCACACTACTCCGCCCGGCGCTGTCTATATGGCTACTGCGGGTCTCCCCTCTACTAAGACCAACCCGACCGGAGAATGCGGTCCGCAGCCGACTGCTTAGTAGTCCGGCGTTTGATTTTTGGTCCGCGGGGACGGCTGCACGCCTGCCGTCCCCGTCTCCATTTAGATCTGCCCTGATTTAGAGCTGCCCCTGGCGAAGACCGACCATTTTCAGGCCATCCGTTTGAGCGTCCTGCTCCGCAACCTTTATAATCCTAAGTTTGCCGTGAAGTCATACGATGGAGGCACGGGCGTCTCGCCCGTCCAACCGGGCGGGGGCGCCCGGCGCTCCATCAGCAAGACGCGATTGTTGCCTATGCTTGTCATTCCCGCAATCCAAGTCGTGATCGGATGAAGGTACGCGCCGGAATTGAAGTATCGAGCCAGTCCGACATTGGCTGCGTGCGCCAGGATAACGAGGATTCCTTTGGCTATTGGGAGCCGGAGGACGACCAGCAGTTCCTGCGCAAGGGGCGGTTGGCGATTGTAGCGGACGGCATGGGCGGCTACGAAGGCGGTCAGGAAGCGAGCCGGCTGGCGGTGGAAACGCTGGTGGCCGTGTATCGCGACTTTGGCGGCGACGATCCGCAGGCAGCGCTGGTCCAGGCTTTGCAGGTGGCGCACGAGCAGATACTGCAATACAGCATTGCCCATCCGGAATTGCGCGGCATGGGAACGACGTGTACGGCGGTGGCGATCGTCGGGGGCGCTCTCTATTACGTGCATGTTGGCGACACCCGGCTTTACCTGATCCGCGACGGCCAGATTACGAGGGTAACGCGCGACCACTCCTATGTGGGACGGCTGGTGGAGGCGGGAATGATCAGCGCGGAACAGGCGGAGAGTCATCCGCAGCGAAACATTCTGACCGCAGCTTTAGGCACGAACCCCGATCTGGTAATGGACTCACCCGGACGACCGGAGCCTCTGCACCCGGAGGACGTGCTCCTGATCTGCAGCGACGGATTGTGGGGGCTGGTACGCGACGCGGAGATTCTGGGCGCAGTGAAAAACAAGAGCGCGGAACAAGCGGGCCGCGAGCTGATCGAACTGGCTCGGGAACGCGGGGGACCGGATAACATCACGGTCGAGATTCTGCGTTTACGCTGAGGCGGTTCGGATCCTGAAAGCAGCGTCCGGCACGGGAAGTCCCATCTTCCGAAAGTGCAAAGCCTTGCACAAGATCGACCGGTGCGAGCCCCTCTCCCAACGGTAACTTGCTGAAATCACAGGATCGGCCCGAGCCGGGACATTTATTGCTTTGGCAGTGCGCTTGCATTTTCTATAATGCCTATTAGAGCCATAGAGATAGTCGGAAGCGAGGCGCGATGAAGGTTTCCCAAAAAGGACTGTATGCGTTGCAGGCGATGATGATGCTGACCCGGCGTTATAACCAGGGTGCGATCCGGATTCGCGATATTGCCTACGAAGAAAATCTACCGGAAAAATTTCTGGAGCTGATTCTTCTGGAACTGAAGAACGCGCGCATGGTGGAGAGTGTGCGCGGCGCCAAGGGCGGATACCGGTTGCGCCGGGCACCGTCGGAGATCCGGTTGAGCGAAATTATCCGTTTGATTGACGGGCCGCTGGCGCCCTTTGGAGATGCCGATCAGTTGCGAGCTTTGATCGATCGCGATTCCGACCACAGCGCTTTGTACAAAGTGTTCCTGGAAGTGCGGGATGCGGCCGCCAAGATACTGGAGAATACGACGCTGGCCGACTTGATCAGCCGTGGACAAGCCGATGCTTCCTATCCGAAGGCCAGCAACGGGAAGGCCAGCCGGAAGAAGAAATCGGAGTCCAACGTGCTGCCGATGTTGGCGCGAGGCGCGGGCAATGATTAAGCGTGGCTTCTGCGCTTGCGCCGGTTTGCTTTTTGTACTGTGTGCATGGGCCGGGGCCGAGACCGTCATTCGCGTGGGCGCATTTCCTAACATCACGCATCCGCAGGCGATGGTGGGCAAGAACAACGGGTGGTTCGAGAAAGCGATGGGGCCCCAGGTCAAGATCGAGTGGAAAAGCTTCAACGCCGGGCCGTCGGCAATTGAAGCCTTATTTGCGGGAGCGATTGACATGACCTATATCGGCCCGAATCCGGCCATCTCCGGCTATGTGCGCTCTAACGGAGAAGCGCTGCGAATTGTGGCGGGCGCGACCAGTGGCGGAGCGTCGCTGGTGGTGCGCAACGATTCCGGCATTCAAAAGCCGGAAGATTTTCACGGCAAGAAGGTCGCCTCACCGCAGATGGGCAACACGCAGGACGTTGCCTTGCGCGCGTGGTTGAAAGCGCACGGCATGAAAACGACGGACAAGGGCGGAGACGTGCAGGTAATTCCGCTGGCGAATCCCGATCAGCTGACGCTGTTCCTAAAGAAAGAGTTGGACGGCGCGTGGGCGCCCGAGCCCTGGGCAACGCGCTTGATCAAAGAAGGAAATGGACGCTTGTTCCTGGACGAGCGGACGCTCTGGCCGAATGGTCAGTTTATTGCCGCTCATCTGATCGTTAGAACGCAATTCCTGAAGGAACATCCCGATCTTGTCAAGGATTGGATCCGCGCGCACGTGGAATTGACCGACTGGATCAACGGCCATTTGCCCGAGGCCAAGAAACTTCTCAACCAGCAGATCGCCAAAGAGACGGGCAAGGGGTTCCCAGACGCCGTGCTGGATGAAGCTTTTGGGCGCATGCAGGCGACCTATGACCCGCTGCGCGGGTCGCTGATGAATGCCGCCAAGTCCGCATTTGACGCGGGTTTCCTCGGACGCCAAATGCCCGATCTGTCGAGTCTGTACGATCTTTCGCTCCTCAACCAGGTGTTAGCGGAAAAAGGGAAGAAGGCAGTCCAATGAGCGCGAGTCCTCATGATGTATATCCTGCGGCAGTCCCATCTGTTCCTCGCACGGCACTGCGCGCGAATGTGTTTCGCGGGAAACCGGCTTCCTCGGTAACCATGTTTCCGGCGCGCCCCGTCTCCGAGGTGGTGGTCCCAAAAGTCGCGCTCGACGCCATCTCGCTGAGCTACAAGACAACCTCAGGCGAGCGGTTACTGGCGCTCGACAATGTCAGCCTGGAGGTGAAGCCGGGAGAATTTCTCTGCATCGTCGGTCCTTCGGGATGCGGCAAGTCCACGCTGTTGCACCTGATCGCGGGCCTGCAGCCGCAGACTTCGGGAAGGATTCTCGTGGATGGCGCGCCGGTGAGTGGGCCGGGGACCGATCGCATCCTGATCTTCCAGGAACTCGGACTGTTTCCCTGGCTGACGGTCGGCGGAAACGTCGAGTTTGGGATGAAGATGAAGAACGTCAGCAAGGCCGAGCGCGAGGAGAAGGTGCAGTACTACTTGCGCCTTGTCCATCTTTTGAATTTCCGGGACAGCTACATCCATCAACTCTCGGGCGGCATGCTGCAACGAGTCGCATTGGCACGCGCGCTGGCCACCGAGCCCGACGTCCTGCTGATGGACGAGCCCTTCGGGGCGCTGGACGCCCAGACTCGCGATCTGCTGCACGACGAGTTGGAGCGCCTGTGGGCTGAAACCGGCCGCACCATTATTTTCGTCACCCACAATGTGCGCGAAGCGGTGAGGCTGGGGGATCGTGTGGCGTTGCTGACATTTCGCCCGGGGCGGGTGAAGCAAGAGTTCTCGGTGAACCTGCCGCGCCCGCGTCAGATGGAACAAGCCGATGTCTTACGTACAGCGCGGGAGATTTTGGATTGCCTGCGCGATGAAATCAACAAGTCCCTGGAAGAGGAGTACGCCGATGAAAAAGCTCGCTAAGCAAGTAATCTTCTATTCGGTCCTGCTCGGGATTTGGGCCCTTTTGGCGAAACTGCGTATCTGGCCGCCATATCTTTTTCCTCCGCCGTGGGGTGTGGGACACGCCCTGTGGGACGGCTTTGCCGACCACAGCTTTTGGATTGGCATCGCCGTCACTATGAAGCGCATGCTGATCGGCTACAGCTTATCGGTCGTGCTCGGGATGATTCTTGGTTTAGCCGTGTCGAGCAACAAATTCCTGGAAGAAACCCTGGGTGGCCTGCTGGTGAGTTTGCAATCTCTACCGAGCATCTGCTGGATTCCGCTCGCCGTTCTCTGGTTTGGGTTGACGGAAAAAGCCATCCTGTTTGTCGTGCTGATGGGCTCGCTGCTCTCGGTGACCATCGCCATGGAAGATGGACGCAAGCAGATGCCCAAGATCTACGGCATGGCCGGGCGCAATCTGGGAGCAAGCGGCTTCCGACTCTTCTGGTCGGTGCTGTTGCCGGCGAGCTTGCCATTTATTGTGAATGGGATGAAGCAAGGGTGGGCGTTCGCATGGCGCTCGTTGATTCAAGCCGAAATGATTTTTCTCAGTCTCGGGCTGGGCCAATTGCTGATGATGGGTCGCGACCTGAGCGACATGAACCAGGTCATGGCGGTGATGATCCTGATCGTCATCCTCGGCTACATGGTGGACGGCCTGATTTTCCGCACGATGGAGCGGCGTCTGCAAGAGAAATATGGCCTGACGCCGGCGTAGAGCAGCAGGTGTCAGGTCTCAGTTGTCAGGTCCCAGGAAAACCTGCCGACACTAAAGTTTTCCTGACACCTGAGACCTGACACCTGACACCTGATTCTCGTAAGATTTCCTGTGCTCGTCTTCTGGATCCTTTTCAACCTGTTTGTGGTGGCGATGCTGGCGCTCGATCTGGGCGCGCTGAATCGCCGCTCCCACAGCGTCGGGTTTCGCGAAGCGCTGGCCTGGTCGGGAGTCTGGATCGCGCTGGCGGCGGCGTTTGCGGTGCTGGTATTGTTCTGGCAAGGGCGGGCTCAGGCGCTCCAGTTCGTGACCGGCTACGTCATCGAACTGTCACTCAGTGTCGACAACCTTTTCGTATTTCTCGTCATTTTCCGCTATTTCAAGGTACCCGACGAGCACCAGCACAAGGTGCTGTTCGCGGGAATCCTCGGGGCGCTGCTCATGCGGGGTGTGTTCGTCCTGGCGGGCGTGGGCCTGATTGGCCGCTTCAGTTGGATCACCTACGCATTCGGCGCTTTGCTTGTTTATTCGGGATTGAAGCTGCTACAACAGCGCGGAACGGAAATTCATCCCGAGAAAAACCCTGTTCTCCGCCTGTTCCGCCGAGCTTTCCCGGTGACGGAGGAATATGTGGGCGGGCAGTTCTTTACGCGGCGATTTGTCGCGGGGCGATTGTCCGGGCAAAAGAGCGGACTTTACGCCACTCCGCTGTTGGTGGTGCTATTGGTGGTCGAGACCAGCGACATTCTTCTTGCGGTGGATTCGATTCCGGCGGTCCTCGCCATCACGCTGAACGCCTTTATTGTCTACACCTCGAATGTGTTTGCCATTCTCGGCCTACGCTCGATGTACTTTGCCCTGGCGGGCATGATGGATCTGTTTCACTACCTTCACTACGGACTGTCGGTGGTACTGATTTTCGTCGGGCTCAAAATGCTGGCGTCGCACTACGTCTACATTCCAACCGAATGGGTACTGGCGATCGTGCTTTTTGTTTTGGCAGCTTCCATCCTCGCCTCGCTGGTCAATCCCCAAGAGAAGCGCAAGTAGGCTACGAGCTGCGATCTGCGAGCTAAGACAACCGGTTCGCTCGAAGCTCGCGGCTCGAAGCTCATGGCCAAACATCACGGAATTAGGGGATACCCAATTCCCGAGGACACGGCCTGCCCATACGCTATGATGAATGTTCATGATTAGCGTTCCCGTCGCCACGCCGTCGCGCTCCTATGAAGTGCTCATCGGAAGCGGGTTGATCGTCCGTGCCGGAGAATGCCTCGGCAAGATTCTTGGAAATCGCCGCGCGTTTGTGGTCACCGTTCCGCCGGTGCGCCGGCGCTGGGCGAAAGTCCTGCTGAAATCGCTGGCCGCCTCGGGAGTTGAAACCGGCCTGCTCGAAATGCCCGATGGCGAGCGCTCGAAACGCCTTACGACACTGGAGAAGCTGGCGGAGAAGCTGGTGAAGCAGGGCGCGGATCGCGGGGTCACGCTGATCGCGCTCGGCGGCGGCGTCGTCGGCGACGTGACCGGGTTTCTGGCCTCGATCTATATGCGAGGCGTGGATGTCATCCAGGTGCCGACGACTGTGTTGGCGCAGGTGGATGCGGCAATCGGCGGGAAGACGGGGGTCAACCTCGTGTCGGGAAAGAATCTGCTTGGGACTTTCCACCAGCCGCGCGTGGTTCTGGTCGACCCCGCCGTTCTGGAGACGCTGCCTTCGCGTGAATACCACGCCGGCCTGTACGAGTCGCTGAAGTGCGGCATTATTGGAGATCCGGGATTGTTCAAGCTTTTTGAAGACCGGCGCCGCGAGATTCTCGATCGCGATCCGGTGGTGGTGGAGAAAGTGATTGCCGATTCGGTGCGCCTGAAGGCGTCGATAGTGAGTGCCGACGAACGCGAAGGCGGTTTGCGGCAAGTGCTCAATTTCGGCCACACGATAGGACACGCGCTTGAGGCCGAGACCCGCTACACGCAGTTGCTCCACGGAGAGGCCGTCGCCTGGGGCATGATCGCGGCTACGCACATCGCGCTCTCCACGTGCAAACTGGATAGTGTGACGGCGGGACGCATTAGCAATTCGGTGCTTGGCTTTGGCCGGCTGCCGCGCATGCAGTTGCAGACCGCGAACATCTTGAAGCGGCTGCGCTCGGACAAGAAAACGCGGCACGGAGTGGTGCACTTTATTCTGCCGCGGGAGATAGGCAAGGTTGAGATCACGAGCGACGTGCCGGAAGCAATCGTGCGATCTGCGGTCGACGAGATTCGAAAGCTGGCGCGGAATTAGTATCGTGACCTACGGTGGAGCGACGGGCGTCTC
>Ga0208820_1000758_pt1 | contig 20704 bp, 17 predicted proteins | sample June2015DPH_16_5_FD_184713 | JGI IMG/M metagenome (GOLD analysis project Ga0208820, IMG submission 184713) | Peatland microbial communities from SPRUCE experiment site at the Marcell Experimental Forest, Minnesota, USA - June2015DPH_16_40... | ecosystem: Environmental > Terrestrial > Soil >...
CCGCCGCTCGGCGGAAAGCCGCTTGCGCCGCGCCATAATCGCGCCCGGAAAACGCGGCATTGCCGAGTTCAAACCATGCCTCCGCATTCGCCGGCTCGGCCGCGGCCACGGCGGCTAGCGCATCTTGCCGCGCAGCAGGCTGGTTTGCCGCTTCGGCTATTTCCAGCCGCAGCCGGGCCTGTTCGCTGGCGGGCATGCCCGCAGCTCGAGCCAGCGCCCGATTGAGACAATCGAGCGCGCCGGCACGGTCGCCGTGTTCCACCTTGAGTCCAGCCAGCAGGCGCGCAGCCGGGCCGAATCCCGGATCCGCATCGAGGGCCGCTTCCGCCCGCGACACCGCGCCGACCGGGCTGGCGGCTTCGAGCGCGTCGATGTAGGCGTGCAGCGCGGCCTCGCTGTGCGTGGCATAGCCGGATGCGTGGGGCGAAATCCGCTGCGCCAGCGCGCTGGCCGCCGCCAAAACATCGCCGCCATCGGCTTCGGCGGCGAACCCGGCGACGATCTTGCCGGTGCGCGGATCGGCCAGGCTCAGCCGCGCCTCCAACCGGCCATTGCGAATGGCATAGTCGCCATAGCCGATGCGCGTGGCGCCGAGCGATAGCGCCGCTGCCTGGCCGGCGGATATGCCGGGCGCCGCGACTGGCCTCGCGCCCAGCGCGCGGTCCATCGCCAGCAATTGCGACCTCGGAATGGCGTAGAGTTCCGGCGCTCCCGCCAGTTCCGTGTTGACGATCTCCTCGAGCGCGCGGCCCACCCAGTCGGCGGCCGGATCGGAGCCCAGATTCTCAAACCGCAGCACCGCCAGCCGCTCGACCGCGGGCACAGCCGCGTGGCGCGTGCACGAAAGTTGGCCGAGCGCAACCGCCGCCAGCACCAGAGCAAGAACACGCCGCGGGGACCTCTCCCCGCGGCCTCTATAGACCAAACTCGCCACGACTAAGTGTACCCGCTCCCCGACGCCTCACGCTGCCAAGAAGCGGGCCAGCCGCTTTGGGAGCTTGCCAGCGGCTCTCGCTTCACATTCCCAAACGACAAGTACCCGCCAGCCCAGCTTGCGGAGCTTCCGTTCGTTCTCTTTGTCCCGCCACTGATTGCGCGCCAGCTTTGGCCCCCAATACTCAAGGCGCGACTTGGGAATGTGCGAATCAATGCAGCCTGAATGCTGATGCCAGAAGCAACCTCGGACGTCTATGACACGCTTCAGACGCGGGAAAGCGAGATCAGGCCTACCCGGGAGCTCGGCTGCGTGTAGGCGATAGCGGAAGCCCATTCCATGGGCCAGACGCCGCACGATCATCTCCGGTCGTGTGTGCCGGCTACGGATCCGGCTCATGTTGGCCGAACGACGTTCTGGGGATAGCTTCTGTCCGCAGCGGAACAAACTGTGACCTATTTGTCGTTGCTCGCCAACAGAATCTCAGTGGCCTGTTTCGGGAACCTCTGAGCGAGCCAGCGGAGCACTTCAACTTGGTCGGCTCCGGTCGCGCGGCGAAGCTGCACGAGGGGAGAACCTGCGCTGGGTCTTTCCGAAAATGGAATATCGTCCAAACCGTCCGCGCAGTCGCCGCACAGGGTGCGTGCGTTGCCGCTGGAGTACGTCCCGCCATTGTCAAGCGGGACCGCCAAGCCAACCGTCAGACGAACGGGGCTCCCGTCGTATGGACTCCTGTCAGTCTCCCGGAGCCCACACATCTGGCATGTGCGTCCGTCACGTCCAAGAACAAGCCGCCGCAACCTCCCAAACGGTGGACGTCTTGGCACCCGGTGGCGCATATACCCAAGAATAGTCGGAGCGGCCACATTTATCAAGATGTTCTTTTAAAGAACACGAGACCATTGCCCCTTCTGCTACACAGAATGGGAGTGGCGGCCAAGTCCAGGAAGAGGACAGCGCGAAACGTTATAGGGGCGCGGGTCAAAGAAGCCCGTCGTCGACTTGATCCGCCGCTGACCCAAGACCAATTGGCCGGGAGATTGGCAGGCGAGGGAATCCAGCTGGACAGGGTGGCCCTGGCGAAGGTCGAATGCGGGCTCCGTTGCGCGTTCGACTTTGAAGTGAAAGGCTTAGCCACTGTCTTGCGAGTTGACGCCAACTGGTTATTGGGAATCGGGGCGGGCGCACCCCCGAGCGGAGGCAGGACGACGCAGCGCGGAAAGGCGCGTGCATGAGCTTCCCAACGTCAGCGTATCTCCGAACAGCAACCTCGCGGGCCAAATCCGACGTGGCCAATAAGCTCGTCAGTATGTTCCTCCACGATCTCAGCCGCAAAATTTGCTCTTCGCTTGATCTCGGCATTACAGGCGCCCGATACGCCGAGGCCGTGGAGGCCGCATTTGGGGGCAAATGCTGCTACTGCGGTCAACCGTTAGAAAGGGACCGGACCGCGGTTGAACATCTGGATGGCATGAACCGGTTTCGTCTTGGGCTGCATATTCCAGGAAACGTGATTCTCGCATGCAAGCGGTGTAACGGAGAAAAGCGTCGCGACGACCAGTTGGACCAACTCACCCTGGCGGAATACGGCTGGGAGTCCTTTCTCTCGCACGACTCGACGCGTTGCGCTGCGGCCTGCAACACCTGCCGCTATTGGAGACTTGTTTGGCCGGACGCTGGGAAGCGGGCCGAAGCCATGAAGAGCGCTCGGCAGAGGATTGCGGCCTTCCGCGCTCAGTACCCCGCCTCGCTGCACTGGAGTCGCGGCGCCCGGACCTTCCTCAGGCAGACGGTGGACTCCCTTTACCGGGCTTGTCAGGAATTCGCAATAGGCCAGATCAGAAAGACGGTTGACGAAGCCTTCTCCAGCCTTAGCGAGGATGTTGGCAAACAGGTGGCGCCGCTGGTTCCCGAGGAAGCGCCCGCGACGCGCAGAGTTCCAACACCGTGAGGCGGCTACGGCTACTTTCGCCGGTCCGCTTGGCAGATGCCGTGATCCATGGGTTCTCCGGCCCCGTGCATAGCTCCGGGAAAAGCAGCGCGGCGTCGCGGTTGCGCACCTTCATCTCAGATCTCATCGGCCGTCCCGCAAATTATCTCACAGCGCCGCGCCCGTTTTCCGCCGCCTCTCCCTGAGCTTCCGCCTCAGGCCCTAAAGAGCACGCGGCACCCGCGCCAGCAGCTCCTTGAATTCAGGCAGGTCCTTCAAAGTGGCGAAATCCGGCTCCTCGTCCAGGCTCTTCTTTTGTTTGAATCCCTCTTCGAGCGCCCTGCGCAGGTATTGCAGCGCATCATCGTTGCGCCCCATTTTGGCGCATACACGCGCCTGGTAGAAGTGGTACCTGGCACGCTCCTCGATGCTGGTTTCTTCCAGAATCTGCCCGACGGCGCCGTGTTGCTTGAACACGTCCGGGTCCAGACGGAGCGCGGTCTGCATGCAATCGCTAGCCCGCGCGTAGTCCTTGCGGTTGAACCATGCCCGGCCCAGATTCTCGTAGACGGTGGCGGCCCTGGCCTCGCCCGGCGCCGTCTTCAGCGCGCGGTTGTACCAGTTGATGGCGCGGCGGTAGTTCTTCCTGGCATAGTAGATCGTGCCGAGATTGTTCAACGCTTCCATGTAGTCCGGCTTCAGCTTGATGGCGCGCTCATAAGCTTTGCGCGCGTTGTCGAGCTGCTGAGTCTGCTGGTAGGCGATGCCGAGCTTGTTTTGCACCACCGCATTCTGCGCCGGGGCTTGCTGATAGACTTCGATGGCCTCGCGGAATTTCTTCTCGGCCATGAAAATATCGCCACGCGTTTCGCTGGATAGGGGACGCGCCGACGGTTGAGCCGCCGGACTGGGCGTGTCCGGCACCGCCTGGGCCGATAGGGAACTTAAGGCGGCTGCCAGTAGCAGGCCCGCCGGCAGGATCGGCATATGCGACTAAGACTCCCTTATCCTATTTGAACACACCCAACAGGCGGCGCAAGAGGCTCTTTTTTTCCTCCGGCTTGCGCGTGTCCTTGTCCTTCGGCGGAGTGGGCGGGGTCTGCTGCGCCACCTCGGCCGAGGTCTGCCGCGCGGCGCGGCGCGCCACCGCCGCCGGCGCCATCTTCGCGCCTCCGGGCGGGCTATCCGCCGAAGCAACCGGATTGCCGCCGCCGGTGTCCCAGCCGGCCACGTTGGTAACGCCCGTCCGGCCGCCGTGCAGCGGGCAGGTGCCCACCGGCTCCGTGCCGGCAATGTACACCTCAGTCTGCGTCTTCGGGCAGGCGGGCGTGGCCGGCATCCCGGATTGCGGATCGATTTCCACGCTCACCACTCCCGCCGGCGCGGTGAACTCCTTGGCATCGCGATACTCGCGGAAAGCGAGCGCGCGCTTCATGAACTCGCCCCAGATCGGAGCCGCCGATTTCGCCCCTTCCAGATCCAGGTCGCGATTGTCGTCGAACCCGACCCATACCACACACAACAATTCGGTCGTGTAGCCGGCGAACCAGCCGTCGCGCGAGGTTCCGGTCTTGCCCGCCGCCGGCACAGAGAAGCCCTGGTTGCGTACCCCCGCGCCCGTGCCGGTGCCGCGCAGCACCTCCTGCAGCATGTTGGTCATCACATACGCCACGCGCGGGTCGAGCACCGCCTTCTGCTCGATCGCGTTCTTGTAGATCACTTGCCCCTTGTCCGTGCGCACCATATTGAGGAAGCTCGGCTTTATCCAGACGCCCTGGTTGGCGAACATGGTGTACGCGCCGGCGGCTTCGAGCGGCGTGATCTCATACGCCCCCAGCGCCACCGCCGGTGTCGGATGGATGCGATAGTTCATCCCCGCCCGGTTGGCCATCTCCACCACCGCGTCGAATCCCACCATCTCGGCCACCTTCACCGTCGCCACGTTCATCGAATGCGCCAGCGCGTCGCGCAGCGTCACGCGGCCGTGAAACTCATGGTGGAAGTTGCTGGGCTCGTATGGCTTGCCATCGAACCAGAAGGTAGTCGGCTCGTCGTCCACCATCGTGCTCGGCGTGATCACGCGGGGGACGCCTTCCACCGCGGTATCCATCGCCGCGGCGTATACGAACGGCTTGAAGATCGAACCCGGCTGCCGCTTGGCGAGCACATGATTCAATTGGCTCATGCCGTAATTGCGGCCTCCGGCGAGGGCCTTCACTTCGCCCGTGTGCGGATCCAGTGCCACCAGCGCCACCTGCGGCTCCGGCGGCGTCTGGCCGCGGAAACGCCACTGCCGCTTGATCTGGTCGTCCACGTTCTGCATCCCCAGCCGGATGGCCTCCTCCGCCGCCTTTTGCAGCCGCATATCGAGCGTCGTGTAAAGGCGGAAAGCATTGTTCTGAAAATCGGCATCCAGGAACTTGGCCTGCACTGCGTCGTTCACCATGTCGACGAAATACGGCGCTTCCTGGGACTGCGCCGCACCCTTGGGCGCAACCACCTCCGCATCCATTGCCAGCGCGTAGTCGCGGTCGCTCACGTAGCCGTTCTGGCGCATCATGCCCAGCACCAGGTTGCGCCGTTCCTTCACCCGGTCCGGATGGCGATATGGATCGAAATGCGCCGGGTTCTGAATCATGCCGGCCAGTTCCGCGGCCTCCGGCAACGTGATCTGGCTGAGGTCCTTGCCCAGGAACGCCTCGGACGCCTCGCCGAATCCGTGGATGCGGAACGACCCGCGCGATCCCAGGTAGATATCGTTGGCGTAGTCCTCGAAGATCTGTTCCTTGCTCAGCCGCTGCTCCAGCTCGAGCGTGATCATCATCTCGGCCAGCTTGCGCTTCCATCGCTTGTCCTGGTCCAGCCACAGCATGCGCGCCAACTGCTGGCTGAGCGTGGACGCACCCTGCTCCTTCCTGCCCTGCTTCAGATCCACGTACGCGGCTTTGATGATGCGCGAAGGGTCGAAGCCCGCGTGCTGAAAGAAGTGCTTGTCCTCGGCCGATGTCACCGCATCCACCAGCACCCTGGGAATGTCGGCGAACTTCACCATGCGCCGTTTTTCGCGGTTCGGGCCGGAAAGGGAGGTGATGAGCTGCGGCTCCAACTGGTACTCGTTGCGGGCCGTGTTGTCCTGCAGGGAAACGATCGAGGAAATCCGGTCCCCGGAGAATTTGATCAGCCCCGCTTCCTGGTCGAAATAGGAATCCGGCCCGGGGAAAACTTCGATCGCGTTCGGATGAAGCTGATAGTAGCCGTCCGGGTTGGAACGCGATTCGCCGTAGCCGCTGCGCCGCAGGTCCGCCGCGATGTCCTCCGGCGTCAGCGCGTCCCCCACCGCCACCGATTGCGGCGCGGCGAAAATCTTGGCCGTGTTGGCGAACGGACCCAACCGCAGCTTCTCGTCCATCAGCCGCGCATAGGTGGCATAGAAGTGAATGAACACACTCAGCGCCACGATGAAGAGTACGGACGCCCCGATCACCATCCAGCGGCCCACCCGGCTGAGGAAAAACCGCGCCAGTCCCGACGCCCGCGGGATGCGGACTTTCATTTCGTTTTTGGCCACTTTTTTCAATTGTCTCATGAAGTCCGGGAAACTCCCCGAATTGCGACACCTTCGCCGCCGCTACTCCACTGCAGCACGCCGCCTTCCATCCGGCGGTTTTGAAATGTGGGCCAACCTTTTCAATACCTTCGCGCCGCGAACACCAGCCGCTACGTGCCTGTCAGCCGTGGAGAGTGTGGGCTTTGACGCATACCGAGTTTGCTCTTCAGGCCGCCGTTCGACTTTTCTTTACACACCGGTTAGGCTGGAATAAGAGAAGCATCCAGATGAAAACAGCTCTGATTTTCGGGATCACGGGGCAGGACGGATCCTTCCTGGCGGAGTTTCTGCTCGGCAAAGGATACGACGTTCACGGCGTGATCCGGCGCGCGTCCACCTTCAACACCGACCGCATCGACTCGGTCTACCGCGACCCGCACGAGAACCGCGCGGCGCTCCGCCTGCATTACGGGGACATGTCGGACGGCACCGGGCTGCGGCGGGTCATCGCACAGGTGCAGCCAGACGAGATCTACAACCTGGCGGCGCAATCCCACGTGCGGGTGAGTTTCGACCAGGCCGAGTACACGGCCGACGTGGTGGGAACCGGAACGCTGCGCGCGTTGGAAGCGGTGCGCGACCACATGAAGGCCGCCGGCAAACCGGTGCGGTTTTACCAGGCCGGGTCGTCGGAGATGTTCGGCGCGGCGCCGCCGCCGCAGAATGAGACGACGCCGTTTTACCCGCGCAGCCCCTACGCGGTGAGCAAAGTGGCGGCGCACTGGTACGCGGTGAATTACCGCGAAGCGTACGGCCTGTTCGTCGCCAACGGGATCCTGTTCAACCACGAATCCGAGCGGCGCGGCGAGACCTTCGTGACGCGAAAAATCACGCGCGCGCTGGGCCGCATCAAGCTGGGGATGCAGAAAAAGCTGTACCTGGGCAACCTGGAGGCGAAGCGCGACTGGGGCTATGCGGGCGATTACGTGGAGGCGATGTGGATGATTTTGCAGGCGCAGCAGCCCGCCGATTACGTGATCTCGACTGGCGAGTCGCACTCCGTGCGCGAATTCCTCGACCTGGCCGGCGAATCGAGCGGCCTCGACTGGACTCAGCACGTGGAAACCGACCCGCGCTACTTCCGCCCCTCGGAAGTGGATCACCTGCGCGGCGACTCCTCGAAAGCGCGCAGCGAGCTCGGCTGGCGTCCTAAAATGGATTTCCCGGAGCTGGTGCGCCTGATGGTGGAACACGACCTGGATCTGGCGCAACAGGAGCGCACGCTGGCGGAGGCGGGCCACCGCGTGGTGTTGCGCGGTTCGGCCCACAGATAAGTCCCAAACATAAGCCATGGAAAAGAACAGCAGCATTTACGTCGCCGGGCACATAGGTTTGGTAGGGTCGGCGATTTGCCGGCGTCTGCGCCAGGAAGGGTTCGCCAACCTGGTGTCGCGCGACCTGCGGGATCTCGATCTGCGCGATCAGGCCGCGACGCGCCGCTTTTTCGCTGAAGCAAAGCCCGAGTACGTTTTTCTGGCCGCCGCCAAAGTGGGCGGGATTCTGGCCAATGCCACCTACCCGGCCGATTTCATATACGACAACCTGGCGATCGAGGCCAACGTGATTGACGCCGCCGCGCGGACCGGCGTCCGCAAGCTGCTGTTTCTCGGATCTTCGTGCATCTACCCGAAGCTCGCGCCGCAACCGATCCGGGAAGAGTCTCTGCTGACGGGGCCGCTCGAGCCGACTAACGAGTGGTATGCCATCGCCAAGATCGCCGGCATCAAGCTGGCACAGGCGTACCGCGCGCAGTACGGGCTGAACGCGATCAGCCTGATGCCGACCAATCTGTATGGACCGGGCGACAATTTCGACTTGCAGTCGTCGCACGTGTTGCCCGCGCTGATCCGCAAAACCCACGAGGCGCTGCGCGCCGGCGCGCCGGAAATCGTGGTTTGGGGCTCCGGCACGCCGCGCCGCGAGTTCCTGCACGTGGACGACTTGGCGGACGCGGCGGTGTTCCTCATGCTCGAGTACGACTCGGCCGAAATCATCAACGTGGGAACCGGCATCGACGTGACCATCCGCGAGCTGGCGGAAATGATCGGCCGCGCCGCCGGTTACACGGGCAGCATCGCGTTCGATTCGTCGAAGCCCGACGGCACGCCGCGCAAGCTGCTGGATGTCAGCCGGTTAACGGCGCTGGGTTGGAAGCCCAAGATAGCGCTGGCCGGCGGCATCGCCGAAACCTGGCGCTGGTACCTGGAGAACGTCGCCTCGCGGCGCTAGGGCGCCGTGGCACGGGCACTCTGCGTGCCCGCTACGGCCTTAAGAAATGTTATACGGTAATAGCTTCCTGACACCATCGAGGTTGCTATCGTGCCCATATACCGCTTTGTGAAATACCTTGCCGCGGCCGCTTGCCTCGCGCCCTTGTTCGCGCAACCAGCGACTTACCAGAACCCCGCCGCCCCGCTCGAAAAGCGCGTCGGCGATCTGCTCGGGCGGCTCACCCTCGAAGAGAAGGTCTCGCAACTCATGAACGACTCCGCGGCCATCGATCGCCTGGGCATTTCTCGGTACAACTGGTGGAGCGAATGCCTGCACGGCGTGGCGCGCGCCGGCCGCGCCACCGTGTTCCCGGAAACCATCGGCCTGGCCGCCACCTGGGATACCGACCTGCTCTTCCGCGTTTCCACCGCCATCTCCGATGAAGCGCGCGCCAAGCATCATGAGTTCGTCCGCCGCGGTCAGCGCAATATCTACCAGGGCCTCACCTTCTGGAGCCCCAACATCAATCTCTTTCGCGATCCCCGCTGGGGACGCGGCATGGAAACCTACGGCGAAGATCCCTACCTCGCCGGCCGCATGGCGGTCCAATTCGTTCGCGGGCTGCAGGGCGACGACCCAAAATACCTGAAGACCGTGGCTACGCCCAAACACTACGCCGTGCACAGCGGGCCCGAGAGCGAGCGCCACGTCTTCGATGCCGTCATCGACGATCGCGACTTGTTCGACACCTATCTGCCCCAGTTTGAATCTGCCGTCAAAGAGGGCGGCGCGCTTTCCGTGATGTGCGCGTACAACAGCGTGGATGGCCAGCCCGCTTGCGCCAACCCGCGCCTGCTCGGCGACATTCTGCGCAACGAGTGGGGCTTCCAAGGCTATGTGGTTTCCGATTGCGGCGCCATCGGCGATATCTATCAGTCGCACAAGTTCGCGGACACGGCGACGGAAGGCGTCGCGCTTGCGCTCAAAGCGGGCACCGATCTCGATTGCGGCGTCGAGTACAGGAACCTGCTGCCCGCCGTCCGCGCCGGCCTGGTGGCGGAATCCGAAATCGATCAAGCGGTGCGCCGCCTGCTGACCATCCGTTTCCGGCTCGGCATGTTCGATCCGCCGGCGATGGTGAAATACGCGCGGATCCCCTACAGTGTGAACGACAGCCCCGCGCATCGCCAACTGGCGCTCGAAACCGCGCGCAAGTCGATTGTGCTTTTGAAGAACGACGGCCACGCGTTGCCGCTCTTGAAATCCTTGAAGACCATCGCCGTGATCGGCCCTGACGCCGACGACGAGGACGTGCTGGTGGGCAATTACAACGGCACGCCTTCGGCCCCAGTCACGCCGCTCGACGGCATCCGCCGCAAAATCGGCGCCACCGCCAAAGTGCTCTACGCGCGCGGCAGCGACCTGGCCGCCAACATGCCAGGCTTCGAGACCATCCCTTCCTCGGCGCTTTTCACCTCCCCTGACGGTCGCGTTAAGGGGCTCAAGGCCGAGTATTATTCGTCCAGCAGTTTCGATGGCACGCAGCATCTCGTGCGCGCGCAGACCTGGCCCGCCGAGGAGCAAACGGGCGGACCGGCTCCGGCGATTCCGCAGCCGTTATTCACGCGCACCGACGCCCAAGTCGATTTCAACTGGTGGGACAAAGCGCCGCGCGCCGATTTGAATGCCGACGATTTCGGCGTCCGCTGGACCGGCAACCTGCTCGCTCCCGTTTCGGGCACATATCAACTCGGCGGCTACGGTCGGAACGCCTTCGAGATTTATCTGGATGGAAAACTCGTCACCAGCCATAACTCCCTGCACGAAGCTGCTTATAGCTACGCCGCGGTTGAGCTCCAAGCGGGCAAGCTCTATTCCGTTCGCATCGATTATCACAAGTACCTGGGCGATGCGCGGATGCGCCTGCTGTGGTCGCGTCCGGCCGGCGCCGACCACGAAGCGGCCCTCAAGGCCGCGCGACAGGCCGACGCGGTGGTGCTGGTGCTCGGGTTGTCGCCGCGCCTGGAAGGCGAGGAGATGCGCGTGCCCGTGGAAGGCTTCCAGGGCGGCGACCGAATCGATATCGGCCTGCCGGCCGCGCAGCAGAAGCTCATGGAGGAGATCGTCGCGCTCGGCAAACCGGTGGTGCTGGTGTTGCTGAATGGCAGCGCGCTGGCCGTCAATTGGGCGCGCGACCACGTTCCCGCCATCGTGGAAGCCTGGTACCCGGGCGAAGCCGGCGGTGACGCTATCGCCGACGTCCTGTTCGGCGATTACAACCCGGCCGGTCGCCTGCCGGTGACGTTCTATCGCTCCGCCGATCAACTGCCCGCCTTCACCGATTACCGCATGGCGGGCCGAACCTATCGCTACTTTACCGGCGAGCCGCTCTATCCGTTCGGCTACGGCCTCAGCTACTCGATCTTTGCCTACCGCAACCTCCGCTTGCCCGGCGAGGCGCAGGCCGGCACACCCGTCGCGGTGTCGGTTGAAGTTCAGAACACCGGCCAGACCGCGGGCGACGAAGTCGTGGAGCTTTACGTGAAGCACATCAGCGCGGCCGTGCCAGCGCCCCTGATTTCGCTCGAAGGCTTTGCGCGCGTGTCGTTGCAGCCCGGTCAATCGCGCGTGGTCAACTTTACCCTGGCGCCGCGCCAGCTCTCGACCGTGGAAGCCGGCGGGGCTCGCGTGGTCGAGCCGGGAACGCTGGTGATCTCGGCCGGCGGCGCGCAGCCCGGTTTCGCGGGCCCGCTTGCGCCCTCGACCACCGGCGTCGTCACCGGCAGCCTGCGCATCACCGGCGACGCGAAGACCGTCGAGTAGCGCGGGGCGGCCGGCCGCTCGACCCTCCGGTTCCTCGGTCGTGCGTGTATTCTGGGAGAAGGAGGCCGATATGGCGATTCTGGACTGGTCGCAATGCCGCGCCGTGGAAAGCGTCCCAGGCAAGCGGAGCGGCAAATGGGTGTTTCGCGGAACCCGCACGCCGGTTTCGACGGTCTTTGAGAACCTTCAAGACATGAGCGTCGACGAGCTGGTGCAGGAATTCGGCGTGACGCGCGAACAGGTTCAAGCTGTCCTCCAGTTTGCCGCTCACAGCACCGAAGCGCCGTCCCCCACTGCGTAATGCTGGTTGCCTAGCGCAACCAATGGAAGAGGCCGGAGCTAGAACTTGACGCTGTTCTTATTCGCCTTGATGAATGCGAAGAGTTGGCGCGCAGGCCCCGGCGCCTTCCAATAGGCGGCATTGCACTTCGACAGTTCCTCCTCCCGTCTTTCGTCTGGCCTTGCCATTTCAGCAGTGATTCGCTTGGCGCTCACTGTTGTGAGTTGCAAAGCATTCAGAGCCCGCTGAGCTATCCTTGCGACTCTCCTACAGCCGATTCGCAGGAGGGATTCGACGATGGTCGCTGCGAGCTGCGGGGAATACATGAAGAAGTTGTCTATGCCGTCGGTGACCATTGTGGAGTCCAGCTTCCGGACGGCCAGAACAACTCGCTCAACCTCCGACAGGCGCCCACGACGCGCGGCCTTCTCCTGTATGGCTTGTGCGAAAGCCCTCACCAACAGCTCTTTCTTCCCGGACTTTTCGAATGAGAGTAGTTCTTCGACTGTTTGGCCCGAGTATCCATTTTGCCAATCGAGATCGGTCAGGGCATGTTGGTTGTTCGGTGTCGCCTCGCTCCGACCCTTCGGCACCGCGGGAACGGCCGGGACACGAGGTTTGCCAGTCGCCGAACGCCGGCTACGGCGGCCCTCTGCCTTCATCCACCGAATCGCGGGGTAGCTGATTGTAAGTACTCGCAGCCGCTTTGCCTTGTTATCGATCGCATACACGAGGGGATAGTGATCCGGCTGAATCAGCCAGAGATCGTTACGCAGCCACTTGAGTTGCTTGCATCCCGCCGGCCTTGGCCGATTAGATAGGGTGAGAATGACAGCGTCCAACCTCGCGAACAAGGAATCATCGAATCTATCCAGGCCCTTTTGGGTGGATCGGGAAATGGTAATTGCGTACTCTGCGGGGCTGAGCGGGCCGGTCCCGAGGCGCTTGGCTCTGTATCGCTCGTAGGGCGTTTCCCTTTCCGCCAAGAGGCGCGATTCGGCCCTAAGGCCCTCCAAAACCTCCCTAAACATGGCTGTTCTTCTCAGGGGAAAGACGATACTCTTGCCCGAGGCCGTCATGAAGCTTGCGTACTCCATACCATCACCCTACCTCCGCTATCGAGGTTCGGCAAATAGCCTTTGCAAGCGTCAAAAAGCAAAAACCTGGGTTCACCCCAACCGCCGCACCTCGATCTCCCGCGTGTCGTCGGGCAGCGCGCGGAGGTGGATTTCGGTGCGTGGCGGCGGGAACAACTCGGGGAATCGCTCGCCCCATTCGATCAGCACCAGGGCGCCGCTATCGATAATCTCATCCAGGCCGAGGCCTTCGATCTCGCGGGCCTCCTCGAGGCGGTAGAGATCCACGTGATACACCATGCCGTGGCCGTACTCGTGGATCAGGGTGAAGGTGGGGCTCGCAACATCGTCCGGCAACGCCGCGCCGAGACCGGAAGCGATGCCTTTGGCGATGGTGGTCTTGCCCGCCCCGAGTTTGCCGATCAACAACACCACGCCGCGCGGCAATTCGGCGGCCAGGCGCGCCCCGAGCGCGATGGTTTCGGCTTCACTCGAGGTGCGGAAGAGAGGCACACTCCTCCATGGCGGCAGGTAAATACTGAAGCAGGTCGGATGCGATCAGACTTCGTTCGCCGAGCGCACGCGCGCCGATCTGCCCTGCCAGGCCGTGCAGATAGACCGCCGCGGCGACGGCTTCGTCCGGGCACTGCGGGAACTGAGCCAGGAGACCGGCGATCATGCCGGTGAGGACATCGCCGGTGCCGCCCGTGCCCATGGCCGGCGTGCCGGTAGGGTTGATCCAAACGCGGCCATCGGGGAATGCAACGATGGTGCGCTGGCCCTTGAGCACCAGCGTGACCCCATGCGCTTCGGCGAACCCGCGCGCGACGCCGATGCGGTCGGCCTGCACTGCGGCAACTGTCTTCCCGGTCAGCCGCGCCATCTCGCCGGGATGTGGCGTCAGAACGCGGACGCGCGGCGTGAGCGGGACCTTGCCGATATCCACCAGCGCGTCGGCATCGAGCACCAGCGGTTGCTCGAGGCTCTCCATCAAGCTCGTCACCAGGATCGAAATTTCCGGCTGGCGGCCCAGGCCGGGGCCCATCGCGATGACGGTCTTGCCTTCGGCGGCGGCTGCGAGCGCGGCGTTGAGCCCGATCGAACCGTGCGGCGTTTCCGCCAGCGGTTCGGTCATCAGCTCCGGCGCGTGCGCGGCGATCAGCGGGATGGCGGATTCGGCGGACGCCACCGTCACCAGGCCAGCTCCGGCGCGCAGCGCGCCCAGCCCGCACAATGCGGCCGCGCCGGATTTGCCGCGCGAGCCGGCCACCACCAGCGCATGGCCGAACGTGCCTTTATGTCCGCCCGGCGGGCGGGGAGCCATCACACGGCTGAACATCGACGGCTCGATCAACTCGATCTTCACATCCTGCAGCAGTTGCGCTGGCGTGCCGATGGGCCGCACGATCAATTCGCCGGTCGAGTCGCAGTTTGGCGGCAATACCTGCCCCAGCTTGGGCGCGACGAAGGTGACGGTGTAATCGGCGCGCGCGACTTTGCCCGCCGACTCGCCCGAATCGCTCGACATGCCGGAGGGAATGTCGACTGCCACCACCTTGGCCGCCGGCAGGTAGCCATTGATCTGGCGGATGGTCTGTTCGATGATGCCGGTGGCCGGACCGCCGATTCCCGTGCCGAGCATGGCGTCCACGATCAAAGTCGCATGGGCGGCTTCCGGCGGAATCTCGGTGTGAACCGGGCAGCCGCAGGCGCGCAGCATCGCGTAGTTCTGGCGCGCGTCGCCGTGCAGATCCGCCGGATCGGCCAACAGCACCACGATCAGCCCGCATCGCGGGAAGCAAGTATGGATCTGCCGCGCGATCACCAGCCCATCGCCCCCGTTGTTGCCCTTGCCGCACAGCACCACGACGCGCTGCGCTTCGAGCGGGTCAAACCGTTCGGCCAGAAACTCCACCACGCGAAGGCCCGCATTCTCCATCAGGACGATGCCGGGGATACCCATTTCGATGGTGCGCCGATCCACCTCGCGCATCTCGTCTGCGGTGAGAACTTTCATATGCGCCTCACGACTACCATGGTCATGTCATCCTGCAATTCCGAGGAGCCGGTCCATTCGATCACGGCCTCCATGGTGCGCGCGATCAGCTCGGAGGAATCCGCGTGCGCGTATTTGGATATGAATTCCTTCAATTGCTCCTCCCCGAACATTTCGCCATAGGCGTTTTCCGGCTCGACGATGCCGTCGGTGTAAGCCACCAGCAGATCGCCGTGTTCCAGCTCGACCGTGCGCTCCTCGTAGCGCGCCGTCGGAAAAGCGCCCACCACGGTGCCGGTGGATTCGAGCATCTGCAGCTCGCCCGCGCGCAACAACATGGGCGAAAGGTGGCCGGCGTTGGTGTAAGTGAGCGAGTGGGTTGCCTCGTGATACAGCGCGAAATAGAAAGTGGCGTATTTCTCGAGGCTGGTATTGGCGTAAAGCTGTCGGTTCAGGGTGGCCACCAGCTTGGCGGTGGAGAGCAGCCGCGGAGATGCGCCGTTGTTGGCGCCCAACTGCGTGCGCATGGTGGATTGAATGGTGGCCATCAGCAGCGCCGCCGAAATTCCCTTGCCGGCCACATCGCCGATGGCGAACGCGAGCGATTCTTCGCCCAGCGCCATGAAATCGTAATAATCGCCGGACACCATGCGGGCGGGGCTGCAAACACCCTTGAGCTCGAGCGTCCTGGTATACGGAACGTCCTTGGGGAAGAGCTCCTTCTGCACTTCGCGCGCAATGGTGAGCTCGGATTCCAGGCGCTCCTTCTCCTTGGCCACCACCATCAGTTGGCCCAGGTTGGCCGTCATGGTGTTGAACGATGAGGCCAGTTCGGCAAGCTGGTCGTTGCCTTTGATCGGGATGCGATGGCCGAAATCGCCCTGCTGGATGCGCCGCGTGCCGAGGTAAAGCTCATGCACGGCGCCGGTGATACTGCGGCTCAACTGCACGCCGGCGAACAGCGAAATCATCTCCACCAGCAGGAATAGGACGGTGAGCACAACGAAAGAGACCAGAACAACCTCGGCTACATCGAGCGTCTGAAAATCGAGTGCTTCAAAGATGGTGCCCAGCACGGCGGAAATCCGCGTGTCGACGAAAAGGGTCTGCGCGCTATGCTCGCGCGGCGAGCTCCATCGCGGGACGTCCACCGGGTACCAGCCGGTCAGATGGAAGTCGACGAAATTGCGCGCCGGGGGGACACGCGAGGCGCGGGGAAGCACCATCAGGGGCGCAAAAGCCACGTCGCCCAGGCCCGGCACCAGTTCGCTGAGGATGTCGACCGTTACCGGCGCCAGTACCGTTACCTCCTCGCCGTTCTCGATGACGTGCGCCCATGCGTAGAGCCGTTCCCCGTCTTCCTCCTGCTTGACGATCAGCCCGGAGGCGCGCTTCCTTAACTGGCTGCGCCATTCCTCGGGCGGCTGTTCGATCTTGTTGTCGGCGGGAAGGCGGAGCTCGCGTTTTCCCGTGATGAGCAGCGAGAATTCGGGAAATGCGCCGCGGGTCACGGTTTCGAAGCGGCGCAGCGCGGTGGTGGGGTCCGTCACCGGGACCACCGCCAAAGCTTCCGCCGAGCGCAGCAGCACCGCCTGGCGGTGCCGCAGTTCGGTGTTCACCAGGTACACCGCCATCTGCCCGATCACCGCGTAGGTGGCGATGCCGGCCAGCAGCAGAATCAACACCACCGGCACCACCGCGATGAAAATGTAAGCCGCGATCAGGCGGTTGCGCAGGCGCCAGATGGCCTTGCGCAGCCCGCGGCGCGCCAGGCGAAAAGCCACCACCATGCCGAGCAGAAAGGTCAGGCAGGCGAGCAACCACTGAACGACCGCCGCGAAGCCGGTGAGCCACAGCGTGAGGTTGACCGGCAGCAGCAGCACAAAGGCCTTTTCCAAGCGCCCAAGGCTCCGCCAAGATAAACGCCCGCCCGGCTCCATCTTTCCAGACTAGCGTACCCGGCAGACCTACGGTACAATCTCGGGATGATCACACGCAGACTGGGAACGATAATTCTGTTCCTGCTATTAGCCACGGCCGCCTGGGCGGCGGACGTAACCGGCACCTGGAAGGGCGAGGTGTCGTCCCCGGATGGCAACAGCTTCAGCCTGACCTACACCTTCAAACAGGACGCCGCCAAGCTGACGGGCACGGTGCTGTCGCCGCATGGCGACGTGTTGCCGCTCGACAACGGCAAGGTGGACGGAGACAAGATCTCCTTTTCCGTGAAGGTGGATATGAACGGCAGCACCACCACTTTTTCGAGCGAAGGCACCATCAACGGCGACGAGATTGTCCTCAAAACCAAGGCCGACAGCGGCGACATGGATTTCCCGCCGATGACCATCAAACGGCAAAAATAGGTAAGGGAGCGAAATGGATCCGAAACAATTTGCAGCACTGCACGCGAAGTGTTGGGAAACGCTTAAACACTATGTGCACGAGGCCGATAGGATGTGCGAGTTGTTCGGCGAATGCCTCCCCGAACCCTCATCTATCCAGATTCGCGCGGACATAGTGGCGCAGCGCGTTCGCGAAAACAATGCGTACGCCAGTTACGCCGACGTTCGCCGGCAACTTTTGGAAGCAGTTCGGATCGGCTATGATTCGGCAAACTGAACCACCTCCCGGAAACCAGCGTCACGCGAAGTCTATGGCGGCGATGACCATCTGCGGCATCGCCTGATTCCAGCTCTCCGGCACGTTGTCGAAGGCCAGCCGGAACGGTTTCGATTCGCCGGGCGCCAGCTTCCCCATCTTGCGGCTGACGATCGCCACCCGCTCGCGCAGAATCACCTGCCCGTACGGATCGTAGAACACGCAGACGATTTCCACGCTGTCGAGCACGCGGTCGCCGGTATTGGTGATCTTGCCGGTGATCTCGACGACCTCCTGCTTGAGGTAGCTCTCATGCGCCCGCATGTCGGAGTCGGTGATCTTGAGGAAGCCATCGTGGATGTAGGCGCGCGCGATGCCGGTCAAGGGCGGCGGCGCGGGAGGCCCTTGCTGCGACAGCCGGTTCAAATACAGGAACCCGGCCACGCCCGCGGCCAACACGAGCACGATGACGATGGCCGCCGGGGGAATCGAGAATCGTTTCTGTTGCGGGCCGGCCGCCTGGTCCGCGCCCGCGCTCTTATTTGCCGCCAACGGTCATCTCTCCAATCTTGAGCGTGGGCGCGGCCACCGAGCCGCGAAACTCCAGGTCGTTGCCAACCTCTTCCACGCCCAACAGCATATCTTGCAGATTACCGGCAATCGTGACTTCGGAAACCGCGAACGCCAGTTCGCCGTTGCGGATCCACAAACCCGCGGCGCCGCGCGAGTAATCGCCGGTGACAATGTTGACGCCCATGCCGATCAGTTCCGTGACATAGAATCCGTCGGCTATCCGCGCAATAATCCGCTCCGGCGGTAGGACGCCGTTTTCCACGAAAAAGTTCCCGTGGCCTATCCCGGCATTACCGGCCAGCCCGCGCGAGGCGTTGCCGGTGGTCTTCATCCCCAGCTTGCGCGCCGCGTAAGTGTTCAGCAGGTAGCTCTTGAGCACGCCGCGCTCCAGCACCACGGTGCGCCGCGAAGCCACGCCCTCGTCGTCGAAAGGCGAGGTGCCGAAGAGGCCGGGGATGGTCGCGTCGTCGATCAGCGAGAGCTTCTCGCTGGCCACTTTTTCGCCCAGCTTGCCGGCCAGGAAAGATTCGTGCCGATAAATCATCATGCCGTGAACGGCTTCAAACAGGTTCTCTAGCAGCGATGCGGCGACGCGCGGTTCGAAGACCACCGGCACGTTCTGGGTCGCCACCTTGACCGGATTCAACCGGCGCAAGGCGCGAGCGGCGGCGGTGCGGCCGATCTGCTCGGGCGGTTCCAGCAGCGCGAGCGAGCGCGCGGAATGATACCACGCGTCGCGCTCCATCGATTCGCCGTCCTTCGCCACAGGCACCGCCGCCAGCGAACACGAGCTGGAGCGGTATTCGCCCGCGAAGCCGCGCGAGTTCGCGAAAATGTGCCGCCCGGCGTAGCTATCGAACGATGCGCCTTCGGAATTGGCGATGCGCGGATCGGCAGCGAGCGCGGCCTCCTCGGCGCGCCGCGCCAGAGCGATGCGGGCATCGGTTTCCAACTCGTCGACATCCGCCGAATAAAGATCCAGGCAGCCCGCGAGCGCGCCCAATTCTTCCGGCTCCGGCAGGCCGGCGTGCGGATCGTCGGTGGTCACTTCCGCCAATTCGATGGCCGATTTCACCAGGTGCTCGATCCCCGCGGCGGACAGGTCGGAAGTGTAGGACGATCCGGTGCGCTGGCCAATCAGAATGCGCAGCCCGGCCGCGCGCGACCCGGCCTCTTTCAGGTTCTCCAGCTCGCGCATCCGCACGCTCGCGGAAAACTCGTCGCCTTCCTCGATGGTGCACTCCGCGTCGCCAGCCCCCGCGGCCAGCGCCCGCCGCACCACGTCCCGAGCCAACTCCCCCAAATGATTCTCACCGGAAGGCATAATCACAGGCTAACATCGCGGGGCGGGGAGGACACAGGCGCATGCGCACTTCATGCAGTCCATGACGGGACAGCGAAGCGCGACGCCGCAAACCTCGCTCTGACAGGCGGTCAACGCCGGTCCCGATACCTACTCTTTTCGAGACAACGGCAGGGGAAAGGAATGGGCGAAGCCCGCTCATTCTCCGATGATTCCATTTTGCGACCGCTTATCACAAACTGCGCCACGAGAGCCAATAGTGCCTCAGCATAAGATGGAACTATGAAGTACTTCCCTCTGCTGTACCGGCTAAATGCCGAGGACCGCTACCTAATTTGGATCTCGAACGAGAAGGATTCTGTTGTGGTTGATGCTGGGGGACTCGTTCCGACTTTCAAGCACGCTGCGTGTGTCCAGGCATATTCAGATGTGAACCATTACAACTTGGAACGGGAGGAGCCGATCCTTCATAACCTGGACTGGGTTGCCGCATGGGCGAAGGCACCTGACGCGCCCATCGATTGCGAGAAGGCTTTGAACGCGTGGAACCTCTTCAGCGATGTGGGGAGATCGATTTACGAAAGGGGGATCTCCTTTGATCAACTGGATAGGCAGTTCCCGGGTATCTACGACAAGCTGTTCTGGGGGAGTAACCTGCCGTCCATGACGCCGAGCGGCAGGCATTACGAACCAGAATGGTCACAAGTTGAACTCGCTGCGCTTGCCGAGGTTCTCAGCGCCGGATTGGCGATGTTCGAATCCTGCACAGGCAATTTCTCGAAAGAATCCTAACCTCAGTGCTCTTGGCGTCAGGGCCGTCTGTTGCTGTCGTGGACGTAAAACGGGGTTATCGGAAAGTGGGAGCCGTCCCGCAGGTGTCCTTTGTAAAACGCAAGAGCACGAGTGCGCGGGCGAGGCGTCACCCCTCGGCGTCTATGAGTTCGTGGCACCCAAGCGGATAGCCGACGGTGCGTTTCACCTCCGGCACGCGCCCACCGTGGTGTCAGGCACTCTTGCCGATGTTTGCCCTCATGGCTTCGCGTAGCATCCGGTTGAGATTGGTCGAATAGCCCTTCCCGTGCCGGCGGAGCCAAGCCACCACATCGGCATCTAAGCGTAAGGTCAGTTGTTGCTTGATCGGCCGGTAAAACGGATTGCGGACGGCGTTCTCCCAGAAGCTCTGGTTCAGCGAGGGAGCGTCCGAAAAATCGATCTCGGCATCGGGCCGTTCCGCCAGCCGCGCCAACCTGCGTTTCCGGGCCGGCGTGATCGGCTTGTCAGCGAGCGTCTTGGACACGAGTTTGCTCATAACGGTCTCTCTCCTTCCTTCGCGCCGGCCGCTGCCGGTAAGCAGCTTCAGCCCCGCTGCAAGG
>Ga0208820_1000760_pt1 | contig 20619 bp, 11 predicted proteins | sample June2015DPH_16_5_FD_184713 | JGI IMG/M metagenome (GOLD analysis project Ga0208820, IMG submission 184713) | Peatland microbial communities from SPRUCE experiment site at the Marcell Experimental Forest, Minnesota, USA - June2015DPH_16_40... | ecosystem: Environmental > Terrestrial > Soil >...
CCCGACGCCGAGGCCAACGCGCAGGCTTCCTGTGCTGTTGCAATCGCATCGTCATACCGTCCCGCCTCGGCGTAGGCGGCCGCCAGGGTGCCGACGAGGAGGGTCACGCCGTCATGCGTCAGTTCGCAGGCACGCCCGGCATATTTGACGGCTTGAGCGCCATTCCGGATGTGTGCGTCCGGATAGGTTGCCAGCAGCCACGCCAGATTGTTCAGGAAATCCAGAGAGTCGGGGTTGATTTGCAACGCCTGTTGGTATTGGACGATCGCTTCGTCCACCCGGCCCGCTTTGATCAGAACGTTGCCGAAATTGTAGTGGGCTTCGGCATTATCGGGTCTGATTTGCAACGCCGTTTGGAAATGGGTGATCGCTTCGTCCACCCGGCCCTTGTGGAACAGGACATTTCCGAAATTGTAGTGAGCTTCCGCAAAGTGGGGACTGATTTGCAGCGCCTTTTGAAAATGCACAATCGCTTCGTCCACATTGCCCTTTTGGAGCAGAGCGTTGCCGAGGTTGTTGTGGGCTTGCGCATAGTCGGGGTTGATTTGCAGCGCCTTTTGGTAGTAAGTGATCGCTTCGTCCACACTGCCCTCTTTGATCAGAACGTTGCCGAGGTTGTAGTGGGCTTCGACATTCTTGGGGTTGATTTGCACCGCCTTCTGGTAGTGAGTAATCGCTTCGTCCGCCCGGCCCTCTCCGATCAAAAAGTTGCCGAAGTTGTCATGGGCGACATCATTGTCCGAGGTGCAGGCGAGCGTGTGTGTCCACAGCGATTCACTATTCCGCCAATAAGAAGTCTGTTCGTATGTGCAGATCATCAAAACCGCCAGAATGATCGCGGAGCCGCCGCCCAACACCACGCGGCGGTGACGCCAGCCGGCGCACAATTCCGCCAACGCCCAGGTCAGCAACAGATATAACCCGATCTGCGGCAGATAGGTGTAGCGATCCGCCCGCGCCTGCCCCCCCACCTGAATTATCCCGATCACCGGCATCAGCATGATGAGATACCACAGCCACCCGGTTAAAAAATAGGGGTGCCGACGACGCAGGATAAATACGCCCGTGGAAATGCCCGCCAACAGAACCAGTGACAGCACCACTCCTGAAACCCCAACGCTCCCGGACGTAAGTGGGTACAAAACTGCCAGACCTGACGGCCAGAACATCTGGTCCAGATAGGCCGCGCAGGAGATCAAGGCATTGCCCATGCGCAAAGGCAGGGAAAACTTGTTGAACGACTGGAGCGCTTCTTGCTGGGCAAAAATCGTGACCACACATGATGCGACGGCCAGTCCGAGCAAGGGCAGCTTTTCAAGAAGCAAGGTTGAGAGTTGAGAGTTGAGGGTTGAGGGTTTTCCCTGCTTTTCACCTGGCACCTGACACTTGACACCTGACAACCTTCCCAGCGGCCAGTAGTCCAGCAGCAGCAGCACCAGAGGCAGCGTTACCAGCATCGACTTGCACATCAGGCCCAACGCAAAAAACAACAGCACCAGACAATAGAAAAATGACACGAACTGCGTGACGCGTGACGAAGCGGAGTCCGTTCGTGTCACTTGCCACCGGTCACTTGCCACATAACGGGTATACGCCCAGAGCGTCAGCATAAAAAACAGCCCGCTGAGCACGTCCTTGCGTTCCGCCACCCACGCCACCGATTCCACCCGCAGCGGATGAATCGCAAATACCGCCGCCACAAATGCGCTACGCCACGGAAACCCCGTCATCCGCCGCAGCACCAGAAACAGCAGGATTGCCGCCGTGGCATGGAGAACGACGCTGGTGAGGTGATGACCCCCGGGATTCAGCCCGTAGAGTTGGCAGTCCAGCATGTGGGAGATCCAAGTCAGCGGGTGCCAGTTGCTCGCGTAACTGTGGGTGAGCGCCCAGGTAATTCCAGGTAATGTCAGCCCTCTGATAACTTCCGTGTTCTCGTATACATAGTCTTCATCATCGAGGTTGACGAATTCATGATGAAGCGTCTGGCCGAAAACCATGAACACAGCCACTGCCAGTAGAAGGCAGATGCCAATGGCCAAGCGCGTCTGCGGTTCGTGTGGAGATACGCTCTCGGGGTTGGTTTTGCCGGGTGCACTTACGGACTTCACAAGCAAGAAGACTAAGGGATGCTGATTCAGATGGCGACCACCAAGTTGGTCGGTGGAGCGCGCCCGATAGGGCTGGCAGCCACAACGTATAAGGCTGACGGGGCACGTCCATTTTCATGTGCCACTCCTCCCCAAGTCAACCTCTCACTGAACAGCCCGCGCTCGGGCCAGGGCGTTCTGGGCTTGGACAAAATCGGGCTTGATACGCAGGGCTTGCTCGTAGTGCCCGATTGCTTCCTGCACCTTGCCCAGTCTGACTAGGGCCATACCCAGGTTGCAGTGCGCGTCAGCAGAATCGGGTTGAACCCGTAACGCTTGCTCGTAGTGTTCAATTGCCTCCTGCAACTTGCCCTGCCTCATCAAGACGACCCCCAAGTTGTTGTGCGCCTCCGCGAAATCGGGCTTGATTCGCAGCGCTTGCTCCCAGTGTTCCGTCGCCTCCTGCACGTTGCCCAGTTGAGCCAAGGCGATCCCCAGGCTGTTATGTGCCGTGGCGTAATCGGGTTTGATCCGTAGCGCTTGCTCGTAGTGCTGGACGGCCTCCTGTGGCCTGCCCAGTCGAACTAGAGCGATCCCCAAGTTGTAGTGCGCCACGTGTAAATCCGGCTCGAACCGCACCGCTTGCTCGAAGTGCCCGATGGCGTCTTGCACCTGGCCCCGTGCCATCAAGGCGGATCCCAGATCGTTGTGTGCCATGGCGTAATACGGGTCGATCTGCAGCGCCTGCTGGTAGTGCGCAATCGCTTCTGGCACTCTGCCCTGCAGAAACAGAACGCTCCCGAGATTGCAGCGCGCCTCAGCACTTCGCGCGACGCTCACTAACAGGTTAAACGCCACCGAGAAGCCCATCAGGAGGCTCCAGCTACAGCGCACCGCACGCCGCCAGACCGGCCGGTCAGCCAGTGCGCGCTCCAAACTCAAGATGCCGATTACTGCCAGCAGCACCAGCGTGGGAAGGAATTCCACTTCATAGCGAGTGCACGCAGCAATAAACAGGCACAGGGTCAGCGCGCCAATCCCGAAAAGTACGGTTATCACCGCTAAGAATCCGCGCAAGGCGGAACGCACGTCCGCTGGGCGACCTCGCCACGCCAGCGGCACCGCCAGTGCCAACCACACCAGCGGAATGTTAGTCAGGATGCCGAAAGCGTTCTCAACTTCCCCGTAGCCCGCAGGCAACGTTGGAATTCTGATCTCACGCACGAACGGAAACCGACCACCCCAGCGCGCCGGCTCCAGAAAATAGACCCGGAAGTTGAACCACAGATACCGCAGACTGAATAATTGCCGCGTAAGCTGCCAATATCCGTTCAACTGGTAGCGAAGCCCGAACTCGAAGGGATTGTCGAATCGCATCGCATTGTAGAGCATCAGCCCCAGGCCAATAAGCGCGATGGGAGCTGTTGCCGCCAGCAATGCAGCCAACACCCTCCGTCGCTCACGCCAAGCCTGAACCACCGGCACCAGCAAAATGACCGCCCCGAACAACAAGGAAGGTCGGCCCCCCACGGCCAGCCCGTAGGCCAGACTGGCCGCCACCAGCCAGCGGCACCTCCCTTCCGGCTCATGCAACGCCTTCCAAACCGCCGCCAGGGCTAGCATCGTCAGCATATACCCGCAACTGATCGGCACCTCGTACACATCACACCGCGCCAACAGAAACGGCGTGAACGTGGCCAAACCCAGTGCGAGTGTGCCGGCAACCACCACCGCAACACTGACTTCGGCAAAGTAACGCCGCCAGAGCGCGCACAGCAGCCCCACGCTGACCAGGAAACCGACAAGGCAAAAAATCAGCGCGGCGTCCTTTTGAGAGAGATAGTGGCGGGTTAGCGCCACATACGGCCAGAACAACACCACCGCGGGTGTGACCCCGAAATACAGGTAGAACTTCCCCTTGTAATAACTCAGATCGAGCACTCCATTGGGGGCGTTGGCCGTCCCGTCGTAGGGGCCAGCGAGTTGCGCGAGCGCGGGCGGCACCTCCTTTTTCAGGATCAACTGGCCGCCGCGAAAGCCCTGCACAAGTAAATTGTAGCAATCGTTAGCCGCATTCAGACTCGACGATGTAAGAAAGCCGGAGTGGGCCGTGTACGCATAAACCCCGATGACCAGCGCACACGCTGCGGCCAGTGAGATCCATGCGTTTCTCATTGTGCCACACCGACCAGCCCCGTGTAACGTTGTCGCAAAAACATTATCTGCCTGATGACATTTTATACGCTTCTCCAGTCGAACGCACGCGCATTGTCGAACGCGGAACCGTAAGGGCTTGTCCGCCGTCTACACATGCGGGATGAGTGGATTGGCGGTGTCGGCAAAGGACGGGCTGGAGGTAAAAAAGAAGAAGCCAATCAGCGTGAGGACCCGCCTCGCCCCGTCAAGTGTCAAGGGCGTGTTGCCCAAATGCTTCACACACCACAAGAGGCTCCATATTCGCATTCTGACACCCCAATTTTCCTTGGAAATCGAAGGCTCCGGATCGGGAAAAACGTTTGGAAAACACAATTCAGTGGTTTGGGAAACAGCCCCTCAAGTTCTGACCCCGGAGACGGCTCCCCGCTTTGGACAACTTGCGAATCTTGCGGTTTAAACTTTCGAGGGCTGCCGTTGCGCTGTCGGCAAATCTCCGGTGTGTCTCGCTCCGCTGGTGCTGCGCTCGGCCTACTGGCCAGATCGCAGTCGCGCCAGGGCGTTCTGGGCTTGGACAAAATCGGGCCTGATGCGCAGGGCTTGCTCGTAGTGTTCAATCGCCTCTTGGACTTTTGCCTGCTTGCAGCAAAGCGTCCCCCAAGTTCTTTTGCGCCGTGGCATACTCGGGCTTGAACCGCAGGGCCTGCTCGAACTGAGCAATTGCCTCCGGAACCCGGCCCAGCCGCAGCAGGGCACTCCCCAGGTTGTTGTGTGCCTCGGCATACTCGGGCTTGATCCGCAGCGCCTGGTCGTAGTGCCCGATCGCCTGGAGCGGTTCGCCCGACTGAAATAAGGCGTCCCCCAGATTCTTGTGGACCTCGGCGAAATCGGGTTTGATTCGCAACGCCTGCTCATAGTAGCTGATCGCCTCCGGCAGATTGCCCAGTCGCATCGAGGCCAGCCCCAGATTGAGGAGGGCTTCGACATTATCGGGTTTGATCCGTAACGCCTGCTCGTAGTGGCTGATCGCTTCCGGCAACTTGCCCAGCCCCATCAAAGCGACCCCGAGGTTGTTGTGCGCCTCAACGAAATCAGGTTTAAGCCGCAACGCCTGCTCGTACTGACCAATCGCCTCCGCCACCCGGCCCTGTTCTCTCAAGGCGGCTCCCAGATTGTTGTGTGCGTCAGCGTTATTGGGTTTGATGCGCAGGGCCTGCTCGTACTGGGCAATCCCGTCCGCCACCCGGCCTTGTTGAATCAGGGCGTGACCCAGGTTGTAGCGCGCCCGGAGGTCGTTGGGACGTTTCTCCACCGTATCCTGCCAAATGGTGATCTCCGAGTTGTAGTCCCGATTGCGTTGGATGGTCAGGAAGATGAACAGCGCCACCACGGATCCACTGGCCACGCATCCGAGCACAACACCTCGGCGATTGTCAAACAGCCGTTTCCCGATTTCGAACACCCCGGCAACGACCATGGCGATCACCGCCGCCAACGGCAGGTACATGCGGTGTTCGGCAATGGTCTGCGTGGCTACGGGGATCACACTGGATGAAGGGGCGAGAATGGCAAAAAACCAGACACCGAGGAAACCCGCCGACGGCCAACGACGGACCGCGATCAACGTGCCGACAAGCATGGCGGTAACGATGATCGCGCCCGGCAAAACCTCGCCAAGACCGTTCGCCACGCCGGTTCCGTAATCAAACAGCAGTGGATGCGGCCAGACGCTCAGGCGGAGGTAATGCGCGATCGCTTGAAGTTGCGTGAGCGCATAGGCCTGCCACGCCATACCGGTGCCCATGCCGGCAGTGCCAGCACGGTTGCCGGTACAAACCACAAGATACCCCAGCAGGATCCAGGTTGCAGCCAACGCCAGATACAACCGCCACCGTCGCCGCCACGCCTCGGCGACCGAGCCGCACAGAAACGTGCGATCGTACAGCAGCACGATCAATGGAGCCGATACCATTACCTCCTTGCTGGCCATCCCGAGCAGACACGAAACGAAAGACAAGGTGTACCAGTTGTGCGGCGAGTCCGACTCCGCCCCGCGGATCACGCAGTAGAGCGTCAGCAGGTAAAACAATCCCATCATCGACTCTGCTCTTTGGACGATATAGGCGACCGACTCAGTCTGCAAGGGATGGACGACCCAGATGACGGCAATAACCAGCGCCAAAGGCAACGCGGCCTCGCCGAAGCGCTGTCGCAACCGCGGCTGCAGCAACGTACGCCGCGCAATGCCCAAGAGAACCAGGCCCGCGGCGATATGGATGGCAAGGTTGACGGCGTGGTATCCGCGCACTCGGAACCCATTGATCGCATAGTTGATCGCCAGGGAGAGATTGACGATGGGACGGCCCTCCACGGTTGTGCTGCCCTTGTGCGGCGGCGTCAGTGCCTGCCACACGGGCCACAGGTGACGGATCGTCGGGTTCTCCAGAATCGTCGACAGGTCATCGAAGACAAACGAACCCGTGAAACTGTTCTGGTACGCCAGCAACCCCATGGCAACCACCAGAAACGGAATGAATTTCCGCGCTTTCAACAGTGCGAAAGTGTAGACGAGGCTGACAAGTGTGACCAGAATTTAGTGTAGAGAGGGGCAGGGGACGATTCGCCTTCGCAGGTGCACAGAAACTGAAATCTACGCTTCACAGAAGCGCAGCCACAACGACAGATCGAGGTTCCCTCTCATTGAAGGACCCGCGCTCGGGCCAGGTTGCTTTGAGCCTGGACGAAGTCGGGGTTGATGCGCAGGGCCTGCTCGTAGTGGCCGATGGCATCGTGGAACCTGCCCAGTTGCGCCAAGGCGTTTCCCAGGTTGTAGTGCGCCTCGGCGTTGTCGGGTTTGAGCCGCAATGCCCGCTCGTACTCTCCGATCCCCTCCTGGATTCTGCCCGCTCGAAGCAAGGCGTTCCCCAGATTATTGTGCGCCTCAACGAAATCAGGTTTAAGCCGCAACGCCTGCTCGTAGTCGGCGATGGCCTCCTGGACCCGGCCCAGCCGGACCAAACCGTTTCCGAGATTGTTGTATACCTCGGCGTAATCGGGTTTGATCTGTAGCGCCTGTTCGTAATGCGCCATGGCTTCCCGCCACCGGCCTGTCCGCGCCAGGGCCATGCCCAGATTATTCTCTGCCATCCAACACCGCCGGTTCTTCGTCAACGTATCGTGCCAAAGGCTTTCGACGTCCTGATATACGTTCAGCCGCTCCCAGGTGGCCGCCGTCAGCACCGCCAGCACAATGGCGCCAACAGGCCTTCCAAGATCGCGGCCCGATGGGCCCGCCCGCCGCGCAATTCCAACCCCGGCGCTGACCAGCAGGGCGATGATGCCGATGATCGAATAGTATTGCCAATGGTCGGCTACCAGGGAGTAGCGCATGAAGTAGATGTTCACGAATCCCAACGCGGGCGCCAGCATGGCCACGTAGTAGCCCAGCGCAAACAGGCAAGGCTTTCCCCATCGATGCCGACGGGACCAGCACACAAGCAACCCCAACACCACCAGCAGCCCGGGGACATAGGCCAGCGGATTCTTCGGATCGATCTGCCACCGTGGATAGACGAAACACAAGTGGAACGGAACAACGGCCTTGTACAGGTAAAACCACACCGCCCAGCCCGCCCCGGCCAGTCGTGACCAGAAACTGTCCTGTCGGACGATCTCGGTCCCAATAGCGCGATGAGATTGGAACCAAACTGTTACCGAGCCGAGCAGTCCGGCCACGGCAAAGAACGGCAGGCTGCGCATTATGTCCTTCCGCACGATTCGACCCCGTCGCCACCACGCCACGCCCAACAGAACCACCGGCAGCGGGGCCACCGCTGCCTTGCTCAGCATCCCCAGCGCAAACGTCCCCACGGCAATCCAGTACCAGTGCCATCGGTCCTCATCTTCGAATTTCAGATACAACAGACACGTCAACGCGAAGAAGAACATCGCCAGGGTGTTCTTGCGTTCAGCAATCCACGCCACCGATTCCACATTGACCGGGTGCACGGCAAAGATAGCCGCCGCCAGCCAGGCACCGGGAATCTTCAGCCGGGTCAGGATGCGCCACCACAGCAGCGTACTGAGCGTGTGCAAGATGACGTTGACGACGTGATAGCCCAAGGGGTTGTGGCCCCAGAGCCGCCATTCCAGCCACCATGTCGTGGAGGTCACCGGCCAGTAATCCGGGGCTTGGGTGGTGCACCAGAACCGATACAGGCCGTCAGACCGCTTGATCAGAGGATTGTCGGTTACGAGGCTGTCATCGTCCCAGATGAAGCCTGCATGCCAGATCGGCTGGTAGGCTGCGAATGTCGCGATCACCAAGACCAGAGCCAATAGCCACGGCTGGTACGCGAGCCCAGGATGTGGGGCCGGGACCGGACGCGTCGTCCGTTCGCGCGGAGCGTCATCGGCTGGCACACCATTGGTCATCGAACCAAACTATAGGGGTTCACGCGCGGCTAGACAAGGATCGCCACGCCTTCGACGGCGCGTTTGCGACCCGGGATACGACGTGGTCGCGTCTCGAGGACTCAGCTCCGCTCCGCTGGTGCTGCGCTCGGCTTACTGGCCAGCTTGCAGTCGCGCCAGCGCGTTCTGCGCCTCGGTGAGACCGGGTTTGATTCGCAGCGCCTGTTCGTAGTGTCCAATCGCCTCCTGTACCCGGCCTGCTTGCTCCAGGGCGGCCCCCAGGTTGTAGTGCGCCTCGGCGAAATCGGGGTTGAGACGTAACGCCTGTTCGTACTGGCTGATCGCTTCCTGCACCTTGCCCAGCCGCAGCAACGCGCCCGCCAAGTTGTTGCGGGCCATGGCATAATCAGGCTTGAGCCGCAGGGCCTCCTCATATTGCTGCATCGCCTCCTGCACCCGGCCCGATCCCTGTAGTGCGACCCCCGAGTTGTAGTGCGCGTCGGCCCATTGCTCAACGCTCGCCAACAGGTTAAATGCCACCGAGAAGGCCAGCAGGAGTCCGCAGCCCCAGCGCACGACACGCCGCGACATCGGATGTCGGGGCTGACAAGCCAAGGCGCGCTCCACACTCAGGATACCAATCACAGCCAGCAGTACCAATGCCGGCAGAAATTCCACCTCATAGCGGGTGCAGACAGCAAAGAAGAGGCACAAGGTCAGCGCGCCAATCCCGAAAAGCATTCCTACCACCGCCAAGAATCCGCACAAGGTGGAACGCGCATCGGCCGAGCGACCGCGCCACGCCAGCGGCACGGCCAGCGTCAGCCACACCAGCGGAATGTTGGTCAGGATGCCAAAGGTCGACTGCTCAACCCGCGCATGGCCCGCAGGCAATGGCGGCACTGTGATATCATGTACGAATGGAAACCGACTGCCCCACCGCCCCGGCTCCAAGAAGTAGACCCGGAAGTTGAACCACAGATAGCGTAAATGGAAGGCTTGCGCCTTGTCCGTGCGGTCGCGAGCCAACGCGTAGCGCCAGCCGAACTCGAAGGGACTGTCGAATCGCAACACATTGTAGAGTATCAGCCCCAGCCCAATAAGTGTAATGGGAGCCGTGGCTGCCAACAAGGGAGCCCATACCTTCCGGCGCTCACGCCAGTCCTGGGCCACCGGCGCCAGCAAGATGACCGCCCCGAATAGCAACGAGGGCCGCGCGCCCAGCGCCAGGCCGTAAGCCAGGCTTGCCGCCGCCAGCCATCGGCACCTCCGTTCCGGCTCGTGCAGGGCCTTCCAAATCGCCGCCAGCGCCAGCATCGTCAAGGCATAGCCACAACTGATGGGCAGCTCCCAAATCATACACCGCGACAACATCAGCGGCACGAGTGTCGCCAAGCCAAGCGCGAGGGCACCGGCGGCGACCACGGCGATGCTGACCTGGGCAAAGTAGCGTCGCCAGAGCGCGCACAGCAGGCCGACGCTCACGAGGAAACCCACCACGCAAAAAATCACTACGGCGTCTCTTTGAGGCAGATAGTGACCCGTCAACGCCACGTAGGGCCAGAACGCCAGCACGGCGGGAGTTGCCCCGAAATAGAGGTATAGCTTCCCTTTGTAATAACTCATGTCCAGCAGTTCGGGATAGTGAGCGTTGGCATGGGGATCGTAGGGGTCGGCGAGCTGCGCGAGCCCGGGCGGAACCTCTTTCTTCAGGTTGAGCTGGCCGGCGCGAAATCCCTGCACGAGCGAATTGTAATAAACGTTCAAACTCGACAGCGCAAAATAGCCCGAGCGGGCCGAGTATTCGTACACGCCGATGACCAGCAGGCACACGGCAGCCAGGATTCCGCGCTGGATCGACGGGAGCCTTCCTCGGGGCGCCTCCGCCCCACTACCATCTGACTGGCTGTCGATCATCTTTTGACTTGGGCAACCATTCCTATCGTTCTTGCGGATCGCAAGATAACCACGCCAACCCGCATTTCACAATCTGGATGCGAGTCGCTTCCGCCTTCCGGTGATTGGCTGAGTTCCGATAATAGCCCTCAGGCGATGCTTCTGCAATCCCTCCACAACCAGGACTCGAACCGTCCGATGCCTCATCACGACTCGGTGGATTGACTGCCATCCGATGCCAATGAGCCTGTAGCCGACTGAGGTTAAAGCCGGGCCGCAGCCCAATCTAGTGCAAATCTGAAATTGGGAGGCTACGCCACGGTTTGGCTTACGGCTTGTTTGTAGTCGTCATGGCCACAAACTGACGGTACGCGCGACCGCTGCGATACAATTCCAGCCGTGGCTCAATCTGCGCGGCGACCTGTGGCTGGCCGTTGGCGCGAGCCAGATCAATGGCTTTCCCGGCAGTGGCGATGGCGTTGCTGAATTGGCCGTTGGCGGCGTAGGCCGCGGCCAAGGTGTCGAGGTAAGGGGCTGCCCGATTACCCGTGAGTTCGCAGACCCGTTGGGCCAGTGCCAAGCCTCGAACCGGGTTGCCACCGTCCTCCGGTGCGAGCGTCGCCAGCAACCACGCCAGATTGTTCTGTGCCTCGATGCTGTCGGGTTTGATTCGCAACATCTGCTCGTACTGGCTGATCGCCTCCGGCGCCCTGCCTGCTTTCTCCAGGGCAAGCTCCAGGTTGTTGTGTGCGTCGGCGTAGTCGGGCTTGATCTGCAGAGCCTGCTGGAAGTGGTCGATGGCCTCCTGCAACTTGTTTTGTCTCATCAAGGCGACTCCCAAGTTGTTGTGCGCCCCGGCATGGTCAGGCTTGATTCGCAGCGCCAGCTCCCACTGTTCCATCGCCTCCGGCATCCTGCCCAGTTGAGCCAGGGCGACCCCGAGGTTGCTGTGCACCTCGGGGGAATTCGGCTCGAGCCGCAGGGCCTGCTCGTAATGATCGATGGCTTCCGGCAGCCGTCCCTGTGCTTTCAAGGCGAGCCCCAGATTGTTGTGCGCCTCGGCGTAATCCGGCTTCAGCCGCAGCGCGTCCTCGTAGTGTCCGATCGCTTCCTGGAGGCGGCCCAGTCGGGCTGAGGCGAGCCCGAGGTTGTAGTGCGCCGTCGCGTTATCGGGTTTGATCCGCAACGCTTGCTCGTAGTGGCCGATCGCCTCCTGGAGCCTGCCCTGGCTCATCAAGGCGAGCCCCCAAGTGTTGTGCACCTCCGCGAAATCGGGCCTGATTCGCAACGCTTGCTCCCAGTGTTCGGTCGCCTCCTGCATGTTGCCGGTTTGGAGCAACGCCGTCGCCAGGTTGCTATGCGCCCGAGGGTTGTTGGGGCACTTCTCGACCGTGTCCTGCCAGATGCCCAACGTCGACTGGTAGTCCTGATTGCGTTGGATCGTCAGGAAGGCGAGCAGCACAACCACAACCGCCACACAGCCGACGATAACGCCCTGGGGCTGGCTCCGCAGCCGTTTCGCGAGCGCCATCGCGCCGAGCACAACCAGCGTGACCACAGCGGCCAGCGGCAGGTACATGCGGTGTTCCGCCATCGGCTGGCCCGCAATCGGCACCACGCTGGAGGTCGGAGCCAGAATCACGAAGAACCAGGCCCCAACAAACCCGATGGCTGGCTGCCGCTTCAGCGCGAACAATACGCCGGCTGCCAGAACCATCAGAATCAGTGCGTAGGGTGCCACCGCCGCCAAAGGACCTGTCGGCACATACTGCCCGTAGTCGAAAATCAGCGGATGCGGCCAGACGGCCAGCCGAAGGTATTGCACGACGGCTCGACATTCCGTCAGGCCGTAGCCCCACGACGTAATCCCGAGGCCGTAGCCGACATCGCGGTTGTGCACACCGGCCATCAAATAGCCCAGCCACAGCCAACTGCTGGCCAACCCCAGATACAGGCGCCAGCGCCGAGTCCATGCTTCCCGAAAGCTCCCACTGACAAATGTCCGATCATACAGCAGCACCATTACCGGAGCCGTCACCATCACTTCCTTGCTCCCCATTCCCAGAGCGCAGGCCACCACGGACAGCACGAACCATTGGCCATGCCCCGGCGATTCCGCGCCGCGGATGAAGCAATACAGCGTCAGCAGATAGAACAATCCCATCAACGACTCGCAGCGCTGGGAAATGTAGGTCACCGCCTCGGTTTGCAACGGATGAACCGTCCAGATCAGCGCCACGGCCAGCGCCAGCCAGTCCGCCGACGGGCCGAATCGTTCCCGCAGCCCAGGTCGCAAGAGCGTCCGCCGCGCGATGCCATACAGCGTCAAGGCCGCCAAGATATGGATGGCCAGATTAAGCGCGTGATAGCCCCAAACGGCCAAACCGCCGGACGCATAGTTAAGGGCCAGCGAGAGGTTCACGACCGGGCGACCACCCACAAACGAATTCGCGGAGGGCGACAGGGCATCCCAAATTGGCCACAGGTGACGGATGTACGGATTCTCGGGAATGCAAGGCAGGTCGTCAAAAATGAATGGCCCCTGAAAGCTGTTGTGATACGCCCAGATGCCGGCGGCGATGATCAACGCGGGGATGAGTTGACGTGGTTTCAATGGTCCCGCAGTCTAGCCGAGGTGGCCGCGCGTGACCAGTTCCGAGTTCCGGAGTCGGGGCAAGTGTTTACTGAGGGGGAGCGGGAAGGGCAGGGGGGCAGGAATGCCAACGGGAAGGGCCTGCGCTCGAACCCTTCGACCAAGCTCAGGGCAGGCCATTCGACGGACTCAGGGTAAACCCTTCGACGGTTCGACGGGCTCACCGCAGGCGCTGCTCCCTTCGACCAAGCTCAGGGCAGGCATGGTAAACAGGGCGGGGGGCCGACCGCCGCTACACAGATGACAGGCAACTGGCGAGACGCCTGTGCAACTGGACACTACCCGGCGGGCTCACCGCAAGCAGGTACAAGGGCAGCGGAGGGGGGAGAGCAGGACGATTCAGCTACGCGTAAGGCTAGGGGTGGAAAAGAAAAAGCAGGGAGCCAGTCCGAGGACCGGCTCCCTGCAAAACAACCTTAAGGGACTCCCCTTATGTTCCTTGTTATACTAGCTGCGACGACGTAGAAGGCTCACTGAGCCCAGCAGACCGATGACCACGAGCATGATGCTCGAAGGCTCGGGAACTATCGGCGCCGGGATCGTGGTGATAACCGCGTCCGCAGGCGCCAGATTCGGGTCGGTAACCGTACCGGTGCCGTAGGACCCGACGAGGATCGTCAGGCCACCGTTCCCGATGTCGATGGTGGCGCCAGCATCATCTGACGCTGGGAAAATCCAAGCCGAACTGGTGATCAAGGCATTGCCTGCTGCCACTTCGATGTACATTTGCGAGCTAAAGAAGCCGACACCAGGCGCCAGGTTCCCGCCTTCCGTAAACGTTCCTTCCGTCGATGTGCCATCACCAATGAATCCGCTGTCATATGCGGTGAAGCCAGCGATGGTGCCATTGGAGTCCTTGCCAAGAAAGAGCGCAGTGCCAATTGGCAGCGCTGTCACTCCATCGTTATACGTCAAGAATGGAGAGCTTGTGTCGCCCCAAGAAACTGTCATCGCCCTGGCTTGACTTGCGAACCCAACGATCGCGGCAACTGCCGCAACTACTGCATATCTCATTACCTGTTTCATTTGTTTCTTCCCTTTCGGTTGTTTTTCCCTTACCCTACCTAGGAATTGTTCTTGTTGGTTGTTTCCGTATTTCCTGTTTCCAGTTCAAATCACTGCACGAATGGCTGCGGTATGGTCCAATTAAATGAGCCCTTAATCCGCCGCTGAATCTTCACAATATCGCCCAGGGGAAGCTGGTTGGTCGAGCAATCAATCGATGTGTTCGCCGTGGAACGCCAGCCGCTGCCGCCCAAACTCGTGGTCGTCTTGTAGTAATAGAAGGTGTACCCTTGGGTATTTGGATTCCACACCTGAACCTCGTCCGCTGCGCCACCGTTTGCCCCACCATTCAACCCCGTCGCGCTATTGCCGGTGTACAGCCCGGACGTACCCAGCGGGATGCCTGCGGGAAATACGTTACCGGCTAAGGTGAAACCTAGGCCGGCGCTATTTGTGCCATAAACCACGCTGATTGTATTGGAGAGCTTGACCGCGCCGACCAGTAGAAGGTTGACGTTGCCCGCCGCAGTCCTGCGCTCGACCTCGAAGCCTTGATCGATGTAGAGCACCGTATTGGATACGTTGATCGATGTATTCGCCGTGGAACGCCAGCCGCTGCCGCCAAGGCTGGTCGTTGTCTTGTAATAATAATTGACGAACCCCTGGCTAGTAGGATTCCAGACTTCGATCTCATCGGCTGCGCCACCGTTTGCCCCGCCATTCAACCCAGCCTGGTTTTGCGGGCCGAACACGGCGCCGATGGTCCAGTGCGGATAAATCTTGTAGGTGACGCCGGCAGCTTCCTGGCCCGAATCGTCGGTCGCCGTGTAAATGGCCGCCGCATCGTTGCTGACGATGTCGTCCATCAGACCCGCGTACGGGCCGGAGGTGAACTCGACAAAATAGGACGGATCGAAAGCCGAGCCCACAGTGTTGGACTCGTTGTACTGGCCCGGGCTCAGCGCCTGATCCAGTGTCACTTGCTTGCCGGTAATCTGCGTGGTCAGGCCACGGAGCACGGGCACCTGGGTCATTCCCAGCGACCAGAAATTATAAAGCCCCGCAGTGGTAGTAGCTCCCGTCGCGGTCAACGTGATAAATCCCACCGGGTCCGTCACGACAGTCTGAGCCGGTGCCTGGTAGGCAATCGCGGCGGAGATCAACCCCACAGTGGTGATGAAAGCCAACTTCGATAGAAAGCGCAAACCCCTTGCATGATTCGCTTTTTGCATGTCTTCTCCTCGCCTATTTCCCTGTACCTCGTCCACGACTCGGTGAACCATTCTTTTTCCCTATACCTAGTACTCGCACTGACTCGGTGAATCTATCTGTGGCAAGACTAGCAGGAGAGCCATAAAGTGTCAATAAGAAATTCACATTTTTATTCGACTTTTTCCTAGCCCTTTCTTGGCCTGTTGCAAACCGCTGTTTCTGGCCCATTTTCAATGGTTTCTGGCGAATCTGGCGTTGCGGGGGCCGTCCCGGATTTGGGGGTGGATTTGGGCGATTTTGGTCATGCAAAATGACAGTATGGCAAGTCTCGCGCCAGCCTCAAAAATGACGTTTCCACGAAATTACCCCAAAAATCTGGGGTTTTTGGGCTTCCGCCTCCATATAAAGCTTCCTCCTTCGCTAAAGCTTCGGAGGACAGGTCGGAGGACGGGTCGGCGCGAGAGGGGGCGGTTACCGGGGCGGACAGGGCGGCGGGACACCGAAGGGTGGCTTCGATTTTGCTACACAAACCGCCGAAGAAGTGGCAGAAGTTCATGAGGCAGGCGATAGCCGGCGATTTTTCGTGGCCGGCCAGCGTCGGCGAACATGAAAAAAATGTACCCAGACAGCGGATGTCGGGGCGAGTAGCGAGGGACAACCGAATATGCCAGAACTGCGCAAGGATCCAGTGGTGGGTCGTTGGGTGATCATCGCGACCGAACGGGGGAAACGTCCGAGCGATTTCGTCTCGCAACCCGTGGACATACCCGAGCCGGCGAAGAACCCGTTCGCCGAAGGCAACGAGCACATGACGCCGGGGGAGATTTTTGCCTTTCGCGACCCGAAGAGCAAGGCCAACGGGCCTGGCTGGCAGGTGCGGGTGGTGCCGAACAAGTTCCCGGCGCTGCGCATCGAGGGCGATCTGGACAAGGAAGGGCAGGGGATGTACGACAAAATGAACGGCATCGGCGCGCACGAGGTCATCATCGAGACGCCGAACCCGACCCTGCAACTGGAGCAGCAGAGCGTCGAGGCCGTGGGGCGGGTGATCGAGACGTTCAAGATCCGCGTGACCGATCTGCTGCGGGACCCGCGGTTCCGCTTCATTCTGGTATTTAAGAATTTCGGGAAGCAGGCCGGGGCGACGATCGGCCATCCGCACTCGCAGTTGATCGCGATGCCCGTGACCCCGAAACGCATGAAAGAGAAGCTCGTCGGCGCGATGCAGTACTACGCCTACAAAGACCGCAGCCTGTACGAGGACATCCTCAAGCAGGAAATCAAGGAAGGCTCGCGGCTGGTGTACGAGAACGCCGGGTTTGTGGCGTTCTGCCCGTTTGCGTCGCGGTTCCCGTTTGAAGTGACGATCATGCCGCGTCGGCAGTCGGCGTACTTCCAGGAGATCCATCCCGACGAGATCCTGTTGTTGGCCGATTGCCTGAAGGTGACGCTGACGAAGCTGGCGAAGGCGCTCAACCAGCCGCAGTACAACTTTCTGGTCAGCACGGGTCCGGCACGCTATGCCCACCACGGCTATTGGTCCACCATCGATCAGGATTTCCGCTGGCACATCGAAATCCTGCCGCGACTGACGCTGATCGCGGGGTTCGAGGTGGGCACGGGGTTCTACATCAACCCGACGGCTCCCGAGGAAGCGGCCAAGTATTTGCGCGAGATACTGGTGTAAGAAAGAAACTCGAAGCACGAAATCCGAAAGAGATTCGAATGATCCAGGCTCGAAACCATGTGTCGTTCCTATTGACGTGTTCGGATTTCGGTATTCGAATTTCGGATTTCCTCTAGCGCCATGCCGCTCCACGTTGCCTTTCTCTGGCACATGCACCAGCCGTATTATGTCGACCCCGTGCGCGGGGTGGCGTTGATGCCGTGGGTGCGGTTGCACGCGACGAAGGGCTACCTGGACATGATCTGGTTGGCGGACCAGTGTCCCGGGTTCCATGGCACGTTCAACATCACCCCCGTGCTGGTGAAGCAGATCCAGCAACTCGCCAACCACGAGGTGCGCGATGTGTGGCAGGAACTGGCCGCGGCGTCGCCCGAGACGCTGACGCCGGCGCAGAAGGCGAGCATCCTCGAACATTTTTTCCAGGCGAACTGGGAGAACATGGTCAAACCGTTTCCGCGCTACTGGTCGTTGCTGCAGAAGCGCGGGCTCAGCGCGTCCAAGGTCAACCTCGAACAGGCGGCCCGCAGTTTCACCGACCAGGAGTTTCGCGATTTGCAGGTGTGGTTCAACCTGGCGTGGTTCGGCTACGCGGCCGAGCGGTTGTATCCGGAGATTGCGGAGCTGAAGCGCAAGGGTGGGGGATTCACCGAGGAAAACAAGCGGGTGGTGCTCGACCAACAGCAGGACATCCTGAAGAACGTGCTGGGGTACTACAAGGCGCTGGCCCAACGCGGCCAGATCGAACTGAGCACGACGCCGTTTTACCATCCGATCCTGCCGCTGGTTTATCATACGGAGTTCGCCCGGCGCTGCATGCCGGGGCGGCAGCTGCCGCCGCCGTTCTCGCATCCCGAGGACGCGCGGGCGCAGTTGGCCCTGGCCCGCGAGTTGCACGCCGAGGTCTTTGGCGCGCCGCCGCATGGCGTCTGGCCATCCGAAGGTTCGGTGTGCCCCGAGTTGATCCCGATCCTGCAGGAACTCGGTTATGAGTGGTTCGCCACCGACGAGGAAAACCTGTGGCGGAGCCTGGCGGTGGTTTACCCGGGAAGAACTCTCGACCGCAACATGCTGTTCCAGGGCTGGCGGGCGCAATTCGGCGATGCCAGCGCGTGCCTGGCGTTCCGCGAGCGGACGCTGAGCGATTTCGTCGGGTTCACGGCGTCGCGCAACGACCCGCATCGGGCGGCGGATTTCATGGTCGGCCAGATCGAACAGATCGCCCGCGGCACGCACGAGTCCGACGGGTTGTGCGCGGTGATCCTCGACGGCGAAAACGCCTGGGAAAACTTTTCCGACGGCGGCGAGGCGTTTCTGCGCGAGATGTACCAGCGATTGTCGGCGCATTCGGCCATCACCACGACCACGTTCCACGATTATTTCTCGACGCATCCGCCGCGGGCGACGTTGAGCACGCTGCACACGGGGTCGTGGATTCACGGCGATTTCGACATCTGGATCGGCGACCCGGAGGAGAACCGCGCCTGGGAGTTGCTGGGGCGGACGCGGGACTTTCTGCAGGCCCGGGCCGACCGCCACGAGATCGCGCCCGAGCAATTCCAGCAGGCCCTGCAGGAGATCTACGCCGCCGAGGGCAGCGATTGGTTCTGGTGGTACGGCGGGGACTTTGTGACGGACAACGACCTGATTTTCGACGAGCTGTTTCGGACGCATCTGCAAAACGTGTACCGCATCTGCGGCGCGCCGATTCCCGACGTGTTGAAGACCAATATCTGCCGGTCCGAGGTGGCGCGCGAGGTGCGCAAACCGACCGACTTCGTCACCCCCGTCATCGACGGGTTGATCACGTCCTATTATGAATGGGCCAGCGCGGGCGTGTACGAGGCGGGGCGCGACATGAGCGCGATGTACCGCAGCGAGCGGTGCGTCGAGGCGGTGCATTTCGGATCGGATTTGACGACCTTTTATCTGCGGGTCGATTTCCGCAAAGGCGTCGCGCTTCCCGAGACGGCGGCGCTGCGGGTGAATTTTGTGGACCCGACGCATCGGGCGCTGATTGTTCTGCGGCTCAAGCCCGGGATCGAGGCGGCGGAATTATGGCTGACCGATCCTGAGGCCGCCTATCGCAAATTGATGGATGTGCGGCAGATCAAGTTCGAGAAGATTCTGGAACTGGGCGTCTCGTTGGCGGATTTGGGATGGAAGCAACGGCAACAGGCATCGTTCTTCGTGCAGTTGCTGGAAAACGACGTGGAACTGGAGCGCCATCCTGAAATCGGCACGCTGAACATGGCGGTGCCGGATGAATTGTTCGCGGTTGAAAACTGGTGGGTGTAGTCCCAAGGGCGGACAGGGTGCAGGAGGCCATCCAGCATTACGAGTGGGCGCTACGCATCAAGCCGGATTTCGTCCAGGCCCGGAATGCCCTGGCGCGAGCACGGGCTGGTCCGTGAGAGGCAGACCTGTGCACTTCAAACCTCAAGATCCTCAAATCGTCCAAAGCCGAGGGGGTTACACCAGTAAACACTGGCCCCGACTTCCGAAGTCGGGGCTGGCCGAGCGTGGCAAGCTGGGATAAACTCCCGAACAGTTGAAAGCGCAGAAATTCATCCCATTCCTGGTGCTTGCCGCGGGATTGCTGGCATACCAGAACAGTTTCACAGGTTCGTTCGTCTTCGATGACGTGCCGACGATTCTCGAGAACCCGACGATCCGTCATCTGTGGCCGGTGTGGGAGGCATTGACGCCGCCACGCAAGGGCAGCACAACGGCGGAGGGTCGCCCCATCGTCAACCTCTCCCTGGCGGTCAATTATGCAATCAACGGGTTCCGAGTGTGGGGATATCATGCCGTGAACCTTGCCATCCACATCCTTGCGGGCCTGACTTTGATGGGGATCGTGCGGCGGACGTTGTTGCAGCCGCGGCTGCGACAGCGCTTCGGCGAGGCCGCGTTGCCTTTGGCGCTGGTTATTGCCGTCATTTGGGTTGTCCATCCGTTGCAGACCGAATCGGTGACCTATGTCGTGCAAAGAGCGGAGTCGATGATGGGGTTGTTTTACCTGCTGACGCTCTACTGCGCGATTCGCGGGGCGGAGTCGGACTCACCGAACCCCTGGTACAGCTTGTCCGTCGCTTCGTGCCTGCTCGGGATGGCCAGTAAAGAGGTGATGGTATCGGCTCCGTTGATCGTGCTGCTTTATGATCGCACGTTTCTTTGCGGCTCGTTTAGGGAAGCGTGGCGTCGGCGGTGGCGGTTGTATCTGGCGTTGGCCGCCACCTGGATTCTGTTGGGGTATCTCGTGGCCATGACCGGCAACCGTGGTGGCAGCGCCGGCATGGGCACCGGTATGGCCTGGCAAGCGTATGCGCTCACGCAATTTCAAGCGATCCCGCATTACCTCCGCCTGGCTGTCTGGCCACATCCACTGGTATTCGATTACGGAGCTGAGGTGGCAAAGAGGATTGGCGAGGTTTTGCCGGGCGCGCTCATTGTTACCGCCATGTTCGTGGGCACGTTGATTGCGGTTTGTCGTTGGCCTTCTATCGGTT
>Ga0208820_1000766_pt1 | contig 20545 bp, 14 predicted proteins | sample June2015DPH_16_5_FD_184713 | JGI IMG/M metagenome (GOLD analysis project Ga0208820, IMG submission 184713) | Peatland microbial communities from SPRUCE experiment site at the Marcell Experimental Forest, Minnesota, USA - June2015DPH_16_40... | ecosystem: Environmental > Terrestrial > Soil >...
TCCTCGTCGCTCACATCGCTCGGATACCCGCTCTGCCCTCTGTTTCCCATACTCCCATCGTCTGCGACGACGGGATGCTTGGATATTTCTTTGATTTCAAAGGAATAAAGTTAATAACAGGCTCTAGAGGGCTGGTGCAGACTGTCGTACCGATTTTATTGTTTATGAATGGCACGCGCGTGGTGGGATCCCCGGGGGTCGCGTAGTTCGCGAACGGATTGTAGAGCTGCTGCATCACACCTCCGACAATGTCCCCGGATAAATCCCCGCTGCGCACTTTGGCATCCGGAACTTTAGACGGTGTGATGGTGCCCTGACGCAGCGAGAGGGCCTCATAGCTAAAGAACCAGAATGTCTTATTCCTGCCGTTGTACAACCTGGGGATGGCGACCGGACCGCCGGCCGAGCCTCCGTACTCATTGCGGATGAGCTTGCCAGGAGAACCAGGAGAAGTACCGGGGGCGAGGTCCTGTCTGCTCCACGCGTAGCCGTAAGAGTTATCGCGATTGGTCTCGAACAGAGAGCCGTGCCACTGGTTTGTGCCGCTCTTGGTCACCATGATGACATCGGTAGGGCGTGGAGATTTGGCCGAAGTCGAGTTGGTCTCGACGGTGAACTCCCCAATGCTCTCCAGGCCGGGCGGCCGGTTAACCGTTGTCGCGGCGTAGCCCATGTCGGTCAGTGGGGCGTTGTCTATGGTGACATCATGGGTGCCGACAGCCTCGCCAAAGGTGCGAAAGTTGCCGTTACTGTCGGAGGGAGTGGTGCCCGGAACCGTGTTCATGAGGCTAAAAATGTTGCGCCCGTTCAGGGGCAATTCCTCGATGCGTCTGGCTTCCAGGGTCGAGCCGAGCTCCGCATTGTCGACATTCACCAAAGGCGTGACATCGCCGACCACGATGGTTGTCTTGGCTCCGGCCGGAAGGAGGGTGACGCTCACGGAAGCCGCCACGGCCACCTGTACGGTCAGCTTGCCCTCGTAATGCGCCATGCCGGCGTAGTCCGCGATCAGCTTGTAGGGGCCGTTGGTCACCGCCGGAAAGACAAAGAGGCCGGCGCCATTGGTGACACTGTTGAGCTCGATATTGGTATCCGTGTTCACCAGGGACACCGTCGCGTTGACAATCACAGCGCCGGACTTGTCCTGCACGACCCCGTTGACGCTGCCGCTACCGGTCTGAGCCCAGGCGACGCCTGCGATCAAAACGGCAAAGAGAAAAACAATGACTGCCCTATTCATCTTCATCAAATTCATTCTCGTCAGAACATGTACCTTTTTCATCAGGGCTCTCCTATTTGAAGTTGGTTAGAACGTGTTTGAACTGTTGATCCGAACATTCAATTCGCCTTCCCGGGATTCGGTTTTTCATACCGAAATCCGAAATACGGTTTATAATTCCGAATTGTGGTTGGGAAAGAAATTAGCACGCTTGTAATAAAAAGGCAAGTCGAATTTATGAAAAACAACAATATTGGCGCAACTTGCAGAAAGATAAGGGTTTGCAAATTGACCCCTGCTTCATCGAGCCTCATTTTCCCTTTTGCGGCAAAATTGGCGCCAAGGCATTGCGCCAGCATGGTCAATTCTGCCGGGGCTCGGATGGAATCAGGATGCTCAGGATGGAGTTCAGGCCACGCGATCGCCCGCAACAGTTCTCACTTTGCCGCGAAAGATCGCCTGAACCACAGTGCATTCGACTCCGCGCGCCAGGCTTTCGGAAAAATCGCTTCGAAATTTTTCTAATTTGTTCTTCGTTCAGAAGGTCACATAACCATAGCGGTCTTGTTCAGCAGGGCCGGCTTGCAACAGAAAGGTTTAGCCCGTGGACAGAATCGGCATCATCATGAACGGAGTCACCGGACGCATGGGTACCCACCAGCATCTGGAACGCTCCATCGTCGCCATTCGCAGGCAGGGAGGGGTTCAGCTGCGCGATGGGCGCCGTGTTTTGCCTGACCCGGTGCTGCTTGGCCGTAACCCGCAAAAGCTGGAAGCACTGGCGCGCAAGTACGAGGTTGAGCGCTGGAGCACCAGTCTCGACGAGTGCCTGTCGGACCCGCGGAACACGATCTACTTCGACGCGCAGGCTACCACTCTGCGTACCGCCGCGGTTCGCGCTGCCATTACCGCTGGCAAGAATATCTACTGCGAAAAGCCTCTCGGCGGCGATTTTAAGGAAGCTATGGAGTTAGCCCGGATGGCGGCCGCGGCGGGAATTAAGCACGGGATCGTACAGGACAAGCTGTTTCTTCCCGGACTGCTCAAGCTGCAGCAAGTGATTCAGAACGGTGTTCTGGGGCGGATCCTCTCGGTTCGCGGCGAGTTCGGCTACTGGGTATTTGAAGACGGGGCACAGCGACCTTCGTGGAACTACCGCAAGGAGCACGGCGGGGGCTTGATTCTGGACATGTTTCCTCATTGGCAGTACTTACTGGAAAACATTTTCGGACGTGTGACTGCCGTCTCTTGCATGGCTGCAACTCACATTCCCGAGCGCGTGGATGAAGCCGGCGCGACCTACGCAGCCACCGCCGATGACGCGGTCTATGCCACCTTTGAACTTGAAGGCGGGGTGATAGTGCAGATAAATTCCTCCTGGTGCACGCGCGTACACCGCGATGAATTGTTGATTCTGCAGGTGGATGGTGACCTGGGCAGCGCCGTAGCAGGGCTGCGCACGTGCGAGGTGCAGCACCAGGCTACGACGCCGCGCGCGCTATGGAACCCGGACACGCCGGACCCGATCAACTACATGGAAAGCTGGCAGAAGGTTCCTGCCACAACTTCGGTTGAGAACGCCTTCAAAATTCAATGGGAAATGTATCTCCGCTACGTTCTGGAAAACGCTCCGTTCCCCCACGACTTCCTGCAGGCTGCACGCGGCTTGCAAATCGTGGAGGCAGGCTTGCGTTCATGGAAAGAGCGGAAATGGCAGGACGTTCCCCCGCTGACGCTGCCGTCCTGAGGGAGCCAGATGCGCATTCGACTACCGCTTTCGGCGGGCATGGTGGATTACGAGATGAATCCTGCCGGCCCGCTTGCTGCAACTCCCGGACTTTCTCCGCACTCACGTGTGGCGTTTGCGGCAGCCCATGTTGTGCTGGACCCGGCCTCAGCCGGACAGCCTCGGCCGGCGCTGGACATGAAGGCTACGCTTGCTTTCCGGCGACGCCTGTGGTCACTTGGCCTGGGCGTGGCCGAAGCGATGGACACGGCTCAACGCGGTATGGGGCTCGATTGGGAAATGGCTAAAGAACTTATCCGTCATTCCGCCATTGAGGCCGGAGCCGGCAACGCTGCGATTGCCTGTGGCGCAAACACAGATCAGCTGGCGCGTGGGACGGCACCAACGCTCGATGAAGTGCTGGCCGCCTATGAGGAACAGTGCGCCTTCATCGAAAACTGCGGGGCCCAGGTTATCCTGATGGCCAGTCGCGCGCTGGTTCGCTGCGCACGTGGGCCGGATGACTATCACTTCATCTACGGACGCCTGCTTTCGCAATTGAAGTGTCCTGCAATTCTTCACTGGCTTGGTGAAGCCTTCGACCCGGAGCTGAAAGGATATTGGGGCGCAGCCGATTCTGGCCGGAGCATGGAGATCGTGCTGGAGTTGATCGCCGCCAACTGTGACAAGATCGACGGGATCAAAATTTCGCTTCTCGATGCGCAGCAAGAGATCGAGATGCGCCGCCGATTGCCTGCAGGCGTTCGCATGTATACCGGCGACGACTTCCATTACCCGGAGCTGATCCGCGGCGATGGTTGTCACTTCAGCCACGCAATGCTGGGAATCTTCGACGGCATCGCGCCGGCTGCGGCTTGCGCCCTCAGCGCTCTTGATGGCGGAGACTTGAAAACCTACGACGAGCTTCTAGCGCCCACTCTTCCGCTTTCCCGGCATATTTTTCAGGCACCCACCTATCACTACAAGGCCGGACTCGTCTTTTTGGCATACCTCAACGGTTATCAGGATCAGTTCCTCATGCTGGGCGGGCTGGAAAGCGCGCGTTCGGTGGCGCATCTTGCGGAACTCTTTGTGCTGGCGGACCGCGCCCGCCTGTTGATGGATCCCGAATTGGCGGTGAGTCGCATGCAGGGCTTTCTGGCCAGGCATTCCAGTGGCGGAGGCAGCCCACAATGACTATCCCTGAACTCTCCCGGCTCAGCTTGAACCAGATCACAACGGAGAAAATTTCGTTGCAGAAGACCGTGGATGCCTGCGTTGCGGAACAGGTTGGCTGGATCGGGGCCTGGCGGCACAAGATTCAACCTGTTGCTGCGGCCGCCAAAATCCTCCGCGATGCCGGCCTGCGCGTCTCCAGCCTTTGTCGCGGCGGCTTTTTCCCAGCGGCAACCGCCGGGGAGCGCAAAAAACGCATCGAAGACAATCTGCGCGCCATCGATGAAGCCGCCATGATCGGTGCGGAGTTGCTGGTGCTGGTTTGCGGCCCTGCGCCGGACCGCGATCTGGTAGGCGCCCGCGCCATGGTCGTGGACGGGCTCAGCCAGATTGTCGATCACGCGAGGAAGAGCGGAGTGCGCCTCGGGATTGAGCCGCTGCACCCGATGTATGCCGCCGAGCGCTCGGTCGTGGTCACCTTACAACAGTCCAATGAGATGGCCGCCCCGTTTGACGCGGACACAGTCGGCGTTGTCCTTGATGTCTATCACGTATGGTGGGACCCTCAGGTGTACGTCGAGATTGCGCACACGGGCCGGCGAATCTTCGCCTTCCACGTCTCCGACTGGATGGTTCCGACCAATAGCATGCTCATGAGCCGCGGTATGATGGGCCAGGGTGTGATCGAAATTCGCCGCCTGCGTCAGGCGGTGGAAGAAGCCGGTTACTGCGGGCCAATCGAGGTGGAAATCTTCAACGAAGAAGTCTGGCAAACCCCGGCACGAGAAGTTATTCAGAAGGTGCGTGCGTGTTATCTTGAAGCGGTTTAAGTGTAAGGAGCGCAATGGCTGCAAAATACGCAAAACCGATTGCTCTTGTCTCTTCCAATGAAAAGCTTTTTACATCCTTCTTTAATACCGAACGCGCCGGCCGTCTGTCTCAATTGACCCGATGGGAGCGCAGCCCCGCACGCACGATGACACCCGCGTTGCGCCGGACTCTCGGCAGGGCGGAAGCGCTGATTACAACATGGGACAGTCCGCCTCACTTTGCCGAAGACCTTCTGGATTGGGCACCGGGGCTGCGGATCATCGCGCATTGCGGCGGCGCCGTGAAGACGCGCTTTGCCCGCCCGCTCTTTGACCGTCTTGTCATTATTAACTCGGCTGGGCCCATGACGCGCCACGTCGCCGAGTTGGCCGTCACCTTTCTGCTTTACCTGGCCCGCGATGTGGATCGCTATCGCGAACTGTTGCGGCGTCCGTCGAATGCCATCTATCAGCAACTGCATCTCTCCGGCGGCGGCGAGCAGACCATTTTCGGCCGCGAGGTCGGAATAATTGGCTTTGGCCGGGTCGGGCGCGCCATTGCTGAACTTCTGGCTCCGTTTGGCGTTCGACTTTTGGTGCATGATCCTTACGTCAATCCGGCTACAGCTCCTTCGTTCGTTCGTTTCGCGCCGCTGGAGGAGGTTTTGGCAACCTCGCATTTTCTCATCCTTGCCGCCGGCTTGACCAGCGAAACCGGAGACATGCTCAACGGCAAGCGTTTGCGGCTGTTGCCGAAGGGAGCTGCCGTCATCAACGTGGCTCGCGGCGGGATGGTGGACCTGGATGCCCTCTCACAGATGGTTCTTCGCGGCCGCCTGCGCTGCGCCTTGGATGTGACGGACCCGTTCGAACCCTTGCCCGCGCGCCATCCGCTGCGCCGTGCCGAGGGCGCAATTCTTACCCCGCATGTGGGTGCCATCTCGAATTCGGTGCGACATGAGATCGCTTCCGAAATTCTTTCCGACATGGAGCGATTCTTCGCCGGACAGCCGGTAAGGAATCGTGTGACAGCAGATTTGCTCGACCGGATGACTTAACGATGAAAATCAGTTTCTCAACTCTTGCCTGTCCCTCATGGAACATTCAGACCGCGATCGAACTGGCACATACTCTCGGCTACGACGGCCTTGAGCTGCGCTTCATTGAGAATAGCGATCGCTTATGGGAGCTTCCTGCGTTTCATGGGGGCGGGCTCAAGGAAACTTGCGATCGGCTTGCTTCAGCGGGGCTGGTCATTCCCTGCGTGGATACAAGCTGTTTCTTCCACTCCCCGGTAGCGGCCCAGCGCCGGCAGTCGCTGGAGATGGGCCGGTCAATGGTGGGACTGGCCGCTGCGCTCAAGGCGCCGGGCATTCGCGTCTTCGGAGACCGCGTACAGCCAGGAGCAGATCTGCCCTCGACAGCTGCCTGGGTCGCCGAGGGCATCCATCAGCTTGCGGAATTTGCGCGGCCCGCGGGCGTTGAGATCTGGCTTGAGAATCATGGCAACTTCGCTCCCGCAGCGGCAACCATGAGCGTTTTGCGTGCGGCTGATTGTACAAACTGCGGCGTGATTTGGGATCCGCTGAACGCTTACTCGGAGTTCGCCGAGGAGCTTGGCGAAGGCTAGCGGCTGCTTGCCGGGGCCGCGCGTCACGTGCATATCAAAGACGCCTGCCGGATCGACGGCGCGCTGCCCAACCAGCCCTGGGAGCCGGTGCTCCTGGGTGAAGGCGATTTTCCCGCGCGCGAACTGGTTGCTCTGTTGCGCGAAAACGACTACCAGCTTTTTGTTTCCTTCGAGTGGGAGAAGCGCTGGCATCCCCACATCCCTGATCCTGAAATCGCCTTGCCGCACTTCATACGATGGATGCGCGCTGCATCGGAGGCTTGAAGATGTCCTTACCCTTACGCGCAGTTCAAATCGGCGCAGGAGCTTTTTGTGAGCGCTTTCATGCCCCGGTTTTGAATCAGCTGGCAACAGCAGAGGCCCCGCGCATCTCACTGCAGGCTGTCTGCGACCTCAATGCCGAGCGCGCCGGCGAATTCTCCCGCAGATTCGGTTATGCGCATGTTTACAGCGACTTCCTTCGCATGGTAGATGAGCAGAAACCGGAGCTTATCTATTGCATGGTGCAGCCTGCGGCGACTGCCTCGGTGGTTGCGAAGCTGTTGCCCATGGGCATCCCCATCTTCACCGAGAAACCTCCCGGCGTGACCGTGGCGCAAGCGGAGCGGCTTGCCGAACTGGCTCAGCAGCATAAGACCATGAATTATGTTGCCTTCAACCGCCGCGCCATGCCAGGGCTGCGGCACTTGAAACAGTGGGCGGAAGAGCATAGCCCTATCCGTTACATGCGCGCTGAGATGCTTCGCAACCGGCGCCTGGAACCGGAGTTCGGAGTGGGTACGGCCATTCATCCGCTGGATTGCCTCCGTTTTCTGGGGGGCGACGTCCGCGAAGTAGAAACGCGTTGCCGTCCATACCCCGGCTCGGAGGCCCGCGACTACCTCGTGCGGCTCCATCTTTACTCCGGCGCGGTCGCCGATCTGGCCGTCCTGGTGGACTGCGGCCTGACCCGCGAAACCTATCTGGTCCATGCCGGCAGCCGGATGATGGAGGTCGCCCTGGGCGATCCGTATTCCTCTTCCTTCTGTACGCACGGAGAATGGCGCTACCAGGACAACACAGTCGCCGCCACAGATGCCAGCACCGATGTTCTCGTGACTGGTGGCTTTCTGAATGAGCACAATCTCTTTCTGGATGCCGTTCAGAGCGGTCATCTGCCGAATTGCTGCTTACAGGATGCGCGTCACTCACTGCGCCTTGCCACTGCCGTGCAACGGCAGTATTCAGGCCCTCTCAACCAGTTCCATCCGGAGTTGAAGCCTTGAAGACTGCCAATCTGCTCGATCTTTCCATCATCGTCCTCTACATGCTGGCCATGGTGAGCATCGGATTTATTTTTATGCGCTTCAACAAGGGCGCATCCGATTACTTCAAAGGCGGCAACCGCATTCCCTGGCTGGTGGCCGGACTCAGTTGCTTCATGAGCGGCTTCAGCGCTTGGACCTTTACGGGCGCGGCCGGTATCGCTTATCGCAACGGCATTGTCGTCGTTTTGCTCTACGTGGGTAACGCGCTGACCTTCCTGCTCGGCTATTTCGTTTTTGCGCAGCGTTGGCGCCGTACCCGGATCACCACCACTATGGCTTACGTGGTGGAGCGCTTCGACGAGTCAACCCGGCAGACCTTTTCCGTGGTCAGCGTCTTCTTCCAGATATTCATCGCGGCCAGTGTACTTTACGGGCTTGGCTTGGTGGTCGCCTCAACCTGCGGCTTTCCTATCACCACAACCATCCTGACTTCGGGAGGTCTAGTTCTTCTCTACTGCATGTTAGGCGGGCTTTGGGCCGTGGTGGTTGCGGATTTTCTGCAGGCCATGATCCTCATGCCCTTTTGCCTTGTGCTGGTGGGCGCAGCTCTTCTGCGGGTCGGAGGACTCTCGGGCCTCTACCATGCTCTGCCTGCGCACATGGTCTCTCTGCACTTCCAGGGGCAGTACAACTGGACATACATCGTCTGTTGGCCGCTGATGACCTGCGTTGGGTACAACACCGGCGTCATGGCCCAGCGCTACTTCAGCGTCGACAACGAACAGTCGGCCAAAAAGGTGGCCTTACTCTGCTTCTTGTTGTTTATCGCGGGTTCGTTCATCTGGTTTATTCCGCCCATGGCCATGCGCGTCATTTACCCCGATCTGGCAACGGTACTGCCGCGCTTTGCCAATCCGCATGAAGCTGCCTTTGCCGCAGCCAGCCTTACCCTGCTACCCAATGGACTGATCGGGATCATGATGGCGGCCATGTTCAGTTCGGCCATGGCCAATCTTTCCGGCATGTTCAATATGCACGCGGGCATTCTCTCCAAGGATGTCTACCAGCCTCTTTTTGCGCCGCGCGCCAACGAGCGCACTATGCTGCATGTAGGCAGGTTGGCTACCGCCGGGGTTGCCGTGTCCGTAACCATCCTCGCGCTTTTGCTGGCCGTGACGGGCAAAAGCATTTTTTCTGTCATGGTTACCTTCAACACCATTTTCTCGCTTGCCTATGGGCCGCCCGCTTTGCTGGGCCTGCTTATCAAGAAGACGCCCCACTGGTCGGGGATGGTCTCGTTCCTCGCCGGGCTGCTGATTGGCGCCGTCGGCACATTCTTGCTTGGTTGGGGCCTGGTGATGAACCTGGCAGTTGTAGCCCCCACTTCGATCGGCATCTTTATTGCCAGCCGCTGGTTTGACAGTCCAGGAACCGCTCAGGACCAACGCCGCGAGAAACTCTTCCTGCGCCTGGCTACGCCGGTGGATGTGACTCGCGAGCTAGCCGGCTCCGTCGACCAAACCACGCGTGTCTTTCGCTTCCTCAGCCGGGCAACCGGCGCCGTCGGCCTGCTTTCCCTGCTGCTTTTGTTTACGGTTGCGGCCTCAGACCGTGGTGTGGTCATCGCCTACTCCGCAATCACTCTGATCGTGGCGTTCGCCTTGACTTTTATCCGCGGGGAAGAGCCGCCAAAATTGTCTACAGCGGAGCAAGTGCCTGACCAGCGTGTCTGAATGGTCCTGTGGATGAAGGTTAGCATGAACTGGGTCTGAGACTATTTCTCCCGCAAATGCCAACTATCCGTTTGGGTGACGGAACCGTCGCGGTAACGATGGACGACTCCAGTCCAGAGAATTTTCGCAGGGAATCGCCATTTCTTCACTCATGAAAGTTAGCCGTCGCGATGAACGCGAGGAGTACGTAAACATCTCCTGGCCGCAAACTTGACCACTACCCACGGTTGTGCAATCTACCAATTGGATATACAGTTGTGCATCATGGTAACAGCTTCTGTGAAAGCTAAGAAAAAGCCGAAATCCTGTGCTATGACTTCAACATTGCGCTGTTTCCAGGTGCTGGAACTGTTCGCAGAGGAGCCATTTGAGCGAAGCGCATCGGATATTGCGGAGATACTGTCCACGCCAAAAGCCACGGCGCATCGTCTGTGCACAACCTTGGTTGAGAGTGGCTTTATTCAACGTGTTCCCGCCTCCAAACGTTATCGCCTGACTCCAAAATCATTGCGGGTAGGATCCGGCTACCTGCGCCATTCGGCCATTTACCGTGCCGCCTTTTTCCCGATGCAGGCCTTGTCAAAGCAGATTCCCGGCACCGTTCAACTTGGCGTGCTCTCAGAAGACAGAATCATGTTCATCCATTCTGTTGGCTATCCCAGATCGATTGATGCGTTTGCGGATGTGGGTTTGCAAAGAGCGCTCCACGCAACGGCCGCGGGTAAATTGTTTCTTGCCGACATGCCGATGGATAAAGTGGAGGAACTGATGTCGCATGGAACAAAACAATATACAGGGCGCACGATCGTGACCTTTGCCAGTATGAAGAAGGAACTCCTTGAAATAGCAGCCAAAGGGTATGCGGTCAACGACGAGGAGCTTTTGCCGGGGTACTATTACATGGCTGCACCTGTGTATGACGCCAGCGGCACCACGGTGGCCACAATCAGCATCACCATCTCAACCGACCTGGCGCATCAGGGAAAGGAAGTCACCTACGCGGCGTTGCTCTGTGAAACAGCACAGAAAACATCTATCCCGCTAGGTTATTCCCCCCTCAAATAGAAATAGATTCAAGTGATCGCTCCCTCAGTACGGTAATGCTGTTTTGAGCCTCGGGTCTGGAGCGAGCCGGGAACATTCAGGCTATTTCAACAGATCGATGTAGTTGATAACAGCGGAAGCGAATAGCAGCCCGCCAATCCACCAGCGCAAGAAGGGAATGGCACGTGCGGGAGTCGGGTTTCGGCGGTCGCAATGGGCAGCAGATGGGAGATGATCTAACGCCCTACCGTCACCTGTTCTTTGTCCCTCAATTCGTTCTGTAACTCCGGGCCCAACAGCGATGCCGAATTCTTGTCCAGATATATGGTGGCGTTAGGGTGCGCGCGCAGAATAGATGATGGCTTCATGGGACTGATACTGCCCTCAAAGCACAGTTTAACGGCTTGTGCTTTGCGGGTGTCGGGCGCGACCGCGAGAATCTCCTTTGCTTTCAGAATCTGGCGCACCGACATGGAGATCGCCCGCTTCGGCACTTGCGAAATGTCAGTGAACCACGCCTCGCCCACCTGCTGCCGGCGGCAGGCCTCGTCGAGCTCTACGATGATGTATGGCACTTCTGTTTCGAAGTCCGCGGGAGGGTCGTTGAAAGCGATGTGCCCGTTTTCGCCAATACCGAGAAAGGCAATGTCAATTGGCGCCGAAGCCAGGTCTTTGCTCACATCGCGCATGGCCTGCACAAGATCTGCTGCATCGCCTTCGAGCAAGTGATAGCGGAGCATGCCGGTCTTCCGGATCAGTTGTTCCAGCAACATCTTGCGAAAGCTCGCCGGATGCGTGACCGGCAACCCGACGTACTCATCGAGATGAAAAGTCTCAACCTTTTGCCAATCGATGCCCGGCATCTTGGTGAGCGCGTCGAGGAACTCAAGCTGCGATGCCGCGGTTGCGGCGATGATCCGCGCCTGGCCATTTTCTTCGATTGCCCGGCGGATTGCGGCAGCGGCTTGCTCCGCCGCTGCATTGCCCAGGGAAACTTTGTCGTTGAACACTTTTATTAGCATGATGGACATCTCCGGCGGCAGCCATATTTCTTATTCCTGCCGTATGGCATTATAAATCCATAGAGGCTGTTCTCGAAGCGCGCCAAAAATGGAAACAAGCTTCACTTTGTAAAAACGAACCGCTACTTCGATGGCACTGGCGTAAGCGCCGCGTTTTGTTGTAACATCGTCACCGCCAGAATGGCGAATGTACGAAAGGGGTCCAAATTCCATGGATTGTTCATCCTTCATTGCTTCTCTCTGCTCTCTCAGCGTGATTGTCTTGACCCCGATTCCGATCGGCGCCCAAACCGTGCGCGTCGATGCAACGCCCAGTCATGTGCTGAACAAGTTCAGCCCTCCGTATGCGCTGGGTTCAACCGTGGACCGGGTGCCGAGCAATGCCACCGACATGTTTTTTCGCCCCGACCAGATCAAGCAGGTCCTTTCGGCGGGGTGGGGCGCGATCAGTTACCGGCAGGAGACCGAGTTGTCGGTCCAGGCATGGCATTGGAATCCCCAGGGCGTCTGGAGCGAGCCTTCGGGCCAAGGATATTTCATTGGAGACGCCACACCCACGCAGGAGATGATCCGGCACTCCTATGGCTATTCTCTTCCACACCAGGGATCCACGCGAAACAACGGGTTGGGAATTGCGGGGATAGTTGATAACTTTTCGCGGATGGATGACGGCGACCTCAACACCTACTGGAAGAGCAATCCCTATCTGGCGAAGACATTCACCGGCGAGGACGACTCGCTGCATCCGCAGTGGGTGGTGATCGCTCTGGACAAGCCGCGGGAGGTGAACTCGATCCGTATTGCCTGGGCCGAACCGTATGCGCGGGTTTACCAGGTGCAGTACTGGGTTGGCGACGGCGATGCCATGTATGAACAGGACAAAGGACAGTGGAAGACCTTCTCTTCCGGGGACGTGAAAGATGGAAAAGGCGGCACTCCCACGATTGACCTCGCTTCATCGCCGGTAAGCGCGAAGTTTATCCGCGTTCTTATGACGCAATCGTCGAACACCTGCGATACTCACGGTTCCAGCGACATACGCAACTGCGTCGGATATGCGATTCGCGAACTTTATCTAGAACTGGTTGCATAAATGGGTACGGCCTCAAGAGAGTGACTTTCGCATGAGACGGGTTTATTGATGAGCTTCTTCTATGAAGAAGCGTCCTGTGTTGCTGAGCGAAGCGCAGTGGTCGGTGTTGGCTCCGTTATTTCCTGAGCCGAAGCAGCGTAAAGATGGACGAGGCCGACCTTGGGCTACGAATAAGTCGTGTTTACTGGGCATTCTCTGGATTCTTCGCACCGGAGCCCGTTGGCGCGATCTGCCGGATGAATATCCGGACGGTTCTACTTGTTGGCGGCGGCTGCGGATGTGGGAAGAACAGGGTGTCTGGCTGCGCGCCTGGCAAAAGCTGCTGGCGCAGATGGACGAGCGCGGACTGCTGGACTGGGAAGAGGCATTTCTGGATGCCACCTTCGTCACCGCGAAAAAGGGGGCCTCGCAGTCGGCAAAACACGTCGCGGGAAAGGTACAAAGTGCGTGGTGGTGGTCGACGGCTGCGGTGTACCTATCGGAGCGCAACTTGCGTCCGCGCAGATTTCCGAACACCGGCTCGCGGAAAGCACGCTCGGAACAGTGAAGGTGCCGCGTTGTGGCCGTGGACGCCCGCGTTCCCACCTGCGGCGGGTGATTGCCGATCGTGGATATGACTCTGATCCACTCCGCTTGCGGCTGAAACGGCGCGGCATCGAGTTGATTGCTCCTTACCGCAGCAACAACCGCCAAAGGCGCTTTGAAGACAAACGCAAGCTGCGTCGTTATCGCAAACGCTGGAAAGTCGAGCGCACCAATGCCTGGCTGCAGAACTTTCGCCGCATCCAGATCCGCTACGATCGCATCCTGGCCGTCTTTCAGGGCTTCTTTCACTACGCTTGTCTCCTCATCACATTGAGGCATTTATGCAACTAGCTCTAGGAACCATCAACGATAAAGGCGAATTTACCGATCTGCTGCACCACTCCCCGGATCAGAAGCAGACGTCCACGTTCTGTTCCTCGGTGGATCCGTGGCACCGGCCTTCTGATCTCTACGTCGCTCCCGATCGCATTGAATCGGGCGACGAACCGGGTTTCGATCTATTCTTCACTAGCGGAATCACTCGCGGCCTTCCCGCCATTATTCCTGTCGCCGTGGTGTATAGCACGCCTGAGGACGCTGCCGCGCAAATGACCTATATAGAAAAACGCGGCTATTCCGTGGCAAAGATCGAAATGGGCGAGGAAGTTGACGGCCAGTACATGCTTCCCGAGGACTACGCCGCTCTGTACCTACAGTTCGCCACCGCGATGCACCGGGTCGATCCGAACCTCAAGCTGGGAGGTCCGGCGTTTGAAGGCGTCGATGAGGACATCAAAACCTGGTCCGATGCGCAAGGCCGTACGTCGTGGTTCGGCCGTTTTCTCGATTATCTGCAAGCCCATGGCCGCATACAGGACCTGGCCTTCATGTCGTTTGAGCATTATCCCTATAGTGGGGATGCGGCAGGGACAAACTGCGACACGCCCTGGAAGGATATTTATCGGGAGCCGGAGCTGATCACTCACATCATGCAGGTGTGGCGGGATGACGGCCTGCCGGCGGGCATTCCGCTGCTCGACACTGAAACCAACGCCCACGGTGGCGAGGCCGCTGTCGATATCTTTGGAGCTCTGTGGCTGGCCGATTCCTTCGGAGGCTTTCTGACCGCTGGCGGCCAATCGACCCACTATTACCACGATCTTCCCTACTCCCCGCCGCATGCCAACTGCGCCAATAGCTGGGGAACCTATCACATGTTCATGGCTGATGAGCATTACGAGATTCAGCGGAAGACCGCACAATTTTACGGCGCGCAGCTGATCACGCAGGAATGGGCGGAACCGAAAGACGCCGAGCATCGCCTCTTTCGCGCCGCCAGCGATGTGAAGGATGCCGAGGGGAATGTTCTGGTAACGGCATACGCACTCCAGCGTCCGGACAGTCAGTGGTCGCTCATGCTCGTCAATAGAGATTATGACCATCCCCATCAGGTGCAGGTGGTCTTCCACAACGACAAAGACAATCGCGATGACTCTTTCTCCGGCCCAGTTACCATGATCACCTTCGGTAAGGCCCAGTACCAGTGGCATCCCGATCGCAAGAAAGGCTATGCCGATCCCGACAACCCGCCCGTTAAGGTCACGCTTGCCGGTGGGCGGAACGCGATATACACTTTGCCGGCGGCGTCGCTGACCATCCTCCGCGGGAAACGTTGATTCGCGGAAGAGCGCTCATCCCAGCCTGCTGGAAATCGTCTTATCTTGTGTGCCGCAATCGGCGCTAATTCATTTGTGCCGGCAATCAGGAGCTTAGCTCCGTGAGTGCAATGAGCGGCTATAATGATGCGGGTCACAGCAGTAACCATGCCAGCCGTCCCGCGGCGAGTGGCACACATCTCAATTCAGGCCCCAAAAAGAGAATCCCAGGTCTCGAGGTTGCGGCCTGGGATTCCGCATTATCCCCTCTTACTCCCCGCCTACCACATGCGCAGGTCACTGAAAAAATCCAGATTTGCGTAAGGAACATTCGGTAGTTCGAGTCTCACGCCCACACGTTCGCTGCAAACGGTAGCGCGAAGCAAAGATATTTGTCACAAATGCAATTGTGTTGACGAAGGATTCCCACCGCAATATGGTGATAAGCAGCAAAATCATACGAAGGTCGCAACCCTGTGAAAAAATACGCAGCAATCTTCGCGGAGTGCGCGATCGCATTCTGCATGGTGAGCCAAATGGCAAGCCAAACGGCGCGCGCGCGCGAATTCAGTGTTGTCGGCCCCGGCGGCGGCGGCTCCATGTTCAACCCCGCCATCAGCCCCCACGATCCCAGCGAGGTGCTGGTCAGATGCGATATGACGGGTGTCTATATCACCCATGATGCCGGCCGCTCCTGGCGCATCTTCAATCTGCGCGGCGCGGTTCGCTTTTTCGCCTTCGATCCGGTGCGGCCCCGCGTGATCTATGCGGCCAACCATGCTCTGTGGCGCAGCACGGACAATGGTGAATCCTGGAATTTGGTCTGGCCGAAGCCCTCCACGGTCACTGGCGTGCGCATGAACGAGGACCATGCCGATGAGGCCATCCTCTCCAATGCCAATCCCCTGGGAGAGATCGTGGGGCTGGCCATCGATCCCGCTAATTCGCACATCCTGACTGCGGCAGCGGTCAAAGACAAAGCGGCCGCACTCTATACGTCCAAAGACGATGGCCAAAACTGGGAGAAGGAGACGGCTCTACCGGAGGTTCCGCATGGCAGAAATGACGCGGGCTTCCTGGAGAAAATCTGGATCGATCCTCACTCCGCGGCGAGTGACCGCGACATATACGCCGCCGGCGAGCACAGCGTCATGGTGCGACATCTTGGCAAGTGGCAGAATCGGCCTGCTCCAGCCGGCGTTGACTTCGCCGATGTCAGCGCCGGCTTCTCTTCCCCGCATGGCGTCAGGTTGTATGCCGCAGCGGACGCGGGTGTGTTTGTATCCAACGATGGCGCCGCAACCTGGACTGTCGCCTCCTTTCCCGGCAAGGGCGCACAGACTCGTGCTATCGTTACCAGTCTGAATCATCCTGAGACCGCTTATGTCTCCTACAAATATCTTCAGCTTGACGGGAAAACCTGGCTGGGGGTCGCTAAAACGAGCGATGGCGGCATCACCTGGACTCTGGCCTGGAAGGACGAGTATGGGATGGATCTGATATTCCCGGATGCGCCGAACATTCATGACGCATGGCTCGAGGCACTTGGCACTGAATGGGGAGACAATCCACGCGGGCTGGCCGTATCCGCGCAAGATCCAAACGTCGCCTACAGCACGGACGATCGCACCATGAAGACCACAGACGGCGGAGCAAACTGGTACGCAGTCTATTCCAAAAAGGTGCCGGGCGCAGGTTGGACGACCACTGGCCTCAACGTGACCACCACTTACGGCTATCTCTTCGACCCCTTCGATGTGCGCCGGCGCTTCATCCTCACCACGGACATTGGCCTGTTTCGCAGCGAGGATAACGGTCGCTCGTGGACTCGTTCTGTGGATGGCGCTCCCGATCATTGGACCAACACCACCTATTGGATGGTCTTCGATCCCGCCGTGCGCGGCAAGGTGTGGAGCGCAATGAGCGATGTGCATGATCTGCCCCGGCCAAAGATGTGGCGTAGGGGCGACGTGACAAAGTACGTGGGCGGCCTGTGCGTTAGCCTCGATGGCGGCCGGACGTGGAAAAAGTCGAACCAGGGAATGCCTGAGACGGCTCCGACCCACATCCTGCTCGATCCTTCCAGCCCGGTGGGCAAGCGGGTTCTTTGGGTCGCCGCCATGGGCCGTGGGGTTTACAAGAGCACCGACGACGGCGTTACATGGACGTTGAAGAACAATGGGATTGCGCAGCAGGAGCCACTTGCCTGGCGCTTGGCTCGCGCCTCCGACGGTACCCTCTACGTGGTGATCGCGCGGCGCAGCGATGATGGAAGCATCGGCACGGCCGGCGACGGAGCCATCTACAAATCCACCGACGGCGCTGAGTCCTGGACGCCCGTGAATCTGCCCGCCGGAACCAACGGACCGAACGGTCTGGCCATCGATCCGCAGGATCCCCAGCGCCTGTACCTCCCGGCATGGGGCCGGGCGGCCGGGATGGAGGGTGTGGGCGGTGGAATCTTTCTCTCCACCGACGGAGGAAAAACCTGGAAGACCGTCCTCGATCGCGACCAGCACGTCTATGACATCACGATTGAGCCGAGCAATGCCAATACTCTCTATGCTTCGGGCTTTCAATCCTCCGCGTGGGTTTCGAAAGACTATGGAGAACACTGGACGCGCATTCCCGGCTACAACTTCAAGTGGGGCCATCGCGTCTCGCCCGACCTGGTGGATCCCAGCATGATCTACATCAGCACCTTCGGGGGCAGCGTGTGGCACGGTTCATCCGCCGGCTCCAAAGGTCATGCTGACATCGCCACTCCTGCCCTGCAGCCTGGACAGTGATCGTAGGAAAATGCGATGAACCGACGAGAGACATTGAAGGCCGCGGCCCTGCAACAGAAACCAGTTCCATCCATCCTTGCGCACGGGCCGGACGCAAGGATGGAAAAACCTTCAAGGGGGAACCGGTACTATGGCAATAAATCGACGTAACTTCATTGGCGGAGCGATTGCAGCGGCCTCCGTTTCACCATTCGCGAGCAAGATGGCAATCGCTGCTCCTGGTGCTAGTCCTGATCTTCTTCCTTGGCCGCAAGGCTGGCTGAGGAAGGGGCTGATCAATGCGGGTGGCACCCATGAGCCTTACATCTTCGTTGTGCGCCGCGGCGGTCAGCGTCTTGACGTGCGGCAAAACAGCGATTATGAGCAAAGTGAAGAGTTGATTCGTGGGCTCCATGATTCAGGCGTAGAAGTCTTTCATACGCATCTCTACAAAGGCTTCGGCATGGAGGCCGAACGCGAAGGGATGGAGGAGACGCGCAAAGCCGTCCAGATTGCTCACCGGCTGGGCATGAAGGTCGATACCTATATCCAGTGGAACAGCATGATGTACGAAACCTTCTTTGCCGAAGAGCCCAGGGCTGCCAACTGGATTCAGCGCGACGTTGCTGGACTTCCCATCCTTCTTACCTACGGCTACCAGCAATCGTTCCGCTATCGGCCCTGCTTCTCCAATCAGGACTACCTCGACTACCTCAAAAAAGTAGTCCGGTATGCCATCGTTGAGGCGAAAACCGACTTTATCCACTTCGACAACTTTGATTACAACGCCGAGCCGGATTCCTGTCACTGCGACGCCTGCAAAGCCGGATTCAGAAAGCGCCTCAAGACCAAGTACAGCGCAGCGCAACTGCGGGAGAGGTTCGGTTTCGAGCGGGTTGACTTTGTGAATCCGCCACAGTGGAACTCGAGTAACCGGCCTGAGAAAATGCAGATTATCTATGATCCCGCCATCCAGGAGTGGATCGATTATCGCTGCCAGACGTTGGCAGACGCGCTTGAACAAATGTCTGATTATGCGGCCTCGTTGAACCCGGAAGTGGCTTTGGAAACCAATCCGGAAGGCATCAACGGTGAAAACCGTACCTGGGTGGCGGGTATCGATCACTCTAGAATTCTCAAGTACACCAAGGCGTTTTGGAGCGAAGAGGAAGAGATCATTGGTCTTCATCCGGATGGCCGGCTAGTCTCGAGAATTCGGAGTTACAAGCTTGCCCGGGCATGCTCGAACATTCTGATGACCTACATAGAGGCTCCCCCTCTGGCCTTTGCGGAGTCTCTTGCATTCAATCAGACGCCGGGATTTGTAGGAGAGTACCCTTTATCGAAAATAACTCGCGAATATATCGAATTTTACCAGCGGAACAGGGATAGATACGAAGACGCGGAAGATTTGGCCAATGTGGGGATCTTGCGCCCGTATGCTTCATTAACCTATAACAATGCGGCTGTGCAACTTTGCACCGTGCTTGTCGAGCAGGCTCTGATCGAGGCGGGCGTTCCCTTCGATCATGTCTTCGATGATGGACTTCGGGATCTCGCTAAATACAAGGTGCTGATCCTTCCAAACTCCGAGTGCCTTTCCGATGAACAGATAGCGCTTCTTCGTAGTTATGTCGAGCGTGGCGGTGCTCTGGTTGCGATCGGACAGGCTGGACAATACGATGAGTGGAGACGCGTCAAGGTCGCGCCCGGCCTGATCGGCCTGGTCGATGATCAGAAGCCGGTTCTGGATTATCAGGAGGACGTGGAGTTCCAGGTGGGCGTGGCGTGGCCGTCATCCAGAAAGACGGTGGGCCGTGGAAGAGTGGGCTACATGCCAACGGTGGAATACGATGGCGTGCTTCCCCCTCATAAACCATACTTCGCAATCAGGAGCGAGTTCTGGAAGCGCCCAAAGAATTGGAAGGAGCTTGTTAAACTCGTGCATTGGGCCGCACAGGACCAGCTGCCGATCAAGCTGGATGGGCCGCGAGGGATGGTTGTCAATTACACAGGTCAGCCATCGAAACAGCGCGCGTTCGTTCACCTTCTAAATTACGCCCAAACCGTAGCTGCAACCGCAAAGCCCATCAGTGTCGGCGTTCGGCTGCCGGACAATCGGCAGGCGTCCAGGATCACGGTATATACTCCTGGCTCGAAAGCCGAGCAAACGATCAATTTCAGCAAGGACGGGGCTCTGACGTTCTTCAGGATTCCCCGTGTAGAAGTCTATTCGCTTGCCATGATCGAATGGTAAGGTTACGGGTCTGCATCGAGCCCTGTTATACGCTCGATGCAGACTCGTAACTGAAGTCTTCCATCAAGAGCCTTCCCCGACGAAAAGATGACGAAGACCATGCCGGCATCCTTGGCCCGTCAGAATGAATACTCGGCTGCCGGGCTCTTTTTTCAGTGTCACGAACTTCACGTCAAGGGTCTTTTTCGACGTGTCCCCATGAACAGCCACCCGCAGGCCGCGAGATGCGCAGAATGTTCCCCGCTGCCCATGCCAGCAGCCGCGCAAGAATACTTGATTACCAACGGCGATTGTTCGGCTGGCATAACAGACGCAACGGTTTTTGGGATAGCTGGCATAGTAGACAATTTCGTTTTCATAGCTGGTATGGCTGCTAGAGCCTGTTATTAACTTTATTCCTTTGAAATCAAAGAAATATCCGAGCACCCCGTCGTCGCAGACGATGGGAGTATGGGAAACAGAGGGCAGAGCGGGTATCCGAGCGATGTGAGCGACGAGGAGTGGGTCCGCCGCGGCGGATGGCGCCGTATCTGGCGCTGTGCAAAGAGGACGCCCAACAGCGGGACCACAGCTTGCGGGCGGTGTTTAACGGCCTGCGCTACATTGTGCGCACCGGCGGGCAGTGGCGCTACATGCCCAAC
>Ga0208820_1000767_pt1 | contig 20482 bp, 13 predicted proteins | sample June2015DPH_16_5_FD_184713 | JGI IMG/M metagenome (GOLD analysis project Ga0208820, IMG submission 184713) | Peatland microbial communities from SPRUCE experiment site at the Marcell Experimental Forest, Minnesota, USA - June2015DPH_16_40... | ecosystem: Environmental > Terrestrial > Soil >...
ATGGCGCCCGCCAGAATGAAACCGGACGCTGTCTGCTGAGTCACCCCGCCCGCGGCGATCAGGGGCACCTTTGGAAACATGGCCTTCAAAGCCCGGATGTAACTGTCGCCGCCCACCTGTGCGCAGGGAACAACCTTTACGAAGTCGGGACCCAGTTTCCACGCCGTCAATATCTCGCTCGGACTCAATGTTCCTGGGATCATGACTACACCTTCCTTTACGGCGAAGTTCACGAGCTCAGGATCGAGCCCATCGCTTGCCAGGAACTTGGCTCCGGCATCCAAGCAGCGGCGCGCCGTTTCCACATCCGGGACCCCACCCGCGCCAACGATGACTTCGCGAGCATTCTGCACCAGGTGCGAGATCACTGTGTGCGCATTCGGCACGGTTAACGTGACCTCCGCAATGGGAATCCCGCCGTGGGAGACTGCCTCCGCAGCAAAAAGAGCGTCCTCGGACGAATACACACGAATGGCTGGGATAATTCCAATTTCCTCGATCCGGGCTCGTACTTCTTGCTGGTTCACGGATGCTCCTTTGGCGAATCGTTTATCCTGTTTGACCGATCACGGCAGATCTCTCACGCCCACCGCTTCTCGAAGCTGTTCGAGTGCAAGCAAGTACGACTCGAGGGCTTGCCGATAGGCGAGTTGCGTGGCTCGATAACTGCGCTCGGCATCCAGGAAATTGAGCAGGCTGGCGCCGCCATGCCGGTAAGCGTATTCGCTGATATCGCGCGACCGCGTGGCCACGTCTAGATACGTGGAAATATACAGTAGCACCACCTTGTCATTGCTTCGCAGGCCCTGGTAGGCGTCGTACACATCGGTGAGGGCCTGACCAGTCGTAAATTTCTCCTGTTCCTGCGCCTGGGTAATGACGAAGCGCGCCCGAGCGATTTCGCCCTGGTTGCGATTAAAGATCTGCAGCGGAATGCTCCCATAAAGCGAAGCGGCATTGATTCCGCCGGTGTGCGAGTAGTTGGCTTGAACGGTCACATCCGGGTGGGCAATCGCCTTTTGCAATGTCAACTGGCTGTTCGCAGCGGTCACGCCTTGCTGCGCCGCGCGCAGGTCCGGGCGATTCTGCAACGCTTTCAGCTTCAAGTCATCAAGATTGGCCTTCACTGGTTGGTATTCGAAAGAGCTGACGACGTCGTAATCCGCAGACACGGATTCGTATCCCAGTAACTGCCGCAGGTCCGACAGCGCCTGGACTCTGGCCAACTGCGCCTGTTCGACATCGCTTATGAATTGCAGCAACTGCAGCTTAATCATCAGGTAGTCGTTCTCGCTGATGCCGCCGACCTTGTATTGATGTTCGCTGATGTCCACGGTCTGCTGAAAGCTCTTCACGTCTTTCTCGGCCAGTTCGAGCGTCGATTCGGCAAGCTGGGCGTTGTAAAACAGGGTAGCAACCTGAAACGTAAGACCGCGCCCGTTATCCGCCACCAGCGAGCGCGTCTGGGCTGTTATATCTTTCTGCGCCCGAAGGCGGTCACGGCGTTTTCCGCCACGTTCAATAAGGTAGCTGAGGCCGATGTCACCTTCCGTGTTGTTTTTCAGATAATCGGGTGTAGACACGCCTGAATATATGTCCGGGTTTTGATGGGAAGGGGAGCCGAGAGGTAAGTACTCCCAGTCCGCAAAGAGCGTTGGGTTGGGGCGCAGGCCTTGCGTGATCTCTTCCGCCTCGCTCTGCTGGATTGTGGTCACCATTGCCAGCAAGTTGTGATTGTGCTGCAGCGCCAGTTGAATGGCTTCGTCGAGTGTGATCCTGACTGGACCCTGGGTTTGCGGAGCTTGAGTCTGCGGGTCTTGGGTCTGCGGACCCTGAGTTGGCGGACTTTGGGTTTGCGCTTCCGCCGAGGGTGCAAGCAGGACACCGGCGAAGAGCACAGCGGCTAATCCGTACTTGCACACTTTTCTCGACCGCGAGTACTTTGAACGGGAATGTGAGGTCTTAGCTTTCATCTTAACTCTCAAAGGACGCCTCCGGTTCGGGAAGCTCATCGCGTTCACTGGCGAACCAGACATAAAGAGTGGGTAATAGAACGATGCTCATAAGCAAGTCAGAAATAAGTCCTCCGACGATAACGATCGCGAATGGCCGCTGCGAGTCGGAACCAATGGCGTGGGAAAGGGCTGCCGGCAGCAGCCCGAGAGTTGCCACCAGCATCGTCATCATGATGGGGCGAAGCCTCAGGACAGCGCCTTCAATCGCGGCATCGACGACGGTGTAGCCGCGAGCGCGCAGCTGATTGATGTATTCGAGCATGATGACTCCGGTTTGAACCGAAACGCCGAACAGCGCCAGGAAGCCAACGCCCGAGGACACGCTGAAGTGCGTACCCGTCACCAGCAGGGCCACGAGTCCGCCGATCCGGGCCATGGCCACGTTGGTGAGGATGAGAAGCGCCCACTTCACCGACTTGAACATGGTGTAGAGGATGATGTAGATCACGAGAATGGTTAGGGGCACGATAAGCAACAAACGTGCTTCCGCGCGTTTTTCGCTCTCGTATTCGCCCGACGAACCGACGGTATAGCCCGGCGGCATCTTCACTTTTTCACCAATCTGTTTGATCGCCTCTTCGACCGTCGTCCCCAGGTCCCGGTCTCTCACGTTGAAGGTGATGGCCACGAAACGGCCGTTGCCTTCGCGGAAGATGTCGTACGCGCCATCCTTGACCTCGACTTTCGCCAACTGCGCCAGAGACACCCGCTCTCCGGTGGGGGAAAGCAGCCGGACTCTCGCGATGGCGTCTTGGGTTTTACGGTAGGGCTCCTGATAACGCACCAACACGTCGTAACGCGCTTCACCCTGGAGCACTTGGCTCACAGCGTTCCCGCCCACGGCCGTCTGTACGGCGTCTTGTATGTCGGCCACATTGATTCCAAAACGGGCCGCCTGCTTGCGGTCGATGATTATGTCAAGATTCGGTTGGCCGAAATCGCGCAATAGCTTGACGTCATGCATGCCGGCGATGCCCGACATGACGTTGGTCACTTCTTCGCCCTTTTCCTCGAGAATCTTCAGGTCGTCCCCGAAAATCTTGAACGCGAGTGAACCCTTAGTGCCAGTAAGGGTTTCTCCGACGTTGTCTTCGATCGGCTGGGAGAAGTTCCAGATCGCCCCCGGGTATTTCTGCAGGGCGCGTTCCATGGCGGCGATCAGTTCCTCTTTGTTCTTGTGAAATACTGGACGCCATTGGTCGTGCGGCTTCAAGTCGACGAAATACTCTGTGTTGCCGAATCCCCCGGTATCGGTTCCGTCATCCGGCCGGCCCACCTCCGATACGACCGTCTTTACTTCCGGGAACGACGCGAAAACGTAGCGGCAGTTGGTGGTGAATTTCTCGCCTTCCGTAAGACTGGTGCTATTCGCCAGGGTGCCACGCGCCCAGATGGCGCCTTCGTCGAGATGAGGCAAAAACTCCGAACCAATGATTCCGCTGAACCAGAGGAATAGGCTGGCCGCCAGCGTCGCCACACCGACGAAGACCGTAAGTCCACGATGCCCGAGACACCAGCGCAGCCGCTTTCTATAGTGCTTCGTCAGAAAAGCCATGACTGGGTTGTGCCACTCCCGAACTCCGCCGCGAAACAATAAGCTGGCCAAAACCGGCGCGATTAAAATCGAGAAGGTCAGGGCGCCCAGCAGCGCGAAGGCAACGGTCAAGGCCATGGGCCTAAACAGCCGGCCTTCCACTCGTTGCAGCGTGAAGATCGGCAGGTAGGCGGTGATGATGATGGCGATCGCGTAGAACACCGGCCGCTGCACCTCATGCGCCGCCTCGCGGATGGCTTGGGCGGGGGTCTTTATGATCGCCGTAATGCGCCCGGAAGCCGGGACATTGCTTTGGCGGCGGCTCATGTGGCGAACGATGTTTTCGACCATGACCACGGCGCCGTCCACCACCATCCCGAAGTCCAGCGCACCCAGCGACAGAAGATTGGCGGGAACTTTACTCAAGTCCAGCCAGATGGAGGCAAAAAGCAAAGAGAACGGAATGGTGAGCGCAACAATGAAGGCGGCGCGAGCATTGCCGAGAAAGAGGAGGAGGACGATCGTGACCAGGATCATTCCTTCCGCCAGGTTGTGCATTACCGTGTGCGTCGTGTAGCGAAGCAGATCGCTGCGGTCCAGCATGGGAACGACCTTCACGCCGGGAGGCAGAATGCCGTTATTGAGCTGTTCCACTTTCTGGTGGATGGCATCGAGCGTGGGTTGCTCTTCCGCGCCTTTGCGCATCAGCACCGCGCCCTGAATGACATCGGGCTCATCGACAATGCGCCCGTCCTCCATGTGGTTGGCTCTGGCCATGTGGCCCAGCCGGATCTTTGGACCTTGGACCACGTCCGCGATGTCCTTCACGCGCAGCGCGGTGCCGCTCTGGGTTTTTAAAACGGTCTGTTCGATGTCTTGCACAGTGCTGAAAAGCCCGAGCGCGCGAACATTCATCTGCTGGAGACCTTCTTCCACAAAGCTGCCGCCGGCATTGATGTTGTTGTTGGCCAACTGCTGCTCGACCTGACCGATGCTGAGTCCGTACGACACCAGCTTGTTGGGATCCACGCGCACCTGATACTCACGTACCGTGCCCCCGAAGTCGGAAACGTCCACCACATTGGTAACGGATTTGAATTGCTTGAGGAGAACCCAGTCTTCGATCGATCTCAATTCCATCAGGTCGTAACGGGGATTTGTGCTTCTCAGTGTGTACCAATAAATCTGGCCCGTAGTGCTCCAGTCGGTGCCGATTTGAGGTTGAAGGTTTTGCCCCGGAGGAAGATTGACCTGGGTGAGCCTTTCCAGCACCTTCTGGCGATTCCAGTCGTTCACGGAACTGTCGTCGAAGATCATGATCACGAACGACAGCCCGAAAATAGACTCGGAGCGCAGAAAGGTCATGTGCGGCATTCCCGACATTTGCATCTCGATGGGAATGGTGACTTGCTGCTCCACCTCTTCCGCGGAGCGCCCCGCCCATTGGGTAATGACGGTCACGTAGTTGTCGCCGATATCGGGATAGGCTTCCACCGGCAGGTTGTGAAACGAGACAGCTCCCCAACCCAGCAACAAGACGCCAACTGCCAACACCACAAACCTGTTGTTCAGGGCGTAATCTACGAGGGCGCGGATCATTTCCTGTTTACTGTTTCCCTTCCCATTTCTCTTGGTTGGTGGAGGGACGGTCGTCTCGCCCGTCCAGCTGGGCGGGGACGCCCGGCTCTCTGCTCAACCGTCACTGAGCCAGCACGTGGTCCAAGACCAAGGCGTTGGTCACTACTTGTTGCCCTGGTTGGATCCCACGTTTGATCTCCTGCAGATTCGTGTTCTCCGCCAATGGATCTCCGCTGACAACCTCCAAGCGACGAAACTTCTTGTCGGGTGCGGGGACAAAGACAAAATCGCGATCGTGCATGTGCAGAATGGCTGATGCCGGGACAACCGTGTGCATCTCTTGGGTTTGACCGCGGAAGGTCGCTCTCGCGAACATGCCGAGCCGCATGTTTCCCGGATTCTGAACTTCTATGCGAACCTTGGCGGTGCGAATACTGGGATCGAGGATCATGCCAATGTTGCTGACCCTTCCTTTGAAGGGGCGATCGGGATACGCATTCAGGGTAATCTCCGCGGTATCCCCAAGCCGCACATGGGCCATGTCATTCTCGTACACGTCGCAAACAATCCACACCGATGAGACATCTGAAATCGTGAACGGGCTGGGCGCTGAGTAGGCCTGCACGAGCGCTGCGTTCGTCACTTGCTGGTCGGTGATCACGCCCGTGATGGGCGCAACGATGTCCACGATGCCCATGGTCTTGTCGGGATCGTTGCCCAGGAGCCGAAGATGTTCGGTCGCGGTCTCAAGGGTGACCTTGGCATCAGTTGCGGTGTCTTGCGCAACCTCGAGGTCTTGTTCTGCGATGGCGCCGTGGGCAAACAGGTCCACGGCTCGATTCAACTGCTTGCGCGCGAGAAGTTCGTCAGCGATAGCCTTGCGATAGGCGTCGAAGCCGCCCGCCACATCGTCGCTTCGAATAGTTAGTAACACCTGGCCTTTTTGCACTGTGTCGCCGAGTCGCGCGTGAATGGCCACGACCCGCCCAGAGGCGAGCGAGACGACCGGGACGTTGCGGGAGACATCAGGGGTAACTGCCCCCGTAACCACTAACTCGGAGGCCGTGGGATGCGCAGTGGCTGCGGCCAGCGGGAAATGCTCCGGGTGGTCAACCGTGAAAAGGTTGAGATCCACGTCGGGAACAACGTTAGCGGGGGGTGGCGCTGCCGCCGCCGCATCCACAGGCCGGTTGCATCCGCCGAGCATCGGCAATACGAACAAGCAGGCGAGAAAAAGACCATTGGTAAGAATTCTATTGTTCATAAGGACTCGCTCTCCGCTGCGACAAACATCTTGCGACAAACGAACGCTATCTTTCCGAAACCCAGTAAGTGGAGAGCAGGGCGTCCCCGCCCGGCTGGTCAGGCGAGACGCCCGTCCCTCCACCGTATGAGCAGGGCGCATTCCCACGTTATGTCGGGGCGCCATGCGCAACCAACCTAGATGAATCGACGGTCCACTTCCTTTGGGCACCTAAGGAACCTGCTGGAACGGTGTCCCGTAGATCTGAATACCGTGCCGTCGACGGGCAGTAAGAAGGGAGGGCCTGAGGAGCAGCGCCGGAGCTAAAACCAGGTCCGGGACGCTGCCCCTTTTTTGTTTCGCACACATCGTTGCCTCCACACCAGGGACCCAGAGCCACGCCTGAACTAGAACTTGACCATGATGGCCATCCTGATGCTCGGTTCATCCTTCCGCAAGTCTGGCGTCCAGAGGCCGCCGTGCGGAATAGTCGTATTGCCCCCCCCAGTCCCATTGCAGTACGCTTGTGCGTTGCCGAGGTTGGCGCCGTTTGGGTCGGTGGGGTTGACGGGGTTTACGGCCCACCCAAATCCGGTCGAACTATTGTCCATGCAGACATAATTAGCAGGGGAACCGTTGTTGCCGCCCGGAGGAGTAATTCCACCCCGACCCGTGAAATACGGCTGGTTCGCGTGGCGATAACCGAACTCCCAGAGGAAAGTAATGTACTGTCTGGGCATGTAATCGAAAGTGATGGAATTGTCCCAGGCTTTATAGGGGAGGCCAGGATTCGCCGGGAAGTATGGCGATCCGGAGACCGCATCCGCTCCATTGATCGGAGGGAGCAGCGTCAGATAGCGCCCTGGATTGTCCAATACACCGCCGCCAAGCGTGATTGCATACAGGTCCTTCTTGAACCACCAGCGGTTGTACAGCATCCACCCGTCCATGACTTGTTTATAGGCAGTGATTTGGCCGTCGGTCTTCTTATTTCCAAAGCAGGCCGCTCCTGAACCGTATTCGCATCCGATATCGGCGGTGAAGGTGAACGCCATCTTGTCCATAGTCTTTTCCGGATGGTCGTAGTATTTGACCTCGATGCTGTCATCCGTGTGGATGCGTGAGCGGCCGCCGTTAAGACCCAGCGTATCTTCACCCATTCCGTAGTTGTTGAAGACCAGCGAGAGCCACGACTTCGGACGGTACAAGATCTGTCCTCCCAGGCCGGGCCGGCTGCCATACCGGGCATACGACTGCCATCCGTTGATGAACCACGGCTCAATCTTCAGCTTGTCGGTGGGAAACCACTGGACCCGGACTCCATTGAAAAACCAGGGCGTGTTAGACGACACATAGGACGGCTGGTAAGTCCAGTTATCGAAATTGTAATAACTGAACAAGCCGATGTAGGAGACGAAGATCCCCGCGTCGACGTTGAGACCATGGTTCACGTTGAAGTGGTATCCGCCGTAGGCTTCAGAAAAATACTTATACGCGCCACGGAGATCCCATTGGCCTCGTCCAACGCTGGCGTCGTTCCGGGGAGTGGTAGTTGCAAACATTCCCCCCATGGTCAGGATCCGGCCGCGAACGTCCTGCCAGTGGAAGTCACCGCCGACGCTGATCTGCTCAACCTGGACTTCGTTCGACCGGAAAATCTCGGTCGATCCGCCCAGCGTGTCATCCTTCGGATGATTGAAGCTGCTTACGAAGTCGGTGTCAAATCTGATTTCAGGAGTAAAGAACTTCGAATCCCACACCGCGTCTTTGTTGTGCGGGCTGGCGTTCATCCAGCTCCAATCGGCGAAGGCAAAAGGCACTGACTTGGCCGGTTTTTCGGGCTTGGTGGCCGGAGGTGCGGATGTCGACTGGTCCTGCGGAGGAGCCGGTCCAGCCGCCGCCGCAGTGAGCGCTGGAGTTGGCGCTGGATCGGTTGCTTTTGCCAGACCAACCGGCATGTCTGTGGTGGTCCCGCGAGCCTTCAGTTCCGCTTCGAGCAGTTCGATGCGCGCCTTCATGGCGGCCAGCTCTTTGGCGATATCAACCGAGCTCGCCGGATCGGGGGCGGCCGCGGGTCGAGCGGGAGATACGTCAGCGGCAGCCGCCGGCTCGTGCAGGGCTGCGACTTTCGCCGGAGCATCCGATTGCGCCGGAGCCTGCGCATAACACCGCGGAGCCTGACCAACCGCGAGACTTAGAACAAGCATTGAAGGGAAAGTCGAAGCCACTACGGCCTTACGTAATAAAGTTCTCATAAGTTTCTTATCGCTACATCCCTTTCGGTTCGAAGTTACTCTTCACCGCATGACCGCCGCGCAGTGAAAAGCATTGCGAGTTCATTTACTCCCTGACTTACCGCCTAACGCTGTCCTTCACCGCTGCCGTTCATCTCCGCGCTCCACTCGCGCGAAATCGGCATCAGAGTGTCTACAAACTAAGCGGAGCTAGTCGCCGCGTCCAATAGAAAATTCTTGTCAGGACGATCACGTAATTGGCCAATAGGCAGTGCTAATAATCAATGCATGTGTCATAAGGTTAACCTTTGGTCTGCTGGTGCTTATTTGCGTGGGGCACGCTTGTCATTGGATACCTAAGCGCACAAAGATCTCGTAAAGAGCCCATAAAAAATCTATTAAGATTTGAAGAGGTAAGATTTGAAAAGGCTAGATTCGAGGGAGTGCCAATTGGGCACCCGGAAAAAGCTCACGATCGAGAATCACCGGGCGGGGCATTCCTGCATGTACGCGAAGAGAGTCTTGCGCACCGTGACCCGCTCAACCATGCCTGACGCAGAGCGGTTGTGCGTTCTGTAGCTTATGGCTGCCACTCAACTCTTGCAAACCATTAGTGACCCGCAGCCTGTTCTCGTCGGACGGCCATGCCGGCCCTTCCGCAGAATGCGCCAGACGGTTGCCGGTTGCCGCTTGGATTGAAGCTGCCAATGCCGCTTCCATCATTACCCGGGCTCGGCTGGGGGCCGTCGGGCTGCGAAACATTCCGAATCGAGCCTCGGGAAGCACAGGCAGCCCGGCGGCCTTGACCTCACAAATCCCCGGATTCCGGACTGTTTCCGGGAGCAGCGCTGATACCCCCAGGCCAGAGTCGAGCGCTGCCAAGGTTGCATCCAGGCTTGCGCTTTCGAACACCACGCGCCATTCCCACCCCGCTCTGCGCAAGGAAGAAAGGATCTTGTCGCGCCACCAGTTCGTGCTTTGACACAGTACGAGCGGCAGGCTCTTCAGCGGATCGACAGAGAAATCTGTGCCGGCAAGCCAGGCTAAACGGGATCTCCACTCGATCACGGGCCGGCCTGCAATCCGCGTGGGATCGCTGATGACAAAGTCCAGTTCCCCTTGCGCGAGCAGGAATTCGAGTTTTCCTGGCGAACCGACGATAAGTTTCAGTTCAACATCGGGATGGATTCGTTGGAATCGCTTCAGGGCGGGCGTGAGCCCGGCGAGCGCCGTTTGCTCGCTGACGCCGAGGCGCACTGGCCCCGAGGCGGATTCTTCGCGGAGCCGCGCCAGCGCTTCTTCATTGAGATCGACGGCACGATTGGCATAGGTTACCAGCAGTTCGCCGTGGCTCGTCAGTTTCACGCCACCCCGACTCCGGTAGAATAGCTTCCTGCCGATGACCTTTTCCAGGCGCAGCATCTGTTGGCTCACCGCCGGTTGAGTCCTCGCAACTGCTGCTGCAGTGCGTCCCATACTCCCGTGCTGAACTACTGCGAGAAACGTACGCAGAAGATTGAGCTCCAAATCCCTTCGATCAATCGTCATCGTCATGTGGACACCTTGCCCGCCGGTTGACCTTGCATACTCTGCTCTTGCAGACTCTCCACGCCTTGAACAGTAGCCTGTAGGCCATAAAGAATCCGTAAAGAATCTTCATGAAAACTTTGGCTGGATCAAAATAAAAGTTTTGATTAACGGCGACTATTGCGTTTCTGTGAGATGAATGCGGCTCCCACGATCTCGTTCCACAATCTGGCCAGCTACATTGAATGGATGACGGCCGATAACCGATAGCTGCCCACGAAGGCATTTCAGACGCTGCTGGTTGCCTCTTGTGCCCACCGCAGGGCCTGCCACCAGGTTGAGGCGACTTCTTCATCGAGCAGTTTCAATTGTTTGGCGAGTGCGCTCGATTGCGACCACTCACCCGATTCCTGGGCCAGCATGAGTTGGTACAGGGGTCTGAGGCTACTGTTCTGGCCGAGCAGCGCCATCTTCGTTTCGCGCTCCACGGGTAGTTGTTCGAGGAGCACTTCCATGCTGACCTCAAGGATGGCATCCATGATGGAGAGCAGGCCCAACAGGAACAAATCAGTGTTCGATTGCAGTTGGTTGGAGAGCAGTTCGCAAAAACGGGCGCGAGCCAATCCCATCAGCACCAGTTCGCTGCACCTCTGCTCGGCTGCGCCCACAGTGACAACGAGCCGGATCCAGCGCCGCATTTCCCGTTCTCCCAGAACGGCGATGGCATGGCGGATCGACTTGATTTCGAGGGGAAATCCAAAGAGAGGGGAATTTAGGTACCGGAGCAAGCGGTAACAAATCGAGGCTTCCTGCTTGAGCATCTTCTCGAGTTCTCGCATGTCCATTTCCCTGCGGGAGACCATTTCGAGCAGCCGTATATAGTGCAAGCGGCTGGCGGGAACTTCGCGGCCGATGACGATTTCGGGCCGGCAGAAAAAATATCCCTGGAAATAGACGAATCCCATGTCGCGGGCCTGACGATACTCGTGGGGCGTTTCGAGCTTTTCCGCCAGCATTTTGCACGCCGGGGAGCCAAACCGGCGCATCATGCCAGCCCTTTCCTCCGGCCTGGTTGCTCGGATGTCGACTTTTATGATGTCGGCAAACTCGACCAGCGGTAGGCGCGGGTCGTTGGGGGCGAAGTCATCGAGGGCGATGAGATAGCCGGCCGCTTTCAGCCGCTTGCAGGCAGCGATGACGCGGTCTTCGGGCTCAACCGTCTCCAGAATCTCGGCCACGGTCTGGTGTGGGGGCAGCAAGGTAATCAGGTCTTTGAACAGAACCTCACAGGTGCAATTCACGAAAGCCCGGCGCTTATCGCAAAGCATGTTGATACCGTATAGCAGGGAGCTATCCAGCGTGGAGCGGGCCGCGAGTTCCGGATCGGCGTTGAAGTAGTCTTCGACACCGTTGCGGAAAAGAAGTTCGTACCCGAACACATTCTGCGAACGGTCGAGAATTGGCTGGCGGGCAACGAAACGCTGTCCGGGTAGAGCAAGCGAGTTCGACCGAAAGTCTTTCTCTTTGGCAGGAGCGGGTTTCACACCTCTTATATCGGCGTAGCCGTGGCGGAACTTCAGGCAAAACTGCGCGGCTGTCGTCTTCCGGAAATCAAAGGATTTACCAACCGGCGCTTGCGGTCGAACCCTATAACCATGCATGCTTCCGGTCCGATGCAAGCCGGAAACATGGGCTCGAGATTCCAAGGTAATGTCCCAAATGTGGAAAACTTAAGGCACTTCCCCCTTGCGCAGTCGGCGGTTTCATGAGTAACATCAAAGTGTTCCCAATGGCCAAGCTTCCAGCCTGGCCGTTCGCGCCAATAAAACTCCAGGCGCCTAGATTAAAAGATAGTTTAAACATCGTTCTCGAATAGCATCCAGCCGATGTGGGGTTTGGTCTGCCGGTAACCGGTTTGCAGTGAGCCACGCACAGTGAGCTACGCGTTGCGCCACACGTTTAGAGTGCCGACTAACGTGCCGACCGCAAGGAAAGACGAAACAATCGGGCCTGTGATCCAGGCCGGGGATTAACTTCGGGGATCAACTCCGAAGACTAACAAGAGAAAAAATATGAATGCAGGACCTGGACATTCCTCCGCAGGAGGAGGGAAACACAAACGGCGCCGTGGACGACGTCCGCCGAGGCGAGGTGCGGGTGGCCCGATGGGCCGCGACCGCCAGGAGCATCAGGGCATTTTTACCGCTCCCATGGATCACAGCTACCGCGCCAATATGGGCCCGGATAATGGCAACGGCAACCAGGGACGAGGACCGCGCCGGCCCGGCTTTTCCGCGTCTTACCCGGTGTCCGATCCTGAGCCTCTACCCGCTCCGCGAGAGGATGCGGCTTCGCGCGTTTTTGCGTTTGTCGAAGACCTGTTCTTTCTCAGCAAGATTCAAGAAACGGGACGCAAGATGAACGTGAAGGTGGAGTTCGTTAAGAACGAGAAGGAACTAACCGAGCGGATGAAGAGCAACGGCGAAGAACAGCCTTCCCTGATTATCTTCGACTTGAACAATGCCAATGCCAAGCCTTTGACGCTCATCCCGAAACTGAAAAGCAAGCTGAAGAAGGGGACGTCGATCATCGGGTTTCTCTCGCACGTGCAGGGCGACTTGAAGCAGAAAGCGCACGAAGTGGGATGTGACATGGTGCTGCCGCGCTCCGCGTTTTCGCAGAATCTGCCGCAGTTGCTGCGCCGCCATGGCGCCATCGAGGCCGACTCCAGGGCAGCCGACTAGGATTGCGGAAGTCAGAGGTCAGATTGCAGAGGTAACCTGCCTCGACTCATAGGGTTTCACCTCTGAAATCTGACCTCTGCCCTCTAACCTTTGCATTCCCCTGATACAATTTCGCCGTGTTCCCTGACAAAATCCTGATCATGACGATGGCCATGATTGCGGTGGCTTTCGCCCAGCAGCCCCCCGTGAAAGTGAACGTCATCAACGTGTGCGCGCCTGCAGCCGACGAGCAGAAGGAATTATCGTCGGCGCTGGCCAAAGTACCGGGCAAGCCGGCGTTCGCCGCGGACTTCGAAGTGGCTCGCGGGCGCTCCATACTCGACCCGAGCACTCCGATCCCCGGCATGCAACCCTTACCGCCCGGTGCGGTTGCGGCGGCCGACTGGGTGAGGGTTCGGCGCGAGTTCCCCGGTGCCACCCTGTTCAGCAATGTCCAATACTCGTTCAGCGTGGACTCGAAGAATATGGTGGAGACGCTCGTGCTGCGCCTGCGCGAGCCCAAGCCTAACGACCTGATGCAGATTTCGATTGAGGACAGCGCTTCCGCGGTGGTTTCCGCAACCGCGATGTTGTCTTCCAGTACGCCGGTTTCGCGCGTCAAGCTGGAGCGCTTTGGAAAATCGTCGGTGGTGCTGGCGCGGTGCTCGGGAGAAGAGGGAAATCCAGCGACGGATCAGAGCGCGTACGAACCGATCTTTCACGCCGCCTCTTCGATTATGGAGCGATATCGCGATGCCCTGGGCGCGCGCAAATTGGTGCCCGAGGAACTGGCTCGCCTGGGCGTGGGAACCTCGGTCAGAACTACGACCAAGGCGGGCGCGGGCAGCAAGAAGAACCCGTAGCACCGGGATCGCGTGATGACTTATGCGATGGAGGGACGGGCGTCTCGCGAGCCTGCCCTGTTTTCGCCGAAGCCCCGAGCGAAGCCGAGGGGGCAGTCGAAGGGTCCGGGCCGGGCGGACGCCCGGCGCTCCACCAGCGGTCTGAAGCGGAATGTATTTTTCAGAATCTATCTACTAGCAATGTTTCTCTCAACACGGTTCCTTACCACTATGGACATACGCAATGTTGTGGTCCTGGGCTCCGGGTGCGCCGGTCACACCGCCGCCCTCTACAGCGCCCGCGCCAACCTCAAGCCGCTCGTGATCGAAGGCCATGAACCGGGCGGACAATTGTCGATGACCACGCTGGTGGAAAATTTCCCCGGCTTTCCCGAAGGCATCCAGGGGCCGGAACTCATCGAGAACATGCGCAAGCAGGCGGCGCGCTTCGGCGCCGAATATCGCATGGGCCATGTAGTCAAGACCGATTTGAGCAAACATCCGTTCGAGTTGAGCTTCGGAAAAGAGATCATTCAGACCCGCACGCTGATCGTCGCCAGCGGAGCGTCCGCGCGCTGGCTCGGCCTGCCGAACGAGCGTGCGTTGATCGGCCACGGTGTTTCTTCCTGCGCGACTTGCGATGGCTTCTTTTTCTCGGGCAAGGAAATCGCGGTGATCGGCGGCGGCGACTCCGCCATGGAAGAAGCCATATTTCTGACGCGCTTCGCGACCAAGGTGACACTTATTCATCGTCGCGAGCAGTTTCGCGCTTCGAAAATCATGCTCGATCGCGCCCGTGCTAATCCGAAGATAGAGTTTCTCACCGATACTGTGGTGGACGATGTTCTCGATGTCAGCAAGAAGGAAGTCACCGCCCTGCGTCTGCGCAACTTGAAGAGCGGCGAAAGCTGGGATTTCCCTGCGAGCGCAATGTTTCTTGGGATCGGCCACATTCCGAATGCCAAGATATTCGAAGGCCAACTCGAAACCGATGCGGATGGCTACCTGATCACGCAGAAGAACGTCTTCACGCGAGTGCCGGGCGTGTTCGCGTGCGGCGACGTGCAGGACCGCCGCTACCGCCAAGCTATCACCGCCGCCGGTTCCGGCTGCATGGCGGCGCTGGAAGTGGAGAAATTTCTGGAAGAGGAAGGGCACTGAGGGCGAGTTTCGACCGAAACGCTAAGAAAAATCTTTACCACAGAGGACACAGAGGTACACAGGGGAAACCCTTCGCAGGCCGTCCGGAGCACCAGTCGCGGCGCGTTCTTCTGGATCTTCAAACGTCTCGAGTTTCCGCCAGATTGCCCATCTCTTGCAGAATCGCGATGCGGCGCACCGGATGCCATCCTGGTTTTCAATCACGAAAGCAGAGGCGTTGACAGCTGTCATCGTTGCTTCGCAGAACCCGCGAGAACTACTTTCCTGCGGCAAACACACGCGAATGAAACTTCAACGTTTCCCCGAGGTGTGCCATAAAATACGCCGCGCCGTGGTTGCCGGGATACAGGTGAAATTCGTGTTGGATGCCTCCGGCTTGGAGTTGCCGGTCGAGTTCCGCGGCTCCTTTATCAAATCCAAATTCATCCTCCCGGCCGCAATTGAAATAGATAGACAACCCTGGAGTCCGTATCCGTGCACGGTTCCGCTTCGCCAGCACAAAAGGACTGTTCTGGTTCCAGTGCTGGAGGTCAACGGGATTGCCGAACACCGCTCCCAGCAGCCCGCTTAGCGGTGTCGCCGTGGGGATAGTTTCAGTCTGTGGCGGCGATTCCGCGATGAGCGCGGCACTCTGTGCACTGACCGACGAGAATAGCTCCGGATAGGCAAAAGCAAACCGAAGCGCACCATATCCCCCCATCGACACACCGCTGATGGCTCGTGCGGAGCGCTCGCGGCGAATCGAGTAATGCAACTCGATGTAAGGAATGAACTCGCGAATGAAGAAATCGCTGTAACGCACGCGGCCATCGGCGGAGTTGATGTAGAAAGTGCGCTTTCCTTCGGGCGCGATTACCAGAAAATCGGAGATCTGTCCTTGCTGGCGGAGGTCTTCGATCAGGTCCCATCCACCGCCTTTAAACAAAGCCTGTTCGTTATCGCCAAGTCCATGCAAAAAATAAAGCGCTGGATAACGCCTCGGAGAAGGGCCGGCAGTCGCCAGGTCGTAGCCGGGTGGCAACATAACGCAGTAGTGAACGGTTTGACTGAGGACGCGACTTTCCAGCGCGTTGCAATCGATGCGGCCCTGGGCGTGGGCTCGGCCCAGAAGGAGCGGAACCAAAAACAGGGTGAGCCATCGCAAACAGCAGCGCATAAGACGAGTTTACAGGCTGCGGAAAAAGTCTGACTTCGCGCCCAGCGCCTAAAGGGGCGTCTGATTGCGAAAGACTTATGGCATCGCTAAAGCGATGCCCTGATACGAAACGTTAGTTTTTCCGCAGCCTCTTTACTCGTAGCGCAGTGCCTGCACGGGATCGAGACGCGCGGCTCGGGCCGCCGGGTAGAGCCCCGACAGCAGACTGACAACGATGGAAAAAGCGATCGCGCTGAGAACGAGCCATAGCGGCACGGACCAGATCTCTGCCGGAGGAAAATGCTGGCGTTCGAGATAAATGTTCATTGCGAAATTGATGAGGCGTCCGAGCGCCCACCCGAGCGTGACTCCGACGGCACCGCCGACGAGACCCATGGCGCCTGCTTCGGCGAAGAAGAGGCCGCGCATGTCAGCATCACTGGCGCCGAGGGCCTTCATGATTCCGATTTCGCGCCGGCGTTCGAGGATGGCCATTACCAGCGTATTCACGATGCCGATGGAAGCAACGGCCAAGGCCAGACTTCCGAAGATCGCGAGGAACCCGTCGAGCACGGCAAAGAATTGGCGCATGCTGCGGGTCGCATCGACGATGGAAAAAGCGCTGAATCCCATCTTCTTGATGGCATCTTCAACGGCCGGGACCTGATTGGGGTTCCCGACCCGCACGCTGAGTGAGGTATAGCTGGGCGAGTCGCTGGCCGAAGTGTCGCGCAGGTTGGACTGCATGACGTGCAAGTCTTGCGCAAGCTTGAGCGGGAGGAAGACACGTGCCCGGGCGGTCCCGCGCATGCTATCTGGATCGAGGTCGGTCACTCCCACAATTTTCAGTGCCTGCTGGCGTGAAACGACCGAGTACGCCGCAGCGTCGCCAGGCCCCCTGTCACCAGGCCGTGTCGGCGTGGGAGATGCCGAGGGAGACGCGGTGCGCTCGGCATAGCGCATCGTCAACTCTTTGCCGAGTAGAGGTTTGGCCAACTCGGCAATATTTGTATCTGGGTTGCTCGCGCCCGGCTTGGATTTTATGCCCAGCAACTCTTCGGCAAACGACTTCTGTAGGATGACTTCCGGAGCGGCCTCGGACGAGAAGAAACTGCCCTGCATTCCATCGAAAGCATCATTGTTGCTCTTGGCGGAGAAGGGGACGCCAGCCACCATGGTCAAGTGGGGTTTGTCTTCGAAGCGCACCTCGGTAACAAACCGAATATCGGGATAGGCCTCGACCACGCCTGGGATTTGCGCGATCTTCCGTCGCGCCGGTTCATCCAGCGCGGGGCTCTCGGCCGGTGGTGGGCCGTCCTCGCGCTGTTCGCGGAAGTTGCGGAGATCCCGCCGGGACGTGACCACGATAGTGTCAAACAAGCCGGACTTCTGCAGTCGGCGCGAAGCGAGTTGCTGCAGGCCGATGCCGAGTGAGAGCATGGCGACCAGCGACGCCACCCCGACGGCGATCCCGATCGTGGTCAGCGAATTGCGGAAGACGGACTCGCGCAGGTTGCGAACAGCGAGGTCAGCGACGTCGTAAAACTTCATCGTGTTTCTCTCCGCGGCGCGGGCGTCTCGACGGACGAGATGTTGCGCACGTCGTCGTTGCGCACGTCATTGCTCGTTACGTCATCGACGAGCTTTCCATCCGCCAGATGCAACATCCGCCCGGCATACTTCTCGGCGAGGGCCTGCTCGTGCGTAACCATCAGCACGGTCATGCCCAGCGACTGATTGAAGCTATGAAGGAGCTCCATAATTTCTGTACCGGTGCGGCTATCCAGATTGCCCGTCGGTTCGTCCGCCAGAAGAAGCTTGGGGTGGTTAATGAGGGCGCGCGCCAAGGAAGCGCGCTGCTGCTCGCCACCCGAGAGTTCCGTGGGCCGATGCGCAAGCCGTCCGCTCAAACCCACGCGTTCGAGCGATTGGCGCGCAAGTGCAGAGCGCTCGCGGCGATCGACTTCGGCAAAACGCATGGGGAGCTCCACATTTTCCAACAAAGTCATGCTGGGTATCAGATTGAACGACTGAAAGACCATTCCGACGGTATGTAGGCGGTACTTGGCCAGTTGCTCGCGTGAGAGTGCGGCCAGGTTGTTTCCCTGCACGATCACCGCACCCGAGGTGGGCCGGTCAAGGCCGGCAATCAGGTTAAGCAGTGACGACTTGCCGGACCCCGAGGCGCCCAGCAGAGCGACAAATTCCCCGGTGCCAACGTCGATGGAAATCCCGTCCACCGCGCGCACCAACGCCTCACCCATCTGGTAATGGCGGCAGAGGCTTTGGGTGCGGACCGCTAAGGAGTTCGGCATGGGAATTTCCATGCTCACGGATATCTCCCCGCATCAAGTGCAGCGCCTCGGGTAAGCCAAAGGCGTGGAAGGCTTCTGTGAGGCCATCGCCTGAGCCCCGGCCTGTGATTAGGATTGTTGTTGCCGGTCGTTTTCATCGGGATCGTTCCTCTGCCCATTGTAGGATGAAAATTGTCAGATCTGAGCCGAGAAGGCGGCCACATTCGAACCATCCGCCGGTGGCGAAAATCGCTTTTTGTCGTTCGTCTCGCGCTGGTCTCGATGTCCAGCGCCTCACTTGATGCAAGAGTTATGAGTCACACTTTCGTGCCATTGCCATCCCGGCGATCAGAACGTAGAGTCCTGATTGAGCAGACTTCGGGGGAGGGCTGTTCAAACGGGCGTCCCGTGACTCTAATCGAGTCGGGGCGCTTTCGTTTTTGCGGCTCCCTGACCCCATCCTGCGGGCGTGCCGCATATTCAATGCCCTTACTTCCCTCTTTCGGCGCGCGCTCATTCTTTGGTCTTCTTTGGTTTTGGTTTCATCATTTCCCATTCTTTGGCTGTCAGCTCCCGTCCCAGCGCCGTGAACTCGCCCGCCCCTTGCAGCCACTCCCCGCCATCCATGGTCACGACTTCTCCATTTACATACCCGGCGCCATCGCTAATTAAGAATGCGGCCAGGTTGGCGAACTCTTCGGTCGTCCCAAACCGTCCCAGAGGGTTTCGTTTCTTTGCCGTCTCCGCCAGTTCCGGACGCGGCAGCAGACGCGAGAACGCGCCTTCCGTCGGAATCGGCCCCGGTGCGATGGCGTTCATACGAATCCCGCGATCGCCCCACTCGATTGCCAGGCTCCGCGTCAGCGCCTGCACGCCTGCCTTCGCCACCGCCGATGGCACCACATACGCCGAGCCCGTCGTCGTGTAAGTGGTGGTAATGTTCAGCACCACGCCTCCGCGCCCCGCCGCCAGCCACCGCCGCCCGCAAGCCATCGTCGTGTGCAGAGTGCCCATCAGGACAATGCCAATCACCGATTGAAACGCACCCAACGAAAGATCTTCCGTGCGCGCCAGAAAATTTCCTGCCGCGTTGTTCATGAGCACATCGAGCGGACCTTCGGCCCAGATGATCCCGATCATCTCTTCGACCGCCGATGGATCGCGCACGTCGCAAGGACGGGAGTGGATCTTGCCGCCGGTGCGCTCGCGTAACTCCTGTTCGGTCGCCGCGAGGACTTCGTGGCGGCGTCCGCAGATATAAACTTCCGCGCCCAGTTCCAGAAACCGTTGCGCCGTAGCCTTGCCCAAACCGGTGCCTCCGCCGGTGATAAGAATGCGCTTGCCTTGGAGCAGATCCTTCTGGAACATGGGTGTTGTCCTCCCTGAATGAACTGACGATTGTAATGGACAAATCTGCAGGTGAGCGACGGGCGCCCTCGCCCGTCCAAGCATTTTGGCGGCCGGACGGGGACGCCCGGCTCTCCACCATCAAGGTCGGGTTGAGGGAGACACCAGTTCCAGCCTCGCCAGCGCCCAGCGCGCGTGTTCCGCTACCACCGCGTCCGAATCCTCGCAGAGTTTCTTTAGCGTCGGCACAAATTTCTTGTCGCCGCTGTTTCCCATCGCAATCACCGCATTCCGGCGCAGCCCGGAAAGCTTGGCGCGCCGGACCGGAGATCCGCGAAACACTTCCCGGAACTCTTCCTGCTGCATCTCGGCCAGCCAGTCGAGTGCAGGATTGACCAGGCCTTCCCGCGCCTCGAACTCCGCCGCGGAAGTCACTGGAGCCTTGCGATTCCACGGGCAAACGTCCTGACAGATGTCGCATCCGAAAACGTGCCGTCCCATCCCCGAGCGCAGCTCGTCTGGAATCTCGCCCCGCTTCTCGATGGTCAGATACGAGATGCATAGCCGGGCGTCCAATTCGCCGGGCGCCACAATCGCCTGGGTGGGACAGGCGGTGATGCAGCGCGTGCAAGTCCCGCAACGATCCGGCGCAGGCAGGTCGGCGGTGAGCACATCGTCGGTGAGATCGTCTTTCGTGAAATCAAGTGAGGTCAGGATCACGCCCAGAAATAGCCACGACCCAAGCTGCTGGTTGATGATGCAAGTATTCTTGCCGATCCATCCGATGCCCGCATACTTGGCGTACACGCGCTCGATGAGCGGGCCGGTGTCGACATAGGAACGAAGGTG
>Ga0208820_1000771_pt1 | contig 20405 bp, 11 predicted proteins | sample June2015DPH_16_5_FD_184713 | JGI IMG/M metagenome (GOLD analysis project Ga0208820, IMG submission 184713) | Peatland microbial communities from SPRUCE experiment site at the Marcell Experimental Forest, Minnesota, USA - June2015DPH_16_40... | ecosystem: Environmental > Terrestrial > Soil >...
GCGCGCGTTCAACACCCCGGAGTGAAGCCGCGGAAAGACCGAGCCGGTTGGCCGTGGATTTTTCGCTATTACGACGACGAGATCCAGTCCGACGGCTCGGTCAAGGTGCTCCGCCGCTACCGCGAGATCGCGCCCAGCAAAGGCGAGGGCGCCATCACCAAGAAGCAGGCCGAGATCGAGCGCGACAAGTTCCTGGCAAAGGTGAATGCGCCGACTACGGAGGAAGCCGTCCAGCACGTCGCCGCCACCGGTGTCGCGCTGTTCTCCGAAGTGGCGGCGATGTACGAGCGCGGCTACCTCGGTCGGACAGATCAAATTGCCAAGCCGACCCGCGAGAAGGAAACCCTCTACCTTAACCAATACATCGTTCCCCGGTGGGGGGATCTCCGTCTCAACCAGCTTCAGCCGCAAGCTATCGAGGACTGGCTTCACACGACCTCCGATTCCTGGTGGACGATGCACGGCGTACGCGCCATCATGAACCGCATCTATGCTTACGCCGAGGGCCACGGCCTCTGGGAAGAAGGCAAGCGCAGTCCCGTCAGCAAGGCGAAACTCGGTAAGAAGTACCACAAGCACGAGCGGCGGGTACTGTCGTTCGACGAGACGGCGCGAGTCCTGGCCCGACTCGATGACCCCAATAAACTCGTGATTGAAACCTGCATCGCGACTGGAGCCAGAATCTCCGAAGTCCTGGGGCTTAAGTGGAAACACGTCGATTTGAAAGCCGGCACGATCAAGATCGAACAGCGCGTTTGGCACCAAGATGTCGGACGGCCTAAGAGCGACAGCAGCCGGCGCCTCTTGGGGATTGGAGAATTGGTCGAGCGGTTCCGGGCGAGATCCGTCGCTGAGGTTGCGACGCCGGAGTCGTGGGTCTTCCATCAAAAGCGGGCGACGGGACGGCCGCTGTGGGATTCGGGCGTCCGGGACGCCCTGCATTTAGCGGCCGAGGAGGAGCACTGTGATTTCCCTGGCCTCGGGCCCCACTCATTCCGCCGCGCTAACATCACGTGGAGGCAACAAGTCGGCGGAAGCGCCATCGAAGCATCGAAAATCGCCGGCCACAGCAACCTGGAGATGACGGGCGAATACACCTTCGTCACGCCGGAGCGACAGAACGAGCTGACGCGGCGCATCCAGAAAAAACTCGCTGCCGCGAGCCAAACGGCTGTAACCGAGGCTTCAGTTCCCTCACGTGAAGTGCCGTCTTCGGGAAACGGTGGGGATCGGCCGCTTGCATCTCCCTTGATCCAATAGAGGCTGAACTCGCCGCGTCATGTTGGGCGCTGCCTCCTTAGGAACTGGATTGGCCTTCCATAGTTAGCGCATTTTGGAAAGGCCACTACGGCTTCTGGGGTGTCATGCTCGATATCAACCCATTTTCCAAGCTTGCTCGTCCATCGGCCGGATTCCAACTGACGTGCAGCGTGCGTGGGTTTGCCGTGCAGTTCGTAGATGACAATCTTTTCAAACCCTGGCTCTAAACGACCGCCCTCGCACGGTTCGTAACCGAGCGTCAGAAATGCCGAGATAAACGCGTTCGCTGTGACTTCCCTTGGTGCGTTCTGTGGCCAGTACCCAATCCCTTGCGAATCGGGCCACCAAAAACGATCAGAGTCGCCCGCCGCCCATGCGACGCAGTTGTACAGCGTCGAATCAAGGCTAGTGATCGTGCAGCTCACCAGCGAATCCCACGATGACGTGCCCAACTCAGCCAAGACCGGGACATTTCAGCAATCCTTCCCCGCGCGCCAGGATCCACGGGGTCCTCGCCCGTCAACGCTCGCAAAGCCCAAAACCACTGATCAGGCTCAGCTTCAAGTTCGCGCAGGATCCACGGAACAACTGCGGGACCCATTCCAATTATTCGTTGGTAGGCGGGATGGAGTGCTATCTCTTCGATTGACGAGAGGGTCAGCGTCTCATCTTTCCACTGACGTACAAGCGAGCTAAAGAGCTTGGATTCTGGCTCATCGACCAGAGGCGCAGCAGTGCCAGCAACTCCCATCCCGGACATTACGGAGCGCCTTGGCATCTTCAAACTCTTGTGCCGCTTCTTGTCCTGCGGATTGCACCAGCCGCGACAACCGATCAATCGGCCGCGGCGGGCGTATGTTATAGGAGGCGTTTTAGTCGCGGTGGGCGTCAAGGTTGTTTACTCCAGCTTTATCGAGTATCTTTTCGAGCGTCCGCGTCTTTCCTAAGGCGCGATCGATGGTTTGCTTCAGTTCGCTCAGGTCCTGTTCGTCGAGTGCAAGATAGAGCTCCTCGACCTCGGATCCATGGACATAGCTGATCTTCAGTTCGTGCGTTATTACCGCACCCTTTACATCGCCCACGCTTTCACCAAATACGGTCCTGATATCGGAAAGAATGCGCGCACGATCAAACACTCGTTCGTGCTCGAACTGCAATTCAGCTGCCTTTGAAGACGTCGCCAAGGAATCGAGGCCCATTAAGACTGAGATGCGGCGCTGCAGCGTCTCACATTCTTCACCCGACAGGACTGCGCCATTCTCAGCGCCGACCTGCATCGCATTGCAGACGTCACGAGTGAAAGTCGCGGCTGGGATTTCGTTGCTCGCGCGCACTGCATGCAGCGCGAGCAACGTTTCGATGATCAGCTCAAGGTCCGATTCGGATAGCGCAGTCTGATCTTTGATCCTCGGGACGAGCTTTTCGGCAGGCCTGAGGACCGGTGAATGGGCTATCGCCGAGATTAACGCCGCTGTATCAGCGTCGGACAGCCGCGCGATTTTTGCCAAACCGGCACGATGGTCTTCGGGAATCTTCAGCATGTCAAATCCTGCTGCCGTGAATCGTCGAACAGGGCGGTGGCTGTACGACAACGCAGGCTACCGCTGCGGCCGCGATTGGTTGACATTGAAGGTGAGTTTATCACGGGGCGCAAGGTGTCAATGGGACAGCCTCGGCAGCCCTGAGCGCAGGCCCGCAACGCACGAAGCATTCGCACGTTGCCAAATCCCACTCCATACCGAAAAGATTATAGGCGTCTGGCGGCCGTTTCGAAAACGACTCTACATACGAGTATAGCAGTTGCGCCGTCGAGCGCTCCTTGGGGGAACATCACGATGGTGTTCATCCTTACTGAAGGAGATCCCCGCGGTAGAGTGATCGCTGCACATCGCCCGATTGCCGCAGACCCTCGCGAGATGAGTCTGGTCAGCGCTTCCAGGGTGGTTCTGGAGTCCGCGCGGAGTCCTAAAGGTCCAGGCCCGACGTTTTTGGCGTCCGTTTGGCGTCTAAATCACGTGGACTCAAGTCTTTTGTTTTCATTGCGGCCTGTCTGTAAGTGATTGATATTTCTTGCTTGGGGTGCAAGAGGTCCCGAGTTCAAATCTCGGCGGCCCGACCAAATTCCTCAAAGACTTACAACCAAGACATTCATCGCAGACGGCGTTTTGGAGTCCAACTGGAGTCCAAAATGGGCCAGCCGAACGGCCTCCCGACTACGCGAAAACGCTGCTCGAATTCCTGGCACCTCTCTCCTCCTATAAAAAACCCGACAAACCCGACATTTCGATCCTAAACTATTGATCCTGCTTGCGAAACTCGTGCCGAGTCTTCAGGTCGCTTACGTCTGGCACGCGTCGAAGTTCACCCGGGAGGTGCTGGGCGGTCTGTTGCGCATCGGGTTCGTGCACCACCAGCAAATAATAGCGAATAAAGCTCGCGTGGAACTGGACGCCGTTCATGCCTGGACTGAGGCCCACTCACTCTTGCCGAAGCGCCTCCAAGGGATCGACCCTTGTCGCTCGCCGCGCCGGAATATAGCATGCCAGCAGGACCGCCAGGATGAGCACGCCGGAGCCATACGCGAACGCCTCGGCGTCGACACGCGCGAATCGGGCGCGTGGATCGCCGCTACCGTCGCCGCCGGCCTGTCGAGCCGCGGCGTCCGGGTGCGCTACGCGGGCGTCATCACCACGCCGGGTGTGGCGTACCTGACGCGCACCGGCCCGTTCGCCGCCGGCGTGATGATTTCGGCGTCCCACAATCCATACCAGGACAACGGCATCAAAGTATTCGGCCACAGCGGTTTCAAACTGCCGGATGCGGAAGAACACCTGATCGAGCAGGAGATTCTGGCGCTCCGCGAAGGTCCGGTCGAGCCGCAGCAAGCCGCGTTGGTGGCCGATGAAGGGCTCGACCGCGAGTATCTGCGGTTCCTGCTTTCCACCATTTCGGTGCGCCTCGACGGCGTCAAGCTGGCCCTCGATTGCGGCAACGGCGCGGCCTGGCAACTGGCGCCCGAGCTGTTCCGGCACCTGGGCGCGGAGCTGGTCGAGATTGGCTGCGAGCCCAATGGCCGCAACATCAATTTGAATTGCGGCGCGCTGTACGTGGACGGGCTGAGCCGCACGGTGGTGGACTCGAGATCCGCATTCGGCGTGGCCTTCGATGGCGATGCCGACCGCGCCATCTTCGTCGCGCGATCGGGCAGAATCATCGATGGCGATGCCGTGCTGCTGATGACGGCGCGCGCCATGAAAGCCGCCGGCCACTTGACGGGCGACACCGTGGTCGCCACCGTGATGTCGAACCTGGGCCTCGAGAAAGCCCTGGCACGCGACGGCATTCGCATGCTGCGCACTCCGGTGGGCGACAAATACGTGCTGGAGGAAATGGTGCGGCTGGGCGCGGCGCTCGGCGGCGAGCAATCCGGCCACGTCATCTTCCGCGAATTCGCCACCACCGGCGATGGCCTGCTCACCGCGCTGCGCGTGCTGGAGATCGCGCGCCGCGCCGGCGTTGGCTTGGATGAGCTGACCGCCGACTTGCGCGTCTACCCGCAGAAGCTGGTCAACATCCGCGTGCGCGAGAAACGGGACCTCGCTCAGGTGCCGTCGGTGAACCGGGAAATTCAACTCGCCGAGGAGACCATGGCCGGCTCCGGCCGCGTGCTGGTGCGCTACTCCGGCACCGAACTGTTAGCGAGAGTGATGGTGGAAGCCGCCGACCAGGCCCACGTCGACACCTTCACCGAAGCCATCGCCGAATCGATACGAAGGGAGATTGGGGAGTAAGAAAAGCGTGCCTGGGCGAACGCCAACGGCGCAACGCTCAGCTACAGTTAGGAGCTTGGTAGCCTGTTCCTTGATTTCCCAATTTCCCAATTCCCCTCTCAATTCCCCCGAAAATTCGGATCGATCAGGCTTGTTCCTTCTGATCCGGCTTTTCTTTTCTTGACTCTTTCTTCGTCGTGGAGGTCTTCTTCGTGACCTTCCGATGGATCTCGCCTTCCAGAATCTCGCTACAGCCCAAGAGCAAAGGCTCACTTGGGACAGGGGGAAACTTCATTCCCTGACCGATCTCAGCCACCGTATTCAACTGTTTCGTCTCGCTCTCAGTTGCGTCTTCCTTTGGTTGCGCACGAAATTCGACCATCAAGCCGCGTTCGATCTGCCCGAACAGTCTGCTCACGCCTTGGCTAACCCCAGTTCTCAACTCGTTCTTCCTTGCATTGTCATGACCGTTATATCCCACTAGCACGAGTTCGGTTGATTCCTCGACGATTTCTTCAACAATTGTTGTAACCCGCTCGGTCAGTTCATCGACTGCGGCACCCTTCATGCCGAGTTCGGTCAGTTCATCCCTAATCGTTCTGATCTTCCGAATTCGCTCCCAAGCCTCTAGAAACTTGTTGACTATGGTCGCTAGGGTCACAATCACGGTAAGGCTAGCACCTAAGGCTATCGTTGGTGTGGACGAGGATAGGCTTTCCAATTCAGCCGCTTCTGCATGGCCCGTAATCCCTTCGGCGACGTCTTGGATCAATCGGTTTATGAAGGTCAGTTCCTTGGCGAATTTCCCGAGGTCGTTGTCAAAAAGACCGCGCGGAACGAGAAATGACACATCAGCGGAACCGGCTGGAAGTGCGGCGATGCTTACCTTCAGTGTTTCCAGCCCCTGGATGGTGCTTCTAACCGTATCCAGAAAAGTCCTGCGACGTGTAGCAAGATCATGAACAAAGTCCCGCGCTACGGACGGTGTCATCGCATTTGCGGAAACGGCACCCTGTACCTTGTCGGCTATCGAGGGCTCGAAGAACTCTTCGCCACCCATCGCGGCAATTCTGGCGGCTTGAGACGGTGTGATGGCTGTAGTGAGCTTCCCTGCCGACGCTGAGAACTGGGCCAAAGCGGCAGCGAGGGCGCTTTGGTACGGTGGGTGTGCTGGTGCGCCCACGAGATTGTTCAAAGTATCCCGAATCGTCTCCAGTTCGACTTGCAGGCGAAGTTGATCGTCCAAGCTAACAATGAACGTCAGGGTCCCATACAATGTGATAGCCGTCATGTTGTTAGAAAGCGTGCTTATCTTAACAAATCTGGCTTGGAAAAGGAAGGGTTGACACCGGGAAGAAAAGGAGAATTCGGAGAATTCGGAATTCGGCGGGGAATTCGGGAATTCGAAGGTGCGGGGACAGCAGGCTACGAAACCCCGAAATGGATCCCGCCGAACTTCGGATTTTCCTAGCCTCAGCGAAACCGGCGTCGCCGACGAATACCAGGCCATCGCTTCGGCACATTCTCGAAACGACGACGGTGCCCACCGCGAGGTCAGCAAGCAGCACCGCGCCGGGCTGGCGCACCGCCGTCGTCTAGCGCTTATCGCCTGATCCTCTCGATCCGGCCCCTCCCTCCATCTTTGGTACAATCGCCAGCAGAGGGGGGAATCGCTTGTCTAAGGTCACCCAAGAAGTACCTCGCACTCTCGGCGCGCTGCGCGAGAGTTCCTTTTCGGAGACCAGGCTGGTGGGCCGCGGCGTCAAGGACGAGCTCCGCCAGAACCTGATCTGCAAGATCCAGCGTGGCGACACGCTGTTTCCCACCGTGCTCGGCTACGAAGACACCGTGGTGCCGCAGGTGGTCAACGCCATCCTCTCGCGCCACAATTTCATTCTGCTCGGCCTGCGCGGCCAGGCCAAAACGCGGCTGATCCGGCTGCTGACTTCGCTGCTGGATGAATCGGCGCCCTACGTGGAAGGGTGCGAAATCCATGACAGTCCTTACCGGCCCATTTGCCGCCGCTGCCGCGACCTGATTGCGGAGCAGGGAGACGCGACGCCGGTCGCGTGGCTTCCGCGCGGCCATCGCTACGTCGAGAAGCTGGCCACTCCCGACGTCACCATCGCCGACATGATCGGCGATATCGATCCCATCAAGGCTGCCCGCCGCGGCCACGATATTTCGAGCGAGCTCACCGTCCACTACGGCCTGCTGCCGCGCTCGAACCGCGGCATCTTCGCCATCAATGAACTGCCGGACCTGGCCGGCAAAATCCAGGTGGGCCTGTTCAACATCATGCAGGAAGGCGACGTGCAGATTAAGGGCTACCCGGTGCGGCTGCCGCTCGACCTGATGCTCGTCTTCACCGCCAACCCGGAAGATTACACCGCGCGCGGCAAGATCATTACACCGCTCAAAGACCGCATCGGCAGCGAAATCCGCACCCACTATCCGGCCACCATCGAGCAGGGCATGTCGATCACCGCGCAGGAGGCCTGGATCGAGCGGCCTTCACCGGCCAAAACGCAGGTCCCCGAGTACCTGCGCCAGGTGGTCGAGCAGCTCGCCTTTCTGGCCCGCGAGGACAAGCGCATCGATAAACGCTCCGGCGTCTCGCAGCGCCTTCCCATTTCGGCGCTCGAAAACGTGGTGTCCAATGCCGAGCGCCGCGCCCTGCGCGCCCGCGAAGATCTCGCCGTGCCGCGCATCGTCGATCTTTACTCGGCCCTACCGGCCATCACCGGCAAGCTCGAACTGGAATACGAGGGCGAGTTGAAGGGCGGTGACGCGGTGGCGCGCGAGATCATCCGCACCGCCGTGGGCAAGGTCTACGACCACTATTTCGAGGGCGCCAACGTTGCCCAGATCGTGCAGTGGTTCGACCTGGGCGGTACCCTGAAACTCGACGACAACGTGGATTCCGCCACGCTGGTACGGCAGTTGGCCGGTATCCAGGGCCTGATGGAGAAGCTGAAAGCGCTCGGCATCGGCGCCCATGAACCCGACGCGGTGCGTGCCTCCGCCGCCGAATTCGTGCTCGAAGGGCTCTACGCGCACCGCCGCATCAGCCGCAACGAAGAACGCGGCTTCGCCGCCGAAGAGCGGAAGCGCGAGCCGCGCGAGGAAGCTCGCGCCGAACCGCCCAAGGTGCGGCGCCAGTTCAATTAGGTAGGGCATGCTTTAGCTTGCCCGTCGCGGTTTTGGAATTGTAGGGGCCGGGCATGCCCGGCCCGGATGCTGGTACCAGAGGGCGCTCTTATGAAATCGGTTTGCTACTCCCGCTACACCGGCGAAGACTTTGGCGTCGATGCCGAAGATCTGCTCCAGGCTCTCTCCGACTTCCTCCTCGAGAGCGGGTTCAACACCCAATACACATCCTTCAGCGAGGCCAACGAACACACCCTCGAGGATCTCAAGCGGGCCATCGAGCGCGCGCTCCAGCAAGGCAAGCTGTTTGACGACGACCGCATGCAGGAAATGATGGAGCGCTTGCAAAGCCTGTCTGCCGAGCAGATGGACAAGCTGCTCGATAAGCTCGCGCAGAAAATGGTGGATGAGGGCTACATCAACGTCGAGGAGAGCGCCGACCAACCGGCGGGCCAGCCCGGCGCAGGCCCCGGCCGCGACAGCAAAGTTAAATTCGAAGTCACCGACAAATCGCTCGATTTTCTCGGCTTCAAGACGCTCAAGGACCTGCTGGGCTCGCTCGGCAAATCCAGCTTCGGCCGCCACGATACGCGCGACCTCGCCACCGGCATCGAAGCCTCCGGCTCTTCCAAGCAGTACGAATTCGGCGACACGCTAAACCTGGATGTCAGCGAGACGTTGTTTTCCGCCATCCGCCGCGAAGGCGCGCGCGTGCCGCTCGACATGGAATACGGCGACCTGCACGTCCACCAGTGCGAGTATCAGAGCTCCTGTGCCACCGTGCTGATGCTCGATTGCAGCCACAGCATGATCCTCTATGGCGAGGACCGCTTCACGCCCGCCAAGAAAGTGGCGCTCGCCCTGGCGCATCTCATCCGCACCCAATACCCCGGCGACAGCCTGCGCTGCGTGCTGTTCCACGATACCGCCGAGGAGCTGGCCATCAGCCAACTGGCGCGCGTGCAGGTCGGCCCATATTACACCAACACGCGCGACGGCCTGATTCTGGCGCGGCGCCTGCTCGCCCAGGAAAAAAAGGACATGCGGCAAATCGTCATGATCACCGATGGCAAGCCGAGTTGCCTGACGCTCGAAGATGGCCGCCTATACAAGAACGCGTTTGGGCTCGACCCGCTGGTGATCAGCCGCACGCTCGAAGAAGTCAACCGCTGCAAGAAGCAGGGCATCCTCATCAACACCTTCATGCTGGCCAGCGATTATGGCCTGATCAACTTCGTGCAGAAGGTCACCGAAATCTGCCGCGGCAAAGCCTACTTCACAACCCCCTACAACCTGGGCCAATACCTGTTGATGGATTACATGAACCGCAAAACGAGGACGATCCATTAGCCGTGGCGCGGGCTGTCAAGCCTGCAGGGTCGAGATTCGTCTCGACCTTTCTTCGCTGTGCCTTCACCTTAGGCCATGCGCACACCCTGCCGCGCCGCCTCTTTCTTCAACCCCGCGTCGGTTGTGAGCAGGAGAGCATCGCGCGAGCGGGCCAAGGCCAGGTAAAACATATCGTACGCCGGACGCCGCGCGATCCTGGCGAGCAGAAAGGCTTCGCTGGCAAGCTCGCGGCAAGGCACCAACACGTCCACCAGGCCGAGGCCGGTGTCGAGAGCGCGATCGCAAACATCCAAACTCAGGCCCTCGAAGCGATGGTACTTCCAGATGGTGTTCACCACCTCCGCCACGAATAGCTCGGGCGCCAGGACCGCGTCCGCGTCGCGGAGCGTCGCCGCCAGTGATGCGCCCATCCGTCGCATCAGCACCACCTCGATGGCGGCGCTCGCATCGAGCACCACCTTCATCGCCGGCGGTCCTCGCGGATTAGCCGGGCCGGATCGCTGAGCTTGCCGACCGGCGCGGGGGAGCCCGCCTGGAGCGAGTCGATCAGCGCGCGCCGGCGCGCCTTGGCGTCCAGGTCGACATCCAGGCCGCGCGCCAGCACGGCGACCACCTGTTGCGCCAGGCTCCGGCGCTCGCGCTCGGCCTGCTCGGCCAGCAGACGATAGATATGATCGGGAACGTCCCGTACTTGAATCACCGGCATACCTTCATTATTACACGAACTGCATTTTGCATGCATATTGCATTCCGTGGCGCGGGCTGTCAAGCCTGCAGGGTCGAGATTCGTCTCGACCTTTCTTCGTCGCTGGCCGGCGCCGAAGGCGTCCAAGAAAAACCAAAACGGCTCTCGGCGCGGCGGGCCTGCCCACGCCCGCCCGCCGCGACCCGCTAGAATGGAGTCTTCCCTGGATCCTTCCATCGATACGACCCATGATTCAACTCAGCGGGGCCGGGAAGCGCTACGGCCCCAAAATCCTTTTTGAAGACGCCGGCTGGCTGGTGACGCCGAAGGAGCGCACCGGCATCGTGGGCGCCAACGGCACCGGCAAATCGTCGCTGCTGAAAGTGCTGGCCGGGATTGAGGGCCTCGATTCCGGCTCCATCACCGTCCAGCGCGGCGTCACCGTCGGTTATTTGCCGCAAGAAGGGCTTTCGCTCTCCGGCCGCTCGGTGTTCGCCGAATGCATGACCGTGTTCCACGAGCTCCGCGCGCTCGAAGAGGAGCAGGAGCAACTGGCCGCGCGCATGGGCGAGCTCGATCCGGCCGGCGCCGACTACGCCGCCGTGGCGGACCGCTTTCATCGCGCGGAAGGCGAATTTCGCGCGCGCGACGGCTACGCCATCGAAGCCCAGGTGGGCACCGTTCTCGGCGGCCTCGGCTTCGGCGAGCGCGATTGGAAGCGCCGCACCGAGGAATTCTCCGGCGGCTGGCAAATGCGCATCGCGCTGGCCAAGCTGCTGCTCGAAAAGCCCAACCTGCTGCTGCTCGACGAACCGACCAATCACCTCGATCTGGAAGCCCGCAACTGGCTGGAACAATACCTGGCGAATTATCCGCACGCCATCGTGCTGGTTTCGCACGATCGATATTTCCTCGACGTCACCGTCCGCCGCATTCTGGAGCTGTGGAATAAGGGGCTACATTTCTACAGCGGCGGCTATTCGCGCTATGAAGAGCAGAAGACCGAGCGCCGCGCCCAGCTCGCGGCGGCGTACGAAAATCAGCAGGACCGCATACGGCAGTTGGAAGCTTTCATCACGCGCTTCCGCTACACGGCCACCAAGGCGAAGCAGGTGCAGAGCCGCATCAAGGAAATCGAGCGGATGGAGAAAATCGAAATTCCGCCCGAGGAGAAGAGCATCCACTTCCGTTTCCCGCAGCCAAAGGCCAGCGGCCGCGTGGTGGCGCAGTTTCAGAAAGTGGCCAAGAGCTACGGCGACACGCATGTCTTCGCGGATGTGGATTTCTACATCGAGCGCGGCGACCGCGTGGCGCTGGTGGGCGTCAACGGCGCCGGCAAATCCACGCTCATCAAAATCCTCGCCGGCGTGGAACCGGTGACCGCCGGCGAATACACGCTCGGGCACAACGCCGAGCCGGACTATTTTGCGCAGGATCAGTATAAGGAGCTCGATCCCGCGGCGCGGCTGATCGACGATCTCTCCACGGTGGCCCCGCGCGCCACCAATACCGAGCTGCGCGGCATCCTGGGCTGCTTCCTGTTCTCCGAAGACGACGCTTTCAAAGCCATCGGCGTGCTCTCCGGCGGCGAGCGCAACCGTTACGCGCTGGCGCGCATGCTCATGATGCCATCGAACTTCCTGCTGCTCGACGAGCCGACCAACCACCTCGACATGCGCGCCAAGGACGTGCTGCTCACCGCGCTCCAGGAATTCTCCGGCACCTTGGTGTTCGTCTCCCACGACCGCTATTTCATCGACAAGCTGGCCACGCGCATTTTCGAAGTGGAAGACGGCTGCGTCACGGTCTTCCCGGGCAATTACGAGGACTACCTCTGGCGGAAATCCGGCGGCGCGGAGGCCAATGGCGCGGCCGGATCGCAACCAACAGCCGCAACGCCGGACGCCGCCATGCCGGCCAAACCGGCGCAGCGGCTCAACCCCATCAAGCTGCGGCAAATGAAAGACCGGCGCAGCGAGATCGAAGCCGACGTGGCGCGCCTGGAAGCGGAGATCGCCGAAGCCGAAGCCGCACTGGGCAACTTCGTGAGCGTGGAAGAAACCACGCGCCTGACGGAGCTGGTGGCGGCGCGCCAGGAGGCGCTCTCCGCGCTGCTCGAGGAATGGGAGCAGGTGGAGCAATCGATCGAGGTGAATTCATGAGTTCGAAACCGCTGTATTTGACCGAATCGGATGTCGAGCGCTTGCTGCCGATGGGCGAATGCATCGCGCTGGTGCGCGCGGCGTTCGCGCGCTTGGGGACCGGCGCGGCGATCAATCATCCACGCCGGCGGCTGATTCTGCCCACGCGCTCCGTGCTGCATTACATGGCCGGCGCCGACGGCGGCTATTACGGCATCAAAGTGTATTCCACGAATCCGGGGCACGAGCCGCATTTCCGCGTCCTGCTCTATCGCGCCGCCGACGCCGCGCTGCTGGCGATTCTGGAAGCCAATTCGCTGGGGCAGATTCGCACCGGCGCCGCCAGTGGCCTCGCCACCGATCTGCTGGCGCGGCCGGACGCGCGCACGCTGGCCGTGATCGGCAGCGGCTTTCAGGCGCGCGCGCAGGTGGAAGCCATGCTCGCCGTGCGGCGGTTCGAGCGCGTACGCGTATGGAGCCGGTCGGCGGAAAAGCGCGAGTCGTTCGCCGCCGATTGCGCGCGCTCGTTCGGCGCGGTGGTGGAAGCGGCCGCTACCGCCGAAGACGCGGTGCGCGGCGCCGATGTGCTGGTCACCGCAACCAGCTCCGGCGCGCCGGTGGTGGCCTCCGAGTGGGTGGCCAATGGCGCGCACGTCAACGCCATGGGATCGAACCAGGCCAAGCGGCGCGAGATTCCCGCTGAGCTGGTTCGTCGCGCAGGGCTGATCGCGGTGGATAGCCGCGAGCAATCCCGCCTGGAGTCGGGTGACCTGCTGCTCGCTTTCAACGGCGACGATTGGAATCGCGTGGTGGAGTTGCAGGAACTTGTCGCCGGCCGTCCCGGCCGCACCCGCGCCGATGAGCTGACCATTTTCAAGTCCAATGGTCTGGCCATTGAAGACATCGTGGCTGCCGGCTATGTGTACGAACGCGCGATGGAGGAAGGGCCGGCGTAGTGGCGCAGGCCCCCGGCCTGCGAACTAGCTCTTCACCCCGGCAGCTTCGCGCCGAAAATACTCCACGGTCAACCGCAATCCCTCTTCCAGCGTCACTCGCGGCTCCCAGCCTAGCGCGGCGCGCGCCTTTGCGATGTCGGGACAGCGCTGTTTGGGGTCGTCCTCGGGCAGCGGGCGGAACTCGATGGGCGAATGCGAACCGGTCAGCCGCCGTATCTGCTCGGCGAATTCGAGGATCGTCATTTCGTACGGGTTGCCCAGGTTGACGGGGTAGCGTTCGCCGGAAAGCATCAGCCGGTAGAGGCCATCCACCAGGTCGCTCACGTAACAGAAACTCCGGGTTTGCGAGCCACGCCCGAAAACCGTGATGGGCGTCCCGGCGAGCGCCTCGCTCAGAAAGGCCGGCACCACGCGGCCGTCATTCAGCTTCATGCGCGGCCCGTAAGTATTGAAGATGCGCGCGATGTTGGTGGCAACGCCGTGCTTGCGGTGGTAGGCCATGGTCAGCGCTTCGGCGAAGCGCTTGCTTTCGTCGTAGCATGAGCGTGGCCCGACCGGGTTCACGTGGCCCCAGTACGATTCCACCTGCGGGTGAACCTCCGGGTCTCCGTAGGATTCCGAAGTGGAAGTCAGCAGGAAGCGCGCGCGCTTCTCTAGGGCCAGGTCGAGCATGCGACGCGTACCGGCCGAGCCCACCATCAGGGTTTCGATCGGGTGTTCGTGATAATCCTTCGGGCTGGCGGGCGAAGCCATGTTGACCACGGCATCCACCGCGCCCTCGATCGAAAACGGCTCGGTAATGTCCTGATGGATGAGACTGAAACGCGGTTCGGTCGCCAAGTGTGCCAGATTGTTCGCGGTTCCGGTGAGGAAATTGTCGAGCCCCACCACCGTGTGCCCGTCGGCCAGTAGGCGGTCGCAAAAATGAGACCCTATGAACCCGGCAGCGCCGGAAACGACAATGCGCAAGAAAACCTCCTTTTTGATTCTAGCCGGGCGGCGCGCGCTGGGTTCGGACAAAGGAACCGGCAAGCTAAAGCGTGCCCTACCAACGGTGTTACGCTCAGACTTTGGCGAATCCCGATGCACGCATCGTGGTTGGAACGCTTCATTCTGATTCTGCTGGCCGCCGCTTCGGCGTGGCTGTTCTGGCGGCGCTTTCGGACCGTGGTGCAAGTGCTACGCACGGCGCGCGCGACGCCGGACTATAGCCTCGCGCCCATCGGCCCGCGCGTGCGCCATTTTCTCTGGGAAGTTGCCGCGCAGGGCAAGGTGATTGGCGGACGCCCGCTCGCTGGCCTGGCGCACGCGTTCGTATTTTGGGGATTCTGCGCGTTCGCGCTGGTCACGCTGAATCATCTCGCGGAGGCGTTCGGTTTGCGGTTGCTCGCGCCGGAGAGTGGATGGGGCCGCGCCTATTTGGATTTCGTCGCCGTGTGGGCGGTTGCGGTCGCGGTGGCGATTGCGGGCCTCTGCGTGCGGCGCTTTGTCGCGCGGCCGGTCTGGCTCGGCAAGCTCTCGATGGAATCGGGCGTGATCGCGGGATTGATCTTCATCCTGATGCTCACCTACCTGGCCGGGCTGTGGCTGCCACAGGGCGCCGCAGCGCGCGTGAACTGGTGGCTGCACACGCTGGCGCTGCTGGTGTTTCTGCCGCTGATCCCGCACACCAAGCATTTGCACCTGGCGCTCAGCCCGGTGACCGTGTTTCTGCGACGGCAAGGCTTCAGCCGCATACCGCCGCTCGTGGGCGACGAGGATTTCGGACTCAACACCGGCAAGGATGTCACGCGCATTGACGCGTTACAGGCATTCACCTGCGTCGAATGCGGCCGCTGCACGGAGCATTGCCCGGCGTACAACACCGGAAAGGTTTTGAACCCGAAAGAAATTGTGCTCGGGGTTCGCCGTTACCTGAACGAATTCGGGGCGGGCGGGGAAGCGCCGCTGCTCGGCCGCCACATCGACGAAGAGGCGGCGTTTCAATGCACGACCTGCGGCGGGTGCGAATTTGAGTGTCCGGTGGGGATACAGCATCTGCCGCTGATCGTCGGCCTGCGGCGCGGCGCGGTGAACACCGGAAAATGGGAAAACGAATACGGCGCCAAGCTGTTTCTCAACCTGGGGCGCCACGGTAACGCGCTCGGCTTCGCTCCCGCCGAACGGCAGAAATTCATCGAGAAAAACGAGCTGCCGTATTTCGACGGCACGCAGGAATATTGCCTCTGGCTTGGATGCATGGGCGCTTACGATCCGCAAGGGAGAGAGATCGTTCTGGCGCTGGCGCACGTGTTGCGCCACGCCGGCGTCACCTTCGGCGTGCTGCGCAAAGAGAAGTGCACGGGCGATCCGGCGCGACGGCTGGGCAACGATCTGGCGGCGGCGCAAGTGGCGGAAGCCAACATCGAAGCGCTGCGCGCGGCGAAGGTGGCTCGCATGGTTTCCATCTGCCCGCACTGCGTGCGCACCATCGGCACCGACTGGCGGGAATATGGAGCCGCGTTCGAAATCGAGCATCACAGCGAATTGCTGGCGCGGTTGGTGTCGCGGCTGCCGGCGGCGCAAGCTTCGGCCGGCAAGGTAGTGTTTCACGATCCCTGCTACCTGGGCCGTTACCGCAATGTGTATGACGAGCCGCGGAGCGTGCTGGAGCGTTACGCGGATGTATCCGATCCGCCGCGCGCGCGCGAGCGGTCTTTCTGCTGCGGCGCGGGCGGCGGGCAGATGTTCCTCGGCGAAGAGAAGGGCACACGCGTCAATCTGGCGCGCGCGGAAGAACTACTCGCCACTGGCGCCGCGACGATCGGCACGGCTTGCCCGTTCTGCCAGAGCATGTTTCGCGACGCGCTAGGCACGCTCACCGAGGCGCCACCGAAGCTGCTCGATATCGCGCAGATCGCGGCGGCGGCGCTGGCGGAACGGTAACTCGTGGCGAAGAAAAGTCGCGATGACTCGCGACTCTGCACGCGTGGACGCGCGCGCCACGGCAATGACAGGTAGGACAGACCATCACTTTTCGTGGTCTGTCATGCGGCGACGAGGTTCCGAAACTTTGACAGACGACAAAAACCGATCGTCTGTCCTACCTGGCTTGACCAGAAGGTGGAAGCGCCGGGCGTCGGCACGAGTGCCTGTCAAGACCGGCACGCACGAGTGCGTGCGCCACTTCACCCCGCCAGCCGGGTATTCTCGGCGCCGCCGGGCAGCAGCAGCTCCAGGAAGGCTTGCGCGGCGCGGTTGAATTTCTTTCTCCGGCGGTGCACGATGCCGACTGGGCGGACCAGGCCGGGGGCTTCGAGGTCCACCGCTACCAGCCGCCCCTGTTCGATCTCGGCCTGCATGCTGCGCGCGGGCAGAATGCTGACGCCGGAACCCAACGCCACGGCTTCCTTGATCATCTGAATATTGTCGAAGTGCATGACGATATGCACGGTGACTCCCCGCGCGCGCAGGAAGCGATCGATTTCGCGGCGAATGGAAAGATCTTCGTCGAAGCCGATGAAATCGATGCCGGCAAGGTCGGCTGCCAAGACAACCTGGCGCGCGGCGAGCGCGTGCACGGGCGGCATGGCAAGCCGCATTTCTTCGTCGCGCCACGGAATCGCGGCGATCTCGCGGCTTGACTGCGGATAGCTCACCAGTCCGAGGTCCGCCTGCCCGCCGCTCACCGCGGCATAGACTTTGTCCGGCCGCATGTATTCCACTTCCAGGCGCGCGGTGGGGTGACTCAAGGAAAACTCTTCGCTCAGCCGGCTCATCTCGGAAAGGCCAACCGAATAGATCGACGCCACGCGCACGGTGCCTTCGACTTCCTGCTTGAGCCGCTCCAGGGAGAGTTGGAACTCGTCTTCCTGCCGCATCACATCGCGGCAGAAGTCGGCGTACAGCTTGCCGGCGGGCGTCAGTTCGAGCGGCCGCTTGGAGCGGTCCAGCAAAGACGCTCCCAGGCGCCGCTCCACCTCTTGCACGTGTTGGCTCGCCGCAGATTGGGTGACACCACAGAGCTTGGCCCCCTTGCTCATGCTGCCCGTGACAGCTATCTCTTTGAAAAGCCGAAGCTCCCAGAAGCTCACGGGTCCAGCATATCATAATCTATGCTAATTTTGTTGTTAAATCAATTTCCTATTGCCTAATAGTAGCGGTGCTGGTAAACTTGTGAACTAAGGCAATCGCCGAGACTTTTCCAGCCGCGACCGGACTACCCTCCAGGTGTCGTGGATGGCACCGGGACAATTTATGAATGACACCGTCACGACTCGCGGGTTGCCCGAGCCACAGGGTCTGTATGACCCGGCCCAAGAACGCGACTCCTGCGGTATCGGCTTCGTCGCCAATATCAAAGGCCAGAAATCGCACGACATCATCGTCAAGGGCATACAGGTTCTGATCAACCTGACCCACCGCGGCGCTTGCGGCTGCGATCCGGAGACCGGCGACGGCGCCGGCGTGCTGATACAGATCCCGCACAAGTTTTTCGCGCGCGAGTGCGCCAAGCGCGGCTTCACGCTGCCGGCCGCGGGCGAATACGGAGTGGGCATGACGTTCCTTCCGGTGGAGCGCCACGACCGGCTGCAATGCGAAGGCATTCTGGAGCGCATCGTCACCGAGGAAGGGCTCACCGTGCTCGGCTGGCGCGACACGCCGATCAACGGCGCCGCCATCGGCCGCGAGGCGCGCAACAGCCAGCCCTACATCCAGCAGATTTTCGTCGGCCGCGGCAAGGGGATGACCGAGGACCAGATCGAGCGCAAGCTGTACCTGATCCGCAAACGCGCCGAAAACGAAGTGGCCAAGTCGGACCTGCCCGAGAAGAGCTTCTTCTACATGCCGTCCTTCTCGTGCCGCACGATCGTCTACAAAGGCCTGCTGCTGGCGCCGCAAATCGCCAACTTCTATCCCGAGCTGAGCGACCCGGAAGTGATCAGCGCGCTGTGCCTGGTGCACCAGCGCTTTTCGACCAACACTTTCCCCACCTGGCACCTGGCGCACCCGTACCGGTTCATCGCGCACAACGGGGAAATCAACACGCTGCGCGGCAATGTGAACTGGATGCACGCGCGGCAGTCAGTGCTGGAATCGCCGCTGTTCGGCGCCGATATCAAGAAGCTGTTCCCCATCATTCAGCCCGGCGGGAGCGATTCGGCTGCATTCGATAACGCGCTCGAGCTGCTGGTGATGGCCGGCCGCGGCATCAGCCACGCGATGGCCATGCTGATCCCGGAAGCGTGGTCGGGCAACCCGGACATGAACCCGCAGAAGCGCGCGTTCTACGAATATCACGCGTCGCTGATGGAGCCGTGGGACGGCCCGGCGGCGATCGCCTTCACCGACGGCCGTTCGATCGGCGCCACGCTGGACCGCAACGGACTGCGCCCGGCGCGCTACCTGGTGACCAACGACGACCTCATCATCATGGCTTCGGAAGCCGGCGTGCTTCCGGTCAAGCCCGAGGACGTCAAACTCAAGGGCCGCCTGCAGCCGGGAAAAATGTTGCTGGTGGATACGGTGGGCGGCCGCATCATATCGGATAAGGAACTCAAGGCCAGCCTGTACGGGCGCAACCCGTACCAGCTCTGGATCAAGGAAAACCAGGTCAATATTCACGAACTGGCCGAACCGCCGCGTGAGCACGGCACGGATCTGAAAACCCTGCTGCAGCGGCAGCGCGCCTTCGGCTATACCGACGAGGATTTGAAGATGGTCCTCGGCCCGATGGCCGCCAAGGGCGAGGAGCCGATCGGCTCGATGGGTGCCGATACGCCGCTGGCGTGTCTTTCCGACAAGCCGCAGCCGCTGTTCAACTACTTCAAGCAGCTTTTCGCGCAGGTCACCAATCCGCCGATCGATCCCATCCGCGAAGAGATGGTGATGTCGCTCATCAGCTATATCGGCACAGAGCGGAACATCCTGGCCGAAACGCCGCAGCACTGCCACACGCTGCGCCTGCCGCACCCCATCCTCACCAACCGCGACCTGGAGCGGCTGCGGCGCGTTTCGCAGGGCAGTTTCCTGGCGACCACGCTGCCCATGCTGTTCGCCGTGGAGGAAGGGAATCGCGGCCTGGAGCGCGCGCTCGATCAGCTTTGCCGCCGCGCCTCGCTTGCCATTCAATCCGGCTACACGCTGCTGATTCTCTCCGACCGCGGCCTGGACCAGGACTACGCGCCGATTCCCAGCCTGCTGGCGCTGACGGCGGTGCACAATCACCTGGTGAGGGAGGAGACGCGCACGCAGGTGGCGCTGATCATCGAATCGGGCGAGCCGCGCGAAGTGCATCACCTCGCGCTGCTGATCGGCTACGGCGCCAGCGCAGTGAATCCTTACCTCGCCCTCGAAACATTGCAGGCCGGCCAGCTTCAGGACACCGGCGTGCAGCCGGAAAAAGCGGTGGCCCATTTCATCAAGGCCATCAACAAGGGGCTGCTCAAGACTTTTTCCAAGATGGGCATTTCCACCTTGCAGAGCTATCGCGGCGCGCAGGTGTTCGAAGCCATCGGGTTGTCCAAGCGCCTGGTGGACCGCTATTTCACGGGCACCGTTTCGCGCATCGAGGGCGTGGACCTGGATGTTCTGGCGCGGGAAGCCATTCTCAAGCACCAGCACGCCTTCCAGCCTCGGAACGAATCCGATACCGACCTCGCCATCGGCGGCACCTATCAATATCGCGAGCGCGGCGAGCGCCATCTCTTCAATCCGCAGACCATCGCCAAGTTGCAGCACGCGGTGCGACAGGAGAGCTTCGCGACCTTCCAGGAATACACCGAGCTGATCGACCGGCAGAACCACCAGCTCACCACGTTGCGCGGGCTGCTCGAAATCAAGAAGGCGGACGAACCGGTTCCGATCGAAGAGGTGGAGCCGGTGGCTTCCATCGTCAAGCGGTTCGCCACCGGCGCCATGTCGTTCGGCTCCATTTCGAAGGAAGCCCACGAAACGCTGGCCATCGCCATGAACCGCATCGGCGGCAAATCGAACACCGGCGAGGGCGGCGAGGACGAGGAGCGCTTCGGCGACGGACGGCGCTCCGCCATCAAGCAGGTGGCTTCCGGCCGCTTCGGCGTCACCGCCAATTACCTGGTCAACGCCGACGAAT
>Ga0208820_1000773_pt1 | contig 20377 bp, 17 predicted proteins | sample June2015DPH_16_5_FD_184713 | JGI IMG/M metagenome (GOLD analysis project Ga0208820, IMG submission 184713) | Peatland microbial communities from SPRUCE experiment site at the Marcell Experimental Forest, Minnesota, USA - June2015DPH_16_40... | ecosystem: Environmental > Terrestrial > Soil >...
CCGCGCTCGGCGTCATTTCCGGTGTGCATCAGGCGGACGGCGTGGTCGGCGACCTCGGCGGCGGCTCGCTCGAACTGGTCAATGTCCACGGCACGCGCGCCGGGCGCGGCTTGACCCGGCCGCTCGGCGGTCTGGCCCTGGCCGACATTTCGGCAAAATCGCTCAAGAAGGCGGAAAAGTTCGTCAAGAAAACCCTCGGCTCGTTGCCGCTGCTCAGCGACTGCGAGGGCCGCAACTTCTACGCCGTCGGCGGCACCTGGCGGGCGCTGGCGCGGCTGCACATGTGGCAGACCGGATACCCGCTGCACGTGATGCACGGCTACGCCATTGCCGCCGATGACGCGCTCGAATTCGCCCGCTTGGTGCATCGGGTCGATGCCGAGACGCTCTCCAACATCGAAGTGGTGGCGAGTGCACGGCGGCCGTTGCTGTCCTATGCGGCCCTGGTGCTGGAATACATCGTGCGCATCGGCAAGCCGCGCCAGGTAATATTCTCCGCACTCGGCGTGCGCGAGGGCTTGCTCTATTCGCTGCTCAAGCAGAAGGACAAGGAGAAGGATGCGCTGATCGAAGCGGCACGCGGGCTCAACAAATTGCGTTCGCGCTCGCCGCGCCACGGCGAAGAGCTGATCGCATGGACCGACCGTTTCATGGCCTCCTCCGGCCTCAGTGAAACGGCCGAGGAACGCCGGCTTCGTCACGCCGCCTGCCTGTTGGCCGATATCGGCTGGCGGGCGCATCCCGATTACCGCGGCGAGCAATCGCTCAATATCATTGCCCATGGCGGCTTCACCGCCATCGACCATCCAGGCCGTGCCTATCTGGCACTCGCGGTATTTTATCGCCACGTCGGACTGGTGATGGACGACGAGCTGTCGCCGCGGTTGCGCGAGCTTGCTTCGACACGCGGCCTCGACCGCGCGCGCGTGCTCGGCGCGGCGCTGCGGCTCGCCTATGTCGTGTCCGCGGCCATGCCTGGCGTGCTGCCGCGAACGCCGCTCGCGGTCGAGCGGCATCGGCTGGCGCTGCGGCTGCCCAGTCAATTCGCGGCGCTCTACGGCGAACGGGTTTTGAACCGGCTGCGCGTGCTGGCGCGGCTCATCGGCCGCGAGCCGGTGGTGCTGCTGGGGTAGGCCGAGGCTATCCGCGCTCGACCGCGGCCACCCGACCCTTCTCGATCGCCAGCGCCAGCTTGCCGTGTTTGAGCGCGAGCGCCTTTTCGCCGAACAGCTCGCGGCGCCAGCCGCTGAGCGCGGGGACATCGGCGACGTCATCGGCGGCGATGCGCTCGAGATCGTCGACCGTGGCGATCACCTTGGCGGCGACGTGGTGGCGCTCGGAAATCATGCGCAACAGCACCTTGAGCAGTTCGACGACCGCGGCGCCGTTGGCCGAGGACTGCAGCCGCACCGGGCGCGGCAGTGTCTTCGGATCCCGCGCCAGACCGCGCGCCACCGCGGCGACGATCGCCTCGCCCCAGCGCGAGCGTTCGAAGCCCTTGGGCAGCGAGCGCAGGTTCTTGAGCTTCTCGGTTGTCGTCGGCGCCTGCACGGCGATATCGGCGATCGCGTCGTCCTTGAGCACGCGGGAGCGCGGCACGTCGCGCGACTGCGCCTCACGCTCGCGCCAGGCCGCCACCTCGATCAGCACGGCAAGCTCCTTGGGCTTGCGTATGCGCGTCTTCAGGCGCTGCCAGGCGTTCTCCGGATCCATGCGGTAGGTGTCGGGCGACGTCAGCACCTGCATTTCCTCTTGCACCCAATCGACCCGGGCGCGCCGCCCGAGGTCTTCGACCAGGGCCGCATAGACATCCCGCAGATGCGTGACATCGGAGACCGCGTAGGACAGCTGCGCTTCGGAGAGCGGCCGGCGTGTCCAGTCGGTGAAGCGATGCGATTTATCGAGCGTGTCGCCGGTGATGCGCTGCACCAGCTGGTCATAGGAGATGGAATCGCCGTAGCCCAAAACCATGGCCGCGACCTGAGTGTCGAAGATAGGATGCGGAATAAGCTTGGCGCGGTGCCAGACGATTTCGATGTCCTGCCGCGCGGCATGAAAGACTTTCATTACCTTCTCGTCCGCCATCAGCGCGAAGAAGGGGGCCAGGTCGATACCCGGCGCCAGCGCGTCGACCACCACCGCCTCGTCGGCCGAGGCCATCTGCGCCACGCACAGCAGCGGGTAATAGGTGGTTTCGCGCAGAAATTCGGTGTCGACGGTAACGAAGGGGTAGGACGCCATCCGCCGGCACGCGGCGAAAAGCTCGGACGTTGTTGTGATCAGATGCATTGCGAGCGTGATAGCGGAATCGCGTGGCGTTGTCGCCGGTCCGGGGCCGTCAGCCACCGCGCACTCGCCCCATATGGATGAACTCCCACGGGCTCGGCAGCGCGCCAACCGGGACTTCGATCACGGTCGGGCCGTCGCGGCGGGCAAAGCCGCGGCGCAGGGCTTGGCCGAGTTCCGCTGGCGATCGCGCCCGCACCGCCTCGGCGCCGAAGCTCTTGCCGAAGGCGACGAAATCGGGATTGACCAGATCGGAGGCGATCAGCCGGTTGCCGAAGCGCTCCTGCTGGATGCGGCGCACATTGCCGAAGGCGCCGTCGTTGAACACCACCGTTACCAGCGGAATGCGGTGCTGCATGGCGGTGGCAAGCTCGGTGGCGGTGAACATGAAGCCGCCGTCGCCGGAGATCGAAAGCACCGGCACATCGCGCCGCGCATCCTGTGCGCCCAGCGCCGTGGCAAATCCCCAGCCCAGCGGATCCTGATAGCCGGGTGAAAGAAACGTGCGCGGCTTGTAGACGGGAAAGACCAGCCGCGCGGCGAAGCCGAGCTGGGTGACCTCGTCGACGAAAATACCGTCCTCCGGCAGTTCGGCGCGCATCACTTCGAGGAAGGCGACCTGCGGGGCGATCTTCTCGAAGCGCTTGCGCCACTTCGCTTGGCGCTCGTCCATTCCCGCCTGCAGCGATGCGCGCTTGGCGTTGCGCGCCGGCAATTCCGCGAGCAGGCTTTGCAGGATCGGCTTGGCGTCGCCGACGAGCGCCACCCTGGGTCGCTGCCAGCGATTGTGTTCCTGCGGATCGGCATCGACGCGGACGATGGCGAGGTCGCGATCGACGCCCCATTCGCGAAATTGCATGAGCAGCCGGGTGCCGACCGCGAGCACCGCGTCGGCCTCGCCCCACAATTCGTGCCCCAGCGGCAGGGTGACGCTGAAGGGGCTGCGGCCATCGAGAACGCCGCGGCCGCGCCGATAGGCCAGCACCGGCGCCTGCAGCATGGCGGACAACGCCGTGACTTCCGCCGCGGCGTCCTGGGCGCCGCCGCCGCAGACGATCATCGGCCGCTTGGCGGCGCCGAGAATCGTCGCCGCCTTGCGCACGGCGTCGCGATCGATGTTCGGCGCCGGCCGCGGCAGCGGCGACTGCACGACGACCGGGCCGCTCTTGCCCCAGACGTTGATGGCGCATTCGAGGACCGCCGGTCCGGGCCGGCCGCTGTGCATAGCGCGCAGCGCCAGCGCCGTCTGTCGCGACGCTTGTTCAGGCTTGCTGATCAGCGCCGCGTGGTCGACCAGCCGCTTGATAACGCCATGCTGGTCGCGGATCTCATGCAGATGTCCGAGGCCGCGCCCGATATCGGCCTGAAAAATCTGCCCGATCAACCCGAGTACGGGCGCGTTCATCGCGTAGGCAGTCAACAGCGCGGTCGCGGAATTGAGCAGCCCTGGGCCCGGGACCACGGCATAGGCCTGTGGCTTGCCGGTCGCCAGCGCCGCGCCGAGCGCCATCAGCGCGGCACCTTGCTCATGCCGGGTATGCACCGTCCGCAGCCGGTCCGAAGCCTTGAACAGCGCCTCGAACAGGTGGTCGTTCTGCACGCCGGGCAGGGCGTAGATCGTGTTCAGCCCATGCGCGATCAGGGTCGCGACCACGGCGTCGGCCGTGGTCATGATTTCGGCATTTGCGGCCGGCCGGGCCATCTTGCGTTTCTTCGGCATTTCCCGTTTCCCGGTTGCGGTGAAGTGGCAGATCGGCGCCCTCCTGTCGAGGCGCGGGGTGCCCGCTTGACAAGGCGGCGGCCGCCATGTGCTTGTGCGCTCTCCATTTCCCATACCTTCGGCGGATTTGAAAATGCACCGCTATCGCAGCCATACCTGCGGCGCGCTTCGAGCGAGCGACATCGGCAGCGAGGTGCGCCTTTCCGGCTGGTGCCACCGCATCCGCGATCATGGCGGCGTGCTGTTCATCGATCTGCGGGATCACTACGGGCTCACCCAGGTGGTCGCCGACCCCGACAGCCCCGCCTTCAAAATGGCCGAGACTTTGCGCTCGGAATGGGTGGTGCGCATCGACGGCAAGGTGCGGCGGCGGCCGGGCGGCACGGAAAACCCCGACCTGCCGACCGGCGAGGTCGAAGTCTACATCCGCGAAATCGAGGTTTTGGGCCGCGCCGCGGAACTGCCCATGCCGGTTTTCGGCGAGCACGACTACCCCGAAGACATCAGGCTCAAATACCGCTTTCTCGATCTGCGCCGCGAGCACTTGCATCGCAACGTCATGAAGCGCGGCGAAATTATCGATTCGCTGCGGCGGCGCATGAAGGCGCAGGGGTTCTTTGAATTCCAGACGCCGATCCTCACCGCCTCGTCGCCGGAAGGCGCGCGCGATTATCTCGTGCCGTCGCGCCTGCATCCGGGAAAATTCTACGCGCTGCCGCAGGCGCCGCAGCAGTTCAAGCAGCTGACCATGATCTCCGGCTTCGACCGCTATTTCCAGATCGCGCCTTGCTTTCGCGACGAGGACGCGCGCGCCGACCGCTCGCCCGGCGAGTTCTATCAGCTCGATCTGGAGATGAGCTTCGTCACCCAGGACGACGTGTTCGACGCGGTCGAGCCGGTCATCCGCGGTGTGTTCGAGGAGTTCGGCGTCGGCAAGCCGGTGACGCCGAAGTTGCCGCGTATCCCCTACGGCGAGGCGCTGAGCAAATACGGCACCGACAAGCCGGATCTGCGCAACCCGATCGTCATGCAGGACGTTTCCGATATTTTCCGCGGCTCGGGATTCAAGATCTTTGCCCGAATCCTTGAGGAAAATCCCAAAGCGGCGGTGTGGGCGATCCCGGCGCCCGGCGGCGGTTCGCGCGCCTTCTGCGAGCGCATGAACTCCTGGGCGCAGGGCGAAGGGCAGCCCGGCCTCGGTTACATCTTTTGGCGGCCGTCGGAGGGTATACAACGAGGCCCAGAAGGGACGCTTGATCTAACTAAAGACGAAGAAAGAGACCTTAGGGATGGGATTCAGAATTTGTTGCAACAAGGTCGTGTTATTGACGCGATTAGACTTCTTGAAGGATCGAAGGTAGGTACGATCCGGGACACCTCGGTCGGCCCAATTGCGAAGAATTTAGGGGCCGAACGAGCAGATCAGCTCTGGGTAAAGCTTGGCTCGCAGTTGGGAATCATACCCGATGACGCGGTGTTCTTTGTTGCCGGCGAACCGCAAAGCTTCGTCAAGTTTGCTGGGGCGGCGCGAACGAAGGTCGGCGAGGACCTCGGTCTGATCGACAAGAGTCGTTTCGAACTTTGCTGGATCGTCGATTTTCCCATGTTCGAGTGGAACGAGGAGGAGAAAAAGATCGACTTCTCCCACAACCCGTTCTCGATGCCGAACCTGCCGGCGGATGAATTTCTCGCCCTTGACGCCACCGACCGCGATAAAATTCTCAGCCTCAGGGCGATCCAATACGACATCGTCTGCAACGGCGTGGAATTGTCCTCCGGCGCGATCCGCAATCATATTCCCGACGTGATGAAGAAGGCTTTTGCCATCGCCGGTTATGACGAAAGCGTGCTGGAGCAGAAATTCGGCGGCATGCTGCACGCGCTGTCGCTCGGCGCGCCGCCGCATGGCGGCATTGCGCCGGGCATCGACCGCATCGTGATGCTGCTGTGCGGGGAAGAGAACCTGCGCGAAGTGGTGCTGTTCCCGATGAACCAGCGCGCCGAAGATTTGATGATGGGAGCGCCGTCGGAGGCGACCCCCAAGCAATTGCGCGAGCTCCACATTCGTGTGGTCAAGCCGGGCCCGGCATAAGCCGGCTGCTTGCACTTTCGCCGCCCGGGCCTGCGCTCCAAACATCATTCCGCCGCCGCCGTGATCGGCGCTTCGCACAGCATCGCGACGATTTCGCGGAACTCCCGGTGCATCTTTTTCCATCGCATCAGCCGCAGAATGAGGCGTAGCTCGCCCAACACCTCGAGCGAGAGCCGCGTGGCGCAGCCGAGCGCGTTGGCGATCTGAAACGCCTTGCGCTCGTCACGCCAGCAGCGCTCGACCAGGACGATCGCCGCGTCGAGGCCGCGGCCAAACACCATAGACGCGCGCGCCCCGAAGCGGGCGCGGACCGCAGCGTGACAAGGCCCGAGCCGGATCAGCCGCTCGACCCTGATTTTGTAGGCATTGATCGTGGCGGCTTCGTCAAAGGCGGCGCCGATCTGCGCCAGCGCGACCGCCATGGCCGGCGCCGGTCCGACCCGTGCCGCCGCGGCAGCGCGACGAATGCGTTCACTGTCGCGGTCCTGCCGTGGCGAGCGCGCTGCGGTCGAATGTTCGGCGAATGGCATCGCGGATCGCGTTTTGGTTCGCCGCGGCTGTCACGGCAGGCGCGGCTCGACACTGTCGGCTGGTAACGAAAAATAGGACGATTGTCAAGCGAGCGTTGCGATATTGGTGACGCACTGCGAATCACGATCGGCCGCGGTGCGCACCGCGGCGCGCGGCAAAGTCACTCGTCTGGGCTGATTCGACGTGGGCTGGTGTTGAAAAGGGAAGGGCGCTTGCTCAGAACAATTTGAGGCAGCAGAGCACCTTGCCGACGACCTCGAGCTCGCTGAGCGGGGTCTCTTCGCTCGGATGATTCGGATTGTCGGAGATCACCTTCACCCGCGTCGGCCGCGACGAGCGCAAGACTTGCAGCCGCTTGACGACGATGCACTCGAAAGTGTCGCGAATGGCATAAAGCCCGTCCGGCGTCGGCGTCTTGTGGCCGGTATCGACGATCACGCGCTCGCCGGAGACGATGGTCGGCGCCATGCTGTCGCCGGTGGTGTCGAGGACCAGAAGGCGGCCGGCCGAGCTATGCAATTGCTCGCGCACGTAAGCCTGCGAAACAGCCAACCTTCGGCCTTCAGCGGGTCGGCGTGGCGTCCGTCCTTGCGCACTTCGCGCGCCGGCACCCCGCCGCCGCCGAGGCCGGCGCGGGTGTCGAGTTCCGGCACCTGCCCGGGAGACGGGCCCAGCGGTTCTTCGTGCGCAGCCTCTTCGCGCAGCACGTCGCTTGATTCGATATGGCTACCGGGGGTGCCGGGGTAGCGTCCCCACAGCAGAATCTGCTCCGGCGTGTAGCCGAGAACCGCGGCGAACGGCTTGAGGTGGTCCAGCCGCAGCCGGATATGGCCGTTCTCCAGACGCGAGAGCTGCTGTTTGGAAATCCCCGACCGCTTGACCAGTTCGGTGCGCGACATGCCGCGCGCTTCTCGCGCGTAGTACAGCCCGGTCATCTGCTTACTGGGTCGGGTGCGGCGTGCCATGCGATTATTGTCACCGATTCCGTTTATACCGCCTAGCGTCTAAAGCCGTGACTTGACTGTCCCGTTTTGTGCGACTATACCACAAACGGTGACGCAAGATAGCCGCCTGATTGGCGGGCAATGCGACATCCAAAGCCTTTCCAGACTGACCGGCGCTCGGACGCGGCGGGCGGACTCCGCGGAGTTGACAGTCGTGCCAACTGTATCATGGACCATCGAGCAAATTGATCTTTTGAAGAGGCTGTGGAGCGAGGGCCTGACAGCCGCCGCGATTGCCGCCCGCCTCGACGGCCTGTCGCGCTCCGCGGTGCTGGGAAAAGTCCATCGGCTTCGGCTGCGAACGGACAAGGCGGCGGCAGCGCCTCCAGCCAAAGCGAAGTCCGCCGGAGAGCGCTGCGCCGAAACGGCGCCCGCGCGCCGGCGCCGCGGCGGCAAACGCGGCAAACACCCGCAACCCGCGCCGACAGCAGTCAGGCAGCACAAGACGCTGTTTGAATTGACCAACAAGACCTGCCGGTGGGTCGTAGAGGCCACCGTCAAGTGGGCGGTGGCGTGGACCTGGTCGCACTTTCAGTGAGTACGCGCGGAGCCTTGCCGGCTCCCGATCAATGCGGGATTGCGGCGTACAGGATCAATGCCGCCGAGACAGCGATCACCAGGATTGTCAGCGTCGCTCCGGACTGACGTCCGAACGTCTGCTTGAGCGAGGAGTTAAGTCCCCAGGCGCTCAGGAATCGCCCCGCCAGCAAGACGACGCCCAACCCATTGACCACCACCGAGCGGTAGGCGAATGCCTCGACAAGACCGATCAGCAACAGGGCAAGCGGCGCGTGTTCGGCAAAATTTCCATGCGCCCGGATCGCTTGCGCGAGCGAAGCAACCCCGCCGTCGCCGACGTCGACTTGCGCGCGCACGCGGTTGGCGATGACGTTGACGGTAAGAAGCGCGGCAAGGAGGCCGAGCACAGCAGCGTAGATCGACGTATAGAACGGAAAGACAGCCGACATGGCGAGCCTCGATGTTTGAAACGCAGGATTACCGGCAAGCGGCAGCGCACCCTGCGCGATCGCCGCCGTCTCCCAGTCGAGTGACAAGGCGCCGTTTCGACGTCTCCGTTAAAATTTTTTTGCGTTAGTTGAGCTCGGCAAGCCGGGCAGCGAGGAATCGCCGCTCCGGCTCGAGATCGACGCTTTTGAAGGCCTGCCGGTAGGCGGCGGCCGCTTCATCCTCCCGGCCCATGCGCCGCAGAAGGTCGCCGCGCACGGCGGGGAGCATATGATAGCCGTTGAGCGCGCCGCGTTTGCCGATCGAGTCGACGAGCTGAAGCGCGCGCTCGGGCCCGTCCACCATCGACACTGCGACCGCGTGGTTGAGCTCGATCACCGGCGAGGGCTGGATGCGCATCAATACTTCATACAAGGCGGCGATTTGCGGCCAGTCGGTCTCCGCGTAGCGCAGCGCCCGCATGTGCAGCGCGGCAATCGCGGCCTGCACGGCGTAGGTGTTCGGACGCGGCAGGGCGTGCAATGCCGCTTCGATGCGGCTCAAACCCTCGGCGATCTGCGCCTTGTCCCAACGCGAGCGGTCCTGCGCCTCGAGCAGGATGGCGTCGCCTTCAGGCGTGGTGCGCGCTTCCCGCCGCGCGTCGTGAAGAAGCATCAGCGCCAATAAGGCGTCGGCCTCCGCGCGATCGGGCATGACCTCGACGAGCAAGCGCGCGAGCCGGATTGCCTCCCGGCAAAGCTCGCCGCGGATGAGGTTCGGCCCCGACGTCGCGGCATAACCCTCCGTGAAGATGAGATAGATCACCGCCAGCACGCCGTCGAGCCGGTTCCCGAAAAGCTCGCGCGACGGCACCTGATAAGGGATACCGGCATCGCGGATTTTGGCTTTGGCGCGCACCAGGCGCTGCGCCATGGTTTTTTCCGACACCAGGAACGCCTTGGCGATTTCCGCGGTTGTCAGACCGCAGATGGTCCGCAGCGTCAAAGCAATCTGCGCTTCCTCCGGCAAGGCCGGGTGGCAGCAGGTGAAGATCAGGCGTAACACGTCGTCTTCCAGCTCGCCGCCCTCGACCGAATCCTCGGGGAACCAATCGCCCATCCGCTGATCGGACATGATGTCGGCTTCGATTTGATCGCGCTTGGCGAGAAAGCGCATGTGGCGCCGCAGACGATCGATCGCCTTATGGCGGCCAACATTGACCAGCCACGCGCGGGGATTCGTCGGGAAGCCTTCGCTCGGCCATTGAAGGAGCGCCGCGGCGAGCGCATCCTGCATCGCGTCTTCGGCGAGTTCGAAATCGCCAAGGAGCCGGATGAGAGTGGCCAAGACGCGGCCACTCTCATTGCGAAACAAGAGTTCAAACTGATCCGCCATGGGCTTCGCTCACGGTTGCGATCGTTTTGATCCGGCCGGGCGCAAGCGTGACGCGGCGTCTCCCGCCGGCGCTACTTGTACACCATGATCGGCCGCACTTCGATTGAACCGATCTTTGCAGACGGAACGCGAGCCGCGATTCCCAGCGCCTGGTCGAGATCCTTAGCGTCGATCAGGTAATAGCCGAGGAGAGCTTCCCGGGTTTCCGCGAACGGGCCGTGGGTCGTCATTGCTTTGCCGTCCTTGACCCGAACGGTGGTCGCCGTCGAAGTCGGTTGAAGCGCGTCGCCAGCCTTGAAGTTGCCGGTCTCGATGATCGATTTGGTGAATTTGCCGTATTCTTCCATCATCTTCGACTGGTCGGCGCTCTGGCGGTTGGCTTCGTTTTCGTAAATCAAAAGCAGGTACTGCATCGGCTTTCCTTTCGCGGTGTGATGTTGCGATCGGCCTATAGTCGAACGGGCGCCGGCAAGATCGACGGCCTGCCTTTTTACCCGATAGCCTGGTTCCGGTCTGGCGGCGCTAAGAGCATCGGACAGGGCTCGTCCGGTCCGGCGATGATTACGCGCGCAGCTGCCGCATGCGCGTAAGTTCCCGCCATGTGCTCAACGTTTCGCCGCCCGGTGCCGCAATGGATGGCACCGGGACCAAGTCCATGAAAAATATCCAACTAAATCAATATGCTATCGGCTGGCACGCCGCTTGCTGCACCACGGTAAAAGGGGAGCCTTGGTCGGCCGATAGCTTGGTAAAGACGTCTCGGGCGGCCTTAAAACACGGGAGCCGAGGCATGGACTACATCAAGCCGGCGGACGTCGCCTCCGCCATGGTCAATGCCGGGCGCAGTAAGCTGGCGCTCGCACCTCTGGACCTGATGATCCGCGGCGGCCTTGCCGGCGCCATCCTTGCCGCTGCGACAAGTCTCGCCATCACCGGCGCGGTGCAGACCAGCCAGCCGCTGGTCGGCGCGCTGATTTTCCCCGTCGGCCTCATCCTCATCGTGTTGCTCGGCCTCGATCTGGTCACCGGCAGCTTCGGCCTGTTGCCGCTGCCGTTGCTCGAGAACGACACCGACAGTAAGACCATGCTCGCCAGCTGGGGCTGGGTGTTCCTCGGCAATCTGATCGGCAGCGTGGTTTATGGCGGGCTGTTGGCAATCGCGCTCACCAATTTCGGCGCGACGGCGCCGGTCGGTGTAGCCGCAAAAATCATCGCCATCGCCGAGGCCAAGACCACCGGCTACGAAGCCCTCGGCTACGCCGGCCTCATCACCGTCTTCGTCAAGGCGATACTCTGCAACTGGATGGTCTGCCTCGCCATCGTCGCCGCTATGACCACCTCCTCGACGATCGGCAAGATCGCCTGCGCCTACATGCCGGTCTTCATCTTCTTTGCCCAGGGCTTCGAGCATTCCGTCGTCAACATGTTCATCATACCGACCGGTATGATGATGGGCGCCAAGGTGAGCGTCGCGCAATGGTGGCTGTGGAATCAGATTCCAGTCACGCTCGGCAATCTGGTCGGCGGTTTCGTTTTCACCGGGCTCGCGCTCTACATCACCCACAAGCCGCGGACGGCTGCGCCCGCGCCGCTGACCGCGCCGACGCGGGTACCCGCTGAATGAGCGAGGCGGACCTCAAACCCGTCGCAGCGGCACAGGCCGGCGATTTCGAACCGGAACAGAAACGCTACCTGGAAGGGTTCGTCGCCGGGGTGCAGATCGCCAAGGCGGCAAAAAACGTTGCCGGGGCTGCGGCGCCGGCCGGCGCTACGCTGCCGCCCGAGCCGACCGGCCCGGACGCGGCGGCGCTGAAAGCGCAGAGCCGCGTGCTCGCTGCCGGCGGCAAGCTCTCCGATCCGGAAAAATTCAAACGCGAGCAGCATCCCTTCGACACCTATGAGCGGCTGAAGGAGCACGCGGCCAAAGGCGAATATCCGAAGCCGCCGGACAATTTCCGCTGGCGGTTTTTTGGCTTGTTCTATGTCGCGCCGAACCAGAACTCCTACATGTGCCGGCTGCGCATCCCGAATGGGATCGTCAAGGCCGCGCAGTTCGCCGGCCTGGCCGATCTCGCCGAGCGCTACGGCGGCGGCTATGCCCATGTGACGACGCGCGCCAATCTCCAGATCCGCGAAGTCGAGGCCCACAACGCGGTCGCCATGATCGAGGCGATCCAGGATCTGGGGCTGTGCTCGCGCGGCTCCGGCGCCGACAATATCCGCAACGTCACCGGCACGCCGACGGCAGGCATCGACCCGCAGGAGCTGATCGATACGCGCCCCTATACGCGCGAATGGCACTTCCACATCCTCAACGACCGCTCGCTCTACGGTCTGCCGCGCAAGTTCAATGTCGCTTTCGACGGCGCCGGCACCATTCCGGTGTTGGAGGATACCAACGACATCGGCTTCCAGGCGGTGCAGGTGAACGATGGCTTCGGCCTTACTCCCGGCGTCTGGTTCAAGCTCTGCCTGGGCGGCATCACCGGCCACCGCGATTTCGCCCGCGATACCGGTGTGCTGGTGCTGCCGCAGGATGCCTGCAAGGTGGCGGACGCGGTGGTGCGCGTCTTCATCGATCACGGGAACCGCACCGACCGTACCAAGGCGCGGCTGAAGTACGTGCTCGACGCCATGGGCGTCGAGAAATTCCTCGGTCTGCTCGAGGAGAAACTCGGCCGCCGGCTCGACCGCGCGACGCCCGGCGCCGTGGCGCCGCGTCCCGCATTCGACCGCACCGCGCATCTCGGCATTCATCCGCAAGAGCAGAACGGGCTGAACTGGATCGGTGTCGTGGTGCCGGTCGGGCGCTTGTCGGTCGCGCAGATGCGCGGCCTTGCCGAAATCGCGCGCGACCTCGGCGACGGCGATCTGCGGCTGACCGTCTGGCAGAACCTTCTGATCTCCGGTGTGCCGACCGGGAAGGTGCCGGCGGCCAAGGAGCGGATCGAAGCGCTCGGTCTCGCCATCGAAACCAACGCCATCCGCTCCGGCCTCATCGCCTGTACCGGCAACACCGGATGCAAGTTCGCCGCCTCGGACACCAAGCGCCATGCCGAGGAGATCGCGCGCTGGTGCGAAACGCGCGTCACCCTTGACACGCCGGTGAACATCCATTTGACCGGCTGCCATCACTCTTGCGCGCAACACTTTGTGTCCGAGATCGGCCTCTTGGCCTGCAAGGTCCAGGCAAACGACGACGCCGATCCGGTCGAGGGCTATCACATCCTTGTCGGCGGCGGGTTCGGACCGTACGCGGCACTCGGCCGCGAACTCTATCGCGACGTGACCGCGCAAGACACGCCCCGCACCGTCGAGCGCATCTTGAAGGCCTATCTGACGCATCGCGCCTCTCGCGAGGAGAGCTTCCTCGCTTTCGCCCGCCGGCACGAGATCGACGCGCTGAAGGCCATGACCGACCGCGAGGTCGCCGAATGAGCATGACGCCGCGGCCGCCTATCCCGTCGTTCATTCCGGAAACGGCGCCGTTTACGCCGGAGCAGCGCACCTGGCTCAACGGGCTATTTGCCGGATTGTTCGGGCTGGAAGAGAGTGTCACGCCGCTCTCCACCGCGGATGCCGCCAAGCTGCTGGCTGGGTTGCTTGATGGCGCCGCACCGGCCGCGCCCGCGGAAGAAGATGACGGCGCGGATGACGGAGCTCCTTGGCACGATCCGGCGAAGCCGCTGCCCGAGCGCATGAAGCTCGCCGAAGGCAAGCGTTTGCCGCGGCGGCTGATGGCGGCTATGGCGCAGCAGGATTGCGGCCAGTGCGGTTATAACTGCAAAGACTATGCGGACGCGCTGTTTGCGAAATCCGAGAAGCGGCTGAACCTCTGCGTGCCGGGAGGCAAAGACACGTCCCGCATGCTCAAGCAGCTTTATCAGGAGCTCGACACTACGCCGATCGCGGAGCCTGCGTCGGCGCAAGCCAAACCCGCGCCAGCCACGGCGCCCGGGCGCTCGCGCGACAATCCGGTCTATGCCACCTTGCTCTCGCGCCGTCGCTTGAACAAGCCCGGCTCGGAAAAGGAAACCTGGCATATCGATGTCGATCTCGCCGGCACCGATCTCGACTATGTCGTCGGCGATTCTCTCGGCATTTTTCCCGCCAACGATCCCGATCTGGTCGAAGCGGTGCTCGCCGCACTGCACGCGCCGCCGGATTTCCCGATCGCCGAACGCACGCTGCGCGAGTCCCTCACCGACGGCGTCTCGTTGTCGCCGGCGCCCGACATGCTTTTTCAGCTCATTTCGTATCTCACCGGTGGCGAGCGCAAGCAGAAGGCAAAGCAGCTCGCAGCGGGCGGCGACCCGGACGGCGATGCCGCGACGCTCGACGTGCTCGCGGCCCTGCACAAATTCCCCGGCATAAGGCCCGATCCGGAAGCCTTCATCGAGGCGCTCGATCCGCTGCAGCCGCGCGTCTATTCGATCTCCTCCTCCCCTAAGTCCGATTCCGGTCGTGTCTCGCTCACCGTCGATGCGGTGCGTTACGACATCGACAAGCGCACGCGGCTGGGCGTCTGCTCGACCTTCCTCGGCGGCCGCATCGCGCCCGGCGACAAGATCAAAATCTACGTGCAGAAGGCGCAGCATTTTGCGCTGCCGGAAGACCCGTCGAAACCGATCATCATGATCGGGCCCGGTACCGGGATCGCGCCGTTCCGCGCCTTCCTGCACGAGCGGCGGGCCATCAAGGCGTCGGGACGCAACTGGCTGTTCTTCGGCCATCAGCGCAGCAATTTCGATTTTTTCTACGAAGACGAACTCGTCGCCATGCGTTCAGCGGGACTGCTGACGCGGCTCACGCTCGCCTGGTCGCGCGACGGCGACGAGAAAATCTACGTGCAGCGTCGCATGCGCGAGGTCGGCCGCGATCTGTGGTCGTGGCTCAATGACGGCGCGCATGTCTATGTCTGCGGCGATGCGTTGCGCATGGCCAAGGATGTCGAAGCCGCGCTCGCCGACATCATTGCCAAACATGGCGCGCGCACGCCGGCCGACGCGGTGAAATTCCTCGCCGAGCTGAAGGCCAGCGGCCGCTACCAGACCGACGTTTATTAGGAGACTTTCGCCCGTGAACTTCAGCCGCATGACCTGCGAAGCGCGGCCCGACCGCATCCGACCGCTCGCGACACTGCCGGTCTTTCTCGTGCTCGGCGGCAAGCGCGCGGTGATCGCCGGCGGCAGCGCGGCGGCGGCCTGGAAGGCGGAACTCCTCTCGGCCGCCGGTGCGCGCGTCGATGTCTATGCCGAGGAGATCTCAATTGAGCTCCGCGCCGTCAGCGTCGACCCGCCGGGCGGGACAATTGCGGTGCATGAGTGCGCCTGGACGGCGGATGATCTCAAAGGTGCCGCGGTAGCCGTCGGTGCATTCGAAGAGGATGCGGACGCCGCGGCGTTCGCGCAAGCCGCGCGTGCCGCGGCCGTACCGGTCAATGTCATCGACAGGCCGGCGTTCTGCGATTTCACCTTTGGCGCCATTGTCAACCGCTCGCCGCTGGTGATCGGCATTTCTACCGACGGCGCCGCACCGGTCTTCGCGCAAGCGATCCGTGCCAAGCTCGAGGGGTTGCTGCCGAGGCGATTCGCGGCCTGGGCGGCGGCGGCGCAAAGCTGGCGTGCCGCGGTCAAGGCCTCAGGTCTGAGTTATGCCGCGCGCCGCAAATTCTGGCAGCGCTTTACGGCCCATGCGATGAGGCATACCGACGGCGAGCCAAGCCAAGCGGACTTCGATGGTTTGCTCGCCGAGGCCAAAGGGCAGGGGGCGGCAGCCGAATACGGATCGGTGACAGTGGTCGAGGCCGGCCTGCGCGATGCGGATTTGCTCACGCTACGCGCCGTGCGCGCGCTGCAATTGGCCGACGTCATTCTGTTCGACGAACGCGTATCATACGACGTGCTGGATTTCGCCCGCCGCGAAGCGCGCAAACTTCTGGTCACACGTGGCGGTTTCAGGCGCTCCGGCGAGGCGGACGACGTTGATGCGCTGATGACCGGCCTGGCCAAGAAGGGCAAGCACGTGGTGCGGCTCATGGGCGGCGATTCGTACGGTTCTTTGCAAGGCAAAGCCCCTGAGGAAACGGCAGCTAGCTCCGCCGCCGCTCCAGCCTCATCGGCAGTCCGTAGCGGGGCCGCAGCGTGATCAGGCCCTGCGGTTCGACGGGATGGCCGGGCTTGAGGCGCAGCCGATAGCGCTGCGCGATGGTGGCGAGGATCAACAAGGCTTCCTCAATGGCGAACGCCGCGCCGATGCAGATGCGTGGACCGGCGCCAAACGGAATATAGGCGTAGCGCGGACGTGCCGCGGCGCGTTCGGGCGAAAATCGCTCCGGCTCGAAACGGTCCGGATGCTCCCACAGCGACGGCTTGCGGTGCAGCATCCAGGGCACGATCAGGACCGTGGCGCCGGCCGGGATGCGATGACCGAGCATTTCGTCGGGCGCGATCGCCTCGCGCGCCAAAGTGTGCGCCGGCGGATAGAGCCGCATCGATTCATCAATCGCCATGCGCGCGTAGCGAAGCTGGGCGAGATCTTCATAGCGCGGCGCGCGGCCCGCGAGCACCGTGGCGAGTTCCTCGTGAAGCTTGGCTTCCGCCGCGGGGTGTTGCGACAACAGATACCAGGTCCACGCTAGCGCCTGGGCGGTGGTCTCGTGCCCGGCCATGAAAATGGTGACCACCTGGTCGCGCACTTCCGCCGCCGTCATGCCGCCGCCGGTCTCGGCATCGCGCGCGGCGATCAGCCGGGCGAGCAGGTCCTTGGGTTCGGCATCCGGTTCGCGGCCGCGCGACGTCAGCAATCGATCAACCGATGTGTCGAACTCGTTGAAAATCCCCTTGGCGGGTTGCGGCGCAACAAGATGCGTGAGCCATTGGGGGAAGTGCAGCAGATCGAGCAGGCTGGGCCGTACGCTGCTCTGATAACGCCCGACGCCGCGTTCGACGACATCGACGATCTCATCGGAATCCGAGGAGAACATCGCTCGCGAAATGATATGCAGCGTGGTGTGCATCATCGCTGCCGCGACATCGACCTCGCTACCGTCCGGCAGCACATCCCATTGCGCCAGCAATCGCTCGCTGAGCTCGGTCATGATCGGCGCATAGCCGACGATGCTGCGGGGATCGAAGGAGGGCGCCATGATGCGGCGATGGCGGCGCCAAGTCTCGCCCTCGCTGGTCAGAAGACCGCGGCCTAACCCCGGCTCCAGGATGCGGCGGCTGATCTCGGATTTTGTATAGTTTTGCGCGTTATCCAGCAGCACGTGCCGGATCGCGCCGGGCTCGTTGACGATGAACGTGCGGCGCCATAACAGCCGGCGCACAAGGATGTCCTCGCTGAAATCCTCCGGCGGATAGGTGGCGAGCGTGTTCTCGCGCAGGACGCGGAGGAATTGCCGGAACGTCAGTCGACCTTCCGGTCGGCGCGGTGCGGCCAGGACCGGGCTCTCGCTGGTATCAATGGCGCTCATCGCCGCTCTGACCTTTCGGACGAATATCTTCCTTTAATAACAAACTGTTGGGTCGAAAACCGCCGCACGCGGCAGATGGGGGTATTTTCACAGCATTGCAATGGGTTAGGTTCACTGTCCCACTCGCCTTAGCCGGCACCCGCCTTGAGATCGACATGGTGCGGTTGCTATAAGGGCGTCATGGGGACGGACGGGTTATGCGCTCGCGTGAGGGTTGGCACGCCGGCCGGTGGCCGACGGGGGCGCCGCGTTATCGCTCCTTTCGTTGTTTCGATCGGACTGTTGCCGGCGCTGGCGGGGTGTTCTTCGTTCTCCTCGACCTCTTCTTCTCCACCCGATTCCGTCGGATCCACGTCCTCATCTGCGGCTGCCGCCGCAGGTCCCGTTACCGCTCGAGGGGGTGTAACCGTTGGCCCGCCACCTTCGGGTCCGTCCGCGGATGAGTCGGGGCCTGGCGGCATACTTGTTGACGTTTTCAGGCACAACTCTACGCCCTCCACACAGACCACGGCGATGCCGCCCGCACAGACGGCCACGATGTCGCCCGCACAGATGGCAGCGACGTCGCCCCTACCGAGTGTCTCCACGTCCGCTTCTCCGCCTGCTTATGCAGGTCCCACTTCCGCTCGAGGCGGCGTAAGCGTTGGTCCCGTCGCTTCGGGCCCGCCTGCGGAAGACACAGGGCCCAGCGGCCTGCTCGCTAACCTTTTCAGATCCAATTCGACGCCATCCGCGGCGCCGTCAAATATACCGCACCCGCCGAGCACCTACACCGCCTCGGCGCCGCCTTACACGCCACCGACCGGTCAGGCTGCCCCGCCGGCGCCTCCGCCAGCGAATTCCGCGCAGTGATGATCGTGTCCGCGCAGAGCCGGGTCTCAAGCTGAAGCATCGAGCCTCGACCGGCCGCGCCTCGCTCCCGTATCGTCGGCGAAGCTTGGCTGGGGAACTAGGATTCGAACCTAGATTCTCGGAGTCAGAGTCCGATGTTCTACCGTTGAACTATTCCCCATTTAAGCCGTTGCAGCAGCTTAAGATTTTTCAGAGTTTTACAAAACTGCCCCAAAAGTTTTACAAATTCAAAGGTCCCTAACGCTCCTTTGTTACAAGGTGCAAGCGTTTTTCACCATCCGCCGCCACGCCCATCTGATCTTTGAAGCGCATATAGTGTTCCACAGTTTGGCGCGACATTCCGATATCGTTTGCGATCTGATCTACGCCATACCCTTCCGACCAACGCAACAGAACGCCGGTGCCTCGCAACCCATGGATGGTGGGTCCTTTGGCATCCTCTGCATCCAGTTCCCAGTCATATCGAGCGATTTGCTGTCTCAGCCAATCTTTCCATTCAGTGCAGAGTGCCATTCCGGCTTTTGTGTTCAACCATCGATGCCACCGCGCTCGAAGGCTCGTCTCCGTATAGGCTGCACCACGGGGCGAATATAAGTAGGCCTCCGAATTGTGCCGCGTTATGGGAGTCTTCCAACGAGTGTTCGCGAAACTTATCGGTGTCTCTGTCCATCGGTCCAATTCGAGTGCATCAGCAGTTCTAAGAGGGATAAAGACCGAACGTCTCCGGCGACGAGTCTTCTTGGGGCGACACCAAATGCCGCTGCCACGACCTTCTAACGATTCTCGGTGCATCGGCCCCATCCTGATTAGATCGCTTTCCCGCTGGCAGGTCATCAATCCTAGCCGGACCATCCGCCGCAAATCCTCAGGCGCAGACGCCAATACTTCTTCGAGAACCCATTGGGGCCATGGGACGTGCCCCCGGTCTGGAATTTCCAAAGGGCCAACATTTTTGAATGGATTGTTATTCACTAACCCGAGGGGAATAGCCCACGCATAAAGTGTGCGCCCGACCGACAGCATTTGATTTGCCATTCCGGGCGTCTCGCTCAATGTATCGCGGGCGGCTTTGACAGCAGGTGCGGTCAATTGTTTCGCTGGCAACATTCCCCATGCATCGGGTTTGGAAAGGCGATTCAGATGAAGATTGTAGACGGTTTGGGTGCGCGGGGCGAGTCGCTTAAATGCGTCGTCATCTCGATACTGGTCAACAAGGTTCTTGATTGACCCTATCGGGTATACGATTGCTTGAGAGACGACGTGGTTCAGTTCTCGCCAAAATTGTCCATTCTCGGGGCTGCCAACGGGCGCGGTTGGATCGCCGAAAATCCTGATGCGCTTGGCAGCCCGTGTCGTTCCGCGCCCGGGTTGATAATACCAATAGACTCGGCCCTTCGACGGGACGGGGTAAACGCCCTTAGGAAGCTCTAGATTATTTTTTCTTCGGCGGCCCATCTTTGATGCGTCCTGCGCCGGAAATAAACGGGTCAACTGTTACTGAGACCAAGTCCGGCTCACTTGTTAGCCTACGTTCGACGTCCGCCCATTTCCAGCGGGGGGTTGAAACTGGAAACCCGGGTGAAGGTTGAGGAAGAATTCCTTCATCAACCCATTTATCCCAAGTCTCGGGCGAAATTTGCAATTCGGCAGCTCCTACCTCCCGTGAGACGAAGGAGGGAGTCCGAATAGGCAAGCGAAGGTCTGATTTGCGAGCCGTCACGTTCAATCTTCCCGCGCCCCTGTCACTCGCCTCGACTCTTCCAGTATGTTCCAGCAATACTTGGAGACCGCTATCAACTCACGGGCGGCGGCGAGGACAACCGAGGCGCTGTTTTTGAAGCTATCAGCCCCCAGAATTTCGTAGCCCCAACAATTTTCCGTTCGAGAAAATGTGAGGTGGATGTCCACTGGCGGAGGATCGTCCCTGAGGACATAACTCCTCCAATTGATCGGCGGCAGCGCCGCAAGCTCCTTGATGTTCCAGGTCCCTTTCGCTGCCTGCTCCGCGATTTGTTGAGCCTCGCTTATCGGTATTGTCGTCTGTTGAACAACAACGTTCATTACTCTCATCTCGA